>Ga0070689_100002669_pt1 | contig 11700 bp, 11 predicted proteins | sample KBSS23HmetaG_FD_64669 | JGI IMG/M metagenome (GOLD analysis project Ga0070689, IMG submission 64669) | Switchgrass rhizosphere microbial communities from Kellogg Biological Station, Michigan, USA - KBS S2-3H metaG | ecosystem: Host-associated > Plants > Roots > Rhizosphere ... | reverse complement strand
AGCTTGGGTGGCGGCGGCAGGATCAATGAGTTTGATCGCGTTCGTGGCGTCCGCCCTTACGTTGCGGTCAGGTCAGGGGCTTGCTTTGCTAAACCGGCTCGCGCGCCCGGCGCAGCGCCAGCCAGCCAACGCAACCAAGACGATAAGGAGCAGAGCGATGAGGGGAAGCGGCGTGTCATGTTGTTTCCAACGCCGGTTTCCCGCCCTCAACCTCTGAGGTTGCCTCACGGCTTTGCCGCCGGCGCATTCGTCGAAGCGGTGGGTGGCGTGTTGGTCTTGATCGAGGGTGGCGCGTTGGTGGATGGCGGGACGGGAGCGCTTTCGGCCGGCAGCCCCAGTTTGGTGCGCAGTACCGCTCGCGCCTCGAGGGGCATGCCCTTTTCGGGGTCGAGCAGACGCCTCCGGATTTCCTTTTCCGTGTCGTCCACCGTTGGCACGCCGATGGCCATCGCGCGCTCGGGGACCTTGCTCATGTAGGTGCTGCGCACCTGACGGGCGAGCATGCGCAGCCCGGCGGCCTGGTCGTCCTCGTCGAGGAAAGCCATGTTCTCAAACGCCCTCGTCACCAGACCCTCGATGACCGACTGAATCTTTTTTTGGTCGGTCTCCGACATGTCAATCTTCATGGTCGCCATGACAAATTCGTGAAGCGTGACCTGGCTGGGCCGGGAATTAAAGTTGTTCTCGATCACATTCTTGTCGGGGTAATTGGTGCCGAGATACTGATACCATTTGGCGGCGTCGGCGACGCGGTTGTTCAGGTAGAGAAAGTAAACGGCCTCGGTCAGAAAATTCCGGTGCGCCCGGCTGATGTGGTCGCGATTCTTGACGTCCTCCTCCATCGCTTGTTCGTAGGCAAAGTTGGTTTTCGGGATGATCTCGAGGTTGGGGCCGAACTCGAACGCCTGCTCCAGCCGGTTCTCCAGCAACCGCCCGCGTTGCACGCTCAGGTGCATGGACTGGTAAATCACCCGGCGCAACTGAATCAGGTCGTCCGCGTTTACTTTGGTCGGGTTCTCCTTCGCCTTTTCCAATCCCAGCACGGCCCAATAGATCGCGTGGGCCTCCGGCAGCCGCCATTCCAGCGGACCGTAGGTCTCATCCACCTTCTTCATGCGTACCGGGTCCATCTTGAACTTATTCGTGAGTAACTGATACCGCGTCCGCGCATCGTCGGTCTGCGGATTGATCAGTTCGTTGATGTCGGGCTTGCGCAGTTTGCCGAAGACTTGCGCCATTTCCTTCGACCACTCCGATTTGTAATACATGTTCGCGTCGTCGAGGTTCTGGCCGATTTTGTGTTGGAAAAACCACGCCAGCTCGCGATAGATCAGGACTTCATTCGGGTTGAACCGAAGGCCGTCATCCCGCAACAACGAAATGCCGCGCTGCACCCAGCGCCAGCGATCGGGGAAGTCCTTGAACTTGACCGAAATGTTATAAGCCATGTTCCAGGCCTGGTTGAGCCAGACCTGGACGAAATGGGGCTCGAGCTTCGTGATCCAGTCCGCCAGCTGCGCCATTTCGAAGAATTTGTCCTCATCCTGCAGTTCGGTGGCGCGAATCCAGAGGGCGTTGACGATCAAGCCGCGAAAGCCGCCCAACGCCACGGTCGTGAACGCCAGCAGCGGCGGGGCGTTCTCCAGCGGGGCCACGCGGGTCAAGCCGAGCCGGTCGCGGTCGCGGTTCAACATCAGTTGCACGCGCGACGCGCCCGAGAGCAGTACGGCGGCCAGCGCCAGCAACAGGATCTTCTTGAGTCGTCCGCGTGTCATACGGGAAGCTCCGCCGCCAAAACACCAAGCACCAAAAACCAAAAACAAAATGCAAGGGAGCCGCCCGGCGCAACCTTGGCGTTTAAAACTTCCCTGGCGCCTGGTGTTTGGTGTTTGGTGTTTATCATTGGTTCCCTTGGGCCGTGGCCAGTTCGCGCCGGCTGAAAATCACCATGCCGAGCCCGCCGATGATCCCGCCCAGCAACAGCACGATTTGGCCAAACGCCTGGAGCAATTGCACCCAGGTGATACTGCGTCCGGTGCTCAACGAATCAATGGGCGAAAACTCCTTCGCCAGGTTGATCACGTTGAGCGCGGCACGAAAAACCGGCACCACGAAGGCGTCAATCGGCGATCGCGTCGTGCCCGACTCCCCGCTGAAGCCCATCAGTGTGCCTTCGGAGACCACGTTGGCCAGCGTGCCGCTGGAAAGCGCCATCGTCAGCAGGCTCAGCGAGAAAAACGCCGCGACCGGGAAGGACAGAAAACTCGCGGCGGCCAGGCCGAGCGCCGCCAGCAACGCCATCCAGCAGAAAATGATTCCCAGCCCACGCACGAAGTTCACGCCGAACCCGCTTTCGCGATACAGCACTTCCATGCCTTCCCCCAGCGGAAATAACAATGCGACGTTGTTCGGGTTGACGTACACAATCGTAAGCCTGCCGTCTTCATCAAAGAGATTGGGCGGAATCTCGAACTCGTGGAAGGTATCCGGCGCCAGGCTCATCAGTTCGCTGCGCCACAACTGGGTTTTTTGCGGCACACCCACCTGCCACACCGCACCGAACGTTCCGTTCGGACTGTTGTTCGCCGTGTTGAATTTCACCCGCAGAAAAAGCGGCTGGTCGCGCAGAAAATGTTTTGCCAGCCCCAGATCAATCTTCCACGGCCGGGCCATCCCCGGCGCCACCAGCTGCAATTCGCCTTTGATCCGCTCCTTGAACTGCTGCCGCAAGAGCCGCACGTCGCCGGGCGAGACCGACGTCTTCTGCAAGGTTTGCTTCATGAGCTTGTCGGTCTCGTCCTCAATTTCCTTGTCGAAACTCCGCTCGCGGACCGAGCCGCGCGCCACCAGAACTTCATTCCGCAACACGGTCCGTTGGTCGGCCGGCAGTTTAGTGGCGCGATACTGGAGGAGGGCATAGACGCTCGCTCCGGAAATGGCCAGCAAGGCCGCGTTGAGCGACACGATACCCAGCCATTTGCCCAGCCAGATCTGCCAGCGCGCGATCGGCTTCGTCGCCACGACCTGCATCTGGCATTCTTCGATGTCGCGCGCCAGCGTGCCGCACGCCAGCCACAACGTGGACAGCCCCAGCAACGCGGTAATCACGCTCAGCGTGTAGGTCAGCAAGATCTGCGTGAACCCGCGCGCCGTGCCGTCGTCCTCGATCAACAACGGCAGGCCGACCACCGCCGCGAGTAACAACACCGCGATGACCAGAAACAGCCGGAAGCGGAGCGCGGCTTTCCAGGTCAACCAGGCGATGGCAAATATGCGTTGCATCAACTCAAAGAATTAACCACGGATTTCACGGATGGCACGGATGACACAAAGGAAGCTGATTGCGCGGCTGAAAACCATATCCGTGTAATCCGGGGTTTGGAAATCATTTCGGCTTGTTGAGCAGCGATGACAGTTTTTCATCCGCCTTGGCCAAATCGACCGGCTTCTCTGGCGAAGGCGTCGAAGGCGTGCCCGGTGGCAGAGTTGTTTCCGAGGCTTTCGTCAACGCGTCGAGCTTTTTCTGGTCCACGGTTTCGATCGGTTGCATGGCGGACGCGGACGCGGCCGGAGCCGGCGAGGGTGAAGTCAGACGCTCCAGGATTCGCTCGGTTGCCGGTTTGGCCTCGGCGTCGCCGCGCAGGTAGGCGGCCACTCGGGCGCCGGAAGTTGCTCCGCTGGTTTCCGCCGCCGCCTGGCGCGCCTTCAGGACCACGTCCAGAAAATAGCCCTCCAGGTTTTGCGTCGGCGTATCGATCCTCACTTTGTCCGCCGCCACGTCTTTGCGGATGATTTCCAGCACCCGCTCCATCGTCTCGCGCGGCAAAGCCGGCGTGGTGATGCGCACGGCATCGGGCGTGGCCAGCAATTCCCGGAGCGTGCCCGCCGCCTGTATTTTTCCGCCGTAATAAATCACCACGCGGTCGCACACATCCTCGACATCGGACAACAAATGGCTGCTCAAAATCACCGTCTTGCCCCGCCGCGCCAGTGCCAGAATCAAATCCTTCACCTCGCGGCAGCCAATCGGGTCCAGGCCCGAGGTCGGCTCATCGAGAATGACGAGATCGGGATCGTTGATCAGCGCCTGCGCCAGGCCGATGCGGCGCTGCATGCCTTTCGAAAACTCGCCCACCGCGCGCGTCCGCGTCTGGCTCAGGCCGACCATTTCGAGCAACTGTTCGGCGCGATTGTCCCGCTCACCTTTGTTCAGATGAAACAGGTTGCCGAAGAAATCCAGCGTCTCGCGCGAGTTGAGATAGCGGTAGAGATACGATTCCTCCGGCAGATAGCCGATGCGCGACTTCGTCGCCACGTGCCGCGGCGAATGGCTGAAGACCTCAATGTGACCCTTGGTCGGGTAAAGCAGGCCGAGGATCAGCTTCACGGTGGTGGACTTGCCGGAGCCATTGGGCCCGAGCAGCCCGAACACCTCGCCCCGCCGCACGTCGAAATCCACGTTGTCCACGGCGCGCGCCTTGGGCCGGTTCCAGAAATCCTTGAAGACCTTCGTCAGGCCGCGCACGGAGACGACGACTTCATCGGACTTATGATTTACGATTTCGGATTTACGATCTGGCTCGGTGAGTATCATGGCTCAATTGTTTTTTCGACCAGGCGGCGCAGCACACCTGCCAAGCCAGCCTTGTCCGGTTTCTTATTTGCGACGTCAATTAAGGCGGCATAGACCGAGCCGTCGTCTTTCGGAAACCGCACGTCATTTTCTTTCAGAAACATGATGGCCGCCGCCGCGCCGGTGCGCTTGTTCCATCGTTGAAAGCCTGCGATTCCGCAATGTGAAACGCATACGCCGCCGCAATCTCAAAAACATTACCGCGGCCGTACCAAAAAGCGTTCTGGGCAGAACCCAAAGCGGATTCAATCAGGCCAGGATTGCCGATGCCGGCAATTCCCCCGAAGCGCGCGAGCGATTCATCATGCAGATACAAAACTTCATCGAGACTCAAGAATCTCGGCTCGCCCACGGTCATTGGGCGAGCTTCCGAAAGAGCTCGGCATTGGTGGTGAACATTTCATCGGCGGATCGCTTGAACTCCTCAGAAACTTTGGGCCGCGGTTTTTCCAGTGCCTCCGCATCCTCGGCAGCGTGGATATAGCTCACAACTTTCTGCTGTTCTTCGCGAGGCAGCTTCTTGATCTGCTCAATGACTTCAGTGGCACTCATGGTGTCAAATTACCAACGTTTCTCTTTGCCAGCAAGGCTGTGCAGCGAAACAAACACCATGCCGGTCGGTTGCGGAACCGGCCTCAAGCCGCCTGTGGCGCGAGTTGCCCAGTCGCCCCATGCCGCGAGCCGCTGTCGCCACCGGACGCTGATGGCTCGGGATGATAATGCTCCAGTTCCTCACCTTTGCGCACCAGCCGGGCGCTGTTGAAAATCACGATCAGCGATCCCACGTTGTGCAGAATGGCGGCGACAATCGGGTTTAAATAGCCAAAGGACGCCGCCGTCAGCCCGACGATGATGAACAGCACGCCGAACAGGAAATTCTGGTTGATGACCGCGCGGGTGCTGCGGGAAAGCTTCACGAGGAACGGCAGGCGGCGGAGGTCGTTATTCATGAGCGCAATCGTCGCACTGTGAATCGCCACTTCGCTGCCGGCGGCGCCCATGGCAATGCCGATGTCGCCCGCCGCCAGCGCCGGCGCATCGTTCACGCCGTCGCCCACGACGGCCACTTTGTAGCCCTTGCCCTTGATGGCGCGCACGAAGTCGACCTTGTTTTGCGGCAGACATTCGCCCTTGGCTTCCTCGCAGCCGATCTCGGCGGCGACGCGGGTCGCGACGGGTTGACGGTCGCCGGAGATCATCGCGATGCGGCGCACCCCGGCTTCCTTTAACTCAGCGAGCGATTCCTTCGCTTCGGCCCGGGTCTGGTCCTGCAAGCCCACCCAGCCGATGCATTTCCCGTCGCGCGCGACGAAAATCAAACTCCAGCCTTCCGTTTCGTTGAGATCAACGGACTTCACAAAATCCTCCGTGACACCATTGTCCTTGAGCCACTGGGCCCGGCCCACGAGAACCTTCGCGCTGCCCACGTCGGCCTTCACGCCGCGCCCGGCGGTTTCCGTGAAATTCTGCGGCTCGGCGAGCGGGACGCCGGCTTCGCCGGCGATCTGCGCGAGCGCCTTGGCCGTGGGGTGGTTGCTGTATTTCTCGGCCGACGCGGCGATGCGGAGCAATTCGGCGGGCTTCGTCTCCCCCAGCGGCGCGAGCCGGCTCACCGCCAGTTCGCCGGTCGTGAGCGTGCCCGTTTTGTCGAAGATGAAGGCGTTGATCTTTGCGGCAAGTTCAATGTCGGCGACGTTCTTGATCAAAATGCCGAGGCGCGCGGCCGCCGAGAGCGCCGCGACCATCGCCGTGGGCGTCGCGAGAATGAACGCACAGGGGCAGGAAACGACGAGCACGGCAATGACCCGGTTCAAGTCGTGCGTGAAAGCCCAGACCAGCGCGGCGATCACCAGGACCAGCGGCGTGTAGAAGCCCATGTACTGGTCCACGATCTTCATGATCGGCAGCTTGGTTTTTTCCGCGGCCAGAATGAGTTCGCGCACGCGGCCCAGCGTGGTGTCCGTGCCGGCGCGGGTGACTTTGATTTCCAGAACGCCGGTGAGGTTCTGCGTGCCGGCGAAAACGTCGTCGCCCGGTTTCTTGTCGGCCGGCAGCGATTCGCCGGTGATGGTGGCCTGATTGAACGAACCCTGGCCGCTGAGGATGACCCCGTCCGCCGCGACGTTGTCGCCGGGGCGGATGCGGATCACGTCACCGATAGCGAGTTGGCTGGCGGCTATTTCCTCTTCGGTCTTGTCAGCCTTGAGGCGCCGGGCCTTCGTGGGCGTGAGTTTGATGAGCGATTCGATGGACGCCCGCGCGCCTTCCGCAGTGCGGGTCTCGATGATTTCGCCCATCAGCATGAAGAACGCGACCACGCCGGCGGTCTTGTAATCGCCGGAGGCAAACGCCGCGAGCACGGCGATGGCGACGAGTTCATTAATGCTGAGCCGGCCGCGCCTCAAGTCCTGGATGCCTGTGACGATGATCGGATAGCCAAGCACGAGCGCGCCGACGAACGCGCTGACGCTGGCGATGGTATGGCCCTGATCGAAGAGCCAGTCGACGACGAAGGCATTGATGACAAACACCACGCCGACGAGCGTTTGCCAGAGGCGGACGGGCGCGTGCTCGTGGTCGTGGCCACAACTGGAGCAGGATTCGTCGTGCTCGTGCTCGTGCTGGGTGAGGAGGGAAGTGACTTGCATGGGCTTGAATTCGTTAAAGAGCTACATCGTTAAGCGAACCTGCTATCTGACCTCCTCGGTCTTGGGCTTCGGCGGCTCGCGATTCAACAGTAATCGCAGTTCGCGTGATTTTCCATCCGCGCGGTCGGGCAGATAGATTTTCTCGGACACGTTGGTCAGCACGCGGCCCATGGTTTGCACGAGATGTTGCTGCGCGAACAGATTCGGATTGCCCTCGTATTGCGCCCGGACGCCCTTGAAACGCGCGGCGTCCGCCGCCACGGCCTCGACGAGCAAGGTGCGGTCGGATTGGGCAATGTTGACGCGGGCCGAGGCATCGGCGCCGGCGCGGCTCACCGTCTGGTTTTCATAAGACCGTGCTTCGCTCAGAATCTTGTCGCGGTTCTGGCCCGCGGTGATGACGTTATCAAACGCCTGTTTCAATTGACGCGGCGCCCGGCTCTGCACGGAAAATTGTTCGACGATGACTCCCAGTTTCTGCGCTTCGACAAGCTGGTTGACGCGCTTGCGGACGGCGTCCTGAAACACGATCACGTCGCGCGTGAGGATGTCGTCCACCTTGAATTGCGCGGCGGTGCGGAGCAAAGCGTTGTTCACCGCATCCTGCACCGCGTTCGAGGCCGTCACAAAATCGAAAACGTAGCGAATCGGGTCTTCAATCCGATAGGACAACGTCGCCCGCGTATGCACGATGTTGCCGTCGGCGGTGAGGGCATAGCCATCCACCGCCGGGTTCAGCGAGGGCCCGGCGGGCGGCTCGGTGCCGGCCAGTTCCTGCTGCGGGGTCGTCGCATACCAGCCGACCGTTGAGGTCACTTTTTGAATTTCTGTAATCGGAATTTTGACCACTTCATCAATCGGATAAGGCCAGGCCCAATGCGGGCCGGCGCCCAGCAATGCCTTCTCACCTTCGCCCAAAGGCCGTCCCAATCGCAGAATGATGGCCTTCTCCTGCGGACCGACGGTGAAGAAACCAGAAAAGAGAAACACGGCCAGCAGCACAATCATCACGAGCTTGACGATGGCGAAACTGCTGCGCAGCGCTTCGGCCAGCGCTTGCGAGCCGCTGTCCACCGGGCTGGGCGTGGCGGGTTGATTTGGTTCGCTTCCGTTGCTCATGCCGGTTTAGCGGTTCGGTCGGTTGGTGGGAAAGCCCTGGAACAAATCGAAGGGCGGCGTCCTTTGGTCGAAGATCAGGGTCGAGCGTTCCTTCAGCGATTGGTCCAACGCGTCGAGACGGAGAAGGAAGTTCGCCAATTGGGGATTTTGCTGAAAAACGGGCAGAAATTCCGCCGCCTTCGCCTCGCCTTCTCCCCGGATGCGTGTGGCCTGGCCTTCCGCGCTGGCGAGCAGTTCGGCCGCTTTGCGGTTGGCCGTCGAGCGGATGTTTTGCGCGTCGGCTTCGCCTTCGTTTTGCAACCGGCTGCTGAGCAACTCGCGCTCCTTGGTCATCCGGTCGAATACCGACTGCGTGACGCTGTCCGGCAGGCCGAGCTTCTTGATGCCGAGGAATTCGATCTGAACGCCGCAATTGTTCGTCTGAAGCTGGGATTGGACGAGGTCCTTGATTTCGACTTCGATGGCGTCGAACTTGAGTTGTTTTTCGTCGGGATTCACGAAATCGGACAGCGAATGGCGGCCGACCGTCCCGCTCTTGGCGCTGCGCAACATCCCTTCCAGTTGACTCTCCGCGAGGGCGACCGAGCCGCCGCGGAACTTCTGGTAAAACGTGTTGGGTTCGGTGATGCGCCAGCCGACATAGACCATCGTGAGCAAATTGTTGTTATCCGCCGTGAAGTCTTCGGTGAACTTGTCCTCGAAGGTCTGGATGCGTTGATCGAACTTGTAAACTTTCTGAATCGGCCACGGCCATTTGAAATAGGGCCCCGGCTCCACAATCGGGCGCGTCGGTTTGCCGAAGGTGGTGACGACGGCCACTTCCGACTTGCGCACCTGGAAAACAAAGAGCAGCAGCGCGAAAATCACGACCAGCACGGCGCCGATGACGAGGGTTAGCAGATTCCGTTTCATGGGCAGGGGAATGGAGTGATGGAGGAATGGAGTAATGGAGTGGTGAGCGGGCCGGTGCGGTGGAGTTCCAACACTCCCTCACTCCAATACTCCTTCACTCCGTTTTTTGCAGGCATTACCCCGTTTTGGTTCTTCTTCATTTCTTGGGCGGTGGCACCGTAAGGTTGTCGAAATCCTGGCTGATGCGGTCCTGCAGGTCGAAGACGATCACGTCCTGCGTGTTGGTCGTGAGCAAGACATATTTGCGCGCCTTGGCCGTGGCATGCGCAAAGGTCCGGAAGTAGGCGCGTTGGAGATAAACGGAGGGCGCCGCATTGAAAGCGGGGATCTGATTCGTGAACGCCGCTGCGCGTGAGACCGCGGCGACTTCCAGCCGCATCCGGTCGGCTTCGGCGTTGTTGGTGATGGCGAAGGATTGCGCGCCCGCCACGGCGTTGGTTTTGATGCTGTCCGCTTGCGCGGCGAGGATTTTCGCCTGCTTTTGGTGGATGGCGGCGACGACTTTTTCGTACTCGGGAGCGACTTTGACCGGCGGATGAATGTCCTGCAGACCGACGAACAGAATTCCCGCGCCAAGCTTGTATCCGTCGGCGGCGGCTTGAATGCGGTCGCGTATTGTGCGGGCGGCGTCCAGCCGGCCGCGGGACATGATTTCGTTCAGGTCCACGCTGACGAGATAACGGACAACTTCACGCGTGGCCACCTGTTGCAGCAGATTCGAGCTGTCCTCATGGTTGTAGGCCCATTGGACGAGGTCGTTGATCTGGAATTGCACCGGGATGCTGACCGTGAGCAGGCTGACGGGTGGCGCGCGGCGGCTGCCGGCGGGCGCGCTGGGATCAGCCCCGGCTTGTTCGCGGCTGGCGACGAGGAAATTCTCCTCCTTGGTGTGCGCGACCGTCCAAACAATGGTCGTTCCGTGTTCGCGCTCCTCTTCGGGTGTAAAGCCGACGTTGATGGTTTGAATCTGCTCGGTGTGATAGCGATAGGCCTTGTCCACCGGCCACGGTAACTTCAGATGCGCCCCCGGTTTCAGAACCTCACGACCAGACACCGGGCGGCCGAAACGCTCCAGCAATACTTGCTCGCCCGATTCGACAAAAACCACGCAGGTGGAAAGCAACAGCACGCCCAACTGCAACAGAAGCAGCCAGGCCAGTGCCTTTTCGAAGAAGCGGTAAAACCACGTCTCCGAAACCTTGAAACCGAATTGGTAATCGAGCGCCTGTGCCGCGGTGGTAATCAATCCTTCGGGCTGGCCGAGCAGCCCTACGAACCGGCTTTCGTAAAGCGGGCGCACGATCTTGCCCTTCAACCGCGGCCGGTAAATTTCCAGGATCAGCGTGACCAACGTTTCCAACGCGATCAGCCCGAGGACGGCGCACAGCACGCGCGCCACAACAAAATCGGCTTTGGGGAATTCCGCTTTGACGCCCGCAATCCCCAGCGCGGTCACGAAACAGAGGTACGCCCCCAGCAGCAGATGGCTCGCGCTGGGTCGCAGCAAGCGATGGTTTTCGAGCCGGGCGATGGTCGCCGAGAATCGCCCCAGCAAAAACAAAACCAGCGCGAACAATCCGAACAATGACAAGGCGACCATCGAGCGTTCCGGCACCACCCCCACGTCCGCTTTGGACAGCCAGCGCCACAGGAAAAACGCGCCGGCGCCCTGGAGCAGGAAAAGGAACGTCGTGAAGATCGGGACGAAGAAGCGCTCGAATTGTTCCCGCGAACGTTGCGCCGGAAAGATTTCGGCGTCTTTGGATTCGAACAATGCCGCGCTGCCTTTCGAGCGCGCCATCTCCTCCAATTCGAGCTTCTCCACGCGCTCGCGCTCTTCGAGCCACATCTGGAACCAACTCACGAACGCCACCAGGACGCCGAGGCCGACGTAACCCGCGCTGACCTGGCCGGCGAGCGAACCCGCGTAGCGTGCGACGACAAATCCGGCCACGCCCACACCCAGGAGCGCGAGCAGGTTCACCAAACCGTTTCTTTGAATGTTGCGGTCCATTTTTCCTGGCGTTGCGTCCGTTCAGCGTTTCGACGCCTTTTCGTTCGGATGTCTCAACCGGTTCAACGTGTTAACGATTCAACGTCTTAACGCTTTATGACAATTCCCGTTCCTCGAACAACGTCACCGCGAGCGCCAGCACGGCGCCGACGTAACAGACGACATAAGCGAACGCCTTACCCACGTAGCCCCATTGAAACGTGCTCTTCCCCGTCTCGAGCGCATCCGCGAGCCAAAAAGCCTGCCAGTTTGGTATCAGAGTGTAAAGCACCGTCCCCCACCAGGCGCCCCGGTCCGCCGGGCGGCCGAACAAATAATCCGACATCAGGCCCACCAGGAACAGGGCCGAGCAAATCGCCAGCGTCGGAATCATG
>Ga0070689_100002664_pt1 | contig 11711 bp, 10 predicted proteins | sample KBSS23HmetaG_FD_64669 | JGI IMG/M metagenome (GOLD analysis project Ga0070689, IMG submission 64669) | Switchgrass rhizosphere microbial communities from Kellogg Biological Station, Michigan, USA - KBS S2-3H metaG | ecosystem: Host-associated > Plants > Roots > Rhizosphere ... | reverse complement strand
CAGATACGGATCGGGCACGACGAGCACCTGCGCCTGATCGTCCCACTCGAACGACGGTCCCATCGGCGGCACCGCGAAGCCCGCTGCGAACACGCTGGACGAGCACCGTCTTGCCGGCCTTCGACGGCCCCGAGATCGAAGCGATCTGCGTCGACGAGCGGATCCACTCCTCGAGCAGCCGCTCGTGAGAGACCTTGCGCACGACGTACGTGTGCGTCGGATACGAGGTCGGCGTGAACACCTCGGACGAGGACAGGCGCGCCATCACCGGCATGATAGCGGCTGTTCAGCGGACGCGGGCAGATACGATCGGCACGAACCACACCGCGAAGCCGGTCCGCGCGCACTCGATCGTCGCATCGAAGTGCGCGCAGATGTCGGCGAGCGGCCAGCCGAGATACCCCGCGAGCGCCTCGCTGTAACCGTCGCGCCACGCCGTGAAGATCTGCGCGATCGTCTCGCGCGGCACGCGCTGCGTATCCACGATCGCGTAGTCGATGCGGATGTCGTCGACGGGCAGCCGGCGCAGGTGGTGATGGGCGTTGCGCCCGATGAACAGATCGGTGCCGGTCGCGCCGCCGAACACGCGCGGCCCGACGTGCCAGAACGTCGCGATGTCGAGCTCCGACGGCGCGGCGTGGATCATGTCGTAGTCCTCGACGACCAGATGGATCACGCCACCCGGCCGCGCGACGCGCACCAGCTCGGCGATCACGCGCTCCGGCATCGGCACCGCCTGCAACAGGTGGCGACAGACGACGAGATCGAAGCTGCCTGCCGCAAACGGCAGCTCGAACGCATCGCCACGCGCGAACTTCAGCCGCTCGCCGACCGACGCGTAGCGTGCGCGCGCGAGCGCGAGGTGTGCCTCGATCAGATCGACGCCGGTGACGTGCGCCGCGGGCCACAGCGCAGCGAGCCGCGAGCTGATCTCGCCGGTGCCGCAACCGACATCGAGGATCGCGGTGCGTTCCCCGTACGCGCGCACGAGCGGCTCTTCCTGCGGCCAGATCGCCTCGGCTTGTGCGGCGAGGTTGCGCACCATCGACTCGTCGGCCATCTGCTGCGCTTGCGGGTTGCGATCGGTCATACTCGCAGCGTATGCGATCGGCGCTCGTGGTTCTGCTGCTCGGCGGCTGTCTCATCGTCGAGACACACGACGTCGACGAGAACTGCCCGGCCAACCGACCGGAGGTCATCGCCAGCCGCGCGCGCCAGCTCGCGATCGCCGGCGACCAGATCTATTTCATTCGCGACGTGAGTCGGCTCGCGCGCGTCGACGCGGCGGGTGGGCCTGTCACGGACCTCGCCCCGATCGTCGAGCAGGTCTCGTTCCTCGCGGTCGATGCCGCGAGCGCATACTGGGCGACCGACGCCGGTGACATCCGCGACGTGGCTCGGACCGGTGGCAGACCGGATGCGTTCGGCACCGCGAACGGCGCGATCTCGGCGTTTGCCGTCGACGACGTCGGCGTCGAGTACGGCCAGAACGGGCTCTACCGGATCCGCCGCGACAACGGCGCGACCGAGCTGCTGTCCTCGTCACCCGTGGTGTTCGACATCGCCGCGCGCAACGGCCGCTACTTCTACACCGATCCGCTCTCCGGCTCGGTGCGGAGCACGCCGCCAGATGTCGAGCTCGCAGCGGCGAACCGCCCGGCATGGATCGTCGCCGACGATCGCGGCGTCTTCTATTATGAACGCGGCGACCTCAGCGCCGAATCGGCCGGCACGCTGCGCGCGATCGGCGTCGATGGCGGAGAGCCCGTGGTGTTGACCGAGCTCGCGAGCGTCGCGCTCGCGCTCGCTCTCGACGAGACCGACCTGTACTTTCTGACCGCATCCGGCCCCGCCTACGCGATTCGCCGCGTGCCGCGCACCGGCGGCGACGTTCACACGGTCGCGTGCGGTTCCACGAACAGCGCCGTGTCCCTGGGCCTCGATGCCGACGCCGTCTTCTGGTCGGACGCGCTCGCGCTGTTTCGTCAGCTCAAGTAGCCCACCACCTCGCGGCCCACTCGACGCACAGCCGCGCGAGTGCCTCGCGCAGGCGCTCGTCACGTCCGAGGTCGTGCACTTTTGTACGCGCGATGCTCGCACACCGCCCTTCGAACGCCGGCCACGGCCGGCGTCTCGGCATGCGGCACGCGACGCTGCGGGCCCACGTCTCACCCCGACACGCCGCGACTCCGCGCAATTGCGCCAGCGCGTCGGCGAGACATCGATCGCAGAGCTGGTGGCGCGAACAACAGCCCATGATCGATCGTAGCGCCGGGCTCTGACTCTAGTAAGATGGGGTGAGAGTGGCAGAGGACGCGATCACGGCAGCTTGGCAGGTCGGGCGCGATGCGTGGCCCGGCGTCGAGCTCCCGGTCGAGCGGTTTGCGGACCACGTGCGTGCGTTCGATGCCCACGCGCTCGAGCGGTTTGCTGCCGACCTCTACCTCGTCGCGGCATGCCTCGCGGGTGACACCACGGCGATCGAGCGCTTCGAGCGCGAGCTGCTCGCGAGTGCGAAAGGCGCCGTCTCTGCGATCGATTCCAACGGCGCGTTCGTCGACGAGGCGATGCAGCGCCTCCGCGCCAGCTTGTTCGTCGGCGAGGAGACCGGCCCGCGACTCGCGATGTACGCGGCACGCGGTCCGCTGCGCGCGTGGGTCGGCGTCTCCGCAGCGCGCACGGCGCTGATGATGCGGCGGTCGCAGGTCCGCGCGCGCGAGGTCTCCACCGACGACGACGAGTGGGCCGGCGCCCTCGCGCTCATCTCGACGAATAACCCCGAGCTCGAGCTGCTCAAGCGCCAGTACGCCGAAGCATTCACGGCGGCGCTTCGCGATGCGGTCAACGCGCTCGAGCCGCGCCAGCGCGCCGTGTTGCGCATGAGCTTTGTCGACGGACTGTCGATCGACGAGATCGGCGCCGTGTACGCCGTGCATCGCGCGACGGCAGCCCGCTGGATCCAGCGCGCGTGCGACGGCCTGTTCGATAGCACGCGCGATCTGCTCGCGAAGCGTCTCGCGCTGTCGCCGAGCGAGCTCGATCGCATGACCTCGCTCGTACGCAGTCAGCTCGATGTCAGCCTGTCGCAGTTGCTCCCGAATTCATTCGAGTGACGTGACGATCCGGAACTCGATGCGGCGGTTCTTGCGCCGGCCTTCCTCGGTGCGATTGTCGGCGATCGGCTCCTGCGAGCCGTGGCCCACCGTCAGGATGCGCCTGGGGTCGACGCCGCGCTTGACGAGCCACGTGCGCACCGCTTCGGCGCGCTTGAGCGACAGGTCGAGGTTGCGATCGGCGTCGCCTTCGGCCGAGGTATGTCCGGCAACCTCGATCGACCACCGCGGATTCTCGACGAGCAGCTGATACGCGCGCTCGAGGATCGGCGCCGAGTACACGTCGAGGCGCGCGGAATCGAGCTCGAACCCGATGCCCGCGAGCTCGGCGTTGAGCCGCTCGTCCGCATCGAGGATCTTGTCGCGATCACTATCGATCGACGGCGGCGGCGCCGGTGCCGGCGGTGGTGGTGGCGGCGCCGGCGTGTACTTCTTCTTGCCGAACACGTACGCGACGCCGAGGCTCAGCTCGAACTCGCTTGTCGCACCATCGCGCGTGCGGCCCGGCACGATCAGGTGGCGCCAGTCCGCGCGTAGATCGACCGAGTCGGCCAGTGTGTAGCGCGCACCGAGGCCCCAGTGCCACGCCTGATCGACATCGTTGGACATCTGCGGCGACGAGGTGACCAGGATGTTCGCGCCGAAGCCTGCCATCACGAACGGCTTGAACTTGCCGGTGAGGATGTCGAAGCGCGCGTGCGTCCTCAGGCCGTAGACCATCACGCGATCACCGAGCACGTCATCTCTTGTCGGAATCACGTCGAGCTCGGCTTCGGCTGCGAGTCGCTTCATGAACGGGAACGCCGCGCGAAATCCGATGAACCCGGCCGACATCGGCCCGGGCTGCGATGGATCGTCGGAGACACCGAGCTCCGTCGAATGCGAGAAGGCATGGCCGCCGAGTGACATGCCGACTTCGGCGCGTGGACCGGCATAGGCCGTGGAAGCAAGCAGGAGGAACAAGACAGCTCTCATGACACTCTCCTCAGATGCACGCGCCGTAGTTGACGCCGCCGATCGAGACTGGATCCTGATACGGGCTGCACACGCCGCTCGAGCACGTGCTCGCGTTACCGACGATGCAGGTCGCGCGACATGTCTTGACGCCCTGATACGTCGCGCAGACGTTGCCGGGACTGCAGTCGCGAGCGGTGGCGCACGACTCGCCCACGAGCTTGGTGCCCTGGTAGAGGCAGTCGGTGTAGTCGCCGTCGCCATCACCCCGGAGCACGCATCCCATCCCCGTCGGGCAGCCGGTCTGTCCGTATGGATCGCACGCGTTCGAGCACACGCTGACGTTGATCGTCGCGCCGCTGCCGTTGACGAGATCGATCACGCATCGCGATCCGGTGCCCGTGCAATCCGTATCGTCGGTGCAGAACCGCGCGCACCACGAAGGGTTGCCGTTGTGGTCGCCCGTGCACGTGTAGCCGGCCTTGCACTGCGTCGCCAGCGTGCAGTGGCTGTTGCTCGTGCCCGACTGGGTGACAGCTCGACACTGCGTCGTACCGTCCATCGCGGCCGTCAGATCGCACGCCGGTGCCGAGGTCGCGGTGCAACCCGCCTGCGGGACCAGCGCACACGCGCCGGCGCCTTCTTGCTGGCACGTCGGTGAGCAGCCGTCGCCGCTGGTCTTGTTGCCATCGTCGCAGGTCTCGCCGGCCTCGAGCTGACCGTTGCCGCACGCGCTCTCGAGCGCGCAGGTTGCCGAGCAACCGTCACCGGCTGCGTTGTTATGATCGTCACACCCCTCACCAACTTCACGTACCCCGTTGCCGCAGACGGGGTCTCCCGTCTCGACCGCGCAATCATCGGAACAGCCGTCACCGCTCTGTTTGTTGCCGTCGTCGCAACCCTCGGTCGCGGCGATCACGCCGTCACCACACGTGTTCCTCGTCGACTGCAGCGGCACGTTGTCGCCGAACAGTCCACATCCTGCCCACAGCAACAGGCAGGGAAGCCATCGCATTCGTTTCATAGTGCTCAGCTGATGCGTGGCCGCGCAGGATGTCGCACACAAATTCCAAGCGGCCGGATATGGTTTCAAACATGACACCCTGCCCGCCAGACGACGTGCTCGGCGCACTCGTCCAGCATCGGCTCGCCGACGACGATGCCGAGCACGTGCGCTCGCATCTCGACGAGTGTGCGAGCTGCGCGCAGGTGGTGATCGCGGCGGTGCGCGGTCACGTGGTCGATACGGGCGCGGCGCCGACACTCGCGCTCGGCACGCCGAGCTTGCCGGTGATGGAGCCGAGCAAACCCGCGCGCGTCGGCTCGCGCATCGGCCGTTACGAGCTGCGTGCGCTACTCGGCGCGGGCGGCATGGGCCACGTCTACGAGGCCTACGATGCCGAGCTCGACCGCGCGATCGCGCTCAAGGTGTTGCGCCCCGAGCTCGAGGTGCTGACCGAGCGGCTCGTCCGCGAGTCCCGCTTGATGGCGAAGATGGTGCATCCGTCGGTGATCACCGTCCACGACGTCGGCCGCGATGGCGACATCGTGTTCATCGCGATGGAGCTCATCCGTGGCGAGACGCTCGGCTCGTTCGTGCGGCGCGAGAAGCGCAGCTGGCGCATGATCGTCGAGCTGTTCGAGCGCGCGGGCGCAGGGCTCGCCGCCGCACATCGCGCCGGCATCGTTCACCGCGACTTCAAGCCCGACAACGTGCTCGTCGAGGTGACAGACGAGCAGCCGACGCGCGTCATCGTCACCGACTTCGGCATCGCGCGCGCCACGTCGATGGAGGAGATCGGCGGGATGGTCACCGCGCGAAGCTCGGATCCGCGTATCACCGCAACAGGTGCAGCGATCGGCACGCCGGCGTACATGGCCCCCGAGCAGCTCGACAGCTCGCGCGTCGATCACCGCGCGGATGTGTTCGCGTTCGCGACGTCGCTGTGGGAAGCGCTGTTCGGAGCGAGGCCGTTTCCAGGCAACAGCGTCGACGAGATCTGCGCGTCGATGTTGAAGCCCCTGCGCGCGCCGTTCAGCGCGCTGCCATTCGGGCTCGTCCGCGCGCTCGAGCGTGGGCTCGCGCTCGATCCCGCCGAGCGCTGGCAGACGATGGATGCATTCGTGCGCCAGCTCGCGAAGCAGCGCTCGCGAAACAAGCGCGTCGCGATCGTCGCAGGCGCGACAGGGCTCGTCGGCGCGGCCATCGCCGGCGCGGTGATGCTCGCGCGGCCGAGCATCGACGATCCATGCGCACGCGCGACGCTCGCGTTCGATGCAGGTGCCTTGCGCGGTGCGATCGCCGACGGGCGCGTGCGCGAGATCGTCGCGGCGAAGCTCGGTACGCTCGCCGCACAGTGGCGCGAGACGCATCACGCGACCTGCAACGCGGGCAGTCATCCGGTCCAGGATCCGACCACGGCCGCATGCCTCGACGCGCGCAGGACCGAGATCCTCGGCTACATCGACGACGTGATCGCCGATCGCGGCAAGTTCGCCCTCGCGTACGGCGGGATCCTCGGCGATCCCACGCTGTGCACGCATCCACCGCCGAGCCTGCTCACGGCGAAGGTGCCCGCGGACCCGGCGCTGCGCCGGCGCGTGACGGCGGTGCGTTACCGCGCGTTCGAGGCCGAGCAGGCGCGCGATACCGGCGATTTCAAGAAGTCACTCGCGCTCGCGAACGCGGTCGTCGCCGATGCCGAGCACACGTGGCCGATGGTCCACGCCGAGACGCTGTACATGCTGAGCACGGTGCAGAGCCAGGGCGGCGACACGAAGGCTGCCGTGCCGACGGCGCGCAAGGCGGCCGCGATCGCCGAGACCTCGCACCACGACTACATCGCCGCCGCGGCGTGGATCCAGCTCATCCTCTCGGCAACGTTCGACGAGTCTGCACCGGAGCGCGGGCTCGAATACGCGACGTACGCCGAGGCCGCGATCGAGCGGCTCGGCCGGCCCTCGTTGCTGCTCGTGATGTACGAGTATGCGAAGGGTGCCGCGCTCGTCCAGGCGGGCCGGCTCGCCGAGGCCGAAGCACCGCTGCGTCACTCCGTCGAGCTCGGCGAAACGAAACATCCCGAGTACCTGCCGCAGGCGATCCAGGGCCTCGGCTTTCTGTACGAGCAGCAAGGCCGCTACGCCGACGCGGCCGTCGCGTACCGCCGCGCACTCGCGAAGCTGCCGCCGGGCACGGCCGATGCGCCGAGCCAGATCACGTTTCGCGAACGGCTCGCCACGTGTCTGTCGCAGATGGGTCAGCACGCCGAGGCGGAGCGCGAGGTCCGGCGCGCACTCGAGATCGCCGAGCAAACGCTGCCCGCCGATCATCTCGATCGCGCGGTGGCACACGGCGAAGTCGCGCAGATCCTCGAGACGGCCGGCAAGCTCGACGCTGCGCTCGTCGAGGCTCACACCGCTCTCGCGTCGTTCGTGAAGGCCGAAGGCGAGCGCGGCGAGCACTACGGCGAGACGCTGCGCCTCGAAGCCACGATCCTCGCCGATCTCGGCAAGTATCCCGAAGCAGCGAAGCGGTTCATGCGCGCGTGCGACATCACGTCGTTCCAGACGCCCGATGGATCCACGTCGCAGGCCGACTGCTGGCTCGGCGAGAGCGGTCCGCTGTTCGAGATCGGCAAGAAGCAGGAAGCGCTCGCGCTGATCGAGAAGACGCTCGCGATCTATTTCAAGTCGTACCCCGACCCTCACCCGCAGACCGCACAGGCGCTCGTCACGCGCGGCCAGCTGCAAGGTGGCCTTCACCACCACGACGCGGCCGTCGCAGATCTCGAGCGCGCGATCGCGATGTTCGACAAGCTCGCGCTCGATCCCGGCCATGTCGCCCAGGCACGCTGGATCCTGGCGAAGGAGCTGTGGCAGACCGACGCCACACGCGCACATTCACTGCTCGACGAAGCGGTCGCCGCGCTCGACAAGGCCGGTCCGGCATGGGCGCAAACACGTGCGGATGCGACGAAATGGCTCGCCACGAACGGAGCGAAGCCGCGCTGAGCCGGTCGTGCTTAACTTAGACAGTGCTGCTGATCGCGGTTGCCACCGATGCCCAGGCGTACTGGGAGAACCACATGCCGGGTCCTGGCCCGCAGGATGGGCTTGGTCCGCAGATCACGATCCTCGCGAGCATGGCGCCAGCCGGTAGCGGCGACGGCACCTACCACTTCGTGGATGACAACGTCTGGGACATCCGCGTGCTCGATCCGAACGGCCGCGTTGTCTACGAGAACGAGAAGGTCAAAGGCGGCGGTGGCGACAAGCTCGTGCTCGGCCAGGGCCAGATCGACCAGTTCTCGTTCCGCATGCCGTTCGGCAGCGCCGAAGGCACGTATACCGTGGAGGCCCAGCTCCTCCAGTCAGGTATTCAGCCGGTCGTCACGGCAACGTTCGAGTACGGCTGGGCCCACTAGCTCAGGGGCAGCTCGGGTGCAGCGGGCACGCGCCGACGTACGCGCAGCCCTTGCCGGTCGTGGGGTCGTAGCAGCAGCTCGTCGCCGTGCAGCCCTGCGGCGGATTGATGCCGTTACCCTTCGAGCAGCCTTCGTCGCTGCAGAACTTCTCGCCGTTGAGGAAGTACTCCCAGTCCGCGCCCTTGTTCTTGTAGCCGACCGAGCAGTTCGGGTTGCCCGGGGGCGGATCGTGGAACGCGATCAGCGTGCTGTTCGCCTTGGTGCACGGACCAAAGATGCACTGGCCGTTCGGTGAGCCAGTACCGCACGCGTGATCGGTGCCTTCGACGTTGTTGGCGCAGGCTTCTGCCGAGAACAGGCTGACCGTCAGGCGGCTGTTCAGGATGCAGAGGAATGCACGGGTTGGAAACGTGGCACCGGGAAGAACATCCAGGCCGCACGTGCTGCCGGGGATGATGCCGCCGGCCACCGACGGGCTCCACACGGTCGGGTAGTCGAGGCAGCTATGGCCTTCGAACTCGTGCTTGTACGCCGTCTCGGTATCACCCTGGACGTCGAGCACGATGTTCGCGAGCGCGGCCTCGCGCTGCACCACCGCCAGGCGCGTGAACGGGTTCATGCGGCTGGGCACGTACAGATCGTAGCTCGCGGTGCCGGGCGCGACGGTCTCGACCGTCGACGTTGGCGGCGCCGCCGTGTCGCTTGGCGGGCTGACGATGCCGAGCGAGATGTTTCGCGCGGGCGTCCGTTCGGTCGCGCCACCGAGCGCGTCGCTCAGATCGTAGGAGAAGTCCTGCATGCCCTTGTGAATGAAGAGGTGCGCGACCTCCGCATCATTCACGTCGTAGCCACGCAACTCCACCGACGACCCCTCTGCGGTCGTGGCGTGTCGGACCTCCACCCGCGTCAGACCCAGATCATTCTGGCCGACGACATCCACGATTTCGACGTCGCTACCTCCGGCACACGCGACTATTGCTGACAGGCACACAGAGCCGATGATTCTCATTAATTCCCCCTCACGACGCCCCTAATGAACGTTTCATGCCAGGGCTAACCGCGTGGAAGGTCGTCGTGTCTTGCGCATTTCGTTGTGCAGCGTTGTGCAGAGTCGAGCATCACTGCGCAAGCGTAGTGTTGCGCACAAAAACATGAAGTTAATTCTCGAATGCGTGAGTGATAGGGTGCCGCGCTCATGCGTGTCGCGCTCTTCGTATTCGTCGTCACGGGCTGCAGCGGCAGCGACGTTCCCGTCGCGTCCGATGCGTCGATCGCAGTCGATGCCGCGACAGATGCAGCGTCGGGTGTGCCGCTTGCGGGCTTCGGTCAGCTCTCGGGTATGTGTGGGGTGCTCGCGGCGATGGATTTCACGAGCGCGACCCCCGAGCTCATCCGCGACACGTTCGCGTTCGAGCGCGCGTATGTCGATCCCGCGGATCGGCCGCTGCTCACGATGGGTGGGCAGCGGCTGGCCGAGGTGCCGAACGCCGGCGGCAGCTCGCAGCTGTCGGAGGTGTTCGCGTTCGAGCAGCTCGCTCGCTGCGAGCTCGCCACGTTGCTCAAGACCGAGACCGAGATCGTGTACAGCACGATGGGCAAGATGACCGACTTCGAGGTCTCGATCGCGGGCCACAAGGTCGGCGTCAGTGTCACCCGCGCGATGACGTACCCATTCGGCGGCACGTACACGCTCGATGCTGCGAACATGTTGATCGCGCGCAAGCTCGGCGACATCCAGCTCTCGACGGCAAACGTGTCCGCGCAGGATCACTGGGACAAGCAGATCCTCGCGATCCTCGCGTGGGACGATCCGACGGCCGAGACGATGGCGCAGGCGTGGATGAGTCAGCCGGCGAACGTCAAGGCCGACACCATCGTGATCATCTCGTCGACGGGCGGCGACGACGTGTTCATCTACTCGAACCTTTGACCGCACCACCGCCGAGCGCCTCGGCAATGCCCTGCGACGTGCCGACATCGATGAAGCGGCCGGCCTCGAATGTCACGGCGCGGACGCGCAGACCGCTCTCGATCGCGCGCTGAAACACGGCACCGAGCACCGGCTTCGTGTCGCCGGCGCCGGCAACTTCATCGGCGAGGAGTGCCGTGAACCGCGGCGACCAGATCGCCATGCCCCACGTGTTGCGCAGCTCCGTCTGCGGCGGCTTGTCGAGCACCTCGACCACATCGCCGCGCGCGTCGACGCGCACCGGGCCGAGCTGCTCGGGATGTTCCGTCGGAAACACGCCGAGCACCACGTCGGCGCCCGAGGCTGCCCGCTCGGCACGCACGCGTGCGAGTGCGTCGTCGGGCGAGATCAGCGTGTCGGGAAGCGCGAGCGCCACGTCGTGACCGGCGAGCCACGGCCGTGCTGCATCGAGTGCATCGGCGAGGCCGCGCGGTACGGGACGCATCACGTACGCGAGCGCGATGCCGAGCGCGGACCCATCGCCGAACACGCGCGCGATCTCGAGCTTCCATTCCGCGATCACGATCACGCATTCGCGAATCTCGGCGCGGCGCATCTGATCGAGCGAGGCCTGTAGCACCGGGCGCGGCACCAGCTCGCCATCCTCGGCGCGATACGCGATCGGCAGCAGCTCCTTGGGATACGCCAGCGGCAACAGGCGCGTGGCCAGCCCGGCGGCGGGGAGCAGGCCGATCGTCACAGCGTGCCGAGCTCGTCGACGCCAAACGCGCGTTCGAGATGTGCGACCTCTTCGACCGCGTGCTCGAAGCCGCGATCGCCGAGCATCTGCTTTTCTTTGTCCTCGAATTGCTCGCCGAGCTCGCCGTACTCGTGCTTGCCGACGAGCCCGCGCAGCAGCGGGAACAGCACGGTGTCCTCGCGCGCGGCATGCGCGCGGTACATGTGATTGAACGCGCGCAGCGCGCCTGCCAGCTTGTCGCGATCGATCGGGGCCTTCGCGAGCGCGATGATCTGATCCGTCAGCTCGCGACCGCGCTGATGCTGGCGGCGCAGCACCGCGGTGAGGTCGGCGAGCTTGCCCGCGCGCTCGTAGCGCGGAAACAGAAATTCCTCCTCGAGTTTCTCGTGATAGTCCTCGATCACCTTGCGCACGATCGCGGCGCAGCCGGCGAGCGCATCGAGCGGCACCTCGCGCTTGGCGGCAAGCCGATCGACGGACTCGTCGTAGAGATACATCACGCGGCGAAGCGCGCCGTGCTCGCGCATCAGATCCTCGACGGGCGTGACCTC
>Ga0070689_100002663_pt1 | contig 11714 bp, 14 predicted proteins | sample KBSS23HmetaG_FD_64669 | JGI IMG/M metagenome (GOLD analysis project Ga0070689, IMG submission 64669) | Switchgrass rhizosphere microbial communities from Kellogg Biological Station, Michigan, USA - KBS S2-3H metaG | ecosystem: Host-associated > Plants > Roots > Rhizosphere ... | reverse complement strand
ACAGCTCGATTCTTGGATTGTCAGGATTGTCAGTGCTGTCAGTGCCGTTTGTGACATAGTTCGGACTGACAACGCAATCAATCCGTCCGACGCGTCCGACGCGTCCGGCTGTAGACGATAGTGTCGCCAATCGCACCCAGCGGCTGCGGCGGAGGCAGCAGCGGGAAGCGATCATTGCGCGTCACCATGCTTTCCAACGGCTCTTGAATACGGTCACAAGAGTCTTACCCCAGGGCCGGTTTAGTTCGCCCTGCACACGTTCAACGAGTGTGCCGACCTCGCTCCACCAGTGTCTGCCCGATGACTTCCTGAACATCAGGCCGATCGACAACTTGTTCGAGCGTCCCGTTTTGCAAGGCGACCTCCAACTCGGGAATGATTTCCGCAACCCACGATGCGACTAGGCTGGGATAATCCGACGTCCCTCCTCCTTGAGCGGGTTGCGTCATGCCGTCCTGCATCACCTTTACTCTTAGAGTTGTTAACCGATTACTCCAATGCTTCGAATACCGTCAGTCTCAGGTTGCTTCAGAGGAACCCTTGTAAGGCGTTCGTGTAGACTTGCTACGACCGTCGCTCGAACTACTCCTTCGTAATCTGCATCGCCATGGCCCCGGGGTGCTCATATCCTCCCTTTGAATCTCTGAATCTGTGTTTCGAAATTCGACGTGTAAGCACAAAACGTATTCAAAAGCCAAACAAGTTGAGCATTGTTCTAAAGGTGAGATACTTAGCAACGAAACGAATGGTTTCCGATTCGCGCTCCTCTCAACAACGCGCCTGAAGTTTTCCTTGCCGTGTACTGGGTCGTTAAATCTCCTCAGACGAATCACTGCTTCATTGCACAACTTGACAATTCCTCGTTGCGTCCGAGCACGTTTTTGATTTCTGTTAACCATTGGTCCGTCAGGGGGTTATCTCACTTTGCTGTTAATGAATTGAGTGCCGAAGCAAACGCTTCGCATTGCGGCAACAGTAGCTCTCTTTGGCCGTGTTGTTGTGCAAGCCAAAGGCCGTAGGTAAGCAGGGGCGATTTACCTCCACGTAATTCGGCTTCGGACCATTTCATGAAATCATCCCAGCAGGGTTTGTGGCCAAGCTGACGTAGGGTCGAAGGCGTCGCTGGCGGAAAGAAGTCCAAAGGATTCGTGTCCGTGACGATGTTTGACTGCCTGCAGAGGAAATCACCGACAGTTTCCGTTACACCATAGTCGTCCTCCTCGATGAATTTCAACAGAGGCTTGTCGCCCGCAATCGCCTCCAGTGAATCGGTTGCGCGCTCGAGTGCGAGACAAGCTTGTTTTGCGGCTGTCGGGATATCGTTCGTCTCGAATGCCGCTCTCGCAGAATCGAAGAGAAGAAGAACGACAGCGTATCGCCAGCACGCCTGCAACTTTTGGCCCGTTTCCGTGCTGGGCCAATCGCCGTGGTCAGCCATTTCCCCGCACAAGCGCGTGGCCTGGGCCAAATCTCCAGCCTGTGCCATATCCAGTACCACGGCACGCATAGCCAAACTCTCCATGGCGGTTCTGCGGTCACGTTCGTCACTCCTCCCAGTTTGCATGACGCGACGCAGAAGGCTCACTGCATCCATTGTCGGCCTCGCAGAGAATACAGCACGGCAAAAACGAGAATCGGTCACGGCAGGAATCAGCCCCTCCGCCAAAGACGGCTCGTGGGAGACTGGCAACACCAGTTCAATATCGCGCCAAAGGAACTTGGTTTCCTCCAGCTTCGGTTGATCTAGTGCGGCTTCCAATTTTCCCAGACAATCGCGCGCGACATCCGCATTAACGTGTGCAGCGACGATGACGAAGTATGGTAATAAGTCCGCTCTGAATGGCAAAAACCACCCTCCTCTTGCTCCCCAGATGTCCGCCATGAAGCATCGGAGTGCCTTCAGAGCAGCTTCGTCATCTTCGTGTTTTGGAAGCGAAAGTCCGCTGGACTTCTCGCGCAAGCGGGCCGCTGCTTGCCGAAGTATCCATTCCTCCACTTTGTGCTGCCACATGGACGGCGACAGCTCGTAGCACTTTATAGAGAATTGTTTCGGCCAGTTCTGACGCGCTTTCAATATCAACAAAAACGCCTGCGATTCCTTTTCCCATGCTTGAAGGCTTTCCTCTGCATGGCCTTCTGCGTGATAGAATTCTTCGGCATCCAACGGTGGCAAACCCTGTGGGTGCATGACGTCGTGAATGAACGCCTGGCGCCGATGACGCTCGCTGGCGTCGAGCAGGAGAACAGCATTCGTGTAGAGCGCAATAGAGTGGTCGGGGTTTTCGGCGAGCACGTCACTGGCTATGGCTTCACCGATGTCCGGATGCCCTAGCGCCAGAAAATATAGCGCCTTCTCACACGCATCCTCCGGGTTTCCGGCTTGGTAGGATGCTCTCTGTTCAACTTCACGAATCAGATCAGCCACCGCTGCCGATCCTTGAGGAGTAGGAGTTGGAGGAGTAGGAGTTGAAGTCGTGGCTTCCAGCGAATCTGCCGTTTTTTCCAAAACCGCGAGCAAATCGGTCTTCGTTGGCTCGAAATTTTCCAACATGCTGCAAATGCAGTTCGCCGTTTTCAACCACCCAGTGTATTCTCCGGCCAAAACTTTCAATTGCTCAGACCGCTTCTCAAACCTTTTCGTGCGTTCTTCAGGCCTGGTCGTGGTTAAGAACTGCTCAACTTCGCTCGGCTTTGAGAAGAACCTATGCGCGAACCAAAGATTCCGGACGAATGTTATTGCCTTAGAATTGACCGAGAATCGGAAGTCACGCTGTCTCTCACGCTCCTGCTCGTTGTCATGCCAGGCAACCCTCTCGTCGACGCGCAGGATTGAGTCAGGGAAAATCATCCAGTATTGCTTCTTGGGCTTGCCTTTTAGTTCTACTTCCTTCAAGTAAGTCGTCCTCAATTGCTCGTAAGCCTTCATCGCGTTCGGTGAACCCTTGAGAGCTTGCTGGACCAAATCACCAAACGAATTCGAAGCGCTCCTGCGCTGGGGCTGTTTATTGCCGCTTTTCTTGTGGTTATTCATATAGACCTCCACGCTTCACAAATTTGTCGGCGTCGAATGCCACGTCTCGTAACGCCTCGACGATTCCAACCTCCAAAACCGGCCTGCCGTAGCGATGCGGGCCGCTTGCGCTGTCGAAAAAACATCCTTTCGGCGCAATCATAGCGTAAGAACCACTCATGTCGTTGGCTGTCTCGGGAACGACAGTTACGGTTGACGGCACAAGTCGACGATTGCGCGCAACGAAGCCCCCGAACTCTGTCCTTCTGATTGCCAAGTCTGAGAACGTTTTCTCGTTCTGGCCGATGACTTCTTTTACCTGAAAAAGTTTCCAACGAAAGGGCAGCATCAGGGCAACCAAATCGCCCAGATTCTCGGACAGATTCAGTCGATTGACAACCGTGTTGACTTTGAAACGAATACCCGTCGCTTCGATTCGTTTGAACAAGCATCAGATAGAAATGCGCGTCAGGCCGAATTTTTTTGGCACACCTGCCAATCGCGTCGTTGGATTCGGCTGCACCGCTGTCCATGCTAACGGCGCAAATGTCCAACGATCCGGAGAGACGAACGATTGTGCGTTCATCCAGCAATGAACCATTGGCGACAAACGAGGTCACCAAACCGAGTCGTTTACAGAATTCAATAATGTCCGGCAACCAGGGATAAAGCGGCGGTTTGCCTCCTGCGAAGTTCACTTTCCTTCTTCGTCCATCCGGCAGCGGATCGATGTTTCTGATCGCCTCCAAAATACGACGCAGTTGATCGGGCGGAATTCGAGTCGAGCCACACTCCGCAATCTTCGTGTAGCAAAATCGGCAGCCAAAGTTGCAGCTTCGAGTAAGGTGGATGTTTACAGTTTCGGGGAGTTCCCGCTTTCGGACGTACGATGTTTTGCAATTCATGCGCGACATCATCCTTCCGTGAAATTCACAACGAACACGAAAGTAAACTGCCGCTAACAGTCATTTATCGGCCCGATTTGGCATGGCTTCGTCGCAGTTCGCCATCCATACGCTGTATCACGTCCCCATCACTATCCATGTGGGCGAGAACATGTTATGCAAGGCTCTCCTGGTTCCATGCACAACCGGCCGATCACATGCCGCCACTCCTGCGTGCCACTTTCTATTCTGTTGTGACCGATTCCATCGTTCTTTTTTTTGCAGCCGAAAGGGGGAACAACCACTCAGAACGGTTGTCGAAGGCGGTGAAACCGACTTTGTAGATACCTGGTTGGGTCGCCGAAAAGCGGCGTCCGTGAATGTGGCCATAAGGATCTGTGCCCGGCGAGCCGTCGCTCTCTGTGAGACGCCAGAGGTTTGTACTCCTCTGCCCGGGCGCGAGCGAAAGGCTCGGATTGGTGCTGCCAACATCCCAAAACCCGAAGGCACCCCCCCGAGGGACCTTCGAGGCAAGCCATGCTGAATTGGAGGAAGGCACCGAGAGCTGCGGCAGCGGGGTCGGGGCCGGCGTTGCCAGGCGTTTGAGGCAATGCGGTTAACGTGATATTGCCTTGGTAATAACCGGCAAAGCGGTCGCCGTTCGTGTAGCTGAGCGTGAAGACGTAGCCGGACGAGGCAATAAAGTCCGCGCCATTGGCCCAGATGAGTTGGGCGTTTTGGTTGGTGCTCACTGCGCCGGCATTGAGATGGCCGTGCTGGGCTTGGGCGTGTTGCGAGCTGGCGACGATTCCAATCGTCGCCAATAGGAGGACAAGTTCTGTTTTCATTGGAAGCTTTGGTGGTGTGAGGAGTTATTGTTTTCCAGCAGGATCCACGAAGCGTGAGCCCTGCGAGGTCAGTTTCGGTTTTATTTGATTCCAGTTCAGCCGTTCAACGTGCCAATCCACGAACAGATAGTTGGCCGAGTTCAGGTGGCGTCGCACCGCGACCTGACCAGTGGTTTCCCCCCGAAAGCAAGCGGCGAATAATCACCGTCGGTTGCCGGGTCGAAGTGGAAATGGTCGCTGTTCGCATAGCCATCCGCGCATTCGGTCATGAACAAGGTTTCAGTCGGTGCCAGCACGGCCGTAAGGTGCGAGAAATCCGGACGTGCTGCATTGTTTGTGTCAGGCAGGAGAAAATCGTTGATGGCGTAACTGTAGCGACGGGTTTTATTCGTATCACGCGGACAGCGCCACAGGTTCGTGCCCGCGGTGTAAGGCTGCAACGATCCAACCCACGATTCTCCCTGATGCGAGGAGTGTCAGCGGGCAGTGAAAACCGGCCACGAGTGGGCGAATCAAACCCGGCCATTTTGAGGTGAGGTAATCGTTGTAGTCAGGGTCCGTTGCAAGACCCTGCGCGGCGATGAACCAACTCGAAATGGATATACAGCTAACGATTAACACCTTAAGCCGCGGTGGCTGGTCCCAGCGGCGGATCGCTCGTGAACTGGGGATTGACCGTGAGACGGTGGCGCGGTACCGCCGCTTGGCCCGCCAGGAGGAGCCAAACCCGGCCCATTCCGCCCGCCGGGTCGGAGCCGGTCGAAGGACCAAACCCAGCCATTGTGCCCTCCGGCTCGGAGGTGACGACGGCGCTCAGCCAGCCTCCAGCCGAGCCGTCAAAACCAGCCATTTCGCCCGCCGGGTCCCGGCCTGGCCGAGTCAGCCACTGCGAGCCTTTTGCGAACTTCATTCAAGCCGGTTTGGACAGTGGCTTGTCGGCTCAGCGGATTCATCAGGACTTGATGAGCGAAGAGCAGTTTAGCGGCGGCTACGATTCGGTGAAACGCTTTGTGCGGCAGTTGGAACAGGCCCATCCCTTGCCGTTCCGACGGATGGAGAGTGAGCCGGGACAAGAGGCCCAGGTCGATTTCGGCCAGGGGGCTTGGGTGATCGAGGATGGGCATCGGCGCCGTCCCCATGTCTTACGTGTGGTCTTGAGTCACTCGCGCAAGGGATACACCGAGGCCTTCTGGCGACAGACGACCGAGAACTTCGTCCGCGGGTTGGAAAATGCGCTGAGGCACTTTGGCGGGGTGGTGCGAACTCTGGTCATCGACAACCTGCGGGCGGCCGTCAAGAAGGTCGATTGGTTCGAGCCCGAACTCAATCCCAAGGTGGTGTCGTTCTGTGAACATTACGGCACTGTGATCCTGCCGACCAAGCCGGCGATGCCGCGCCACAAAGGTAAGATCGAGGCCGGGATCAAATACGTTCAAGCCAACGGGTTGGCCGGCAAGCAATTTGTCAGTCTGGGCGCCCAGAATGTGTATTTAGCTCACTGGGAGCAAACCGTGGCTGACACCCGTATTCATGGCACCACGCGCCAGCAAGTCCGCACGCATTTTCTGGCTGTCGAAAAGCCCAAGCTCTTGCCGCTGCCCGCCAGCCTCTTTCCGGTCTTCAGCGAAGCGCCGCGCAAAATCCATCGTGATGGCTACGCCGAAGTGGACAAGGCGTATTACTCGGTGCCACCGGAATATGTGCGGCGAAAAGTCTGGGCCCGGTGGGACACCAAAATAGTTCGTCTGTTCAATGAGCGCATGGAGGCCATCGCCGTGCATGTGCGGCAAGAGCCCGGAAAGTTCAAAACCGATCCGGCTCACATCCACGACCACAAACGCACGCTGATCGAGCGCGGCGCCGATTGGATCCTGGACCGCTGCCGGCTGCTGGGTCCGGGAGCGGGCACCTGGGCGGAAAACCTTTACCAGCAGCGCGGCGCGGAAAGCCTGCGTGTCTTGCAGGGCCTCTTGGCCCTGGCGGAGAAACATCCAGCTCCGCAACTCGACCTGGCCTGCCAGTTGGCCCTGACTCATGGCGCCTGGCATCTGCGCGATTTGCGGGAACTCCTGGTCCGGCCAGTGGCCCAGGAACAGTTCGGGTTTATCGAAACCCACCCGCTCATTCGCGACTTGCAAGCCTACGATAATTTGCTGCCGGTCTGTTTCGACCCAGCTCCCGAAAAACAACCCCAACTCCCCATTGATTCCCATGAGCATCCCTAACCTGGAAACCACCCTCAAACAACTGCGACTCTCCGGCATGGCGGGCACCCTGAGCCTGCGCTTGCAGGAAGCCGCGGCCAATCGCCTGAACCATGAAGAGTTCCTGGAAATCATTCTCCAGGACGAACTCAATGTCCGGCACGAACGCTTGCTGAACCGCCGCACCAGAGCCGCGGACTTCCACCGCCTCAAAACGCTGGAAGATTTTGACTGGCGCTTTAATCCCAGCGTCCCCCGCAAACAAATTTACGATCTGGCCACCAGCCAGTTCATTCGCCAGTCGGTCGATCTGTTATTGATCGGTCCGCCCGGGGTCGGCAAAACCCATTTGGCCCAGGCTCTGGGTTACGAAGCGATCAAGCTCAACTTTCAGGTCCTCTATCGTTCCATCTTCGATCTGGTGCGCGACTTTCTTAAAGACGAAGCCTTCAACCAGCAGGACCGAGTGCTGCGCCGCTATCTCAAGCCGGACCTCTTGATCGTCGATGACATGGGACTCAAGGCGCTGCCCAAACACTCCGGCGAATACCTCCTGGAAGTGGTCATGCGCCGCTACGAGAACCGTTCCACCATCATGACCAGCAACCGCCCCATCCAGGACTGGGGCAAGCTCCTGGGCGACGTGCCCGCCGCCAGTGCCATTCTAGACCGCTTTCTCCACCATGCCCAAACCATCGCCATCACCGGCCGCAGCTACCGCCTCAAAGATCAGGCCTCAGCCAAAGAGGAGAAGCCGGCCAAACAAACTACCGAGGACCCCTCCCATGACTGAACCAGACTCGATGACATCGAGGATCGCGGGCGCGCCTATTTGCGCGGGCCGGCGAGTCCGTTACGCGTGGCGACCGGCGGCAACGCGAACTGGGGTTCGAAAGTCCGTTGCCGCCGCTCGCCGGCCCGCGCAAATAGACGGCGCGAGAGGCGTCCTTGGCCTTCCTTGGCGTTCGAAAGACAAAACTCCTTGAACCAAACCGAATACTTGATATGAGGTGCTCACCTCAGAGTGGCTGGTTTTGAATCGCCCATCGGTGGCTGGTTTTCATTCGCCCGGTGACAAGGGAGCGCGGCAGAGCGTCATTCTGGTCGTCCGAGTACATGCGGCTGGCGAGGCCGATTTGCTTGAGGTTGTTCAAACAGGCTGTCGACCAAGCCTGGCTCTTAGCCTTGCTCAAAGCGGGCAACAAAAGCGCCGCCAGAATCGCGATGATGGCGATAACGACCAGCAGTTCAATCAATGTGAACGCACGCCTTCTCATTCGTTTCATTTGTACAGGAGCACAGTTGGTGCACCCGTAGGTTTGTTGGAGAATCACAAGCCGCCAGAGCCGGAAACAGCTTGGCAGCAGGAGAATCTCATCGCAGACGCGATGAGCCTACAGAATGTGATTAGGCGTGCCGAGGAGGCGGCGTGGGCGGTCGTTCATACCGCTTGGGGGCAAGGTCGGAAGGGACTGCAAAACCTTCGAGAGTCCACGATGAGGGTTGTTGGTGAACAACCTGACGGTCCAAAATGTAGAGGTCCAGCTTGGTCTCAACTTTCACTGAGTCCTGCCTCTGGTCGGATTTCTTTCCCTGCTGCACGACGAGGCAGAGCTTGCAAGGATACTTGCCATTAAGAGTCTTCACCAATGCTTCAGTGAACGTGCACGATTGAGAGAATTTGGCAAACATGCCGACCCAGGCGACGGACCTGAAGGCAAAACCAGTGCCCGCCAACAGTCAGAACCAGCGAAAGCGCAACGACGGCTTGAGCAAGCTTGGATCGCACAACGGCAAACTCGTCAGGGCCGAAGGAAAAGTCAAACCTCATCGCCGCGTCCGCCGGTGGTGTCCACTTATCAAGCAGGTTTGGTTGGATATGAACTGGTTACGAATCGTGGAGCCGGGGCGGATTTGCATTTCAATAAACGAACCACTAGTCGCATAATAAAAGTTAGCTCCACATGCAGCATTTTATGAAAATTCTATCCGCCATGAAAAGGAAGCTTTCGGTTCTGTCGGTCATACTTTGCCTGATGGCGACCGCCCAAAAAGCCGGAGCCAGCGAATATGTCAGTAATCTCAGCAATATGTGGACTGAAGGAGGTATCGGCGATATCCACGGTTTATTTCCCGGCGGCACGCCGTATGGAACCGATACGGCTCGGTTTACAACTGGTGTCGGTAGTTTCTCGATCAACTCAATCACACTCGAATTCGAATTTGATTCTGGGTATCCCGCAGGTTTGGCCGCGCCCCAGTGGATAACCATTCAGCTTTTCGAAGGCGGCTCGCTCTTGGGCAACTTCGGGAATTCGGCGGTTGATCCCAGATCGACGCAGTGGCCCCAGTCATTGAATCCTGTCGCCTATACTCAATTCATTCACTTTTCACCCCTGCAGCCCATCACTCTGAATCCGCTCACACAATACTCCTTTGTTGCCGGTATACCTGCCAATAGCCCGGTGTCTGCGGCGTTATTATTCACGAGGTCCTCTGCCTACACTGCGTCGGGTGGCTGGCTCATGGGGGCAACAACCACCGGAAATCCCTTCGCTTCTGGAGAGTACCTTGTTATGGCTGTGGATGCCACACCGGTGCCAGAACCCAATACAGCGGCTTTAATATTGGGCGGGTTTATCGTTTTAATTAGAGGTCGGAGTTCATGGAGAAATAACCAAACCGGCTACACCGAACCCCGCGATTGCGTCTCGGTTGAATTGCGGTCATTACTGGCGCGGGGTCGGTGACGAGACGTTAGCCGTCGCTACATCACCACGCCATGCGACTCAAAATCGAGCTTCCGATCACTTGGGCACAGCAGAACAATCCGGACGGCCCAGCGACTTTCTGCCGTGAGGCAAGCACGAGCGCGTTGCAGGTTTCTTGGGCCGAGTATCGCGGAGGGAAGCCGCTACCTCAGGTCACAGCCGATAGTTTGAAGCAGATGGCGACCGACTTCGGACAGAAGAGCGGCTTCGGTGAGATGGCAGAGGCATTCGGTGGCGCTTGTAGATTCGGCAGCTTTGGGACGGCGGTGTTTCGTTCAGCCGAGCATCCGCGCATTCAGGTGTGGTTCATCAGCGACGGTCGCGACCACATCATGGCGACACATATTTGCGATTACGAGCCTGTCTCGGACGAGATTGCCGAGGCGCAGCAGATTGCGAGTAGTCTTGCTCTCGGCCCAGAGCAGCCAGCGAAGCCGAAGTGGAAGTTTTGGTGAGCGAGTATGACCACGACGGCTAACGAGATCACTGGACCGAACGCGGGCGGGCCGCGTCGCACTTTAAGATTCACAATGAAAACAATCCTCTCAGCGCTTCTCCTTTCCGCCGTCGCCGTCACGTTCGCTGCGGACGATACCGCCAAAAAGCCGGCCAAGGACACTGTCTTCCGCGAGCCGTTCACCCTAAAGCTGCACATCGACAAAGAGCATTTCTACGAAGAGAAAATCGGCAAGATTCCTTTCGTCCACGATGGCGACGTATATCTTTTCAAGGGAGACGAGTTCGGGCTCACCCTCGACATCCAAACCAATGCCATCCGCACGGTCAAATACCAGCCAGACCTCAAGAAAGCAGATGTGACGCTCAAGTTGACTCAGGAAGTACAGCCCGTTGGCAGCGCTTTGATGATGCTTCACATCCATAACAACACTAAGCTGACTCTTAACATGGATGCGCTGATGACCGTGCCCGACAAGAAAGGAATCGCAAAGACCAGCATCCTCCCTGTCCAACCAGGTCTCTCTGGTTTCGAATCGTGGCCTCACCCGATCGTCCAACTCGTTCTTCGCAACATACGAATTGCGAAATGACCGCGACGCCTAATGCGCTGCACTCCGACGATGCGAACCAAGAGGCCACCTAACCCGGCTGCTCCAGTGAACGCGCCGATTGCGTCTTGGTTCCAATTCGGGCATCTTGGGTGGCGCGTCACTGAGCAGCGCCTTTGGACAATGTACATTTCGCGAAATGCGCACTCATTCTAAAAGCCGACGGCTGGCCTGTTGGAGCCTCGCTCTGGTCGCAATCGGGGTGCTAGTGTTGATCTTGCAGCCATCCCAACTTACTCGCAGTGTGACAAGCGTTCAGTGGCGCAGTCTGAGTTCCTGGGGCTTCGGTTGGAAGCGAGTCGCCTTTTGCTCAGAACAGTCTGCGGCGTTCCGAGGATGGAGAGCTGAGCTGGGGCCGGTCATACTCATGCGCCTCAGCCCGACTTTGAGTCTCGCTGACGTTGTCCAACCAAACGGTCCAGCGAACGAGAGCCGGTCGGCTCGCTCAGAGACAAATCGAACGACATCGGCGGCTGGTTCCCGTTGATGACTTTGCGTTAGGCGGCAGGACGCCATGAAGGTCTTTGGCACAACCAGCGAAGGTGGCCGAGTATTGTGCGCCCTGATGATCGTCTGGTGCATTGTCATGATCGTGCCATTCCATGACATGGCACACAGTTCCGAAGTCTATTTTGTAATGGGTTTGCCGATTGCAGTATTTTTCATTTATGCGCTGCGGCGTTTTAGGTCGCGTAAGACAACAAGCAGTCACGCAAGCCAGAACGGCGGAGGATTGGATGCCGCCTGAGCGCGGCTTGCCGGATCTTCGCCCGGGAACTTCAGCGCCCGATACCGATCGTTCGGGCATGAGAACCAACTCACAGCGCCGGATGAACAACGAAACAGGATACCTCGGTGTGCTGGCAGCCTCGTTTCTCTGCAGCGCCGGCCTATTGCTCGCCGATTTGCCAAAATCCAGTGTCCTTGCTC
>Ga0070689_100002654_pt1 | contig 11728 bp, 14 predicted proteins | sample KBSS23HmetaG_FD_64669 | JGI IMG/M metagenome (GOLD analysis project Ga0070689, IMG submission 64669) | Switchgrass rhizosphere microbial communities from Kellogg Biological Station, Michigan, USA - KBS S2-3H metaG | ecosystem: Host-associated > Plants > Roots > Rhizosphere ... | reverse complement strand
ACCCTACTGTCCTGCGTTCAGACTTGCAGGAAGTGTGTCTTGTCCTCCTCCATCCCCAGGAGGATGATCCGGTCTGGCCGAGTCGACGACTACTTCGCTTCACCCCCACCGCAGCTCCTGAAGCTCTCGTCCGAGGAGGCCTTCCGATGTTCTCCCCCAAAGAGATCGCAATGACTCACCCTCGCGCGGCAGGCACGTTGTTCGTTCTGCCTTTGCTCTTGGCTCTCGCTGTCGAAGCGGCGCCCGCATTGGCGGGCCCGATCGGCTTTCAGGCATCGGGAGGCTGGTACACGGAGAACGAGGAGATGTTCGTCGGCGCGGGCGCGCGCTTCGGATTCGCCAGCATCACTGTGATTCCCAACATCGAGTGGTTGCTCGTGGACCATGGAGCGGCCTACACGCTGAACGTCGACGGCACGATGACCGTGTTGCCGCTCGGTATCGCCAGTGGATACGTGGGCGCAGGAATCGGTTGGTTCACCGTGGACCCCGACTTGGGGGACAGCAGCACCAACACCGCGTTCAACATGATCGTCGGGGCGGGATTCAATTCGATCCCTCTCAAGCCGTTCGCACAGCTCAAGTACATCCTCGTCGAAGGTGATGACCCGCTGGCGTTCTCCATTGGAGCGCGTTTCTAGACCAGCTTCGACGGAAACGGATCACTGGGAAGTTCTGGCTACCCTGACACTCTGCGCGCCGAATCCGTCATGAAATGCTCTGACTTCGCGCGACGAGATCCCTCGTCGTGAGGACGTGGTTGGGCACGGGACGATTTGGTCGCTGCAGCGGGTCGGTCGTCAGTGTGACTGGATGGATGCCTTCGAATCATCCTCGAAATGACCCGGTGCGGCGCCGGTGACCGTCTTGTGGAGATCCTCCACGTAGTGGATGAACTGCACGTAGGCGGCCACGTAACGCCTGCCGGCCTCAACGTCGTCTGTGGCGTGGCGTTTAGCCTCGAGCGTCCGGTGAAAACGCTCCGATAGCCCAGCATTCATCGCGTCTTTCAGAAGGGTCAGGAGCGGGCCAGAATCGGCGATGTCGAGCGCGTGATCGGCAGCGGGAATAGCGGGGCCCAGATCACGTCCAGCAGGCTGCAGACCGGTGTAAGGCGCGCCTTCTCCTGCTCGGTGAACGCGAACCAGGGTTTCGAAGAAGTAGAGATCAGCGAGCTCCTTCGCGCTGGACCCAAGGCGTCGCACCGCCATGGCTCGCGAGAATGCGAGCGTGATCTCCCGCTCATCCTCTTTTCGCACCCAGATGAGAACGAATTTCACGTCCCCCGTGTTGAGCGCCTGGCGCGCGGCGGTGACGACGGGTCCGTCGAGACCGTCGCAGTGAGCTGAGGCAATCGTTGGTGAAAGCACCAGCGTCAACAAGATGAAGTAGGACGCGGCGGTAGTGATCGGACGCCAATAGCGGTTCATGGTCTCTGCCTCTTCCTCAGGCCGTGAGGGAGTTTCCCCGTGCCTTGACGACGACTTCTGGCGGGGCCATCAGCAACTTCTTCACCTTGCATCCAGCGGCTGCCTGCACGACCGCCGATCGGAGCTTCTCGGGGAACGTCGGCGGCCGCTCGAGATCGATTTCGACGTGGCTCAACCGATGCGTGACCGGGTCGAACTGGTGGTGCTGGACGAGCTCGATGCCATCGGTCGGGATCCCGCGCGTCTGGCAGAAGCTGAGCACATAGAAGCCGGCACAGGTCGCGAGGGAGCTGAGGAATAAATCGAATGGCCCGGGCGCCGTGCCGCCGCCGCCCTTTGCCGTGGGCTGGTCCGTGCGGATCACGCGCGAACCCAGATCGGCGTCGACCCTCTTGCCTCCGGGAAAGAAGACGCGAATCTCCACGGGATCTTGTGCGACGCTCGCGGGTGCGGGAGCCTGGCCATATGACGATCGGTCCCGTTCCGCGGCGGCGGTGAGATCAGCATCCGCGTTCACGACCATCCTCCTCGCGTTCGGGTTCCAGACCAGAACTCCTGTGGGGCTCCGGCAACTTCGACCAACCACCAACTGACAGCCCATTGAAGGGCATTCGTCATGCCAACCCGGCGTGCCTGCAGAACGCCGTCTTGAAGGGATGTTTGCCGTCGGACAACGGGATAGGACTGTCAGGCAGGCAGTGAGGTCTGACAGGATGTCGTCCCTGTTGCCCAGCAACGGTCGACAGGCGCCGCTCGACGGTCGAATCACCCTCGGTCGCGACCGCGGCAGGAGCGGGCTCCAAAGGTCCGGCGCGACCTTTTAAGCAAGGGCTCGCTGATTCGTTCCCAGCACGGGTCACCGTCCCAGGATCCTGAACAGGCGTTCAAAGAAAGCCCTCCCGGGGCCATGGAATCTTCGATAACCAAGCTCCTGACTGATTTTTTTCGGACCCCTGTCAACTTTCTGCAAACCGGATCAAGATCCGCCGCATCTAGAGGCGCGTATGACCCCCCGGGCCCGCATCGACGCGCCGTACGAGGTCAACGAAGGCCGAATGGAGCCCAAGAGGTGAACTGTCAGGAACTCCTGGAACAGCTAGGCGACTATCTGGACGAGGAGGCGCGACAGGAACTGTGTCGCGAGATCGAAGAGCACCTGGAGCGCTGCAACGACTGTCGCATCGTCGTCGACCAGACCCGCAAGACCATCGTGCTGTATCAAGCCGACCAGCAGGTGGAGCTGCCGGGACTCGCGGCGGCGTCGAGCCGACTGACCGAGGCCATGGCGAAGGCCTACGGCGAAGGGTCCAAGCCCTCCGATTGACAGGCCAAAGCCCGGCTGCCTAGAGTGCGCGCCGTCTTCCGTGGGCCCGCGGGGTCAGACCGCGGGCCCATACTCATGTCCCGCGAAACCTCCGCATGAAGCGCGTCGGCCTCCTGGGCCTCCCACAATCCGGTAAGTCCACCGTCTTCGAGGTCATCCTCCAGGGCGCGGGCGTCGAGGCCAAGACGGCCTCCGGACGCGAGACCATCGGCGTGGTCAAAGTCCCCGATGAGCGCGTCGATCGCCTTTCGGCTCTCTATTCTCCGAAGAGCACCGTTCACTCGCAGGTGCAGTTCGTCGACACCGTCGCGGCGGCTTCGCAGGGCAAGCCTTCGAAGGGACCCGATCTCTTCGCCTCGGTGCGGAACTGCGACGCCCTGGTCGCCGTGGTGCGGGAGTTCGACAGCGATGCCGACGCCGCGCGCCGCGACGTGCGCACGCTGGAAGCCGAGCTGATCCTCAACGACCTGGCGCTGGTCGAAACCCGGCGCGAGCGTATCGACAAGGAGCTGCGGATCGGCAAGAAACAGAACGAGCGCGAGCACGGCCTGCTCGTCCGCTTCCAGCAGGCGCTCGAGGCCGAGCAGGCACTGCGCGGCATGACGCTCGATGCCGAAGAGGAGAAACTGGTCCGCGGCTTCCAGTTGTTGACGATGAAGCCCCTGCTCGTGGTGTACAACCAGGGCGAGGCCGGCCAGGCGCCTCCCTCCGCCGACGGACCTCACACCGGAGCGGTCGGACTCAAGGCGCTGCTCGAGCGCGAGGTGCTCGGCTTGCCCGAGAGCGAGCGCCCGGGATTTCGCACCGAGCTCGGGCTCGAGGAGGACGGGCTCACCACCGTGATTCGAGCCTGCTTCGAGCTGCTGGGTCTGATCTCGTTCTTCACGGTCGGCGAGGACGAAGTGCGCGCGTGGACGCTGTCCAGGGGCTCGACCGCCGTGGACGCCGCGGGAGAGATTCACAGCGATCTGGCGAAGGGATTCATTCGCGCCGAAGTCATCCCGTGGGACAAGCTGCTCGAAGTCGGAGGCGAGAAGGGCGCGCGCGAGCGCGGATGGCTGAGACTCGAGGGGAGGGAGTATGTGGTTCAGGACGGCGACTGCCTCAACATCCGCTTCAACCGCTGAGGCGCCTCGCAAGCGAGCCGCCTTCGCCGGTCTTGGCTTGCTGGTGTGCGCGGTCGTCGCGGCCACGCCGGCCGGCGCGGGATTGAAGCTCGAGTCGTTCCGCGGGCACCTCGCCGTCGGCTACGGAAAGCTGGTCGACGAAGGCGCGCCCGCAGGATCGATCTCGTTCTCGGGCGGTGTGGAGTATCCGATCTCCTCGCGCTGGACCACCGGCGTCGAGGTCGGCTACTGGCTGCTCGGAACCCGGATCGAAGAGCGCGGGAGCCTCAGCGCCGAAGCCGACTACTCGGCATTCGAGGCCCTGGCGCTGGCGCGGTGGATGATGCCCAATGCGCCGCTCGAGATCGCGCTCGGTCCCGGGGTCATGAACGCGCGCGCCGATCTCACCTCGGTCGGGGTCGCCGGCTTCGACGACCTCGCGATCGAGCAGACGGTGCCGTCCGCCGCGCTGAGCATCACCGCGATCCAGCGCAAGCCCGCGCCGGTGCGCGTGGGCTTCGAGCTGTCGAGCCGCATGGCGTGGCTCACCGACACCACGTGGACGCTGCTGGCCGCGCGTCTCGCCATCCATTACTAGCCGCCGCGTTTTGACAGCGTTCGTCGCGCTGACTATTCTCCTCGGCCGCAACTCCTTCGGGGCGGGGCGAAAGTCCCCACCGGCGGTACAGCCCGCGAGCGAGCGCGACGGCTCTTGAACCCCGCGCGCCACGCAGATCCGGCGAGATTCCGGAGCCGACCGTCATAGTCGGGATGGGAGAAGGAGCATTGGATCCGGCATGAACGCCATGCCGGCCGCCCCGTTGGTGCGTGCGCCAGCGGGGTTTTCGTTTGGCTTCGAAGCCATCGTCGAGGAAGCAGGAGACGGCGTTCATGCAGCGCGCGCTGCGGCTCGCCGAGCGCGGGCGCGGGCACGTCAGTCCCAATCCCATGGTCGGGGCCGTCGTGGTGCGCCAGGGTCGCGTGGTCGGCGAAGGCTGGCATCGAGCGCTGGGTGAAGCCCACGCCGAAGCGGTCGCGCTCGCGCGCGCCGGTCGCCTCGCGCGCGGCGCCACGCTCTACGTCACGCTCGAGCCGTGCGCGCACATGGGGCGCACGCCGCCTTGCGTCGACGCGATCCTCGATGCCGGCATCCGGCGCTGCGTGGTGGCGACGCGCGATCCGCATCCCATCGTGAACGGGCAGGGGCTGCGGCGGCTGCGCGCGGCGGGTGTGAAGGTGGAGCTCGGTCTGCTGGCCGACGAGGCGCGTGCGCTGCTCGGCGGTTACTGGCAGCTGCACACCACCGGTCGGCCCCACGTCGTCCTCAAGCTGGCCACGTCACTCGACGGGCGCCTGGCGCCGCCGAATGGATTCGCGGCACGCGGGTCGGGTCGCTGGCTCACCGGACCCTCGGCGCGGCGCGCGGTGCATCGGCTGCGCGCTCAGATGGACGCGATCGTGATCGGCGCCGGCACCGCGCGCGCCGACGATCCGCGGCTCACCGTGCGCGGGGTCCCGGGCGCGCGCCAGCCGCTCCGCGTCGTCTGTGACAGCCGGCTCGCGCTGCCTTCGACGCTGAGGCTCTTCCGGCCGCCTCTGGCGCGCGGCACCGTCGTGGTCTGCGCGCGCTCGGCGTCGAGCCGAGCCGAGCGGGCGCTCGCCGCCCACGGGGTTCGCGTGTGGCGAATGCCGCAGGGCCGCGGCGGTGTTTCGCTGCCGGCGCTGCTGCGGCGTCTCGGCCGCGAAGGCGTGCAGGAGGTGCTGGTCGAAGGCGGCGCGAAGCTGGCGACGGCGTTCCTCGCCGCGAAGGTGGTGGATCGGCTCGCGCTGTTCGTGGCGCCGCGGGTGATCGGATCGGCGGGCCTCGCGTGGTGCGGAGCGCTGCCGGCGCCGCTCCAGGGGCGCATGACCGATCCGCGGCGGATCGGAGACGACGCCTGGGTCACGGTCGAGATGGGGGATTGATGTTCACCGGACTGGTGGAAGAGATGGGCGAGGTCGCGAAGGTCGAGGACCGGCCTGGAGGGCGCGCGCTGTGGATCCGCGCCGCGCGCGTGCTGGAAGACGCCGAGATCGGCCACAGCATCGCCGTCAACGGCTGCTGCCTCACCGTGACCGCGCTCGAATCCGATCGCTTCTCGGTCGAGATGGTGCCGGAGACGCTGCGGCGCACCACGCTCGGCCGCGTGGCGCCGGGCGATGCGGTCAATCTCGAGCGCAGCCTGCGGCTCGATCAGCGCCTCGGCGGCCACCTGGTGCAGGGGCACGTCGACGGCCTGGGGATCGTGCGCGGTTTCGACCCCGAAGGCGAAGGGCGAAGACTGACCCTCGACGTTCCGGGAACGCTGGCGCTCTACGTGGCCGAGAAAGGCTCCATCGCCATCGACGGCGTGAGCCTCACCGTCGCCCGTATCGGCGGCACGCGCTGCGAGATCGCGCTCATCCCGCACACGCTGGCGGTGACCATCGCCGGCCGCTACACGTCCGGCACCCAGGTCAACATCGAGGTCGACCTGATGGCGCGCTACCTGGCCCGGCTGCTCGAGCAGGGCGGAATCGGGAGGACCTCATGACGGCCGCGAAAGCCGTCCCACGGCGCAAGCCCGCGCGCGGTCGCTCGGCGTTCATCGACGTTCCGGAAGCGGTGCGGCGGATCGCCGCCGGCCACATGATCATCGTGGTCGACGACGCCGATCGCGAGAACGAAGGCGACCTGGTGTTCGCCGCGGAGAAGGCGACGGCGGACATGGTGAACTTCGCGGTCAAGCACGGGCGCGGCATCCTGTGCGCGCCGATGACGCCGGAGATCGCCGATCGGCTCGACCTGCGAATGATGGTGAACGAGAACACCGCCAAGTTCGGCACGCCGTTCACCGAGTCGGTCGACGCGCGGCGTGGAACCACGACCGGCACTTCGGCCTTCGACCGCGCGCGCACGCTGCGCGTGATGGCCGATCCGCGAACGCGCGCCGCCGACCTGGTGCGTCCGGGGCACGTGTTCCCGCTGCGCGCGGTGCCGGGCGGGGTGCTGCGCCGCGCCGGCCACACCGAGGCCGCGCCCGACCTGTGCGTGATGGCGGGACTCCATCCGGTCGCCGCGGTGTGCGAGATCCTCCGCGAGGACGGACGCATGGCGCGGCTTCCGGACCTCGAGCGCTTCGCGCGCGAGCACGATCTCGGCATCCTCACCATCCAGGATCTGATCGCCCACCGGCGCAAGAAGGAGATGCTGGTGCGCCGGCTGGTCACGGTGCCGCTGCCGACCGCCGAAGGGCGATTCCAGCTCCATCTCTACGAGAGCCGGCTCGAGGGCGATCACCACGTCGCGCTGGTGAAGGGGAAGATCGGTGGCCGCGGGCCGGTGCTGGTGCGCGTCCATTCGCAATGCCTCACCGGAGACGTGTTCGGCTCGCAGCGCTGCGACTGCGGTTCGCAGCTTCACGCCGCGCTCCGGGCGATCAGCCGGCGAGGCCGTGGCGTCTTGCTGTATCTTCGCCAGGAAGGTCGTGGCATCGGACTCGCGGCCAAGCTCAAGGCGTACGCGCTGCAGGATCAGGGACTCGACACCGTGGAGGCGAACGTGAAGCTGGGGTACCCACCCGACCTGCGCGATTACGGCATCGGAGCGCAGATCCTGGTCGACCTCGGCGTGCGCGAGATCGAATTGCTCACCAACAATCCACGCAAGCTCGTGGGGCTCGAGGCCTACGGCCTCCGCATCACGAAGCGCGTTCCGGTCCACGTGAAGCCCAACCGCTACAACCGGCGCTACCTCACGACCAAGCGGGACAAGCTGGGCCACCTGCTCGACCTCAAGCTCGGGGAGACGTGATGGCGCAGGAGATCACGCCCGGGCACGACGCCCAAGGCCACCGGTTCTGTCTGGTGGCCGCGCGCTTCAATCAGGTCTACGTGGAGCGCATGGTGAAGGCGGCGCTCGAGGTGCTGCGCGGACGCGGCGCCGCGGAAACCGACCTCACCGTGATCTGGGTGCCCGGCTCCTTCGAGCTTCCGCTCACCTGCCGCTGGGCGGCGTCCTCCGGTCGCTACGATGCCGTGCTGGCCTTCGGCACCCTGGTGCGCGGAGAGACCGAGCACTTTCGTCTCGTGGCCGACGTTTCCGCGCAGGGTCTGCTGCAGGCCATGATGGAAACCGATGTCCCGGTGCTGAACGGCGTGCTCGCGGTGCACGATGCCGAGCAGGCCGCGGCCCGCACCGGTGGCGCGCTCGGCAATCGCGGCGCCGAGGTGGCGCTGGCCGCGGTGCAGATGGGCCGGCTCCATCGCGAGCTGCGCGCGCGATGATGACTTCGCTGGAAGGCCGGCGGCGGGCGCGCGAGGCCGCGTTCCAGGTGGCGTTCCAGGCCGATCTGATGGGGGAGTCGTTCCTCGAGACCTGGTCGCGGCTCCGCGAGGACTTCCACCTGAGCGACGACCAGCGGCAGCTCGTCGACGACGTCGTGGCCACGCTCGAGCAACAGCGTGCCGCCGTCGACGAGGCGCTGCGCTCGGCCGCGGAGCACTGGGAGATCGAGCGGCTGGCCGCCACCGATCGCTCGGTGCTGCGCGCCTCGATCGCCGAGCTGATCGGACGTCCCGGCACGCCGGTGCGCGTGGTGCTCAACGAAGCCATCGAGATCGCCAAGCGCTACGGATCGGAGGAATCGGGCCGCTTCGTGAACGGCGTGCTCGACCGCGTGGCGCGTTCGCTGCGACCCCAGGAGCTTTGATGCTGCACGCCATCGTCTCCGACATCCACGGCAATCTCGAAGCGCTCGAAACCTGCCTCGCCGACATCGCCCGTCATCGTCCCGAGAGCATCCAGTGCCTCGGCGATTTCGTCGGCTACGGCGCGTCGCCCAACGAGTGCATCGACCGGCTGCGTCCGATGATCCAGAACGCGGTCGCCGGCAATCACGATCTCGCGGCGTGCGGACGGCTGCGGCTCACGTATTTCAATACCAATGCCGCGCAGGCCGCGCTGTGGACCGAGAAGACGCTCACGCCGGAGAACCTCGCGTACTTGCAGGGGCTTCCGTTCTCGGTGCACTGGCGCGAGACGCTGCTGGTGCATGCCTCGCCCGCCGAGCCGGAGGACTGGCACTACGTGCTGTCGCCGGTCGAGGCTCAGGCCGAGATGGACGCTTATACCGAATCCGTGTGCTTCATCGGCCACTCGCACTATCCCGGCAGCTTCGACCGTCACAACAACCAAGTGCGTTACGGCCGCAACGCCGACGTCAAGCTCGAGAAGGGCCACCGCTACCTCATCAACGTGGCGAGCGTCGGCCAGCCGCGGGACGGCGACCCGCGCGCCGGCTATGCGCTGTTCGAGGACACCGAGCGCTGGGTGCGTCACGTGCGGCTCGATTACGACGTCGCCGGCGCCATGCGGCGCATCCTCGACGCGGGACTGCCGCGTTTCCTCGCCGAGCGGCTGCAGTGGGGCGAATAGCTTGGCGCGCGCATCCACGCTCGAGCACTGGGAGTCCTACTGGAAGGGCGTCGGTGACATCGAGTCGACGTACTCGACCGGCGAGCGGCTGGCGCGCGAGATCCTGGCCGACGGTCCGGTCGACGGCCAGCCGGTGCTCGAAGTCGGCGCCGGATCGGGACGCGACAGCCTGGCGCTCGCGCGCGCCGGAGCGATCGCGGTCGTGCTCGATTATTCGCCCGCTTCGCTCGAGGTGGTGCGAGGCCTGGGGCGCCGTCACGGCGTGACGGTTCACCTCGTCCAGGCCGATGCGCTGGCGATGCCGTTCCGTGACGGCGCCTTCCAGGTGGTGTTCCACCAGGGCCTGCTCGAGCACTTTCGCGATCCGCGCCCGCTGCTGGTCGAGAACGCGCGCATCGTGCGTAAAGGCGGACGGCTGGTGGTCGACGTGCCGCAGACCTGGCACCTCTATACGGTGATGAAGAAGACGCTGATCGCCTTCGGCAAGTGGTTCGCGGGCTGGGAGACCCAGTTCACCGTCGCGCAGCTCGAGCGTCTGCTGGCCTCCACCGGGCTGCGCGTGCGCAGGAGCTACGGCGACTGGATGGTGCCGGGGCTCTGGTATCGCGTGACCCGCGAGGTGCTCCGTCGCGGGGCCCACGTGCGGCTGCCGCTCGAGCCGCGAGGGCCCGAGTGGTGGGCGAGCGGATGGGAGCGCGTGCGCCACTCGCTGCGCGGGCGGCGCTGGGCGCTCTCCACCTGTCACGTGATCGGCACGGTGGCCGAGCGGCCGTGAGCGCGAGTCGACGGCTCCTCGCCGTCAACTTTCGCGATCCCGCTCACCCCGAAGCGGGAGGCGCGGAGCTCCATCTCGAGTGGATCCTGCGCGAGGCCGTGCGCCGCGGGTTCGACGTCACCTGGCTCGCCAGCGGATTCCGGGGCGGCGCGCCCGAAGCCGAGTACGAGGGCATGCGTATCGTGCGGCGCGGCGACTGGTGGAACTTCAACCTGATCCTGCCCCGGGTCTTCGAGCGCGAGTTCTCGTCACCGCCGCCCGATCTCGTGGTCGAGGACATCAACAAGGTGCCGTGCTTCACGCCGTGGTGGACGAAAGCCCCGGTGTCGGTGATCGTGCCCCATCTGTTCGGCACCACCGCGCTGCAGGAGGCGGGCGCCGTGCTCGGCGTGTACGTGGTCGCGCTCGAGACCCTGATCCCGTCGGCCTATCGCGGACGGCGCTTCGTGGTGATCTCGGAGAGCACGCGCGACGATCTCGTGCGGCGTGGGATTCCCGCGGCGATGATCGACGTCGTCCACTGCGGTCTCGACCATGATCTGTACCGGCCGGATCCGGCGGGGAGGAAGAGCGAGCGGCCGACCATCGTCTTCGTCGGAAGGCTGCGGCGCTACAAGGGTCTCGACTGGGTGATGCGCACGCTGCCCGAGGTGATCGCGGGAGCACCGGGCACGCGGCTCGTGGTCCTCGGGGACGGGCCGTTTCGCCATGCGCTCGAGTCCACCGCGCGGCGGCTCGGGATCACGGGCGCGGTGGAGTTCCATGGCTTCGTGAGCGCCGCCGACAAGGTGCGCTGGATGCGCGAGGCCTGGGTGCTGGTGCAGCCTTCGCCGAAGGAAGGATGGGGGCTCACGGTGGTCGAAGCCGGGGCGTGCGGCACCGCGGTGGTGGCCACCGACGCGCCCGGACTGCGCGACTCGGTGAAGCACGGCGAGACCGGAGTGCTCGTGCCTTACGGCGACCGGCGCCGCCTTGCCGAGACGCTGATCCAGGTGCTGACCGATTCGGCGCTGCGCGATCGCCTCGCTCGCGCCGGTGTTGCCTGGTCGCAGCGCTTCCAGTGGCCCGACTGTGGCGCGCGCTCGCTGGACGCGCTGCTGCGGGGGATCGACTGATGGCGCTCGGTCGCCGCGCGATGTTGATCACGCTCAAGGTGGCGTTCAGCGTCGCGCTGATCGCGTTCCTGCTGTGGCGCATTCCCCTGGCGCGCGTGACCGAAGCGCTGGCGGCCGCCGATCCGCGATGGCTCGCGGCGGCGGCCGGCGTGATGCTGCTCAGCAACTTGCTCGGCTCGTATCAGTGGTGGCGCCTGCTGCGCGTCGCCGACATTCGCATCCCGCTCTGGAAGGCGTGCACCTACTATCACATTGGATTGTTCTTCAACAATTTCCTCCCCGCCAACATCGGCGGCGACATCGCCCGCGTCGCCGACTCGTCGCGTCACGGCGGCACCACCGGCGCCGCGGTCTCGGCGGTGATGATGGATCGTCTGATCGGAACCGTGGCGCTCGCGAGCCTGGCGCTGGTCACCACGCTGCCGGCCGTGGATCACTTCCACCTGGCACTCGCCTATCTGTGCCTGGTCGCGTTCTTCGTCATCAGCGTGGGGCTCCTGTGGGGGCTCTTCCATCCCCGGCT
>Ga0070689_100002653_pt1 | contig 11730 bp, 8 predicted proteins | sample KBSS23HmetaG_FD_64669 | JGI IMG/M metagenome (GOLD analysis project Ga0070689, IMG submission 64669) | Switchgrass rhizosphere microbial communities from Kellogg Biological Station, Michigan, USA - KBS S2-3H metaG | ecosystem: Host-associated > Plants > Roots > Rhizosphere ... | reverse complement strand
GTCGCGCCGTCGCCGCGCGCCGCGAAGGAGACGCTGATCCGGCGGCTGTCGCTCGATCTGATCGGGCTGCCGCCGACGCTCGACGAGATCGACGCGTTCGTCGCCGACGCGCGCGCCGATGCCTACGAGCAGCTCGTCGACCGCCTGCTCGCGTCGCCGCACTACGGCGAGCGCTGGGCGGTGCCGTGGCTCGACCTCGCGCGCTATGGCGACAGCAACGGGTTCAACTTCGACGCGCCGCGCAAGATCTGGCCGTGGCGCGACTGGGTCGTGCGCGCGCTGAACGACGACATGCCGTACGACCGCTTCACGGTGCTGCAGCTGGCCGGCGACCTGCTGGCCGCTGCCGACGACGACGCGCGCATCGCGACGGGCTTCCACCGCAACACGATGCTGAACAACGAAGGCGGCGTCGACGCCGACGAGGCGCGCTGGGAGCGGCTGCTCGACCGCGCGGCGACGACGGCGACGGTGTGGCTCGGCAGCACGTTCCGCTGCGCGCAGTGCCACGACCACAAGTACGACCCGATCAGCCAGCGCGACTTCTACGCGCTGGTCGCGTTCTTCGAGCCGGCGGCCGAAGTCGACCTCGCGACCGGCGGCACCAAGACGATGGTGCTGCAGGAGCGCGCCGACGTCGCGGCGGCGACGGTGCTGCGGCGCCGCGGCAGCTACGACCTGCCCGACGAACGCGTGGCCGCCGGCACGCCTGCGGCGCTGCACGGCTGGCCCGCCGGCGAACCGCACAACCGGCTCGGCCTCGCGCACTGGCTCGCGTCGCCGCAGAACCCGCTGTTCGCGCGCGTGCACGTGAACCGGCTGTGGGCCGCGCTGTTCGGCGCGCCGCTGTGCGAGACGCCGGAGGACTTCGGCCACCGCGCGCCGCCGCCGCTGCACCGCGAGCTGCTCGACTGGCTCGCGGTCGAGTTCGCGCAGGGCGGCTGGTCGCAGAAGCGGCTGCTGCGCACGATCGTGCTGTCGGCGACCTACCAGCGCAGCGCCGCGGCGACGGCGACGCAGCGCGAACGCGATCCGCAGAACCGCCTGTGGTCGCGCGGCGCGCGCTTCCGGCTCGACGCCGAGTTCGTGCGCGACGTGGCGCTGGCGTGCGGCGGCCTGTTGTCGCCGAAGATCGGCGGTCCGCCGGTGTTCCCGCTGCAGGCCGACATCAGCGGCATCGTCCCGACCAACAAGGTCGATCTGGCGTGGAACGTCAGCGCCGGCGACGACCGCTGGCGCCGCAGCCTCTACACCTACTGGCGCCGCACCGCGCCGTTCGTGCAGAACGCGGTGTTCGACGCGCCGTCGCGCGAGCAGTGCACCGTGCAGCGGCCGCGCACCGACACACCGCTGCAGGCGCTCGTCGGCCTCAACGATCCGGGCCTGTTCGAGGCCGCGCAGGCGCTCGGCCGCCGCATGCAGCAGGCGCCCGGCGACGAGCGAGCGCGCCTCGCGTTCGGCTTCCGGCTGTGCACCGCCAGGCCACCGACCGCGCGCGAACTCGACCGGCTGCAGGGGGCGCTCGCCGCGGAGCCCGCGGCGATGGCGTGGACCATGGTGGCCAACGCGCTGCTGAACCTCGACGAGACGCTGTGCCGCGGCTGACCATGGACCACCTGCAGAGTGCGCTGCGCGAACTGACCCGCCGCCACTTCCTCGGCCGGCTGGGTCTCGGTGGTCTGGGTCTCGGCTCGATCGCACTCGGCCAGCTGCTGCGCGGTGGCGCCGGCGCGCGCGGCCCGCACCACGCGCCGAAGGCGAAGAACGTCATCTACCTGTTCATGGCCGGCGCGCCCTCCCAGCTCGACCTGTTCGAGCCGAAGCCGATGCTGCAGCAGCACCACGGCGAGCCGGTGCCCGAGTCGCTGATGCGCGGCCAGCGCTTCGCGTTCCTGAAGGGCACGCCGCGCCTGCTCGGCACCACGTTCCAGTTCGCGCCGCGCGGCCGCTGCGGCGCGCCGGTCTCGGAGCTGATGCCGCACCTCGCGACCGTCGTCGACGAGCTCGCGTTCGTGCGCTCGATGCACACCGACCACTTCAACCACGGCCCGGCGCAGGTGTTCATGAACACCGGCAGCACGCTGATCGGCCGGCCGAGCCTCGGTGCGTGGGCGATGTACGGCCTCGGCAGCGATGCGCGCGATCTGCCGGGGTTCGTCGTGATGGTCAGCGGCAAGGTCGACCCCGGCGCCGGCGCCGCGTGCTGGGCGAGCGGCTTCCTGCCGACGACCTACCAGGGCGTCGAACTGCGCGGCCGCGGCGAACCGGTGCCCTGCGTCGCGAACCCGCCCGGCGTCGACGCGGCGATGCGCGGTCGTTCGATCGATCTCGTGCGCGACCTCGACGAGGAACTGTTCGCGGCCACCGGCGACGCCGAGATCCGCACGCGCGTCGCCGCCTACGAACTCGCGTTCCGCATGCAGACCAGTGTGCCGGGCCTCTGTGACATCGCGACCGAGCCGGCGGCCGTGCGCGCGCTGTACGGCGCCGAGCCGGGCCACAGCTCGTTCGCGAACAACTGCCTGCTCGCGCGCCGCATGGTCGAGCGCGGCGTGCGCTTCGTGCAGCTCTACCACCGCGGCTGGGACCATCACGGCAGCGACGCCAGCGACGACCTGCTGCACGGCCTGCCCGCATTGTGCCGGCAGACCGACCGCGCCGTCGCGGCGCTGCTCACCGACCTCGGCCAGCGCGGCCTGCTCGAGGAGACGCTCGTCGTGTGGGGCGGCGAGTTCGGCCGCACGCCGATGCAGGAGGTGCGCGACGTGAAGTTCCTCGGCCGCGACCACCATCCGCGCGCGTTCACGATGTGGCTCGCCGGCGCCGGCGTGAAGCCGGGCACCAGTCTCGGCGCGACCGACGAACTCGGCTACGACATCGTCGCCGACCCCGTGCACGTGAACGACCTGCACGCGACGATCCTGCACCTGCTCGGACTCGACCACCTGCGGCTCACGTACCGCCACCAGGGGCGCGAGTTCCGGCTCACCGACGTCGCCGGCAAGGTGGTGACGCAGCTGCTGGCGTAGATTGCCAGCGGCGCGCGTTCAGGCTCTCACACCTTCGCGCAGTGCTTGTCGAACATCGCGATCAGGTCGCTCGCGACGTCCTGCGCGGAGCGGCCCTCGATGCGGCCGCGCGGCAGGAAGTCGACGAGCTTGCCGTCCTTGAACAGCGCCATCGACGGACTCGACGGCGGGAGGTGCGCGAAGTGGCCGCGCGCGCGCGCCGTTGCGTCCTTGTCCTGGCCGGCGAACACCGTCGCGAAGTGCTGCGGCCGCGACGCGTGCCGCATCGCGAGCGCGACGCCGGGCCGCGCCATGCCGGCCGCGCAGCCACAGACCGAGTTGATGACCAGCAGGCCGGTGCCCTTGGTCTGCGTGACCCATTGGTCGACCGCGGCGGCGTCGAGCAGTTCGCGGGCGCCGATGCGGGTCAGTTCGTCGCGCATGGGCTGGATCAGGGTCGGGTCGTACATCATGGTCGTTCTCGCCGGTGGGTAAGCGGTCAAGCCTAGGAGTCAGCGCCACGGGCACAACGGGTGGCGGCGCCGCGGCTCGGCCGCGAGCGGCTAGGCTTGACATCTTGCCACCTGCGATGCCCGCTGCTGCGAACCGGTCCCGAGCCCGCTGGTATGCCATCGCCCTGGGCGCGCTGGCGCTCGCGGGCGGCGGCGCCCTGGCGATGGAGTGGCTGCAGAAGGGCGCGGTCCCGCTGCCGCGCGACGCAACCGCCGGCCGCGCATCCGACGGATCGACCGCCGCAACGGGCGACGCGCCGTCGACGGGTGTGGCGACGGCGGCTGCACCCGAGGCTGCCGCGGAACGCGCAGTTGCCGATGGCACCGAGGAGCCGACGCCGGCTCCCGCACGCGAACTCGTCGCGCAACTGCCGCCGCCCGTCGACGCGGCTGTGCTTGCAGGTGCGGGGTTGCCCGCGAGCGCCGCTGTGGATCTGACAACCGCGATCGCCGACCTGCAGCAGGTGAACGCGACCGGCGACGGCTCGGCGCGGTTGCGCGACCGCATCGCGCTGGTGCTCGCCGTTGCGCCCGACCTCGCAGCACATATCGCGGACCGCTCGGTCGTCATCGAGGTCGAGCGGCGCACCGCACCCGTGGACACGGTCACGAGCGCGTTCGAGCGCTCGACGCTCGATCGCCGCGCGCCGCGGATGACGATGGTCGTGTACGGTCGCGAGCACGTACTGCGCGTACGGATCACGCGCGCGGTCGGCTTCGACCAGCTCTGGCAGCAGGTGCTCGAGCACCGCTGACATCGGCGCCGCGCCAACGGGCGCCTGCGTTTGCTGTTTCGATGTCCCCGCGCGGCGGTGTCGCGGCGCTCCACGAGGGCGCCGACTCGGCACGGGTTGACGCCGCATGGCAAGCACAGCAGCATGCCGCGCAGCCATCGTGCGATGGCCGCGATCGGGACCTCGTCCCCCGGACCGCTCATTGCCGCTCCCCAGGCAATCCGCGCGTCCGCTACCAAGTCGACTCTGCTCGTTTCACACTTCGATTGGAGTCATTCAGATGTCATTGCCGTTCCATGTCAATTGTTCTCGTTCCGATGCGACGCGCATTGGCCATTGTGGCCGTTGGGCGCGCCGCGGCCTGCTCGTAGCAGGCATCATTGGCCTCACTGCCGCCGGGAAGATGATCGTCACGAACTTCAGCGTCGTCGCGACGCTGCACTCACCGGTCGCCGAGCACATCGACCAGACCGATCTGCTCACGCAGATCCAGCAGGGTCAGGGTGCCGCCGCGTTCGACGAGGCGTTCGAGGTCGGTGACGAGATGTTCGAGACCAGGTTCAACTCGCTCGACGGCGGCGGCGCCAACGTCGGCGACGGCCAGCGCTACACGCGCATGCCGCGCGCCGACCTGCTCGCCCCCGGCCAGTGGGCGGCGCACGTGCCCGCACGCGCCACCGGCCCCAACGCCGAGACCTGCGCCAACTGCCACAACCGTCCCGTCACCGACGGTGCCGGCGGTCCGGAGGCGAACGTGCACCGCGATCCGCTGCACACCGGTGACATTCGGCGGATGATCCAGCGCAACACGCCGCCGACGTTCGCCCTCGGCGCGCTGCAGCGCCTGGCCGAGGAGATGACCGTCACGCTGCAGGGGATCCGCACGCAACTCGCTGCCAGCGTGCGCGCGAGCAACCGGCCGGCCAGTGTGCCGCTGGTCGCCAAGGGCGTCGACTTCGGCGTTCTGCGCGCGGTGCCCGCCCAGGGCCGGCCCGGCGGCATCCAGTTCGACAACCGGCAGGTCGCCGGCGTCGACGCTGACCTCGTGGTCAAACCGTTCCAGTGGAAGGGCAGCGAACGTTTCGTGCGCGACTTCGTGCGCGGCGCCGGCCACAACGAACTCGGCATGCAGGCGGTCGAACTGATCGGCGTCGGCGTCGACGGCGACGGCGACGGCGTGGCGAACGAACTGAGCGTCGGCGACATCACCGCGCTGACGGTGTACCAGGCCGCGCAGCCGCGTCCCGTGACGAAGATCGAGCTCGCGAGCCTCGGGCTGATCCCGGCGCTCGACCAAGCCGTCGTCGACGCGATCGGCCGCGGCAGCAGCGCGTTCGACGCAGTCGGCTGCGCCGCGTGCCACAAGCACAGCCTGGTGCTCGACGATCCGGTGTTCCGCGAGCCCAGCGCGCACCCGTCGTACCGCGACACGCTGTTCCCGTCCGGTGCCGACCCGGCCTCGCTCGGCCTGCGGTCCGACTTCCCGCTGACGATCGATCTGAGCGACAACCACGTCGAGAACGTGATCGTCGTCAACGGCCAGGAAGTCCGTCTCGGCTCGCTGCCGCACGTCGCGGGCAGCACGGCCGCCGTCGTCGAACTGCTCGGCGATCTCAAGCGCCACGACATGGGGCCGGGGCTCGCCGAACGCATCGACGAGGTCGGCACCGGCGCGTCGGTGTTCATGACCGAGAACCTGTGGGGCGTTGGTTCGAGCGCGCCCTACCTGCACGACGGCCGCGCGACGACGCTGACCGAGGCGATCCTCGAGCACGGCGGCGAAGCGGCCGCGGCGCGCAGCGCCTTCCTGGCGCTGCCGACCGCCGCGCAGGCCGACCTGATCGCGTTCCTCGACAACCAGGTGTTGTTCAAGCAGTGACGCGGCGAGGCAGCGGCGGCGCGCGGCACTGGCGCGCGTCCGCCGCGCCCGCTCTGCTGCCGGGCCCATCCCCATGAGCACCCGGCTCCGCGTCGTTTCGTTCGGCCTCGGCCCGATCGGCCTGGCGGCCGCCCGCCTCGCCCTGCAGAAATCGTCGATCGAACTGGTCGGCGCGATCGATGTCGATCCGGCCAAGATCGGCAAGGATCTCGGCGACCTGCTCGAGCTCAGCCGCAAGACCGGCGTCGTCGTGCGCGGCGACGCCGATGCGGCGCTGCGCGAACTACAGCCCGACGCGATGCTGCACTGCACGTCGTCGTTCCTGCCGGTCGTCAAGGACCAGCTGCTGCTCGCCGCGCGCCACGGCGTCGACGTGGTGTCGTCGACCGAGGAACTGCTGGTGCCGGCGCTGCAGCACCGCGCGCTCGCGCAGGAACTCGACGCCGCGGCGCGGCGCGGCGGCGCGACGATCCTCGGCACCGGCGTGAACCCCGGCTTCGCGATGGACTTCGTCGCGATCGTCGCGTCGGCGGTGACGTTCGAAGTCACCGGCGTGCAGTGCACGCGCGTCGTCGACGCCGGCACGCGGCGGCTGCCGCTGCAGAAGAAGGTCGGCGCCGGCCTGTCGCCGGCCGAGTTCGAGCAGCAGATGGCGACGGGTCGCTTCGGGCACATCGGCATGCGCGAATCGGTCGCGCTGGTCGCGCAGGCGCTCGGCTTCGGCGACCTGAAGATCGAGCAGACGGTCGAGCCCGTGCTGGCGACCGAGGCACGCCAGACGCCGTTCCTCACCGTGCAGAAGGGCAAGGTCGCGGGCATCCGCAACCACGGCTACGGCCGGCGCGCCGGCCAGACGGTCGTGCACCTCGACCTCAGCATGTACGTCGGTGCGCCCGATCCACGCGACGAGGTCGTGCTCGCGAGTACGCCGCCCGTGCACGTGTTGTGGAAGGGCGGCATCGCCGGCGATCAGGCGACGGCCGCGATCCTCGTCAACAACCTGCACGGCGTCGCGGCCGCGGCGCCGGGGCTCGCCACCGTGCTCGACGTGGCGCCGCCGCGGCTCTGCCGCTGAGCACGCCGCCGGTCGCGCGTCAGCGCGCGGCTTCCTTGCTGCCGACGACGGTCAGGTTCATGCCGATCTGCACCGACACCGGCTTGCCGTCGACGCTGATCACCGTCTTGCCGTTGAGGTACCAGCCGAACGAGCCGGTCGAGAACGACTTGACCTCGGCGAGCATCTCCATGCCGTTGATCGCGATCTTCAGCGGCTCAGCCTTCTCGAGGAACTGCGACTGCGACAGCGGGCACTTCGACATGCCGTGATGGTCCGATGCAGCGGCCGCGGCGGGAAGCGCCGCGGCGCCGTTCGTTCACTGCAGGCGCAGGATCGACCCGTTGCTGACCGCGCGGAGCAGGTTCGGGCTGCTTCAGTTCGCCGAGCCTGTGCGGCGGAAGTCGAGCGCGCCGAAGTCGAAGTCGGCGATCGGGCAGTCGATCGTGAAGCCCTTGACCTTGCCGTCGACGTCGAGCGCGAACTGGAACAGCGCGAACGGCAGGAAGCGGTCGGGGAAGTCGACGCGGAACACGTCGCGGTGCCAGTGCGACATCGCGCCGAACAGCCGGCGCTTGCCCGGCAGCAGCACGACGTGCAGCTGGTCGCCGTCGAGCCGCACCTCGGCGGGTCCGTAGACCGCGTCCTCGTAGCGGCCGGCGTAGGCGGCGAGCGGCAGGCTCGGGTTGGTGCCGGCAATGCGCGCGGCCTCGCGCTTCTGCACCGCGCTGACCGCGCGCGTCTTCACGCGTTCGTTGATCTTGGCGAAGCGGTCGATCGCCGCGTCGGCATCGCCGCCGGCGTGCGCCGCGAGCAGCGCGGCCTTGATCGCTTCGTTGAGCACGCCGTCGTTCGCGTTGTTGAGCACCACGAAGCCGAACTTGTCGGCGGGCAGCAGCGACACCTTGCTCAGGAAGCCCGGCATGCCGCCGTCGTGCTCGACGAGCTTCTTGCCGTCCTGCAGCGACAGGAACCAGCCCATGCCGTAGCCGCGCAGGTCGCCCGGCTTGCCGCCGGTGCCGCCGCCCATCGCGACGTGCGGGCGCCACAGTTCGCCCAGCATCGCTTCGTCGACGGCGCCGTCCGGCCTGCCGCCCGCGAGCAGGCACGCGATCCACAGCGACAGATCGTGCACCGAGCTGTAGATCGCCGCCGCGGGCCTGCACGCGACGAACTCGTGGTCCGGCACCTCGATGCCGTCGATGTGGGGGAACGCGCGCTCCGCGTCGGCGGGCAGGCGCTGCGCACAGGCGCGGCTGTCCTGCATGCCGAGCGGCTTCAGGATGCGCGCCTCGACGAGGTCCTCCCATGCGCTGCCGGTCGCGCGCTGCAGCGCGATGCCGGCGACGAGGTACATCAGGTTCTGGTAGCCGAACTGCTCGCGGAAGCGCTGCGTGATCGGCAGCTTCTCGATGCGCGCGAGCACCTGGCTGTCGTCGTAGTCGGAGTCGTACCACAGCAGGTCGCCGGCGAACGTGACCAGGCCGCAGCGGTGGCTCAGCAGGTCGGCGATCGTCATGTGCGCGGTGATCCACGCGTCCGCCATGCGGAACTCGGGCACGCGGTCGACGACGCGGTCGTTCCAGCCGAGCTTGCCCTCGCGCACGAGCTGCCCGACCAGCGCGGCCGTGAACGCCTTGCTGCACGACGCGATGTTGAACAGCGTGCGCGCGGTCACCGGGCTGCCGGCGCGGCGCTCGCCGAGCCCGAGTTCCGCGAGCAGCTTGCCGTCCTGCACGACCGCGAGCGCCATGCCCTTCGGCTGGAACGCCGCGAACGCGCGCTGCGCGATCGCCTCGACCTGCGCCTGCTGCAGCGGCTGCTGCGCCAGCGCGAGCGAAGCGGACAGGATGGCCAGCAGCAGGGGCGGGGAACGGCGCAGCGTGGTGGTCGGCATGGCAGCAGGATCGGGTGGATCGCGCCACGCGATGGGGGCGGCGGCGCCGGGCCGCTCTGGTTCCTGGGGCCCGGCGCGGGATGCTATCGCGGCGCCGCCGGCGTGCCCCTGCGCGCACGGCTTCCCCAGCGGGAGCGGCGCGCGGGCCGGCGGCGCAGCGCGGCCGCTACGGGCAGCCGGTCAGCAGGTTGCCGGCGCGGACGCGCAGGCCGTTGCTGAGGTTGATGCTCCCCAGCCACGCGCCGGTCGTCACGAGGTTGGCCGCCTGCAGGTCGAAGGTCATGCCTTCGAACACCGGGTTGTTGGGCACCGGCTGGCTGTGGATCGCGAGGCCGGAGACGTCCGTCGCCTCGTAGCCGAGCAGCTCCACCGTACCCACGTCACCGGAGTAGACGGTGCAGCCCGGTGCGACGAGCGTCGTGCCCGGCACGGTCGACAGCGCGAACACGACGATCGAGAACGGCAGCGCGTTGCTCGCGCGCAGCTCGAACGAGGCGTTCGGCAGCGTCGCCTGCGCCGGCGTGCCGGCGGCGAACAGCGTCGGCGCGTTCGGGATGCCGCAGCCGGGGCCGAGGTTCTCGTTGTAGAGACCGCCCGGGGCCGTGCTGGTCACGAACACCGTCGCGGCACCGGGGCCGAGGTCGTACTGGTCGAGCGACAGCGTGCTGCCGGTGATCGGCGCCGCGTCGCAGTCGAACCAGAAGTTGAAGATCGAATTCCAGCGCGCGGGGTTCGCCGAGCTGCCGGTCGTGAACACGATCTCGCTGCCGACCTTGCTGCCGGTCCAGTTGTTCAGCGGATCCTGGTCGATGTCGTGGAAGCCGAAGCCGCTGACGGTCGCGGTCGGGCAGACCGGGATGCGCAGCGCGCCCATGCCGCGCTTGTTGTCGCGGTTCTGGACCGCGTACTCGTAGTGCCAACGGCCGTTGGTCGGGCCGGTCACCTTGACCGCCACGTAGAAGCGGCCGTCGTCGTTGCCGTTGGCGCCCGACGACAGCGAGCTGCCACTCCAGCGCTGCAGGATCGTGCCCTGCAGGTACGTCGAGGTGTCGGTGGTGATCCAGTTGCTGCCGTTCCACGAGAACGACACCGAGCGCGAGCCCATGTTGTTGCCGCGGTTGGCATCCGGCTCGAGCGGCACGTTGTAGGCCGACTGGTACCAGTACGTCGCGCCCGGCGTCTGCAGGTCCTGGTCGCGCACGAGCATCTGGTTGTGGATCGTGCCGTTCAGCACGTTGGCCTGCGTCTGCGTCAGGCTGCGCTGGTTGTTGCACTGCGAAGTCGGCGCGACCGGCGGATCACCGCGATCGAACAGCGAGCAGGTCGACACCCAGGTGCCGAGCCACGGATCGACTTCTTCCGGCGGGCCGAGGTTGAAGTGGTCGCAGGCCTGCGACGCTGCGTAGGTGTCCGAGCAACCGATCTCGACCCAGCTGAACCGGCCGGTGCCGGCGCAGGTGCCGCACGAACTCGGATCGTTGCTCGAGCCGAACGTGTGCTTCACGTAGCCGCGGCTGCTGATCTCTTCGAAGCGCCCGTTGGACTCACGGACGACCATGTAGTGGATGAAGGCATGGCGGGCGTCCATGGCCGCCTGGAACTGGATCGCACTCGTGCCCGGATTGCAGATCGTGGTCCACGCGCCCATGGCACCGACGCCGTTGGGGAACGTGCCACCGTGAACAAACATGTCCAGGTTCCACGTGTCCTCGAGAGCGGCATCGAGGCCAGGCACTGCATTGGATTGGGCTAGTGCAGGGACACAACCGGCGACGAGAATCGCCGCCACGGCGAATGGGAGATTTCGGTTCATTCGGAGGGCCTTGCTGGGGCAGTGAAGTTGTCTCGCACGGCTACGACGCGGTCAACCTGTGGCCGCAAGAAGGTGCCGGAACGAGATCGGCGACCTGTCCGGGGGCGGCCCTCAGGTAGGGCACCCCCGGTCTCCCCGTGCCGTGGTATCGTCGCGCGCCTCCGGTCTGGCGTCCCAAGGGCGGTTCCCAATGCGGCGACCTTCTCACTACATGCTGCTGTGTTCGGTATTGGTGCTGGCCACATTCTCGGCCAGCGGCCATCTGCACATCGGCGCACCGAATCCCGATGATCCCGCAGCGAAGCGGGCCGGGCCCACGGTCGTGAAGCTCGAGCCCGCGCGGCGGGAGGCGGCCGCGCTGCGCGTCACCGGCAGCATCGTGGACACGATGGGGTTCCTGCTCGCGGGCGCCGAGGTCGCCGCCGGTCCGGCGCGGGTGCGCACCGATGCGGACGGCCGCTTCCAGATCGACGTGCCGCGCTCGCCGAGCACCGAATTGTCGTTCGCAGCGACCGGCCACCGGCCGGCGCAGCTCTGGTTGTGGCCGCAGGCCGGCGAGCCGGTCGTCGCCGCACTCGAGCCGCAGGCGCCGTGGGATCCGCCGGGTCCAGCGGCGGCGGACACCGCGGCGCCGAGCGTCACGCTGATCGGCGAAGGCGTCGCGCGCACGAGCGCGGGCGCGCCGCTGGTGGGCGCGCTGGTCGTGGTCGCCGAGACGATGGCGATGGCGCGCACCGACGACGTTGGCCGCTTCGAGATCGCGCTGCCGGACGGCCCCGCGACGTTGATCGCGCACAAGCCCGAGGGCGGCGAGGGCGACCGCGGCTTCGCCG
>Ga0070689_100002650_pt1 | contig 11736 bp, 11 predicted proteins | sample KBSS23HmetaG_FD_64669 | JGI IMG/M metagenome (GOLD analysis project Ga0070689, IMG submission 64669) | Switchgrass rhizosphere microbial communities from Kellogg Biological Station, Michigan, USA - KBS S2-3H metaG | ecosystem: Host-associated > Plants > Roots > Rhizosphere ... | reverse complement strand
CTGCGGGGCGACTCGCACACCCTGGGGACCCGCGACGCGGTCGTTCGCGCTCTCGGGCGCAAGCCCCTCGACTTCGTCTTCATCGACGGCCACCACGCTTACGAGAGCGTGGCCAGCGACTTCTTCCTCTATGCTCCGCTGGTGCGCCCGGGCGGGCTGGTGGCCTTGCACGACATCCACTCGATGCACGTCGGCTACGACCACACGGCCGGTGTGGCGCGATTCTGGAACGAGCTCAGCGCGCGCGAACCCGATCGCTGTCGGGGCATTCGGCGACGGTTCGGCATTGGCATCTACCGCCGATGACGGCACCGCTCATCGTCCTGCGCCAGAGTCCGGATTGGAGCCGCATCACGCGCGAGCAATACCGCCAGCAGTCGCGCGCCTTCTGCCTGCTCCTCGACCGCCCTGCCGATCAAATGAATGACGTGGTCGACGCATGGGATGCGCAGTTCGCCGTTTCGTTCTTTGAAACCCGTCAAGCGATGAAGGACATCGCGCAGCGCTCCCTCGCCGCCGTTGCCGGCGCATCATGTGTCGACGAGGCGTCATTCGAGCCGTCCGCTGGCCGGCCGGTCTGCTTTGTCGACGATGACGATTGGTTTGCCCCCGTTCTCGGTGAGCAGGTGGGCTCCCTGTCCGCTTGCGACGGTGCGCTGTGGACCCACGTCGCCCTGGGGTTCGGAAATCGGCTCCAGCGCTTCGCGCCTGCCGCTACCGACTGGTGGTGCTTCACCAACAACTACGCGGTGAGCCCGGCCTACGTGGGGCGTCACGGCATCGCTGCCGTGACGCAGCATTGGATCGCCGACCAGACGTTCCGCACTCTGCGCCTGAGGCACGTCATGGCCCCCCTCAGCGTCGCTAACAAGCATCCGGCCTCGGTCGTATTCCTCGAGCGCAGCCTCGACGGGCCCGTGAGCGGGCAGTCGTTGACGCGCGCGGTCGCGGCCTTCGTCGACGGGCTGGCGCGCATCGGTGAAACCGACCTCGAAGGGATCGAGTGGGCGCAGCCCTACATCGAGGCGACGCACCGTCACTTCACGTGCGTGCTCACTTCCGCCCGGTGAACGATCTCGCGCTGGTCACGGCCAACTTCGGCGGCATCGACGATCCGAAGCCGTTGCCGGAGCACGCTGGCATCGATGCTTTCTACTATACCGACGGCGCTGTGCCTGACGCTGTCGCGCAAACCTGGACACGCGTCCTCAACCCTGGTTTCCCGCGCCACGATTTGGGACCGCGGCTGCGCGCCAAGTACTTCAAGCTGCAGATTCACCGCTTGGACGAGGTCCGCGCGGCGCGATGGCTGGTCTGGGCGGACGGGTCCTTGCGCATTCACCAGCTGGCGTTTTTGCGCGAACGCGCGCTAGCGCTCAGTCGCTTGGCAGCCCGGCGCCGCGTGCTACTCATACCGCACCCCGACCGTGGCACGGTGCAAGAGGAATACGAGTTCGTCCGGCGCGCGATCGCCGAGGAGCATCCGACCCTCGCGCTGCGCTACCGCGACGAACGCATGGGCGAGCAGATGGCGTGGTATCGCTCCCGTGGCTGGAACGTCGAGGCCAAGCTCTGGTGCGGGGGTTTCTGGATGATGGAGAACTCCGACCTGGTGCGCCGCTGTCTCGACGACTGGTGGGATCAGAACCTGCGGTTCGGAATGATGGACCAAATCTCGTTGCCGGTGATCCTCGAGCAGCACGGCATCGAGCCCGAGCCGCTGGCGATCGATCTCTGGCGCAACTCGTTCTTCGAGTTCGTCGGTCACGCCAAGAAGATGTAGGCCGGCGTGGCGATCACCCCTGCGGCGCTGTCGGAGGCAGCCGTTTCTCGAAAACCGCTACGAAGTCGCGCTGGCAATAGAAGTGACCCGCGAGAGGCAGCGAGCACAATAGCGGGCACAAACCAGCCATGCGACCCATCGCGTCGACCAATGTACGCGACTGGTAGGAGAACGCGCCGAAGGCGGTCGCGCTGCCGCCGGCGACCGCGCTCCGCCGAAAATGCTCGAGGCCGACCGGGGTGTCGGCGGTGGCGACGTGCACCATCAGGCGGCCGCCGTCGCGCAGCAGGTCGGCGCAAGCCAGCATGTAGCGGTAGATCAAGCGCGACTCGAAGTGAACCATGACGTCGAACGAGAAGATCAAGTCGAAAGCCGCCCGCCCGAACGGCAACGCCGTCGGCGTGTCTGCAGTGTGCACGCGCGATGACTTCAGCGCTGGCACCAGACGCCCCGCGACCTCCAGCATCGCCATCGAAGGGTCGGCGCAAACCAAGGTGCGCACGTAAGGCCGCAGGTGGCGCGCGACGCGTCCGCCGCCGCAGCCGAGATCCAAGACCACCGCGTCGGAGCCGATGAACGGCAGGAGGAACTCGGCGACCACGGATTCAACCGACGCCTTGGTTCCCCACTCGTCGCCGATCGTGGTCAGGTAAGTCGCGCGGTCGCCGGTGGCTGCGCGGTCCTCGATGAACACGGTCTCCGGCGACTGTGTCCATCGGCGCGCGTACGTGTCCCAGGGGTTGTCGCCGGCCATGGCGCCGCAGGGTAGCAAATGGAGACGCCAGCGCGTAGAGAGCGCGCGAATGGTCAGCGGTCCGGCTTCCTGGCGATCGCGATCATCTCGCCCTCCGTAGAAGGGCAAAGCAGCTCGTTGGCGTGTGGTATCTTCCCGCCGCCAGGCACTACGTTCGATGACCAATGTCCTCATTGTCGGCGGCGCCGGCTATGTCGGTGGCGGCATCACCGACCGGCTCGCCGCCGCCGGTCATCGCGTACGCGTCTACGACAGCCTGCTCTACGAGGACGTCTACCTCAAGCCGGTCGATTTCGTCTACGGCGACGTGCGCGACCGCGCGACGCTGCGCCGCGAGCTCGCCTGGGCCGACGTGGTGGTGTGGCTCGCCGCCCTGGTGGGTGACGGGGCCTGCTCGCACGACGCGGCATTGACGCGCGAGATCAACGTCGAGTCGGTGCGCTGGCTGACCGAGGAGTTCGACCGCAGGATCGTCTTCATGTCCACCTGCTCCGTCTACGGCGCCATGGACGGCATGCTGCGCGAGGACTCGCCGACCAACCCGCTGTCGCTCTACGCGGTGACCAAGCTCGAGGCCGAGCGGCTGCTGCAGCGCGCCAACGCGATCAGCTTCCGGCTCGGCACGCTCTTCGGCCTCGGCGACAGCTACTCGCGCATCCGCATGGACCTGGTGCTCAACACGCTCACCGTGAAGGCCTGTCTGTTCGGCCGCATCAGCGTCTTCGGCGGCGAGCAGTTCCGGCCGCTGCTGCACGTCAAGGACGTCGCCGAGGCGGTGGCTGCCGCCGTCGACTCGCCGGCGACCGGCATTTACAATCTGCACGCCGTCAACCTGCGGATCACCGAGGTGGCGGAGCTCGTCCAGCGCCACGTTCCCGACCTCAAGGTGAATCGCACCGAGATGAAGTTCCAGGACGCGCGCAACTACAAGGTGTCGAGCGACAAGGCGCGCGCGGAGCTCGGGTTCACGCCGCGCTACGTCCCCGAGGAAGGGGTGCTCGAGATCAAACGGCTGGTCGAGCAGGGCCGCATCCGCGACGTCACCAGCCCGCGCTTCTCGAACACCGACTTCCTGCGCCCGATGCTGGTCACCGATCGCACCCTGCTCGGCTTCGAGGTGGCGCCGCCCCTCAAGCTGCGGCGATCGTGATGGCGGCGCCCCGGCTCTACCGCGGCGCCCTCGCCGTCGACGACCGCGGGGCGGTCGGCTTCGTCAACGATTTCGACTTCGCCGGCGTCAAGCGCTTCTACATGGTGGAGAACCACGCCGCGGGGTTCGTCCGCGCCTGGCACGGGCATCGACACGAAGCCAAGTACGTCACCGTGGTGCGCGGCGCCATGCTGCTGGCCTGCGTCGAGGTCGACGATTGGGAGCGTCCCTCCCCGGCACTGCCCATCCACCGCTTCGTGCTGTCGGCCCAGTCGCCGGCGGTGCTCTACGTTCCAGCCGGCTACGCCAACGGCAACATGTCGCTGACTGCGGACGCCAAGGCGATCTTCTTCTCGACCGCGTCGCTCGAGGAGTCCAAGGGGGACGACATTCGGTTCGATTCCCGCGTGTGGGACCCTTGGACGGTGGAGGAGCGCTGACGGATGCCCGAGTTGAGCATCGTCATGCCGTGCTTCAACGAAGAGCAAACCCTTCCTACCGCGGTCGCCGAGCTCAGCGAGGTGATCACCGAGTCGTCCCTCGACGCCGAGCTGATCATCCTCGATGACGAGAGCGAGGACGCGACGCTGCGGGTGGCGCAGGACCTCGTCGACGCCTTCCCCTCGCTCCACATCCGCATCTTCCACCGCATCCGCCACCGGCGCGGGTTCGGCGCCGTGATGCGCTTCGGCATGGCGTACGCGACCGGGCGCTATTGCTGCTTCGTGTCGGCCGACGGCCTCGACCCGGTCGAGTTCCTGCCCGAGTTCGTCAAACGCTTGCGGGCGGGAGCCCACCACGTGCAGGTGTCGCGCTACATCCGCCCCGAGGACCGGCGCAGCGTGCAGCGGAAGTTTCGCGTCTACCAGGCCATCTACCGGCGCCTGATCCGGCTGCTGCTCGGGGCGACGATCACCGACAGCACCTATGGCTTTCGCGCCTTCCATCGCGCCCTGGCGATCGCGCTGGGCACGACGTCGAACCGCTTCAACATCTGTCCCGAGCTCACCTTCAAGATGCTGCTCTCCGGCGCGCGCATGGAGTACCTGCCCGGCCAGCCCCACCCCTACCGCGGCGGTGGCTCGACCAAGTTCCAGCTTCCCGTCGAGACGCCGGGCTATCTCTACGTGTTGCTGCGCGCCGCTCTGCACCGTGTCGGCGTCCACTGGTTCTAGCGCTGCGGCGGGGACGAGCTTCGCCGTCGTCGTGCCGATGTACAACGAGGAGGTGGGCGCCTCCACCTGCGTGCGCACGATCGCGGCCAGCCTGCGCGAGATCGGCGAACCAAGCTTGTTGATCGTCGTCGAGGACGGCAGCACCGACGGCACCTACGAGGCCGTGGCCGCCGCCGCGCGCGGGCTCGACCACGTGCTGGTCGTCCGCCACGAGCGCAACCAAGGCTACGGCGGCGCCTTGCTCACCGGAGGCCGCACCGCGGCGGCACGCGGCTTCGCGTACGTCCTGTTCATGGACAGCGATCTCACCAACGACCCAAAATACCTGCCGCTGTTCGTCGACAAGATGCGTCAGGGATTCGATCTCATCAAGGCGTCGCGCTACGTGCGGGGCGGCGGCGTCGACGGCGTGCCCTGGTGGCGGGTGTGGATCTCGCGCCTGGGTAACGCGCTGGCGTCGCGGCTCTATGGCCTGCCCCTGCACGACTGCACGAACGGCTTTCGCGCCGTCAAGAGCGACCTCTTCGCGGCGCTGCCGCTGCACGAGAACCGCTTTCCGATCATCATGGAGGAGCTCTATCACGCCGCCGACCGCGGCTGGCGCGTCGCCGAGATCCCCAATCGGCTCACCAACCGCAGCGGGGAGCAGCGTCCGACGAGCTTTTCGTACCGCCCCTCCACGTTCTATCGCTACCTGAAGTATCCCTGGAGGTCCCGGCTCGATCGCCTCCGGCGCCGACGGGGAAGGAGTCAAGAAGCGCCATGAAATCCGTGATCGTGCTCGGCGGGTCGGGGATGCTCGGCTCGATGGTGGCGGACGTGCTCTCGACCGACGAGTCGTTGGCGGTCACCGCGACCGTTCGCGACCGAGGCTTGCTCGCGGCCTGCAAGCAGGCCCTCCCGGGCGCCGACTGGGTTAGCTTCGATGCGGGCGAGGACGACGCGCTGCGCATCGTCGAGGGTCATCACTGGGTGGTGAACGCGATCGGCATCACCAAGCCGCTCATCCGCGACGACAACGCCTTCGAGGTCGAGCGGGCGATCCGCGTCAACGCCCTGTTCCCGCAGCGCTTGGCGGCAAAGGCGCGCGAGTGCGGCGCGCGCGTGCTGCAAATCGCCACCGACTGCGTCTACTCGGGAAGCCGCGGCGCCTACTCCGAGAACGACCCCCACGATGCTCTCGACGTGTACGGCAAGACCAAGAGCCTCGGCGAGAGCCCGCAGCCGTGGGTCCACAACCTCCGCTGCTCGATCATCGGCCGGGAGCCGAAGGAGCCCAAGTTCCTCGTCGAGTGGCTGCTGCGCCAGGCGCCGGACGCCGGCGTCACCGGCTTCACCAACCACCGCTGGAATGGAGTGACCACCTACCACTTCGCCCGCGTCGCGCAGGCGGTGGTCAAGCACGATCCCGAGCTGCCCAACGTGCAACACTTGATTCCCGGCGACGAGCTGACCAAGGCGGAAATGCTCGAGGCCATCGCCGCCGCTTACGGGCGCGGCGACGTCCAGGTCCGGCACGCGCCGGCGGAGAAGGTCATCGACCGTACGCTGCGCACCCAGCGCCCGGAGGCCAGCGCCGACCTGTGGCGGCTCGCCGGCTACGCGAGGCCGCCCGGCGTGGCGGCGATGATCCGGGAGATGGCGTCGCAGCCGAACCGCTTGGCGGCGGCGTTTGCCGGGAGCGTCGCCTGAGGTGCCGAAGAAGCTCGCCATCGTCTTGGGCATCCGGCCGGACGTCATCCGCGCCAGCCTCGTGCTCAACGCCATCCGCAGCCGCGCCGGCCTCGACGTGCGCTTCATCTGGTCGGGCCAGCACTACTCCGACAACTTGAAGGACGTCTTCTTCCGCGAGCTCGGCGTCGCGCCTCCCGACGTCGAGCTGCGGGCGGGCGGCGAGACGGATGCCGAGATCAGCGCCGCCGTGATGAGCCGTCTCTATCCCGTGCTCGAAGAGCTGCGGCCGGCGGCGGCGGTGTTCCTCGGCGACACCAACACGGTGCTCGGTTGTCTGGCGGCGGCGCAGCTCAACATCCCGATCGTGCACATCGAGGGCTGCATGCGCTCATACGACTGGCGCATGCCGGAAGAGAAGTACCGGATGACGATCGACCACCTCTCCGACGTCATCTACGCCTACTTCGACGAGTACAAGCGGCAGGGGATCGCCGAAGGGCTGGCGCCGGAGCGCATCGTGGTGACGCAGAACTTGATCGTCGACGTCCTCGCGGAGCATTACTACTCGCGGCAGGAGGTCTACGAGCGGCTCGCCACCGCGGCTTTCTTCGCCGACCGCGGGCTGCGGCGGGGCGATTACTTGCTGATGACCTGCCACCGGCGCGAGAACGTGCACGAGCCGCGCTCGCTGCGGGCGATCCTCGACCTCGTCGCCGGCGCCGGTCGCCCCGTCTTCTTCCCGGCCAGCTACCGGACCCAGCGCGTGCTGCGCGAGCAGGGGCTCGAGCTGCCGCGCAACGCCGTGATGGTCGACCCCATCGGCTACCGCGAAATGCTGGTGCTGATGGTCAACAGCCGCGGCGTGCTCACCGACTCGGGGACGGTGGTGGAGGAGGCCTGCGTGCTGCAGGTGCCGTCGGTGCAAATGCGGCGCTCGACCGAGCGCCCGCAGGTATACGACGCGCGGGCGAGCGTGAAGTTCGACCCCACCACCGCCGACGGCGACACCGCGGGCCGGGTCATCGACAAGCTCGACACTCTCTACGGCACGCAGTGGGAGCACGGTCTGGGCGATGGCAAGGCGTCGCGGCGGATCGTCGACGACCTCGTCGCGCGCGCCGAGGCCGACGCTTTCCGTACTCACGCCCCGGAGCAGTTCCACGTCGACGTCGGCAGGGCCTTCGGCGGTGATGGCCTCTAGTCGGTTGCGGGCGCTGGTCCGCCGCGAGCACTTGGCCGTCCTGGCCATCCTCGTCGGGCTCCTCTGCGTCGCCTACGGGAACGTGGTGTTCGCCGGCCGCTCGCTCGTCTACAGCGACAACTACAACCCGCTCGACTATCGCTGGCTGCCGCAGAACTACGGGCCGGGTTTCGTGCCGGTCTCCGAGTGGAGCGAGCACAACCTGCTGCCCTACGCGAACTTCCACGACCCGGGTGGGTCGTGGTGGCAGTGGGAGCCCGGCGGCGAGTTCCTGCGCCGCGGGCTGGCGCGCGGCGAGTGGCCCTGGTGGGACCCCTACGTCGCGGCCGGCGCGCCGGCGATGGCGAACCTGAGCCAGGCTTTCTTCTTCCCTCCCTACCTCACCGAGGTGGCGCTGGGCGACACCTCGCTGCTGAGAAACGTGTATTACCTCGGCTGCCTGCTGCTCGCCGCGTTCGCCACCTATCTGCTGCTGCGCCGGCATGGCCTCGTCCGCGAGGCCGCTCTGGCGGGCGCCGTCGGGACGCTCTTCTGCGGCGGCCTCAACCAGAACGTCGGCTCCCTCATCGGGCAGACGGCGGCGCTCTTGCCGGTGGCGTTGCTGTTGACGCGCTGGTTCCTCGAATCGCCGAGCTGGCGGCGCACCGCCGCGCTCGCCGCCGGCTACGGCCTCATTGCGCTGTCGAGCTTTCCGCCTCTACTCGTCGGCATCTTCGCCGTCACCGCGGCCTACGCGGCGACGTTCATTGCCGGCGATGCCGACTGGCGGCGACGCGCGATCCGTTATGCGTGCGGGGTCGGGCTCTCGCTGGGCCTGGTGGCGTTCTGCTACCTGCCCGCCTACGCGTCTGCCAGCGCGTCGCCGCAGGCCGAGGGTGTCTACCTCGACGCCGGTCTCATCACGGTGCGCTGGGAGGCGTTCAGCCAGCTGCTCTCGCCGGTGCTGCTGGGCGGCAAGGTATGGGCCTCTTCGCCTTTCTGGGGTGGCGACATCAACGTGCCCTACACGGGGGTCACCGTGCTGCTGCTCGCCGGCCTCGCGGCAGCGGCCGGGCGCGACGCTCGGCGTCTGTTCGCGGTCGTCGCCGCGAGCGCCGTCCTGATCGCCTTCAAGATGGCCGGCGTGCAGCCGGTGCAAGCGCTCGGCGCTCTGCCGGGGCTCGACCACATCCACTTCGCGCACTACCTGGGGGTCCCGCTCAGCATCCTGCTCTGCTGGGCCGCGGCGTTCGGGGTGGATCGCTTGCTGGCGCGCGAAGTGGGCGCGCGACGGCTCGCGCTGGTGACGGGCAGCTTGGCCGCCGTCATCCTGGCCTTGCCTGCCGTCGCTGGCTGGCAGCGCGTGTTGTGCCATCCGGCCGCGCCGCAGTGGCTCGAGCAGTGGTACCTCCTGCTCGTCGTCTTCCTGCTCGCGGCGATCGTCGTCGCGCTCGCCTGGCGCGAGCCGGACAGCTCGCGGCGGCGGCTTTTGGGCGCCGGCCTCCTGGTGATCCTGGCCGCCGAGGGTGCCCACAACAACGCCTACCCGCGGCAGCAGCGCTGGGACGTCTGGACCCATCCGCCGCCATACGTGCGCGTGCTCGCGGCCGAGCGCGCGCGGGGCCGCATCTTCAGCGGGGCCGCCTTGGACGCCAACGCGGCCTCGGCGTTCGAGCTGTTCGGCCTCGACTCGTTGATGGCGTTCAACCCGCAGCGGACGTTCGAGCTGTACCGGCGCTACGCCGCGCCGGGCGCGTATCTCTTCCTGCGCGAAGCGGTCCGTCTGCCGCCGGAAGGGGTTCTCGACGCCGCCAACATCGGCCTCTTGGCGTTCCGCGAGGCGCACGCCGGGATGATCGCGGACGCCAGCGCCCGTGGCCATCGCGCGCTGTGGAGCGACGGCGAGGTGAGGGTGCTGGCGCGTGCCACCGAGCCGCGCTACTACTTCTCCTCCAGCTATCGCGTCCTCGCTCCCGAGCAGGCGCTGGCCGCCGTCGGCCAGCAGCGTCCGGCGCGCGAGGTGCTGCTGGAGCGTCGCCCCTCGTTCGCTTCGTCGCCGAACTTCGCCGGCGATCCCGTCGTCGCCTCGCGAGTGCGCCGCAACGAGGTGCGGCTTCGCCTGCGCGCTCCGCGTCCCGGTCTCGTCTACTGCTCGGAGTCGCAGGCGCCGGGTTGGCGCGCCCGAGTCAACGGCAGGCCGGCTCCGATCCTGGCGGCCAACTACGCGTTCCGTGCCATCCCGGTGCCCTCTGGGGACGTCGTGATCGAGCTGTCTTACTTCCCCCCCGGGCTCTCGCTCGGGCTGGTCCTCACCGCGATCGCGCTCATGGCGATAGCCCTGTTCGCCTTCCGGCGCGAGGCCAGTCCGCCCATCGCGCTGACCGATCGTCGCCCGCCCCGCGAGCGACCGCTGGTGAGCAGGCTCGTCGTGGCTGCCGGCGCGGTGCTGGTGGTCGTCTTCCTTGCCGCGGACCTCTCGCGGCGGCATCCTCTGCGGGCTCCGGCACTCGCGGCACCGAATGCGCCGGAGGCACCGGCTGCACCGGAGGCGCCGGCGGCGAGCCCCACCCGGCCGCGTCCAGACTCCTTCTACCGAGTGCACTGGGGCGAGGTGCGCTTGCCGCCGGAGCTTCCCGCCGGTCAGACCGTCCGCGTCTACGTCCTCTTCCGCAACGTCGGCACCGAGACCTGGCCCGATCCGTCGACCGCCGATCCGGTGCATCAGCAGGGCGCCGGCGCCGTTCGTCTCTGCTACCGCTTCTGGCGCGGCGACGCCGACGAGCGGCTGACCGATTACGGCGCCCGCTTCGACCTGCCGACGGCGCTGCCACCGAGTCGTGAGCTGGCGCTCCCCGTCGACGTCCAGCTGCCGGCGGAGCCCGGCCGCTATCGCCTGCAGCTCGATTTGGTGCACGAGCTCGTCGGCTGGTTCGAGCAGCGCGGGGCGGAGACGATCCTGGTGCCGGTGACGGTCAGCCCGGCCCAAGCTGGTGACGCGGCTCCGCCGTCAGCCGTGCGGAGTCCCGCCGCGGCGCGCGGTAGCGAGCATCTCGCCGCCGTAAAACGGCAGGCGCAAGGCGCGCACGGGCGAGGGTAGGAGGCGATAGAACGGCGCCACCAGCCGCCGCCACTGGGGTCCGTAGCTGCGCATCATCTCGAAGACATAGGCGAGCGGCAGCCGCTTGACGTGCCGGTGGAGGCTCAGATCGACGAGGCCGAGCTGCGCGAGCAGCAGGCGGAGGCTGCGGCCCGAGAACAGGTGCAGATGCTCGACGGGCGCGTAGGGGGGCCAGTGCTTGCCCGTCACCCGGGCGAGCGTCGAGCCGCTGTCCGGTGTCTGCACCATCAGCACGCCGCCGGGTCTGAGCAGCTCGCAACAGCGGCGCAGCAGCGCGACGGGATCGACCACGTGCTCGACGACCGCCAGCAGCGTGATCGCGTCGTACTCGGCTTGCGGGAAGTCGGCACCTTCGACCCGCGCCTGGAAGACGCGGCCGGGCAGGCGGCCGGCAGCGATCGCCGCCGCCTCGGGCTGCAGCTCGAGGCCGTAGACGTCCGCACCGTGGTCGCGCAACAGGCAGAGGAATTCGCCGGTGAAGCAGCCGACGTCGAGCACCCTTGCGCCCCTCTCGAGGGCGACGAGCGCGGCGAGCCGAGCGGCGTAGCTCTCGTAGACAGGACGATAGCGCTCCGCGAAGTCGAGCAGGAGCCGGTAGTTACCCGCCGCGAACCCGCGCCGGTAGTGCTCGAGGATGGTCTCGGCGTCCGGCAGCGGGAACTGCGATACCAGCCCGCACCGCTCGCAGCGGCAGTACCACCAGCCGTCCTTGCGGAAGGTGCCGCGCTGCTCGCCACCGCAGACGATGCACGGCGTCGTTGGACGCATGGATGCGGCATCGCTCGAGGTCGAGGGGCTGGGCATGGGGCCTCTGGCGAGCGCTATCCGATGGAGGTCGAGACTCGCTCGGGGGCTGGGAGTACACCAACGCGGGTCGGGGGTGTCAAGGTGCGCTCTCGCGA
>Ga0070689_100002647_pt1 | contig 11739 bp, 7 predicted proteins | sample KBSS23HmetaG_FD_64669 | JGI IMG/M metagenome (GOLD analysis project Ga0070689, IMG submission 64669) | Switchgrass rhizosphere microbial communities from Kellogg Biological Station, Michigan, USA - KBS S2-3H metaG | ecosystem: Host-associated > Plants > Roots > Rhizosphere ... | reverse complement strand
TCTTCACCGGCAGCGCCACCGACAAGGCGTTCGGCAACAGCGGCCACGGCCTGGGCGATATCGAAGCGACCGCGCGCTATCAGTTGAATGTCGGCGGTCCGGACAAGGCCTATTACGTCGGCTGGCTGCGCGTGAAGTCGAACACCGGCAAGGATCCGTTCCAGGTCACCACGGACTGCGTGCAACGTTGCGTGGAGAACGTGATCGGCCAGGTCGATCTCGCGGCCACCGGCACCGGCCTGCCGCTGACGCAGCCGGTGGGTACCGGCTTCTGGGCCATCCAGCCGGGCGTGACCTGGCTGTATCCCACCGACCCGGTGGTGTTCTTCGGCAACTTCAGCTACCTCTACAACGTGCCGCGCGACGACGTGACGCGAAAGATCCTGCTCGGCGGCACCGAAAATCTGGGCAAGGTGAAGCTGGGCGACATCGTCGACGTCAGCGTGGGCATGGGCCTTTCGCTCAACGAGAAAGCCTCGATCAGTATCGGCTACGACCAGAGCTTCGTCGGCGCCACCAAGCAGAACAACCACAACGTGCCCGGCTCGACCAAGATCGTGCTCGGCACGCTCCTGATCGGCGGGTCATGGCGCTTCAGCGACAAGCGCACGCTCAATTTCACCCTGGGCGTCGGCGTGACGCGCGATACACCGGACGCGACGGTGACCGTGCGCGTGCCGATGATGTTCTAGGTTCCGGATGCGAGCACGCCAACGACGCCGTTGGCGTGCTCAGAGACCTTCCTGCTGCAGTGCCGACTTCACGCCGGCATCGTCCTGCATGCGCTGATGGAAGCGGGCGAGGTTGTGCAGTTCGGACAAGTCAACGCCCCTGCCCATGGCCCAGCGCAGCACCACGTACAGGTACGGATCGGCGAACGAGCGCGTGCCGGTAAGCCAGTCGCGGCCTTCGAGCTGGGCATCGAGACGCTGGTAGTAGCCGCGCAAGCGTTCGATGGCGCGACAGCGCAAGGCATCCTGCGCTTCTTCGCCATCGATGAAGCGCTCCGGGCGGAACACCGGCCGGTACATCGGATGCAGGTCGGAGTTGATGTAAGCCAGCCAGCGATTCACTTCCGCACGGCCCCGCGCACCTTCGCCGCCCAGGCCGGCCAGCGGAAACTTGTCCGCCAGATAGTTGAGGATGGCCGCGTTCTCGGTCAGCACCCAGCCGTCCGGTTCCTGCAGGGCAGGCACCACGCCCGACGGATTGATTTTCAGGTAGTCGGCCGAGCCAAGCTCTTCGCGCGCGACGCGATGCGTCGTGTACGGCTGGCCGATCCATTCGAGCACGATGTGGTCGGCGAGCGAGCAGGCGCCCGGCAGGTAGTACAACTTCATGGGGATCGTCCTGGTGTGGTCTTATCCATGAAGTGTCGCCTGCCGGGCTTGCCACGCTCAAGCCGATTCTTGCGCTCGCAGGCGGTGGCGTTGCATCAACCAGCCGCCGCCGCACACGCCGATCACCAGCACGGCGTCGAGCAGATAGCTGGCCCAGCCATGCGTTTCGAACCACGGCGACAACCAATGGTCGTGCGCGATCATGCGGGCCGCCGTCCACGCGATGGCGCCTGCGCCGATGTAGACGATCACCGGGAAACGTTCGATCAGCCGCAGGATCAGCGACGAACCCCACACCACCAGCGGCACGCTGATCGCCAGTCCGATGACCACCAGCACCATGTGCCCCTTGGCCGCGCCGGCGATGGCCAGCACGTTGTCCATGCCCATCAGCGCATCGGCGACGATGATCGTGCGCATGGCTGCCCAGAAACTGCCCGCGGCACCGACCTCGTGCGCAGGATGACTGTCCGGTTGCAGCAGCTTCCATGCGATCGGCAACAGCAACGCGCCGCCCACCAGCATCAGACCCGGCAGCTTGAGCAGATACACCACCACGCCGGTCAGCAGCAGGCGCACCGCGATCGCGCCCACGGTGCCCCACAGCACGGCTTTTTTCTGGATATGCCGGGGCAGCCGGCGCGCGGCCAGCGCGATCACGATGGCGTTGTCGCCCGCGAGCACGAGGTCGAGCAGCACGATGGCCAGCAGGCCGGAGAGGAATTCGGTGACGACAAGGTCCATGTACGGGTCTCTGCGCGTCGGGACAAATGCAACCACGACGGACGCGCGCGGCCCGTCATGACTGCAAAAGTCTCGTTCGCGGAAGAACCGCCGCAGCGACCGGAGCGTGGTGACGCTCGTGATGACGACCGCTGCACGAACACCGACGAAGCCGGCGTTCGGAACTACTCCCTTTTGGGATCAGTATCTGGGCATTGTCGAGGTCCGCGTGCGCGGGCGTCAAGCTGCACAAAGCGGGCAAAACCACTACTGTCGCTCCCACCGCCGCGAGGTCTCCCATGAGTGCGCCCGATATCCGCTCCGCCAAGCGCCCCGATCCCGACCAACCGATGGTCGACGTGGCCGACTACGTCGTCGACTACCCGATCGAGTCCACCGAGGCGTACGACACCGCGCGCTACATGTTGCTGGACTCGCTCGCCACGGCCTTGATGGCGATGAAGTTTCCCGAGTGCGTGAAGCACCTGGGCCCGGTCGTCCCGGGCGCGAACCTGCCGGGCGGCGCCCGCGTGCCGGGCACCAGCCACGAGCTGGATCCGATGCAGGCGGCCTTCGCCATCGGCACCCAGATCCGCTGGCTGGACTTCAACGACACCTGGCTGGCGGCCGAGTGGGGTCATCCGTCGGACAACCTGGGCAGCATCCTGGCCGTCGCCGATTACCTCAGCCGCAAGGCCGAGCGCGAGGGCGGCCGGCCGATGACCGTGCGCGACGTGCTCACCTACGCCATCAAGGCCCACGAGATCCAGGGCTGCTACGCGCTCAAGAACAGCTTCAACCGCGTCGGCCAGGACCATGTGATCCTGGTGCGCCTGGCTTCCACGGCGGTGGCCACGGCCATGCTGGGCGGCTCCAGGGAGCAGATCGTCACGGCCATCTCCCATAGCTGGATCGACAACGGCGCGCTGCGCACCTATCGCCACGCCCCGAACACCGGCCCGCGCAAGAGCTGGGCGGCCGGCGACGCCTGCCGCCGCGCCGTGACCCATGCCATCAATGCGGTGTACCGGGGCGTGGTCGGCTACCCGTCGGCGCTCAGCGCCAAGACCTGGGGCTATTACGACGTGGCCTTCAAGGGCAACGAGTTCCAGTTCGAGCGCCCGTTCGGCAGCTATGTGATGGAAAACGTGCTGTTCAAGATCAGCTTTCCGGCCGAATTCCACGCCCAGACGGCCGTCGAGTGCGCCATGCAGCTGCACGGCGCCGTGGCCGGCCGGATCGACCAGATCGAGCAGGTGGTGATCGAGACCCAGCAAGCGGGCCTGCGCATCATCGACAAGACCGGCCCGCTGGCCAACTACGCCGACCGCGACCACTGCATTCAATATATGGTGGCGGTGCCGTTGATCTTCGGCCGCCTGACGGCCGACGACTATAACGATGAGGTGGCCGCCGACCCGCGCATCGACGCCTTGCGCGCCAAGACAGTGGTCAGTGAGAACCCCCGGTTCACCCAGGACTACTTCGATCCCGAGAAACGTTACATCGGCAACTCAGTTCAGGTGTTCTTTAAGGACGGCTCGAGCACCGAAAAGGTCTCCATCGACTTCCCGATCGGTCATCGCAGGCGCCGGGGGGAGGGTATCCCCGTGTTGTTAAAGAAGTTCGAGGCTGCCATGCGAAGCCAGCTGCCGTCCCATCGGGTCAAAACGATCCTGAACGCCACGGCAGACCCCGTTAAGCTAGATGCCATGCCGATCCACGAGTTCCTTGGTTTCTTCACGCTGTAAAGACGGCGTGAGCTGAAAATGAACGGGCGTTTGGGGTCGATTTGCAATTGCTTAACTTTTGCTAAGCTACTCCGCGCCCGTTTCGGGTAAAACAAGCACTAGGTTCGAAGTCAGGTTCGCGGTTCACTAGGAGTGGAATCACGGCTTGATCGCTTTTCCCGTCTGGGGTGAACGGACGCGTACACCAATAAACGAGGAGACACCTGATGAAACGTAAGGGCTTGTACATCCTGATTGCCCTAGCCCTGGGCGGCGCAGGCGCCGCTCACGCACAGGACAACACTGGCAGTGCGGCACCGACCACCACCGAAACGTCCATGTACGACGATCGCTGGTACATCGCACCCACGGTGGGTGGCTACTACAACGACACCGACCGCAACACCAATAGCCGCCAGTTCTACTACGGCATTGGCTTTGGTCGCTATTTCTCGCCCAACTTCTCGCTGGATTTCTTCGGTGACCGCACCAAGCGCACCGTGGACACCGATGCCGGCGGCGGTCGTTGGTCGAACAACACGTATGGCGTGGCGGCGCGCTATTACTTCCTCGACTGGAACGCATGGCGTCCGTACCTGTTGGGCGGCGTGATGGGCAGCCAGCACATCAGCAACTTCGAGCACGGCTGGTCGCCGGCTGCCGAAGTGGGCGTGGGTGTGTCCAAGACCATCACCGACAGCTCCGACATCCGTGTCGAAGGTGGCTACCGTTACGACTGGGATGACAAGACCCAGCCCGACAAGGACGGTTACGGCGACTGGTTCCTGGGCTTCAGCATCGTCTCGCGCATCGGCGCACCGCCGGCCCCGCCGGCGCCGCCGCCGCCGCCGCCGGCTGCTCCGGACTGCTCCAAGCAGTTCCGCAACGGCGTGAACCTGTGCGACAACAAGTGCCCGGATCTGCCGGAAGGCACGATCGTCGGTCCGGACGGCTGCCCGCAGAAGGTCGTGATCGACCTGCGCGGCGTCAACTTCAAGTTCGACCGTCCGAAGAAGGGCGAGACGGACATCAAGAAGGCGCTGGCTGAGCCGACCGCTGACTCGGTTGCCATCCTCGACCAGGCTGTCGACACCCTGCAGCGTTACCCGCAGGTCAAGGTCACGGTTGCCGGTTACACCGACTCGAAGGGCACCGACGTGTACAACCAGTCGCTGTCCGAGCGTCGCGCTGCGATCGTGTTCAACTACCTGACGGCCCACGGCATCGCTGCCGATCGCCTGATCGGTCCGTTCGGCCACGGCAAGAACGATCCGATCGGCGACAACGCCACGGATGCCGGTCGCGCCCAGAACCGTCGTACCGAACTGCAGGTCCAGCAGTAATAGGATCTGATCCAAGCTGTACGGAGAAGCCCGGCGCAAGCCGGGCTTTTCTTTTGTGGACACGCGCAGGTATCGCCTACCATGCGCGGTATCGCCATCCGGCTGCGAGTTTCTCCCATGCGTCCGCCTCGTCCCGCTTCACGCCACGCCACACCATCGGCACCTCGCCATGGTCTGGCGCGCGTGCTCAGCAAAATGGGCGTGTGCTCGCGCAGCCAGGCGGAGAAGGCGATACGCGAAGGACGGGTCAGCGTCGACGGCAAGGTGGTGCTCGATCCCGAGCGACCCGCCGATGCGGACCGACAGCGCATCCTGCTCGACAACGAACCCATTGCCGCCAGCACGCGCGTCTACATCGCGATCAACAAGCCTCGCGGCCTCGTCGTCAGTGCCGCCGACGAGCGCGGTCGCGACACCGTGTACGACCTGCTGAAGGATGCCGGCCTGCCATGGCTGGGTCCGGTCGGACGACTCGACAAGGCCAGCGAAGGCCTGCTGTTGTTGAGCAACGACAGCGTGTGGGCGGCGCGCCTGACCGAACCGAAGCACCACGTGGACAAGACCTATCACGTGCAGGTCGACGATATTCCCGATCAGGCCCTGCTGGACCGGTTGGTCGCAGGCATCGTGGAAGAGGGCGAACGGCTCGCTGCACGCCGTGCGGTATTGCTACGACATGGCGAGAAGAATGCGTGGCTGGAAATCGTGCTGGATGAAGGACGCAACCGCCATATCCGGCGATTGCTGGCTGCGCATGGCATCGACGTGCTGCGCTTGATCCGCGTCGCCATCGGCGCGCTGCCGCTTGGCGATTTGCCGAAAGGAAAGTGGCGGCACCTGACCACCGAAGAAGTACGGGCGCTCGGCGAGAAGTAACACCTGTGGGAGCGCACCCTGTGCGCGACAGCCCACCTGGCCGACCATGCCGCACGTTGCAGTCGCGCACAGGGTGCGCTCCCACAGGAAGCCGGAGACCGCGCCTCTCCCGAAAGGAAAGGCACGGCTCCGAGCGGGCTTAAATAACGCCGAGCTTCTTGCCCACCTTGGTAAACGCCGCAATCGCCTGATCCAGATGCTCGCGCGTATGCGCCGCACTCATCTGCGTGCGAATGCGCGCCTGGCCTTGCGGCACCACCGGGTAGAAGAAACCGGTGACGTAGATGCCCTCGTCGAGCAACTCCGTTGCCATGGCCTGCGCCTTCTTCGCGTCGTAGATCATCACCGGCACGATCGGATGCACGCCCGGCTTGATGTCGAAACCGGCCTTGGTCATCTCTTCGCGGAAGTAGCGCGTGTTCTCCTTCACCTGGTCGCGCAGATCGCCCGCGGCGGCCAGCATCTCGAACACCTTGGTGCCGGCGGCCACCACGTGCGGCGGCAGCGAGTTGGAGAACAGATAAGGACGCGAGCGCTGGCGCAACATCTCGATCACTTCGCGCGGGCCGGTGGTGAAGCCGCCCAGCGCGCCACCGAGCGCCTTGCCCAGCGTGCCGGTGATGATGTCGATCTTGTCGAGCACGCCATTGACCTCGGCCGAGCCGCGGCCGGTGTCCCCAAGGAAGCCGGTGCAATGGCATTCGTCGATGTGCACCAGTGCGTTGTACTTCTTGGCCAGCGCGGTGATCTGGTCCAGCGGTGCGATGAAGCCGTCCATCGAGAACGCGCCGTCGGTGGTGATCAGCTTGGTGCGCGCACCGGCAGCGTCGGCAGCCTGAAGCTGTTTTTCCAGATCGGCCATGTCGCAGTTGGCGTAGCGGAAGCGCTTGGCCTTGCACAGGCGGATGCCGTCGATGATGGAGGCGTGGTTGAGTGCGTCGGAGATGACGGCGTCTTCTTCGCCCAGCAGCGGCTCGAACAGACCGCCGTTGGCGTCGAAGCAGGCGGCGTAGAGGATGGTGTCCTCCTTGCCGAAGAACTCAGCGATCTTCTTTTCCAACTGCTTGTGCAGATCCTGCGTGCCGCAGATGAAACGCACCGAGGCCATGCCAAAGCCATGCGTGTCCAGCGCGTCCTTCGCCGCCTGGATCACCTCGGGATGATCGGCGAGGCCAAGGTAATTGTTGGCGCAGAAGTTGAGCACGTCCTTGCCGCTATCGAGGCGGATCTTCGCCGACTGCGGCGAGACAATGATGCGCTCGGCCTTGAACAGGCCCTGCTCACGGATCGATTCGAGTTCGCTGGCGTAGCGAGACTGGCCGGGGTAGCTCATGGGGGAATTTCCAGCTGGGTCAAAAGGCTATTTTGACCCCTTGGGGGCGGGCTGGGAAGGAACCCCGGGTGACTGGCCGCAAGCCACGCTTTTTTTGCCGTCATTCCGGCGCAGGCTGGAATCCAGTAGCGTCAATGTCCGGTGTTAGCGGCAGTACCCGCGGAACGTTTGCGTCAACGCGAGGATCCAGCCGCGACGTCACTGGATTCCGGCCTGCGCCGGAATGACGGCCTGAAGGCTTGAGGCCGGCTGGCGCTCCTCACGCCTGATGCAACCCAAACTCCACCCGCGTCGTCTTGCCCTTGTCGTCGATGTCCTTCGTATCGAGCTTGGGATCCTTGATCGATACCCGCTTGTCGTCGATCTTGCCCTTCAGCCACGCCTGCACCGCGGTGGCGCGACGCTGCGCCAGGTCGCGCATGGCGGCGTCGTCGACGGCGATGTTGGTCTCCATCAGGCTGCGCATCTCGTCCGGCTCCAGCGATTTCTTCAGGCCGATGATGTTCTTGGGTTTGCCCTTGAAGTCATCGTCCTTATAGGCACGCTTGAGGTACTTCTCGTACTCGTCGGGCGTCACGTTGACCGAAGCGAGCGCGGCGTCCGACGTATCGGCATTCTTGCCGTCGGTGTCCAGCGCCTTCGCACGGCGGACCATGTTCTCCACCGTCACCTTGCGCAGGCCGTCCTGATCCTTGGACGGGTCGATGCGGCCGATCAGGTCCAGGTTCAAGGTGTTCTTCTGGTTGAGCATGGCCACGATCTTGCCGAGGCGTTCCTGCGCATTCTTGTCGAGCACGGCGGAGCCTGCATCGAACTCCACGTAACCGAGGTCTTCGTGGTTGCCGCCGCCGAAGGCTGCGCCGAGCAGGCGGAACGGTGCCGTGGCGGCCTTCGCGATCAGGTTGCCGATGGCGCGCCAGATCAGGCCGCCCATGCTGAATTGCGGATCGTCCAGCGAACCGGAGACCGGCACGTTCACATCGATGTTGCCCTGCGTGTCCTTCAGCAAGGCCACCGCGAGCTTGACCGGCATGTGCTTGATGCCGGGGCTTTCGTCGCGATCGCCGAAGGTCAGCTGGGTGATGAAGATATGGTTGTCGGCATCGAGCTTGCGCTGGTCCAGCGTGTAATGGACGTCCATCGTCAGCTTGCCTGCCGTGATGGGATAGCCCGTGTACTTGGTGGAGTAGGCGCTCAGGCCCGTCAGCTCCACCTCGTTGGCCTTGCCCTTGATGTCGAGGAAGGCCACCGGCTGCAACGGATTGACGGTGCCGTCGATATCCACCGGCGAGTTGTCGTTCAGTGCCGCCTGCACCGACAGCTCCGCCGGCGGATCACCGGGCGTGGTGGCAATGGTGCCGATCTTGCCGGTCACCTTGGTCAGGTTGGCCGTGTAGTTCGGTTTGATGAAGTTGTCGGTGTAATTGATCTGGCCATTGACCAGGGTGATGCCGCCAATGCGAATGTCGGCTGGAGGTGCCGCCGGCGCCGTCGTTGCGGGAACGATGGCCGTGGTGGTGGTGCCCCTGGTGTCCTTGGTTGGCGCGGCAGCGACTGCGGGAGCCGGTGCGGATGCAGCGGGGGCCGGTGGCGGTACCGCTGCGCCGGATGGCTGCTCATTCTCTCCACGCGTCACCGATACGGGCGCCGCTGCCGGGTTGGTCACCACTTCGGACAGGTTCAAGGTGCCGTTGGCGTTGACGATCATGCGCGCGTAGAAGGAACTCAGCACCAGTCCGGCCACGTGCATGCGCGGCGCACCCGAGCCATAGGCGACATCGAGATTCGATCCGCTGAGTGTGCGCCAACGCAGGAAATCGTCGCCGGTCAGTTTGTCCTGGATGCGGACCTGTTCCAGCGCCGCGTTGCCCTTGTAGGTGAGTTTCGGTTCCGCGCTGCGTCCGTCGTAATGCAGCTTGCCGTTGCTGGTGACGCGGGCGCTCGAAATGACCACGTTCAACGGCACGCTGATGTACGGCTGGAAGTTGGTGATGTCGAACCGCTTGGTGTCGATCTGCAGATCGGCCAGCGTGGGCAGCGGTTGCAGCTTGCCGTTGGCGGTGAAGCTGCCGCGGCCCATCGTGCCCGACAACTTCATCTCGCGCGGTTCGTTGAGCTTGTCGCTCAGGTTGTCCATGCTGCCGCTGAGCGTGTCGATCTTGATCTTCACCGGCTTGTCGCCGGCAGCCAGATCGGTGAACGCGACGGCGGCATTGTCGAAGGCGAGGTGGGCCACGCTCCAATGCCATGGCGGTCCGCTGGCGGCGACTGGCTTCTTCGGCGCATCCTTGGCGGCGAACAGATCCACCAAGCTGATGTACTTCTTGCTGTTGCGCTGCACGTCCAGGCTGAGGCCGGTGGCCTTCACCGTGCCCAGTTGCGCCTGTTGCGTGGCCAGGTCGACCTGGATGATTTCCGCTTCCAGGGTGGCCCAGGAAACGGGCGAGCCTTGTCCATTGAATTGCGGCTCCATCGCAAAGTCGGTGGCCGTGGCACGCGCATCGGCCAGATGGATGTTGAACGGCTTGCCCCAGTCCACCTGAAGCTGGCCGGTGGCATCGAGCTTGCCCTTGGTCAGCCGCGCATTGATGCCTTGATAGGTGGCAGCCTGCAGCGGCGCCATGTCCACCTGCTTGAGCGTCAAGGCGGCGACCAGCTTGTTCTTGGCCAGATCCACCGTGCCCTTCATGCCGATGTCGCCACCGAAGAACTGCGCGGTCACATCGAGCTTCGCCACCGGCGCTGCCTGCAGACTCAGCCCCTGCATGTTGCCGCGCAGATTGCCCAGGTCGATCTTGCTGCCAGCGGCGTCGGTGTAATGGATGGCGCTGTTGGTGAGCGCCATCGAGGCGATGCGCAGGTCGGTGGGCTCGGCCTTCTTGTCGGCATCCGCCTGGGTGGGCGTCGAGGTGAGCGCGTCGAAATTGCTGTGGCCGTCGGCACCGGCGGTGTAATAGAGCTGCGCACGGTCGAAGCTGAGTGCACCCAGCACATAACGCGATTGCAGCGGCTGCACGTCGGTGAGGTCGGCGGTGCCCTTGCCAAGGCTCAGGATCGCTTGGCCGCTGCGGGTGTTGAGCGCGAAATCGTCGATCTGCAGCTTGCCGGTGAGTTGCAGTTGCGACGCCGCCTTGGCCTGCAGGAAATGCAGCACCAGATCGCCGCTGAGCAGGCCCTTGGGTATCGTCACCGGCAGCGTGGTGGGCGCGTAGCCGATGTAGCGCGCCAGATCGAGGCGATCCAGGCGGAAATTGATGGTGGAATCGCGACTGTCGGCAAACGGCTTGGTGTGGCCTTCGACACGCAGCGGGCTGCCGTCCACGTTCATCGACAGTAGCGGCTGCACGAACACATCGGTATCGCTGGGCAGGTTGGCGATGAACGGAATGCCCAGCTCCAACTGCTCGACGTGGTGATCGGCCTTCATCGCCTCGTCGGCGAACTGGATGTCGCCGTTGTGCACGCTGATGTTGGACAGCGCAAAGCGTGCCGGCGAAGCCTTCGGATCGGACGGCGTGGCGTTGAAGCGATCGATGATGTCGCTGAAGTTGAAGCGCTGGTCGCCCGTGCGCACGATGCGGATGCGCGGATGCTGCACGATGAGCTGATCGAGCACGGGCGCCATGCGGAACAGCGAGGCCCACGAGGCATTGATGACCGCCTGGTCCACATCGACGAAAGCCGACTTGCCATCGCGGTCGGCGATATGCAGCTGATCCAGCTCCAGGCGCAACGTATACGGGTTGAGATGCACCGCATCCAGCGTGACGGGACGTTGCAGCGCGGCGGTGGCGCGCTTCTCGATCTGGCTGCGGATGATCGATGGTGCGGCGAGGAAGCCGAGGATGCCGAACACGATCAGCACGATCACAACGATCAGGGCGATCTTGCGCGTGCGATGCGATTTGTAGACGGCCATGGCGCGGTCGCGTCCTGCGGCCAGATGACGATTGCTGAACAGATCAGCCATGCGGACGATGCTCCCATGCCATCGCGCGCCGACCGTACTCAGCCCTTGGGCCGGGTACCTTCACAATCCCAGCGATTAGTCGGCCGCCTTGCCGCGAGTGTACTAGGCCGACTGTTATCGCAGAACGACTTGGCCGCCCAAAAAGCGGCGGCCAAGTGCATTTATGTGACGGTTTCGTGGATGCTCAAGACCAGGAGCAGACGACCTTGCCGCACTTGCCGGCATCCATCAGGTCGAAGCCCTTCTGGAAATCGTCGATATGAATCTGGTGGGTGAGAACTTTCTGTAGCGGAAAGCCGGTGAGCACCATCTGGGTCATCTTGTACCAGGTCTCGTACATGCGGCGGCCGTAGATGCCCTGCATGGTGAGGCCCTTGAAGATCACCTTGTCCCAGTCGATGCCGGCGCCCTTGGGCAGGATGCC
>Ga0070689_100002645_pt1 | contig 11740 bp, 7 predicted proteins | sample KBSS23HmetaG_FD_64669 | JGI IMG/M metagenome (GOLD analysis project Ga0070689, IMG submission 64669) | Switchgrass rhizosphere microbial communities from Kellogg Biological Station, Michigan, USA - KBS S2-3H metaG | ecosystem: Host-associated > Plants > Roots > Rhizosphere ... | reverse complement strand
TCTTCAGCGTGGGCAGGTCGCGCTCGCGGCGCTCGACGCGCAGCAGCGCCGGCGACGCCGCGCCGCCGGGCAGCCGCAGCGCCTGCTTGAAGCCGCCATCGCTGCCGTAGCCGATGCGGTCCTGCGCCGGCAGGCCGAACAGGATCTCGATCTCGCGCATCTGCGCCGACTGGAAGCCGCTCGCGGGGCTCAGCTTGTCGCGGAACGTCAGGTAGTCCTGCGTCCGCATCGTCTCCATCAGGGCGAAGTGCTCGGCGGCGAGCCCGAAGATCGCCGTGACGCGCTGCAGCGCGGCGACCGCGACCGCGAGGTCCGACTCGGGCACCGGCTCGCGCGCGAACAGGTTGCGCGCAGTGCCGAGTTCACGCAGCGCGAGCTTGAACCACAGCTCGTCGATCTGATGGATGACGATGAAGCGGACCTCGTCGTCGGACAGCTGCGCCTCGTCGCGCTCGGCGCCGCCCTGCAGCGCCAGCAGGTCCTCGACGCGGATGTAGTCCCAGTAGTTCGTCGGTTCGCGGCGGTCGGCCATGCGGCCCCGGAGCCTACTGCGTGGGCTACTGCCGCGGGACCTCTGCCGCGGGATCTACTGCCGCGGGATCTACTGCCGCGGGATCTACTGCCCCGGGATGTCGAAGTTGACCGACAGCTGGTCCTGGCCGGCGTTGACGATCAACTGGCGCTGGGTGTCCTTCAGCTGCTTGAAGCGGCCGAAGACATCGTCGCCGGAGCCAGCCTCCTTGAACGCGTAGATCTTGTAGGTGCCCGGCGGCACGCGCTTGAGGAAGCGGTAGTGCCCGTCGCCGTCGGTGATCGTGTTGGCGCTGAACAGCCGCTGTTTGGGCTGGCCGCTCTGGTCGAGCTCGGGGCGGAAGCCGTCGGGCGGGCCGATCGTGACCTTGATCTGGCCCTGGCGCTGGCCGCCGTACGAGCAGTAGCCCTCGACGATGCAGCCGCGCAGCAGCGCGACGATGCCGACGTCCTTCATCTGCCCTTCGGTGTCGAGCTTGATGTCGAGCGCTGCGCCCTCGCAGAAGTCCGGATGCGCGACGCGCACCATGTAGTCGGCGAACGCGAGCTGGTTCAGCACGAAGCGGCCGCCGCCGTCGGTCTTGGTCGTCTTCGCCGTGTGTTTCTCGGGCAGGAAGCTCTTGAACACCTCGAGGAAGCCCGTGTCCGCCGCGAGACCGCCGTTCATGTCGGTGGCGACGATGGCACCGGCCACCGGCTGGCCGCGATCGTCGACGACGATGCCCGTGATCGAAGCGCCCATCGTCAGCGTGACCTCGACCACCGGCGGCTCGCCGCCGGCCGTCATCGTGAACGCCGGCGACAAGGTCTTGGCGTGGTTCGGCTCGACGATCTGGAACACGTAGTCGCCGTTCGGCACGTTGCGGATGTTCGCGTACTCGCCCTCGTAGTCGCCCGGCGTCACGCGCACGTCGCGGAACTCCGGCACCTTGCCGATGCCGCCGGGGTTGTTCGCGAAGTAGCGGCGCAGCGCGACGACGTAGTTGCGCACCGGGGTGCCGCGCGCCGACAGCACGCGCAGCCGCACCTTGCCGCGCTGCTCGAGCACGATCTTGACCTCGGTGTTGTTCGTGAACACCGGCTTCTCGGTGACCTCCTCGAAGTTGTCGGCCGAGACGACGAGCTGGTACGGACCCGGGCGCAGCATCGGCAGCTGGAAGCGGCCGTCGCTGCCCGTCGTCGCGTTCGCCGTCTGCGGCAGCTTCGCGCTCTGCGCGGTCGCGGTCACGATCGCGGCGCTGACCGCCTTGCCGTTCGCATCGACGACGATGCCCGCGATCGGCTCGCCGCGCGCCAGTTCGATCGTCTGCTCGCTCGGCGCCTCGGCCTTGATCTGGATGTTGGCCTTCTCGGCATAGGCGTAGTCGTCGGCCTCGGCGCCCAGCGTGACGATCCCGTCCCTGGGTGCGTTCGTGTAGCGGAAGTAGCCGGCGCCGTCGGTGACCGCGGCGATGCCGCGCTCGCGGCCCGGCGTCGGCAGCATCTGGTGGTTGAGCCCCGGCACGGTCAGGAACACGTGTGCGCCCGCGATGCCGAACTTGCCGGCCTCGTCGACGACGCGGCCCGTCACGATGCCGCCGGCTTCGAGCACGAGGTCGTGCGCGTCGTACCAGTTGCCGATGATCGGCTTGATCGACTTGTGCTGCAGCTCGGGGTAGTCCTGGCTGACGATGCGCAGGTCGTAGGTGATGTCGAGCTTGGTGATGCCGAGCGCGAAGCGGCCGTCGGCACCGGTCTCGGTCTGCCCGACGGGCTGCACCTTCTGCTGCTTCTTGTGCATCAAGAACAGCGTCAGCGGATCCGAGTTCGTGCTCTGCAGCAGGTAGACGGTGATGCCCGGCGCCGGCGCGCCGCTCGGCAGCACGACGCGGCCGCGGACGCCCTGCTCGGCCTCGGCGTTCGACGGTGCGCCGGAGGCGACCGTCTGCCGCGCGTTCTCGACCGGCGTCTCGGTGGCGACCGCGGGCTGCACCTGCTGCTGCGGCGCGGGTTCCACCTGCTGCGCGGGCGCCGGTTGGCCGTGCTCGGTCGGATGTTCGGGTGCAGGCGGTGCGCCGACGTCGTTGCCGAACGCGAACCACGCGCCGGCCGCGATGCCGATCAGCAACAGGACGGTCAACAGGATCTTGATGGGGTGCAAGGGCAACCTCGAGCGTGGCGATCAGTGGTCGGAGGTCAGGCGGAGGTCCACCACGGCGACTTCCTGGCCGGGCAGGACGGTCACGCGCACCGCCGACTTCTTCAATTGCATGAGCTTCTGGAACGGGTCGGCATTGGGTTCGAGGCCGAGCTGGATCACGCCGCGAAGCTCGTAGGCGCCGGGCGGTACCCGCCGCGGCAGCTCGAAACTTCCATCGGTGTTCGTAACAGCTTCGACGCGGACGACGGTAGTTTCGTCCCGGCTTTTCTCGGGCGGTCCGGACTCGGGACCGCCAGCCCCGGGACCCACGGACGGATCTTGGGTCAGCACCACGACGACGTGCCCGGTCGGCACGCCGTCGACGAGCGCGCGCCCGCGCACGGCGGTGCCGCGCGCCAGTGTGATCGGCGGCACCTCGACGAGTTCGTCGGCGCGCATCTCGATGCCGCCGCGCGTCGTGCGGCAATACTGCGGATGGACGACCTGCAGCTGGTACGGGGCGTAGGCGAGCCCGCGCAGCACGAACCGGCCGTCCGCGTCCGTGGTCGCGCTGGCGCGCGTGATGCGGTCGGGGGTCAGGCTCGCGAGCATCCTGATCACGGGGTTGTCGTCGATGGCGCCGTCGGGCTGCGTCGTGACCGTGGCGTCCGCGATCGGCGCGCCGGCCAGGTCGACCACGCGTCCGCCCAGGCTGCCGCCGCGCACCACGGTCATCGTCACCGCGGCTTCGCGCTTTTCCTGGCTCAGCTGGAACGGGTCCGACAGGGTGCTCGCGAAGCCCGGGGCTTCGACCTGGAACACGTAGTCGCCGGGATCGAGCCCCTCGATGGTGACCGCGCGTTCGCCGGCATCCAGCCGCACGACGCGGTCCGCGACGTCGCGCACGGTGCCCAGCGCCCCGCCGTGCTCGGTCAGGTAGCGGCGCACGGCGACGCGGTACTGCCGCAGCAGCGCGCCGTCGGGATCGTGCACCTCGACGCTGGCGCTGCCGCGCGGCGACAGCACGACGCGCAGGTCGTCGGTGCCGGCCGCGACGTTGTCGATGCTGACCGGCTGGTAGCCGTCGGCCTCGATGCGCAGCAGGTGCGGTCCCTCGCGCAGGCCGTGCACGAAGAAGCGGCCGTCGGTGGCCGTGCTGCCGTGGAACGCCGGCTCGGTCGCCTTGCTGTAGCACTCGATGCGCACCGCGCCGAGCGGCGCGCCGCCGGTGTCGAACACGCCGCCGATCGACATGCCGCGCGGCAGCGCGAAGTCCACCTGCAGCGTGCCTTCGCCGGGCTCGATCTGGTCGCGGATCTGGCGCCCGAACCCGGGCGCTGCCGCGAGCAGCCGGAACGCGCCGCGGCGCGGCACGTCGCGCAGCTCGTAGACGCCGTCGTGGTCGACCGTCGTGACGTTGCGCTCGCGCCAGCCGGGCAGCTGCGCCGGGCCGAGGTCGAAGAACGGGTTGCCGCTCTCGATGCGCACCGTGGCACCGGGCGCCGGCAGCTCGGTGCCGGCAACCGTGACGCGGCCGCGGATCGTCGCGCCCGCGAGCAGCGTGACGTCGCCGAGGTCGAGCCACTCGCCGGCCGGCACGCGCAGTTCGCCGAGGCGGACGTAGGCGAAGCCGGTGGCGCGCACGCAGACCTCGTACTGCAGTTCGTCCTGCTGGCGGATGCCGAGCCGGAACCTGCCGTCGGCCTCCGTCAGCGCGCTCGCGCTCGCGAGCGTCGGCACGCCGTGCGCGCGCGCCATGAAGCGGCGCAGCGGATCGTTGCTCGTGGCCTCGAGCAGCAGCGCTTCGACGCCCGCGAGCGGCTGGCCGCGCGCGTCGACCACGCGGCCGAACACGCCCTGCGCGGCATCGGCATGCGCGCTGCCGGCGTTGGCCGGCGTGCGCGTCGGCGCCTCGGCCGTCGTGCGGTCGTCGACCACGGCGGCCGCCGGTGACGACCGTTCCGGCGGCGACGCGGGCTCGTGCACGGTTTCGGGCGGCGGCGCGACGTCGCTCGGCGCCTGCGGCGCGCATTGCTGCAGGCCCAGCGCGAGCACGATCGCCAGCGCGAGGAGCACGATCACGAGGGCGAGGGGGCGGGTCATCGCGGAGCAAGGACGGCGGGTGCCGGAGCGGCCTTCTGCTGGTGCAGCGGATTGTGCCCGGCGGCGGCGGCAACTGCGCGCGCGCGACGGGAGTCGTCCAAGATGACGGCCGGTGTGGCGTCCTGTGTGACGAATGCGGTGGGCCAGGGCTGCATTGCCATTGGCATGGAGCAGATCGCCGTGCACGGCCAGATCCCGGGCCTGGTGCGCCGGCCCGCATGGTCGGGCGGCGACGGTTCCATGTGGATTCCCATGCAGAACACTCCACAGCATCCGCGAACGAACGAGAACGAAACTACTGGAGAATCCACAACCTCCGTCGACTCAGGGCGCGTAGGGCGGCCGATGTTGTACCTCGCCAGGACGACCCCTTGGGTGGTCGACCGTACGGACGGCTGCCCTGCGGGTGCCGGGGCGCGGTCACTCCCGCGTGTGGCTGCGTCGCCGCGCGGAGCCGTGGCGAGGGGGCAGCGCGCGCTCGCGGCGATGGCAACGGCAGCGGTGCTGCTCGGCGTGTCGACGGTGGCAGCCGCCCAGAGCCAGAACGGCGTGACGGTGCTCGGTACGCACTGCGGCGGTGGCCCCGGCCTGCCGCCGTCGCTCGGCGTCAGCGACGGCCTCAACCTCGGCCACACGTCGGTGCTGATCGCGCGCAACATGCCGGCACCTGCAGTCGGCGCGCTGGTTGCCGGCTGGGCGACCGACCAGTGGGGTCAGTTCACGCTGCCGCTGTCGCTGGCGAACATGGGCATGTCGGGCTGCGCGCTCTACGTGCGTCCCGATGCGATCGAAATGTTCTCGTCGGAGTCGAGCTTCGCGCAGTGGCCGTTGCCGGTGCCGTACGTGCCCGTGCTGCTCGGTGCGCACCTCGGCGTGCAGGTCTTGTTCGCCGACCAGCAGGCCAACGTCGCCGGCTTCGGCGCGACGCCGGGGTTGAGCCTGCGCATCGACCCGCCGCCGACCGACACGGTGCTGACGACGCAGTTCACGCACAACGGCATCACGTTCGTGTTCGCGCGGCCCGCGTACGTCGGTCAGTTCGTGACCGGCGACTGGTTCGTCGTCGGGCCGGTGCAGATCGTCGACATGCTGCCGCAGGTCGCCGACGTCGGCGGCCGCATCGTCAACGGCGCGATGATCGACCCCGATCCGTCGACGGTGAACCAGGGCTACGACTCGGGGCTCTACACCGCGCAGTTCGCCAACTACTACGTGCCGGCGCTCAACCGCGCGCTCGGCGTGACGGCGCAGTCGCCGCTGCTGCTGCAACCAGGCCACGCGCTGGTGAAGGTCGAGAGCCTGTTGAACCCGCCCGGCGTGGCGAACCTGCGCCGCGCTGCCGTGCTGACCTGCCTCGACGAGGTGCCGTTCGCGGGTTCGTTCCGGCCGCCGTACGCAGGCACCGACCACCGCGTGCGCTACCACGTCGGCATGATCGACTGGTCGCAGCTGGCACAGCTGCAGCCGGCGCCGGGCATGCCGCTGCCGGCCGACATCGCGGCGCGGCTGAACCTGCCGTGGCTGGATCACTGCCCGTCGTGGCTCGGTCGCATGATGCACCCGAGCGAGCACATGCCCGACTACGGCCGCGATCTCGCAGCCATGGTCGGCGAAGCCGCGCTGATCGCGAACTGCGCTATCCCGGAGGCCGAACGACGGCCCGTCGCGATCGGGCTCGTGCAGTTCGGCATCGACTGCTACGGCAATCTCACGAACGGCTGCCACTGGTCGGGCCTCGGCGGCCACGCGTCGGGCCGCAAGCTGCCGATCCTGTTCGCGGGCCGGCTGCTCGGCGACAACGCCATGCTCGCGATCGGCCAGAACTACGTCTCGCAGCGGCTGCCGAGCGGCCAGACGTCGAGCTACTTCGGCGAAGACACCCAGACGTTCGTGGTGCAGCAGACCGCGCCGGGCGTCTACAACTTCGGCTTCGGCGGCTACGGCCCCGGCGACGTCGGCCTCGCGGAGTGGGGGTTCTCGCACGTCGATTCGCCGCAGAACGACCACGCCGGCTGGACCACCGACTCGTACCGCATCTGCTGCACGGTCAACGGCTGGCTCGGCAACGTGCTCGCGGCGCGCATCATGGGGCTCACCGCGCAGTGGAACCACCAGGTGCTGTTCGACTACACGGACCGCTACCTCGGCATCGAGACGACGGCTTGGCACCGCGCGTGGTCGCCGTGGACCGACGCGATGTGGAGTTTGTATCGCCCGCGGTTCTGAAACGCTGCCCCGCAGGGGCAGCGATTCAGAACTGTTGTTGCTGGGTCGCCGTCGCTGCGCGGGACGGCGACACGGCGACAAGAACACACATGGCCCGCGGCGACGGCTCCGAGTTGGGGACGCCCTCGCGATGCACACCTTGCTGCCTCGATGGGCAGCGTGATCTCGGCGTCACGCGAGTACGACGATCAGGGTGCGGGGGCCGTGCACGCCGACGACGAGTTGCAGTTCGATGTCGGCGGTGCGCGACGGGCCGGTGACCAGCGTGACGGCGTGCGGCACCGGCTGCGGCAGCTGCGCCAGCGCGGCGTCGAGGTCGGGCAGCAGGCGGTCGCGCGGCAGCAGCGCCACGTGCAGCGGCGGCACCAGCGATGCAGCGCGCGCGGTCGCGGCGTCGGCGTCGAGCACGAGCGTCCCGGTCTCGGCGATGCCCCACTGCGCCTGCGTGACGCCGGCGTCGGCGGCGAACAGGTCCGCGGGCGCGGCGGTCGGCGGCAGGCAGGCGATGCCGCGACGCTGCAGCGCCGCGGCCACCGCGCGCAGTTCGTCGCCGCCGCCGAGCGCGACGGTGCGGACCGCCAGCGCGGCCAGCCGCTCGACGATCGCGTCGGCGGCGGCGCCGTGACCGGCGTCGATGCACTCGCCGCCGACGGCCTGCAGCCGCGCCTTGAACCGCTCCGCGAGATCGCCGGCGGCGTCGACGGCCGCGCTGATCGACGGCGGCGGCAGCGGCGGTCCCGCCGCGTCCGCGAGCGCCGCGCGCACGCGCTGCAGGATCTGTTCGCGCGCGCTCATGGTCGCTCCTGCCACAGGGCGCGGAACGGCCGGCGCGCCAGGCGCGGCAGTTCGCGGCCGCGGTGCCAGTGCGACAGCGGCGGCAACCGGCGCACCAGCCACGGCAGCCAGCGGTCGGCCGCGCGCACCAGCGCGGTCGCGACGCGGTAGCGGCGCGGTCCGGCCATCGCGAACGCGAACGCGGCGAACGCGAGCGCCTGCAGGCGCCGCCGCGCGCCGCCCGGCACCGCGCCGCCGGCCTGTGTGACCTCGGCGCGCAGGTGCAGCAGCAGTTCGGGGATGTCGATGCGCACCGGGCAGACGTCGCGGCACGCACCGCACAGCGAACTCGCGAACGGCAGCTGCCGCGCGCGACCGAGGTCGACGAGCTGCGGCGTGATCACGGCGCCGATCGGGCCCGGGTAGACCGAGCCGTAGGCGTGGCCGCCGACCTGCTGGTAGACCGGGCACGCGTTGAGGCACGCGCCGCACCGGATGCAGGCCAGCGCCTGGCGCGTGACGCGCTGCGGCAGCATGCGCGTGCGGCCGTTGTCGAGCAGCACGACGTGCAGTTCCGTCGGGCCCTCGCTGGCGCTCGCGGGTCGCGGGCCGGTCAGGATCGACTGGTAGGTCGTGAGGTCCTGGCCGGTGCCCGAGCGCGGCAGCAGGCGCAGGAACACGGCCAGGTCCTGCAGGCGCGGCACCAGCTTCTCGATGCCGACCACGGCGACGTGCACGCGCGGCAACGTCGTGCACATGCGCGCATTGCCCTCGTTCTCGAGGATCAGGATCGAACCGGTCGCGGCGACCGCGAAGTTGGCCCCGGTGACGCCGACCGCGGCCGTGCGGAAGCGTTCGCGCAGCGCCGCGCGCGCGGCGCGCGTGAGCTCGCGCGCATCGGCATCCGCGGCGACGCCGGTCGCCGCGTGCAGGATCGTGCCGATCTGCGCCCTGGTCTTGTGGATCGCGGGCACGACGATGTGGAACGGCACCTCGCGCGCGAGCTGCACGATCCACTCGCCGAGATCGGTCTCCACGGCGTCGATGCCGGCCGCCGCGAGCGCATCGTTGAGCCCGATCTCCTCGGTGGTCATGCTCTTGCTCTTGACGACCGTGCGCGCGCCCGCGGCGCGCGCGATCCCGGCGACGATGTCGCAGGCCATTGCCGCGTCCGCGGCCCAGTGCACGCGCGTGCCGCGCGCCGTCGCCGCGGCCTCGAACTGCTCGAGGTAGCGGTGCAGGTTCGCGAGCACGTGGTCCTTGACGGCGCGCGCATGGTCGCGCCAGGCGTCGAACGCCGGCGCGCGCTGCAGCGCCGCCGCGCGGCGCTCGCCGAACAGCTCGGTCGCGGCGCGCAGCGCCGCGCGCTGCCCGGGCATCGCCAGCGCGTCCAGCGCGTTGCGGTCGAACCGCTCCATCGGCAGGTGCTCGCTCACGGCGGCGTCTCCGGCACCGCGCCGGCGCAGAGCAGTTCGGCGAGGTGCAGCGCCTGCACCGGCGAGCCGCTGCGCTGCAGCCGGCCGCGCAGGTGCAGCAGGCAGCTGACGTCGCCCGCCGCGACCGTGCCGACGCCGCTGTGCGCGATCGCCTCGAGCTTGCGGTCGGCGATCGCGACCGAGATCTCGGGGTACTTCACGGCGAACGTGCCGCCGAAGCCGCAGCACGCGTCGGCCAGCGGCAGTTCGCGCAACTCGAGCCCCGGCACGAGGCGCAGCAGGCGGCGCGGTTCGTCGTGGATGCCGAGGTCGCGCAGGCCGTGGCACGCGTCGTGCCAGCCGACCGTGCCGTCCCAGCGTCCCGGCACGGTGTCGACGCCGAGCTTGCACAGGAACTGGCCGAGTTCGAACGTGCGCGCCGCGACCGCGGTGGCGCGGTCGCGCCAGCCGGCGTCGTCGGGGAACAGCTGTGGGTAGTGCCGGATCTGCGCCGCGCACGAGCCGGACGGCAGCACCAGCGCGTCGGCGCGCGCGCGTTCGCACAGCGTGATGACGTTGCGTGCCAGCGCGTGCGCGTGCCGCGGGAAGCCGCTGTTGCAGGCGGGCTGGCCGCAGCAGGTCTGCGCGCGGTCGAACACGACCTCGCAGCCGGCGCGCCGCAGCAGCAGCGCCGCCGCCAGACCGACGCGCGGCCAGACCTGGTCGACGAGGCAGGTGACGTAGAGGGCGACGCGCACGTCAGCAGCGCCGTTCGCCGCGCTGGTCGATGGCGGCGCGCACCGCGTCGAAAGCGCGCAGGTCCGCGGCAGCCTGGTCGCCGGGGCACGGGAAGTCGTCGCAGTCGTCGATCCAGCGCGCGAAGCGGCCGTGCAGTTCGCTGCGCGTCCAGGCCGTCGCGGCGTAGTCGCGGCCGAGGCCGGCCGGCAGCTGCAGCTCCGCGTGCGGCGTCGGGTAGTCGAAGATCTCGCCGGTGAACGCCTGGCGGCCGCTGAGCCACAGCCGGTCCGGCGCGATGCGCACGGCGCCGTCGGTGCCGTGGATCGCGAGCGCCGAGCCGCGGCACAGGTGGCTCGCCGCGAAGGTCGCGAGGATGCCGCCGCGCAGCTCGATGGCGGCGGCGGCGCTGTCCTCGCGGAGCCGCGTGAAGCCGGCCGTCGCCAGCGCGGCCGCGCGCAGCGGCTCGCGTTCGCACAGCCACACGGCGACGTGCAGGTGCTCGGTCGCGAGCCGCAGCAGCGGGCCGTCGCCGCTGCGCAGATCGTCGAGGTCGACGTGGCCCGGCGGTGGCGGTTCGCGCAGCGCGGTGTCGTTGCCGACCAGCGACGTGACCAGCACCGGCGTGCCGAGCCAGTCGCTGACGATCATGCGGCGGATCTGCTCGAGCGTCGGATCGGCCTGCGCCGGCACTACGACGCCGAGCTTGACGCCGCCGCGCTCGCAGGCCGCGACCATCGCCGCCGCCGCGGTCGCGTCGACGGCCATCGGCGCGTGCAGCAGGCAGTGCACGCCCTGCTCGGCCGCGGCCTCGACCTGCGGCACGCGGTCGCCGCACGGGCCGGTCAGCACGACGAAGTCGACGCCGCTCGCCAGCAGCTTGCCGAAGTCGGCGGTCTGCAGGTCGATGCCGCTGCTGCGGCCGAGCGCAGCCAGCCGCGCCGGCTCCGCATCGTGCAGCGCCGCGACCTCGCACTGGCCGTGCGCGCGCACCGCTTCGACGACTTCCGCGCCGCGCCGCCCGCAGCCGGACAGACCGATGCGCAGTCGAATCACGTTGGTGGCCGCAAGGACGCGCGGAGCCTAACGGCGGCTGCGCAGCAGGTCCAACTGCGCGTGCGCGGCGGCCAGCGCGGCTTCGGTGCGCAGCGGGTGCGGCGACAGCCGCACCGGCAGGAAGCCCGCGGCGCCGAGCCGGTCGACCTCGTACGCGAGCAGGCCGCCCTCGGGGCCGAGCGCCAGCGCGAACGGCGCGCCGTGGCCGAGCTGCAGCTCGGTCGTCGCGGTGGGGGCGTCGGGATGCGCGCAGACGCGGTGCGCGGGCAGGGCCAGCGTCGGCAGCACGTCCTCGACGAACGGCCGGAAGAGCGCGTGCAGCCGCACCGCCGGCAGCAGCGTGCGCTGCGCCTGCTCGAGGCCGCGACACAGGTGCGCGCGCTGCACGGCCGGGTCGAGCGCGCGGCTGCCGAGGTGGCTCTTGTCGACGCGCCAGCTGCGGAACAGTTCGATCTGCGCGAAGCCGAGCGCCGCCGCGAGTTCGAGCAGCCGCAGCAGCACCTTCGGCCGCGGCAACGCGAGCAGCAGCACGTCGCGCGCAGCCGGTGGCGGCGCCGTGCAGCGCGCGCGCACGACCACCACGTCGGTGCCGACCGCGATGACCTCGGCGTCGCCGAGCGGACCGTCGGCGATGCCGGCGCACAGCCGCTGGCCGACCGCGACGCGCAGCACGGCGCGCAGGTGCGCGGCGCGGCGGCCGCCGATGCGCGCGCAGCCGTTGGCATCGATCTCGCCGGGCTCGAGCAGCAGCAGGTTCACGCGGGGATCGTGCCCGGCACGG
>Ga0070689_100002643_pt1 | contig 11744 bp, 8 predicted proteins | sample KBSS23HmetaG_FD_64669 | JGI IMG/M metagenome (GOLD analysis project Ga0070689, IMG submission 64669) | Switchgrass rhizosphere microbial communities from Kellogg Biological Station, Michigan, USA - KBS S2-3H metaG | ecosystem: Host-associated > Plants > Roots > Rhizosphere ... | reverse complement strand
CCAACGCAAACGTTGCGGCCACGGCCAGGATCGCCACCGCGACCTCCAGCAAGGCGTACAGCCTCAACGGCCGTTGCAGGTCGTCGGCCTTGCGCCCCAGCCACGCACCGCCCACGGCCAGCCCGCCAAAGAACGCACTCACCGCCATGGTGACGGCATAGACCTCCACGCCCACCACCAGCGATAGCTGCTTGATCCACAGCAGCTGGTACACCAGCGACGCCGCGCCGGAGCCAAACAGCAGCAGCGCAAGCGCGGCATTCAGCGGGGAAACCGCGCGCTTCGCCACGAAGGCATGTTGTCCAACACGAGGAGGCTTCATGACAGGCATGCAACTCGCGCGAGGCTGGATTGCTTTTGAGTATAGGGAGGAATCGGCGTGTGGTTCGTTACTTAAGTAGGAATGGCCGGCGTCGATATCGCAACGGTCAGAAGGCGAAACGCCAGTCGCGCATCGCTGCGACAACTGGCGTTTCCTGCTTCCGTTGCGGCGACATCCGTGCCGCCGTTAAAGCGTGCTGCTTATTTCTTCTGTTCGAGTTGGCGCTTGAGTGCTTGTTCGGCCTGATCGATCGAGAACGTCGCCGGCGTCTGGCTCGGCGGGAAATCCTTGAACGTGGCCAGCATGTTGAAGACCCGGCGATTGCCCTCGAACAGCAGATAGGCGTTCTCGGCTACCCATTGGTAGTAACCGTTGGTCGGCCCGATATCCGCCCTCTCGTAGGGATCCATGCGCAGGTTGTACAGCTTGGGTGTGCGCAGGCAGTCGAAGGGCTCCATCCATATCTGCATGCCGCCCGGCGCCTTCTGCTCGCAGAACACCACCTTCCAGGCCGTAGGTCGTTGTGCGCCGTTGCTGTTCATGTCGAAGCGTATGGCGACCACTTCGGCATCGTCATTGAAGTAGAAGAATTCCGTGCGCGGACTCACGTTGGTCTGGCCTGTGAGGTACGGCAGGAAGTTGTAGCCATCCAGATGCACCTTGAAACTCTTGCCGCCGAAACTCGAACCCTTGAGCAGTTTGCCGGCGATATCGCCATCGCCCGCAGCGGCCACCAGGGTGGGGAACCAGTCGAGACCGGAGATCAGCGCATTGCTCACGGTGTTGGGCCGTATGTGGCCCGGCCAGCGGATCATGGCGGGTACGCGGAAGGCACCCTCCCAGTTGGAATCCTTCTCGCTGCGGAAAGGCGTGCTTGCCGCGTCGGGCCAGGTAAAGAAATTAGGCCCGTTGTCGGTGGTGAAGATGACGATGGTGTTCTTGGCAATACCGGCATCGTCCAGGGCCTTGAGCAGCTTGCCCACGTTCTGGTCCATTTCCCACATGCCGTCGGCATACATGTCGCCGGCGCCCAGGCCCGCCTTGCCTTCGAATTCCGGCCGCACATGGGTAAAGATGTGCATGCGCGTGAAGTTCATCCAGGTGAAGAAAGGTTGGCCAGCCTTGGCCTGCTTCTGGATGTAAGAGATCGCGGCGCCGGTGGTCTCGTCGTCGATGGTCTCCATGCGCTTCTTGGTCATCGGACCGCTGTCCTCGATCTTGCCGTCAGCAAAGGTGTGCAGGACGCCGCGCGGGTTATAGACCTTGAGGAAATCCGGATTGTCCTTGGGCCAATACGGACGCTCGGGCTCTTCCTCGGCATTGAGGTGATAGAGGTTGCCGAAGAATTCGTCGAAGCCGTGCTTGGTCGGCAGGAAGCGATCCTGGTCGCCGAGATGGTTCTTGCCGAACTGCGCCGTGCCGTAGCCCATGCCCTTCAGGACCTGGGCGATGGTGACGTTGCCGTCCTGGATGCCCACGGGCGCACCCGGCACGCCCACTTTTGACATGCCGGTGCGCAGTACGTTCTCACCCGTGATGAAGGTGGAGCGACCCGCCGTGCAGCTGTTCTCGCCGTAGTAGTCGGTGAAGATCATGCCTTCGCGCGCAATGCGGTCGATGTTGGGCGTGCGATACCCCACCAGGCCCATCGAATACGCGCTGATGTTGGAGATGCCCACGTCGTCGCCAAAGATCACCAGGATGTTCGGCTTGCCGCTGTTCGCCTGCTCCTGCTGCTGATCCTGCGCCGGCGGTTGTGCCTTGGCGGCGGGCGGTTGAAGGGTGACAGCCGCCACGACGAGCAACGCCGTCGCGACTACCGTCGTCAGTGACTTGAGTAAGGTGCTGCGCTGCCACGGGCGAAACATGGGGAACCTCCTAATGTGCACGACTGCACGGGGCAGCCACCGTCGATCACATCTTTCATTCCGCAACGGCGCTCAAGGCGCTGCGCCGTCGTCATGCGTCATGGCTTTTCCGAGGGGTAGACGACCTTCCAGTCCTTCTTCATGTCCACCACGGTCCAGCCCTTGGCGTTCGCTTCATCCAGTGCCTTGTCGAGCTTGCCGATCTTCGATTGGCGGTCGTACGCCCATTCGCGAGCGGCGTCGGTGTGGTGAACAAGTCCAGCGAAACGCGCGCCGTCGCCGGAAGCGGTCCACTCGAGCATCTGTTGATCGCCGTCGGAATTGCCGAACGCAAAGATCGGCTTGACGCCGATGACGCGTTGGATGCCGACGGGTTTGCCCGGGCCGTCGTCGATCAGCGCCACCTTGGGCAGCTTCACCATGACGGGCGTGCCGTTGCGCAGCTCGTACTTCAACTCGCCCTGGCTGCCGACGATCTGTTCGGGGGGAATGCCGTACACCGCGGGAACCCAGGCGCGCATGAAATCCTGGCCGCCGCCGGAGACGATGTAGGTCTTGAAACCGTTGTCGCGCAGGTAGTGCAAAAGCTCCAGCATGGGCTGGTAGACCATCTCCGTGAACGGCCGTTGCGTCTTGGGATGGCGTGCCGTGGATACCCACTGGCTCACGTTGCGCGCAAACTCTTCGGTGGTCATGCCGGAGTGCGTGACGGCCACCAACTCCAGAATGCCCTTCTCGCCCGACGCCGCGAGCCCCTTCATGTCGCCTGCCAGGGCCGACTTGAACGGCTCGGTGGTCTTCCATTCCGGATGCTGGGGCGACATCGCCTTCACCTGGTCCAGCGCGAAGAAGAATTCGAAGTAGGCCGGTTGCTCGGCCCACAGCGTGCCATCGTTGTCGAACACCGCAATGCGCTTGGCCGGCTCCACGAAATCCGGCGTGCCGGCGGTGGCGATCTTCTTTACGAAGCTCTGAATCTGCTGCTTGGTGGCGCCGTCGTTCCAGGACGGCAACGGATCGTCCGCTGCTGCCGCGCAGGCATTGGCCCATACCAGCATGCCAAGCATGCAGCACAACGCCCAGCGAACCGCCCAGGTGTTTCGCGCGAATGCCCTGCGGTTAACAGGGCGAATGGCGGCGTGCATCCAAGCATCTCCCCATGGATCAGTGCCGTCAGCGTCAGCGACGACAACTCATGATGGGCGCGCTATGGGATCCTGCGCCCGGCCCGGGCGCGGTGACACGACGCGCCGATGATCACGGTCGCGGATTTGGGAGGCACTGACAATTCGAGAGACTACCTAGGGGTTCTAAGCAAAACTACGGTGTGAACGGCGATACCGCAGAAAATCGCGCCGCCTGTCCAGTGCTCGTGAGGATCGAGTGAAGGCGCGCACCGCGAGAACCATCACGGTACGCCTTCGGCAATGGCGGTCAGTGGTTGAGGTAGACCGGGTTGCCCACCAGCAACAACGCGCCATCCGCAGCACGCACATTGGCGCGCATCCAGTGCTGCTTGCCGTCGCTGGGCCAATCGAACGCAAACGCCTGGGTGGCACCGTGGATCGACATATCGGTGCTCGGGTGGAACGGTTGGCCATCCACGATGATCTCGACGCTGCCACGATCGACGGCCGTAGCATGCATCGTCACGTGCACCGCACTGCCCGCCGGCGCGGCCAGCGTATCGCCCATCTCGGCCGAGCGATCGTCCACGCTCGCCACGAAATCCATCGAGCGATCGCGACTGCCCTGCGCATCGATGAACACGTGACCGGCGCGAATGGCATCAAGGATGGCCTTCATCGACAGCTCGCTGGCGTGCACCACGGTGGTCGGCAAGCCGATCGCCATGCTGCCCCCGGCCATCGGCAGCGGCAGCTTCGCGTTGTGGTTGTCGCTGCCGCCGATACCGGTCAAATGGAAACCCTTGTTGAGCTGATCCTGCCAGAACGGAATACCGGTGTACTTCGGACTCGATGCATCCATGCCGTTGACCGCCTCGATGGCCTGGAATCCGCGCATGTCCACCGGCAGCTCCGGCGTCCATCCGCAACCCATGCAGGTTTCGTCGTTGGGGCGGTTCGGATGATTGATGGAAAACACGCCGTGCAGGAGCGCCGCCTGCTTCAGCAACGCGTTCCAGTCGGGCACGGTCTTGCTGCCCAGGCGAAAATCCAGCGGCTCGGTGCTGCCAAACAGATTGGCGTGGCCCTGGAACGTGGTTACTTCGCGTGCCGGAATCAGCAGCAGTCGATCGAAATAAGGCTGCAGCTCGCGGATGTCGTTCGCTTGCGACACCGTGTTGTGGTCGCTCAGCGCGATGAAATCCAACCCGCGTTTCGCTGCGTCTTCCACGGTGAACACCAGTGGGCACGGCACGCGTGCGTCGCCGCTTTGGGTCTGGCAGCTGCCATCGCTATGCGCGCCGTGCATGTGAAGATCGCCCCGGTACCAACCCGGCCCGCTGCGCAGCGGCGGATTGAGTACCGCGGGAAGCCAGGCCGGATCGCCCGGATGGCCAAACCAGATCTTCGCCGTGAAATCCGCCTTGGACGTCGGGCGGATATTGGGAATGCCAAGCAGCAGTGCCCAGCGTCCGGGCTGGATCGGCCCCGGCGAAAACGACGGCGTCGCGTCGAGCACGCCCACGGTAAACAAGCGCTTGCTGCCGCCGGTCCAGCCACGCAGGCCTTGCGGGCCGTGGAAGCCATCAGGGTCTTCCAGTCCCAGGTCGATAGTCGTGTGTTCGGCGCGGCCTGTGGATTCGAACTGCACGGTGATGCGATTGACGCCGCTGGGCACCTGGAACGGCACTTCGCGATAGGTGTGGTTGTCGCTGCCTTGAAGCGAGCCGTGCAGCACCACGTCCGGTTCGTTATCGGTGGCGCAGGCAACGCCCAGGATCGCCAGCCACAGCGCGAGCAGCGCCAGGAAGCGATAGGAATAACGCGAACTCTCGTTCGTGAGGAGTTTCCTGGAGGAAAAACCATCCCGCGCGCCGCCATGCGGTGCGACGCGCGGGATGCCAAACGCCGGTCGCCGTCAGAAGCGGTACATCACCGAGGCGCGGAAGGAGCGGCCCAACAGCGGGCGCGCGATGAACACGCTCTTGGTCGCATCGCTGCTGGCCAGTTCGCCGGCACGCGGGTTGCCTTCGGTCAGGCCGAGCGAGTTGTTGAGGTTGTCGGCATACAGGAAGAACGAGAGCTCCGGCGTCATCTGGTAGCGCGCGCTCAGGCCGATGGTGTGGTACTGCGGCAACACCACCGAGTTGGCCGTATCGACATAGCGGCGGCCTTCGTACTCGTAGGACATCTGCAGGCGCAGCTTGTCGTCCAGCAGGTTCACGCCCGGCACCACGCGGAAGCTCTTCTTCGGCACGCGGATCAGCTGGTTGTCGTCGTAGTCGAGCAGCACCGGGGCGCCCGCCGTCACCGTGGTATAGGTCAGGCCCTTGTACTTGGGATCCTGCACCGTCGCCGTGTACTGCACATCGAACCACTTGGACGGATAGAACGTGCCTTCCAGTTCCAGGCCGTACGTCTCGGTGTCCGCGTAACCCGTCTGCGGCGTCGACACGCCCGAGTTGGGATCGAACACGTAGTTGCTGAAGCTCACGTTGTTGTACTTGGTATAGAACAACGTAGCGTACGCATCCATGTAGCGGTTGCTGTACTTGTAGCCCATCTCCGGCAGCGCCATCGTCTGCGTGATCGGCGTGGCCGTCGGCGTGGTGATGTACGAGCTCAGGTTCGGCAGGCGAAAGGTCGAGGTGTAACGCGCGAACACGCCCTGGTGTTCGCTGAACTGATAGTTGGCGCCCAGCGTCCAGCCCAGCTTGCTGAAGCTGTGATCGTAGTCGACGTATTGCCCGGTGCCGGTGAGGATGTTGTTGGTCGGCGGCGTGCCCAGGTTCACGTTCTGCGACAGTTCCGTCCAACCGGTGGTATTCACGCGCTCCCAGCGCGCGCCGCCGTCAATGCGCAGCTTGTCGTTGACCTGCCATTCGTCGGAGGCGTAGAACGCGTTCGTGCTCGACGTGCCGCTGGCATGCGCCCACTCGTAGCCGTAACCGTAGATACCGTTGTTGGTGAGCTTGCCGAGCGGATTGCCGGCGGCATCCACCGCCACCACGTCGAGCAGACGCGCATTGTCCGTCGCCGTGAGGATGGCGGTGGACGAGTAGCGATCGAAGCTCTGGTTGAAGTGCGCGTAGTAGTAGCCCAGCGTCACGTCGTGGGTCTGGTCGCCGAACTCGAACTTGCGCAGCAGGCGCGTGTCGCTGGTGAACTCGTTCATCGGCATGGTGATGCCACGCAGGCCGCCGGTCACCACCAGACCGTTGTTGGCGCTGGCGTTATAGGCCTGACCGTTGTCGACATACTGCAATTGCGTGCCGGCGGCGTTCGGGTAGTACTTGGCCAGCTGCGTCTTGGCCGTGGCGGCGAAATCGGCTTCGGTTTGCACGGCGTTCGGATAGACGCCGTTGCGCACGGTATCCGTATCGCTGTAGCGCAGGTTCTCGGCGATCTTCCAGTCGTCGCCCAGGTTGTAGTCGAACTTCACCGTGAACTGCGTGCGCTTGACCTGCGTGCCCAGCGAGTTGTCGAAGTTGTACAGGCTGCCGTTGCCCTGGATCATCTGGATATGTTCGGTTTCCGGGCCGGCCAGCGTGCCGTAGTTGCCGTTGAAGCCCGGCACGGCCTGCAGATCGCCGCTGGCATTGCGGAACATTGGGATGCCCAGATCCAGCGCCACCTTGTCGTCCATGCGCTTGATGTCGAAGCTGATGCTGCCTTGCTCGAACTGCTTGGACAGCGTGGCGCGCAACTGGCCGCCCTGGTCGTTGGTGTAGCCCGGGCTGCGGATGCCGTTGTCCTGGCGATAGAAACCGCCCGCGCTCAGCTTCCAGCCGTCGCCGATGGGCGTGCCGTACCAGAAGTCCAGGCGATTGAGGCCGTAATTGCCCAGCGTGTACTTCACCAGCCCTTCCGCGGAATCGCCAACCTGGCGCGGAATGAAGTTGATCGCGCCGGCCGGCGCGTTCGAATAGAAGATCGACGACGGACCGCCACGCACCACTTCGATGCGGTCGATGGTTTCATCGAGGCGGAACACCTGGTCCGCATTGAGATAACCCAGGGCCGGATCGTGCTGCACCGGGATGCCGTCTTCCAGCAGGTTCACCGAACCGAAGCCGTCCACCGGAATGCCGCGCGCACGAATGTTGCCGCTGGCCTCGCCACCGGAGGCTTCCACCCAGAAGCCAGGCACCGACTTCAAGGCCTCGGTGACGCTGGTGGGGTTCTGCATGCGCAGGCGATCTTCGTCGATGGTGGTGATCGAATAGCTGGTCTGCGCCTTGGTGCGTTCGTCCACACCGGAGCGAGCGGTCACCACGACCTGATCGAGATCCTTGGCGCTCTTGCCACTTCCCGAAGCAGCCATCGTGTCGCCGGCCAATGCCTCGCCACCCGCACTACCGGCCGTCGTCACCGCAGCGGAGGCCGGGTTGCCCGCATTGGCTGCCACGTTTCCCGGGACGATCGTCACCGTGTTGGGTGTGACCAGGCGATAGCTGAGACCCGTACCCGTGAGCAACTGGCGCAGCTGCTGCTCCGGGGCAATGCCCGCATCGGCACCCGGACTGCGGACGGTGTCCGGAATCTCGGAGCCATAGACGACCTGCATGCCTGCCTCATGCGAGAAGCTCTCCAATGCCTTGGAAAGCGGCATCGGTGCGATCGCCGTGGTGTGCGTGGCAGCGGGCGCCTGGGCAAGCGCCGCCAGGGGAAGGCACACGCCAAGCGCGAGTGCGATTTGGAAGGCCAAACGATTACGCATGTGGGGAGCAGCTCTGAGTGGGGTAAGTGGTGGCCGGCATGCAGCGCGCTAAGCACTTTTTGCCGGCCCATACCTTTGAAGAGCCCTCCGGCGCGAAACCGGGCACCTCCGATTGCATGAATCTTTTCTTACATGGATCCATTTTTTGTTGCAGTTCGGCTCGAAGCGACGATGCGAACGCAGTCGCGCTCCTCCACCACACGCACATCCGGCAGCGTTGACAGATAGGCGGCGAACGCCTGCGGATTGTCCGCGTGGAAGATGCCGCTGATGCGTTCATCGGCAATGCTTTCGTTCTCGATCACCAGCGGCTTGCTCGTATACGCATTGAACCGTCGCGCCACGTTGCCGATGGTTTCGTGCTGGAAGCGGATCTCCGACGGCAGCCACGCGGTGGCCCTGGCGATCTGCGCCGGCTGCTTGGTGCTCACGCCCGCCACGTTCAGGGAAATCTGCTGGCCGGCGGTGAGGTCGGCCACGGCAATGCCGTCGAGCAGCGAGGCGAATTCGTCCTTGTGCGACGCATCGAGTGCATTGAGCACGCGCACGTGACCGCTGATCACGGTCAGCGTGTCGCCGCCCGCCTCACGCTTCACATCGAAGACGGTGCCGATGTCCTGCAACACATGGCCGCCGACGTGCACCAGCATCGGCCGTTTCGCATCCTTGCCCACATCGAACAGGGCGTTGCCGCGAACCACCTCGATGCGGCGGAAGCGCCCGTCGAAATGCACGTCGATCCTGCTGTTCTGGTCGAGCTGAACCAGCGTTCCGTCCGGCAGCGTCACGCTGCGCACGGCCGCCGTATCGCCCTGGAAACTGCGTTCCACCCGCCCATTGGCCTCGCGCCAGTAGCCCACGCCAAGCCATGCCATCAGCACCGCCGCGACCAGACCGGCCGCGCGGGCAGCCACGCGACGCGCGCGGCCCGTACGCGGCCGATGTTCCTTGGCGATGGCGCTGCCCATCAGCGGGAACATCACCACGGGACTGTCGCGGCCGGCCCGTTCCACCAATTCCTCGGCGGTGATCGTCTTCAGTATCGCGGCCGCCTTGAAATCGCCGTGCATCTGCGCCACCGCGAAGTACTCCGCCACGTGCCGCGGCGAAGCGCGCAGCCAGTTGAGGAAGGCCACGCGCTGACGTTCGCTCAGCGGCTCCTGCTGCTCGATGTACCAGGACACGGCCTGTTCGGTGATGCGGCGCGCCTGTCGTGCGGCATCGAACTGGGTGGAATCATTCATAGTCGGCCATCCTTTGCCGGCATGCTGCCAAGCCTTTCACGATGTACTTCTTCACCATGCTGGTCGAGATGGCCATGCGCTCGGCGATCTCGCGATACGAGAGCTCGTCGCGGTAGTGCATGATCAGCACGGCCTTGCATTTGGGCGACAGGCGATCGATCAGCACGCCCAGGCGCTGCTGGCGCAGCTCGCTGTCCATGTCCGCCTCGAGATTGGTGGGCGCAGCCAGCTGCTCGACCACCTGCTCCAGTTCGTCGCTGCCCATCGGCTGCTGCTGGCGGAGCACGGCGTGCTCTTTCACCAGATTCGCGGCGACGGTGAACAGATAGGCCTCGGGACTGCGGATATTGGCCGCGTCGGCCGGTTCGATGCGCAACAGGCGCAGATAGACCTCCTGCACCAAGTCCTGCGCGTCCCATCGATGCGCCACCCGGCGCAGGAAATACTTGCTCAGCGTGGCGCCTTTTTCCGCGAACAACGCCGACCACGCCCCATGCTTTTCACGCACCGCGCCACCTCCGACCGCATTTGCCGAGGAAGGCTACGGCACTCAGACCGCAAGGAGCCTAGGGCGGGCTTATGACGGCTTCGTGACTTCAGCGGCTTTGAGATGACCATCGCGACCGTGGTCACAGTATCCTCGCCGAATGGACAGCAGGCGAAACGCGATCGGCGGGCCAGGCAAAATGAGCATGCAGGAACCCATGCGCGCCATCGTGGTCATGGGCGTATCCGGCTGCGGCAAAAGCAGCGTCGCCAGCGCACTCGCCCAGCATATCGGTGCACGCATGATCGAAGGCGACGCCTACCATCCCCCACAGAATGTGCAGAAGATGCAGGCCGGCATCCCGCTGACCGACGCCGATCGCCAGGGCTGGCTGGAACAGCTGGCCGCCGAACTCGCGCGGACGGCTGCCGCGCACGAGCTTGCCGTACTCGCCTGCTCCGCGCTCAAGCGTCGCTATCGCGATCTATTGAGAACCGCCGTGCCAGAGCTCGGTTTCGTCTTTCTCCAGCTATCGCCTGCAGCCGCCACGGAACGCGTCAAGCACCGCTCCAGTCATTTCATGCCTGCCACGCTGGTGGAGAGCCAGTTCCGCGATCTGGAGCCGCCCACGGACGAGCCGCTGGTGCTGACGGTGGATGCCTGCGAACCGCTGCACGTCGTCGTTGAGCGGGCACAGGCATGGTGGCGTACCACAAGCGCACCGGGTGCGCGCACTTGATGCAGCGTTGTCGTGCGCGCATCAGGATGATGCACGTCCGCTGCCCAGCCAGATCGCCAGGTTCTTCACATACTGCCGAACGGAATGCCGGGCCTCCGGCGACCCTGCCAATGCACTGCCCGGCGGTTCGCTGACGAAGCTTGGCGAACCTTTCGACGGATCCCAGTTGTAATCGGCGAAATGATGGAAGGTCGATTCGGCAATCGCCGGCCCCGCGCTTGCGGAGGGTTCGAAGGCGACGGCGAGATTGAATTCGCGGCCACTGGCCTGGCTGCGCCCTTTTGCAATCACCCGCGCCGAGTCGTCGTGCTCGGGTTTTCCTACCGCGCCTTCATGAGGGTGCGCCGGCAGGAAGCGAATCGTCCCTTCCGGCGAACCCGCATCGCGCAACACCGGATGCACGGGGAGGCAAGCCTCGATGCGCTGGAAGTCGCCGTTGGCGCCGGAGTGGTAATTGGGCCACAGGATATTGGTGGTCACCGTATCGTCGATCTGCCGTCGCGTGGGATCGGGATCGGGGTGCTTGGAATGGAAGAAGTGGGCCGCACCCACGCCGCCCAAGGTGCACACCGAACTTCCCAGGTCCATGTGATCGCGCGCCACCAGCATGCCACCGCCGCGCTCACGGAAGCGGCCGATCGCCGCGCAATCGGCTTCGGTCAGACCATCGCCGGTGTCCACGGCAAACAGCCACAACTGATCGTAGGGCGAGCGGTCCAAAGCAGACAGCACGCTGTCGGGCGCACCCAGCGCATCGCGATCCCGCGCGGTGACTTCGAACAACGGCCGGCCATCGTCGGCCCGCAGGTCGGCCAGGCATTGCTGCAACAGACTGAAGCGTCCGATATGCCAGTCGTCGTCCGCATGGGGGATGGTGGTCTGCAGGAGAATTCGCTGGATGGAACGCATGATCGTCACTCTTGAAAGGGGCTAACCCGCACGTCCCGTGCAAGGCATTCGCAGCGCAGGCCGTGATTTGCGCATGTGCCGGACGCGAATGGTTGATGATGCGCCAGGCACGGTGAAAAATACGCGACGCATGCAGCGGACTCGTACCCCGTGCTGCACGCTCGGGGAGCCGATCCCGTGCAATCGTGCAAGTCCACTACGACGGAAGTCGGATGGTTGGCTAGCATGGCCTGTCGCAAACTCGATATCTCGTTGAGCAGCACCCGCACGCCGAGTCCCCTTATTGCCGTGAACGACGTCAACGCCATTTTCCAGCGACTGCGTGCCC
>Ga0070689_100002642_pt1 | contig 11747 bp, 7 predicted proteins | sample KBSS23HmetaG_FD_64669 | JGI IMG/M metagenome (GOLD analysis project Ga0070689, IMG submission 64669) | Switchgrass rhizosphere microbial communities from Kellogg Biological Station, Michigan, USA - KBS S2-3H metaG | ecosystem: Host-associated > Plants > Roots > Rhizosphere ... | reverse complement strand
GCTTGCCCGCGTTTGAACGATCGTGCCCTGGCCTGGTGTCATCCTTGCCATGAAGCGGCGCATGCACCGGCTCGACTCCCGGCACGTACGACTCCGCGCCTGCGCGCTCGCTGCGTCGCTGCTCGCCTCGTCCTCTCTCGCCGCCCAGACGCTCGCGTCGCCTCTCGACAACGGGGTCGTCTCCGATTCGAGCGCACCGTCCGACACGACGAGCGGTCGCATGGTGCAGAAGACGTTCTTCGTGAAGCGTGATCTCGTCGCCTCCGGCATCGCCGTCGCCGGCTCCGCGGTGGTGAGCGCGTTCGACCTGCGCATCGCACACTGGGCGCGCAGCCCGAGCGTCCAGGGCGACTCCTCGCGGCATGACCTCGTGGAAGAGCTCACGCGAGCGAACGAGACGCCGATGATGCTCGCCGCGCTCGCGACCTACGGCGTCGGCCGGGTGGCCGGCTCGCACACGACGGCCGACGTCGGGCTGCACACGCTCGAGGCGCTCGTGCTCACGACCGGGATGAGCCAGGTGGTGCGCGGCGTGCTGGGCCGAACACGTCCGCGCGCCAGTCTCGAGGATCCGTTTCTGTTCAAGCCCTTCACCGGCTTCCGGGGGTTCGAGACGCGATCGTACCCGTCGCTGCACACGGCCGCGTCATTCGCCGCCGCCTCGGCGCTCGTGGGCGAGATTCGCGAGCGCCGCCCGTCCGCGGTGAAGGTGGCGGCGCCACTTCTCTACACCGCGGCGCTGGTCCCGCCGCTCACGCGCATCTACCTCGACCAGCACTGGGCGAGCGACATCGTCGCCGGCGCGTTCCTCGGAGCTCTGATCGGAAACCGCGTGGTGAGCTATGCCCACTCGCACCGCCGCAACCGTCTCGACCGCGCACTGCTCGCGGTGAGCGCCATGCCCGACGGTCGCGGCGGCGTCATGCTCGTCGTCGACGTGCCTCGCTGACCTGCCGATTCTTGTGTGAGCGGTCGAGAGTTCCGCGGTCGCTGACGACGGGCTAGCGGTCGTCCTCGTAGAAGCCGACCCCGTAGATCGCGCCCGCTGTCGCGCGGTCGCGCTCCGAGATCTGCCGGGCGACGACCCACGGCGCCATGATGTCGCGCTCGTCCGGGCTGTGCTCGAGACCGATGACGTGTCCGATCTCGTGCAGCGCGACGGCGCGCAGCGTCGTGGTATCCTGAAGGCCGCCGAGCATGTTGCGCACGCTCAGCTCGACGACCGCGCTGCGGAGCCAGCCCTGGGCGTCCGTCTGGCGCGTCACCTGGCCGGCGCGGCGATCCGGAAGCTGGCGGCGCCACAGGACGTGGACCATCGCATTCGCCGAGTCGGACACGAACATGAACCGTTCGGGCACCCCCGCCGCGGTCCACGCATGGAAGGCGTCGCGGGCGATGCGACGGCGCACGGCGGCACGCCAACGGGGACCGCCCGACTCGCCGATCCACACCGTGACCGGCAGACCGTCGTCGGGCCAGCGCCGGATCGTCGAGATTCCGTCCGCGTCGAACGAGAGGTACGTGAGCGAGTCGCTCCACGTGCTGGAGGCGCCGCGGCCGGCGGCGCAGGGCGAGCTCTTGCGGCAGCGATGGACGCTCAGGGCACTGCGTCCGGACCAGAGCTCGCTCTGCAGGACGGCAGGGGCGGGATATCGCCACTCGCACAGCAGCAGCGCGACCAGAAGCCACTGCGCGCCGTGACGGAGCCGCCGGCCGCGTGGTGCGTCGCCCGGTGGAACCCATCCGAATGCCCGGCAAGCCCGGGCTGTGCGAAGAGACATGAAAACGACTCCTGCCGGAGACGTGTCGCGGCGCTCTGCCGTCGAGACACGTGACTTCGAGTGTGCTACACCGAATCGGCCGTGGGGTGGCATGATCCGACGCCGAAAACACGAGGGCGGAGCGGCTGGGAAACGGCGGTTCTTAATGATTGACGAGCGAGCGGCGGGGACGCATCGTGACGCGCCGAGGCCACGTTCTTGCCGTGGCTGAGGACGATAGCCGGCAGCGTCAGGGGGCGCTCCAGTGCCCGTCCCCACCGCAGTCGTGCGTGCCCCCGTTCTCCCCGTTCCCCGTACCGTCGCCGGGACGCCCGTGCCCATGAGTGACTCCGACGCGAGCGGCGATCGCAGCCCTGGCCGTCCCGACGCGGGAAAGCCGCGACCATCGCTCTCGCCGAGCGATGCAGCGACGTACAGGCAGGCCGGAGGCGCGACCGGCATCGTCACCCAGTCCGCCGGGCTCTATCGGCTGCTGGTCGAGAGCGTGCGTGACTATGCGATCTTCGCGCTCGACCCGAGTGGCGTGATCATGAGCTGGAACGCGGGCGCGGAGCGCATCGTGGGCTACGGCGCGGACGAGGCCATCGGCCGGCACTTCTCGATCTTCTTCACCGCGGAGGACCTCGCGAAGGACAAGCCGCGCTACGAGCTCGAGGAAGCGGCGCGTCACGGTCGTGTCGAGGAAGAGGGTTGGCGCGTTCGAAAGGACGGCTCGCAGTTCTGGGCCAGCGTGGTCGTCACCGCCCTGCGCGATCCGGCGGGACATCTCGTCGGTTTCGCCAAGGTCACGCGCGATCTCACGGAACAGCGTCGCGCCGACGAACAGCTCCGCACCAGCGAGGAGCGGCTCCGCATCCTCATCGGGAGCGTGAAGGACTACGGCATCTTCATGCTCGATCCCGACGGGCGGGTCGCCAGCTGGAACGAGGGCGCGCGGCGCATCAAGGGCTACGAGGCCGATGAGATCATCGGCCGGCACTTCTCCGTCTTCTATCCCGAGACGGCTCGCTCGTCCGGCTTCCCCGACTACGAGCTCGAGGTCGCGCGCGAAGTGGGCCGGTTCGAGGACGAGGGGTGGCGCGTGAGAAAGGACGGGACCCAGTTCTGGGCCAACGTCGTCATCACGGCACTGCACGCCGACGACGGCACGCTCATGGGCTTCGCGAAGGTCACGCGCGACCTCACCGAGCGCCGCCTCGCGCAGCAGCGGGAGATCGAGGACACGCGGCGAATCGCCGAATCCGAGGCCGCGAACCGGGCGAAGACCGGGTTCCTCGCCGCGATGTCCCATGAGCTGCGCACGCCGCTGAACGCGATCGCCGGCTATGCGCAGCTGATGGAGGAAGGCATCGCCGGGCCCGTCACGGAGATGCAGCAGGAGTATCTGTCCCGCATCCGCGGCAGCCAATTGCACCTGCTCGGGATCGTGAACGATCTGCTCAACTACGGCCGTATCGAGGCAGGCGAGGTGGTCTACGACCTGTCACCGCTCTCGTTGCACGAGGTGGGGGCGCGAGTGCTCGCCATGGTGGCGCCCCAGGCCGATCGGAAGCAGCTGCTGCTCGAGCAGGGTGGAGACGTTCCGGTCGTGAGCGCGCTGGCCGACCAGCTCAAGACGGAGCAGATCGTTCTCAATCTCGTATCGAACGCGGTGAAGTTCACGCCGGAGGGCGGCGTGGTGACGGTGACCTGCGCGCTCCGCGACGGCATGGCGACGATCGAGGTGCGCGACACGGGACCAGGCATCCCCGAGGACATGCAGGAGATGATCTTCGATCCCTTCGTCCAGCTCGGCCGTTCCCTCACGAACACCCAGGAGGGTGCGGGGCTCGGTCTGGCCATCAGCCGCGACCTCGCCCGTGCCATGCACGGCGACGTCACGGTGGAGAGCAGGCCAGGCTCGGGGGCTACGTTCACGCTCCGACTTCCGGCCGCGTGACGCCTCCCGAACGCCCGCCCCGCTCCTGGCGCACGAAGCTGATCCACTCGGACGTGGAGCTTCCGGAGGGGTATCGCTCGCTCGCCACCCCCGTCTATCGCGGCTCGACGACCGTGTTTCCGAGCGCGGGCAAGATTCGCGATGACTGGCGGCAACACGAAGTCGGCTGGGTATACGGGCTGTACGGCACGCCGACGGCGCTCGAGCTCGCGGGGCGGATCGCCGAGCTCGAAGGAGGGTTCCGCACCTTCATCGTGCCCGGGGGACAATCCGCACTCGCCCTGATCAACCTCGCGCTCCTGAGCGAGGGAGGGCACGTGCTGATCCCGGACAGCATCTACAGCCCGCACCGGCAGCTCGCCGACGACCTGTTGGGGCGCCTCGGCGTGACCTGCGACTACTATCCGCCGACGATCGGCGCCGACATCGAGCGGTTGATCGGTGAGCGGACGCGGCTCGTGTGGTGCGAGAGCCCGGGCTCGATCACGATGGAAGTGCAGGACGTGCCGGCCATCGCCGAGGTGGCACATCGCCACGGGGCGCAGGTGGCGATGGACAACACCTATTCGGCGGGCGTGTACTTCGACGCGTTCGCCCACGGGGTGGATGTCGTGACGCAGGCGCTGACCAAGTACATCGGGGGGCACAGCGACCTGCTCCTCGGCTCGGTCACCGTGCGCAACGAGGCGGACTACGAGCGCATCGGCTCGACGCTGCAGACGCTCGGCATGGCGGTGTCGCCGGACGAGTGCAGTCTGGCGCTGCGCGGGATGCAGACGCTGGGCGTCCGCCTGTCGGCGCTGGAGCGCTCGACGCTCGAGGTCGCGCGGTGGCTGGCCGGTCGCGAGGAGATCGCGACGGTGCTGCATCCCGCGCTGCCGTCGTGCCCGGGACACGAGCTCTGGAAGCGCGACTTCACGGGCTCGACGAGCGTGTTCTCGGTGGAGTTTCGTCCGGAGGTGCGACGCTCGCGCGTACGTGCGTTCGTCGATGCGCTCGAGCTGTTCGAGATCGGCTGGAGCTGGGGCGGCGTGACGAGTCTGGCGGTGCCGGTGAATCCACCGAGAACGGCGTCCGAAGGACGGCGCGCCGGGGCGCTCGTGCGGTTCAACGTCGGATTGGAAGACCCCGCGGACCTGCTGGCGGACCTCGCAGGGGGGTTGCGCTCTCTCGGGCAATGAGCGAGGATCGCAGGCGCGGTTCGGTCCGATTTGTCAGATCGGGCTCCGAAAGCGCGCACTTGTTCAGCTACGCGCAGTTGTTCGCATTCAATAGTAAGACTTTCGTCCCGTTGCTCGCCCTGGGTGACGGTCCACGACTGCGCGGGGTCCAGAAAGCACTCCTGCTTGACAAAGCAGGCGGGGATTCGTAGAAAGGTTGGACTTTTCCGCGGTACCCAACGACAAACTCACCGATCGCGCGACGGCTGCGTGGTCAGGTATGCCTGCCCCAGAAGCCTTCCCACACGAGAAGGTTTGTACGCGGCTGCAACATTTGCACGCCCGGACGTTCGAAGTACGTCGGTCTCTTGCTCGCTGGGCCTCGCCATGGGGCCTCGAGTGCTCACCAAGACACTGCTTCAGCCCAAAGGGTTTCCTTGGTCATCCGCAGTGACGACGGCGGGATGAGTCACAGCGCGAACACGGGTTCCGGCCACCGGCCAGGAACCACTCTCTCCCTTTCGCTTTGTACCACGCCAACCGCTCCGCGGTTCCCGGCGACGGCGACGCCGTTGATGCCGAGACGTTGGCGTTCCGCACTCTGCATTACGAACGAACGCCCGATCGCGTTGATCGGGTGGCGGCAACCGCGCTTCAACCTCGTGGTCACCCACGTCGGGATCGACGATCAGGAGCTGGGCGCGTTGGGCGATGGAACCGGGCACGACTCTCTTCCGCGTGTGGGAGAGTCGATTCCGGTTCCGTCGCGTGTAAGTGCGAGCGCATCTCGGCTCGCGACGTTCAGCTCCTGACGTTTCGAAAGCTGATCGAGTTGCAAGGCCTGCAGTCCATGTCACGACCCAGAGGAAAACCACGTATGCGCGAGACCAGGGAGATCGCCATGGAGGAGACGGTGCCGAGAAGGCAGTCATTCAGAAACACCCCGCTTCGCGTTCTGCGCGCGATCGGGACGAGCGTGTTGCTCGTGATGCTGTTCGCCGGCAATGCGCTGGCACAGCAGATCGCGGTGACCGGTACGGTGACGGGCGCAGGTGGTGGCCCGCTGGCCGGCGTCACCGTCCGCATCTCCGGCACGGAGACGCGGGTGCTGACCAACGCGACCGGCCGGTACACGATCACGGCGCCCGCCAACGGCGCGCTGACCTACACGCTCATCGGCCAGAAGCCGGCGCGTGAGGAGATCGGCGGCCGGACCCGCATCGACGTTCGGATGGAAGGCGTGACCTACCTCGAAGAGGTGGTGGTCACGGCGTACACCGAGCAGCGTCGCGCCGACATCACGGGCGCGGTGGCGTCGATCAACGTCGAGAGCGCGGCGCGCCAGACCGGCGCCAGCGTCCTCCAGAAGCTGGACGCGGTGCCGGGCATCACGGTGGTCGCGAGCGGATCACCCGCGTCGCGCAGCACCGTCCGCATCCGCGGTATCAGCTCGTTCCAGAACAACGATCCGCTCTACGTGATCGACGGCGTGCCGGTGCAGGATTCCTACATCAACTGGCTCAACCCCGCCGACATCACGTCGATCCAGGTGCTGAAGGACGCCTCGGCCGCGTCGATCTACGGATCGCGCGCGAGCAACGGTGTCATCGTGATCGAGACGACGAAGCGTGGGGCCAGCGGCCCGCCGCGCGTCACGTTCTCGGCGCGCACGGGGCTCGCGAGCCCGACGCGCGGCTACGACGACTTCCTGATGAGCGACGCGCTTCAGTATTTCCAGGTCGTGAAGGCCGCGTACGTGAATTCCGGGGCGGCGGTGCCGACGAACATCTTCGGCGATCCGAACAACCCGACGGTGCCGGCGTACACCTACGCCGCGGCGGGCACGTTCACGAGCCTGGACACGTACGGCCGTCCGGTCGGCGTGGATGTGAACAAGTATTCGTATCCGAACTCGCTGATCATGCCCGGCAGCGCGGGCACGAACTGGTGGAAGGCGGTCTTCAACGGCCAGGCGCCGGTCGGGGACTACAACCTGAACGTCGCCGGCTCGGGTGAGGATCACACCTACGGCGTGTCGGGCAACTACTTCGACCAGCGCGGCACGGCGGCGTACAACGACTTCCGCCGCGGCAGCCTTCGCGCGAACACGCAGTTCACCCGCGGCAAGCTGACCTTCGGTGAGAACGCCGCGCTCGCGGCCGAGCGCGCGTTCGGCGGCATGGGCGATCCGACCGGGTACGCGGAAGACGGCATCGTCGGGAAGAACATCCTGATGCAGCCCGTCGTCCCGATCTACGACATCAACGGCAACTTCGCGTCCGGCAAGGCGGTGGGCCTGGGCAACCAGAGCAACCCGCTCAAGTTCGCGTTCGAGCGCCGCAACAACATCAATCGCAACAACCGCATCTTCGGCAACGGCTTCGCCGGCTTCCAGGCGATCCCGTCGCTGAACATCCGCAGCAGCATCGGCTTCAACGTTCGCCAGGGCACGTTCAAGGGCTTCAACCCGACCACGTTCGAGAACTCGGAGCCCGGCACGACGAACTCGTTCAACGAGCAGCAGGAGAGCAACTTCGACTGGACGTGGACGAACACGGCCCGCTACAACAAGCAGATGGGCGGCCACACGTTCAACCTCCTCGCCGGCCAGGAAGCGAACAAGAGCAACTTCCGCGGCCTCTACGCGTCGATGGCGAACTTCAAGTCGACGGATCCGAACTCGCTGTACATCCAGTCGACCCTCGGCGATCCCGGCACCCGCGACGTGAGCAGCACCGGTTCCGTGAGCTCGCTGCTGTCGTACTTCGGCAAGGCGGACTACAACTTCCAGGACAAGTACGTCGCCAGCGTCACGGTCCGTCGCGACGGCTCGTCGCGCCTCGGTCCGGATCATCGCTGGGGCACCTTCCCGGCGTTCGGCCTCGGCTGGCGCGTCACCAAGGAACCGTTCCTCGAGAACAACAAGATCCTCACGGACGCCATGCTGCGCTTCGGCTACGGCGTCACGGGGAACCAGCAGATCCCGTCGGGCCGCATCACGGCGCAGTACGGCGGCGCGCTGGGCGATACGTACTACGACATCGCCGGCACGAATTCCTCGATTCAGCCGGGCTTCCGCCTGACGCGCCTGGGCAACCAGGATCTGAAGTGGGAGGAGAACCGCGCGATGAACATCGGCGCGGACCTCACGATGTTCAACGGCTACCTGAACGTCATCCTCGACGTCTACCAGCGGAAGACGAACAACCTGCTGTTCGATCCGCAGCTGCCCGCGACGGCCGGCTTCGCCGCGCCGCCGATCGTGAACATCGGCAAGATGAAGAACAACGGGTACGACTTCTCGATCGGCCACACCGGCGATCGCTGGAACGCGACCCTGCAGGGCAGTCACTACAAGAACGAGATCGTCTCGATCGACGGCGTGCAGAACTTCTTCATCACGAACGTGAAGGTCCGCGATCGTGAAGCGACGATCAACAAGGTCGGCTACCCGATCAGCTCGTTCTTCGGCTACAAGACCAACGGCTACTTCAACACCCAGGCCGAGGTCGACGCGTGCAAGGCGAGCGGCGTGCAGGGCTTCTGCTCGCTGGGCGCGATCAAGTTCGCGGACACGGACGGCGACGGAAAGATCACGTCGGCCGACCGGACGATCATCGGCAGCCCACATCCGGACTTCACGGGCTCGCTCGATCTCGGCTACCGCTTCGGGAACTTCGACGTGAGCGGCACCGTGTTCGGCTCGTTCGGCAACGACATCTTCGACGCGCAGAAGCTGTTCTACGTGTTCCGGATGTTCCAGACGAACGTGAAGGCGGATCTGCTCGAGAACTCGTGGACGCCGACCAACACGAGCGCGAAGTACCCGCGCATCAACAACGACGACCAGAACAGCAACGCGTTCAGCGACTTCTACGTCGAGGACGGCTCGTACGTCCGCATGCGCAACCTCCAGGTCGGGTACAACGTGCCGCAGCGGTTCGCGCGCTGGCTGAACGCGACGCGTGTGTACGTGCAGGCCGAGAACCTGTTCACGATCACGGGCTACGAGGGCCTTGATCCGTCACTCCCGGCGGCCGACATCAACGGCGCGGCCGGCGACATCCGCGATCAGTACCGCGGCGTCGATCGTGGCGCGTACCCGTCGAGCAAGACGTTCAGCATCGGCATCACCACCTCGTTCTAATGATGAGACACTTCAAGGAGAGGGCCGCGATGAAGAAGGCAACGAGGCAGCCGATGCTCCTCGGAACGGCGCTGTTTTTGGCGGCGGGATCGCTGTTCGGGTGTAAGGACAGCTTCCTGACCGATGCCGCCACGCCGCAAGGGGTACTGGATGCAACCGTACTGGCGAACGCGGCGGGCGTGGAGGGCAATCTCATCGCCGCGTATCGCACGCTCGACTGGACGACAGGGCTCAACGGCGGGCAGGCTGCCGCCGCGAGCAACTGGGTCTGGGGCAGCGTGGCGAGCGACGATGCCTACAAGGGCTCGGACGCCACGGACTTCACGGCCATCATGGACGTGGAGAAGTACGACTGGCTCGCACCTGGCGCCGATGGCATCATCAGCGACAAGTGGGAGCAGGTGTACGAGGGTGTGAACCGCACGAACGCCACGCTGACGCTGCTCAAGCAGGTGGTGAAGGACTCGCCCTCGGCGATCACCGCTTCGGACCAGGCGGGGATCGAAGGTGAGGCGTTGTTCCTCCGTGCGCATTACATGTTCGAAGCGTATCGGATGTGGGGCAACGTGCCGTATCTCCGCGAGGACGATACGGACGTCCGCAAGGCGTCGATCCCGAAGGCCACCGTCGCGACCGAGATCCTGAAGGATCTCGACGCGGCGATCGCCAAGCTCCCCACGACGCCCCGCAAGGGTCAGGTGGGGCGCGCGACGCAGTGGACGGCCAAGGCGTACAAGGGCCGGGTGCAGATGTATGCCGGCCAGTACGCCGCGGCGCTCACCACGCTGCGCGAAGTCAGGGCGAGCGGCGTGTACGCGCTGCAGCCGAGCTACGACCAGGTCTGGACGGGCTTCAAGAATCTCGAGAACGGAAAGGAGACGATCCTCGCCTATCAGGCTTCGGCGAACGACGGTGAGTCGAGCGGCAACAACGCCAATTACGGCGAGCGACTCAACTTCCCGCACTCGGGCAGCCCGTTCGGCTGCTGCGGCTTCCATCAGCCGTCGCAGAACATGGTGAACTCGTTCGTCGTCGATGCCACGAGCGGCCTCCCGACGATGATCACCAACCCGGGTGGCTGGAATGCGGACAACGCCGAGTACGACGCGGCGCACACCGCGAACCTGACGGTCGATCCGCGCCTCGATTGGACGGTCGGCCGCGACGACGTGCCCTACAAGGACTGGGGCGTGCATGCGTCGAACTGGATTCGCGATGCCACCTACAGCGGCCCGTACAGCCCGAAGAAGAACGTGCACGAGAAGGCCAGTGGCGCGCAGAGCAGCGTGGGTTGGGTCAACACGCAGCTCAACTCGGTGAACATTCACATCTTCCGCTACGCCGACATGCTGTTGATGCTGGCCGAGGCGGAGGCCGAAGCGGGCACCCTGGCCAACGCGCTAACGATCGTGAACGAGATCCGGACCCGTGCGGCCGCCAAGGCGCAGGGGCCCGGGACGGCCACGACGAACATCGCGGTGGCGATCACGGATCCGAGCATCACGTGGGCGAAGTACAAGGTCGGCCTGTATCCCGCGTTCGCGAGCAAGCAGGCGGCGCTCGATGCGATCCGCGCCGAGCGTAAGATCGAGCTCGCCATGGAAGGTCAGCGGTTCTTCGACCTGAAGCGGTGGGGCATCCTCGAAACGACGCTGAACGGCTACATCAACGGCGTGGGTGGTGGGTCGGAGAAGAGCCGTCGCAGCTTCTTCGCCAGCGCTCTGCCGGTGGCGGCGAAGCACTACAACTTCCCGATCCCGTCGACGCAGCTGCAGCTCAGCACGGTGGACGGTACGGCTCGCGTTCCACAGAACACGGGCTGGTAAGCAAGGAAGTCAGCAGGTCGAGCAGGGCACCGGCGCGAGAGCGCCGGTGCCCTGTTCTCATTTCACCGCCGTCACCGGGGCGGCCGACGACACGCGGACCCTGATCGCGAACGCCTGCAGCGAATCGGCGGTGTTGGCGACGAGCACGGCGCGTCCCGTCGGCGTGCGCAGCTGCGCAAGACCCGCAACGTTGTGCGGAGCGAGGAACCCGCTCTCGCGCGGCGAGACGGGGACGAAGCGTCCATGGCCGTCGCCGCGCAGCCAGAGCCCGTTGCCCGCGTCGGCACGCGGCGTGTTCGGCTCGGCGTCGTAGAGATTGCCCGCGATCAGCAGGTCGAGATTGCCGTCGCCGTCGACATCCTGAACGAGGATGGACTTGATCGGCGCGATCTGCGCCAGCATGGGAAGTGGGGTCGCGCTGAAGGCACCACCGCCGTCGTTGTGAAGCACCAGGCTGGCAAAGCCGTCCACCTCGTACCGGAGCGCGCGGGCCAACGCTGCCTGCCCGAACAGCTCGTCCATGGTCTTCGTGGAGAAAGACGCGTACGTGGGAAACTTCAGACCGAGCTGATAGAGCTGCTGCCCGAGGGGCACCATGCCCGCGAGCGGATACGTCTTGCCATCGATCCGCTGCGTCAGCACGACGTCGGTGCCGAGGTTGCCTCTGAAGTCTCCCGCGTAGACGCCGAAGACGGTGTCCCTGGACGCGGTATAGGAATAGTTGAGGCCGAGATTGCCGACGATCAGGTCCGTCCTTCCGTCGTGGTCGAAGTCCCCCACCGCGACGCTGGACCACCAGCCGCGCGTCGAGGGGAGGCGCGTCGTGCCGGTGACGTCTCGCAGACGGCTACCATCGTTGTGGTAGAAGCGGATCGGCATCCATTCGCCGACCGT
>Ga0070689_100002641_pt1 | contig 11750 bp, 10 predicted proteins | sample KBSS23HmetaG_FD_64669 | JGI IMG/M metagenome (GOLD analysis project Ga0070689, IMG submission 64669) | Switchgrass rhizosphere microbial communities from Kellogg Biological Station, Michigan, USA - KBS S2-3H metaG | ecosystem: Host-associated > Plants > Roots > Rhizosphere ... | reverse complement strand
ATCCGGATAGTGCATCACGAGATTGATGAGCACCCTTCCGCGACAGGGAAGGACCGGACGCTCCCAGCACCCGTAGTTGTGAGGATCGCCCGAAAAGACTAGAATCCATTCCTTCAGCGCCGATTTGACCTCAGCTTGCGGGCGCTTAAAAAATACGGCTAAAGCGAGTGGCGGCGCCCAAAAAACCCGACACGACCTTTGGTCCTCGGGTTTTTCGTTTTCGGACATGAGCGACATCGATCCCCGCTCGGTCGGAGCCGTCGAGGCGCAACGCGCCGGCTTCCTCGAGCCCCTCATCCTCAAGGCGGGCAAGACGCTCGCCTCGTACGAGCTCGTCTATGAGACGTACGGCGAGCTGAACGCGGATGCGTCCAACGCGATCCTCGTCTGCCATGCGCTCTCCGGCAGCCATCACGTCGCGGGCTTCTACGCCGACGATCCGAAGAAGGTGGGCTGGTGGGACAACCTCATCGGTCCCGGCAAGCCGATCGACACCGAGCGCTTCTTCGTGATCGGCGTGAACAACATCGGCGGTTGCCACGGATCGACCGGGCCCGGCTCCATCGACCGCTCGACGGGCCGGCCGTACGGAGCCGCGTTCCCGGTCGTGACCGTCGAGGACTGGGTCGCCTCGCAGGCGCGGCTCATGGATCGCCTCGGAATCCAGAAGCTCGCCGGCGCCATCGGTGGATCCCTGGGCGGCATGCAGGCGATGCAGTGGACGTTGCAGTATCCCGATCGAATCCGCCACGCGTTCGTGATCGCGGCGGCCTCGCGCCTTTCCACCCAGAACATCGCGTTCAACGACGTGGCGCGCCAGGCGATCGTCTCCGACCCGGATTTCCACGGCGGCAACTTCTACGCGCACGACACGATTCCCGCGCGCGGCCTGAAGCTCGCTCGCATGCTGGGGCACATCACCTACCTTTCCGATGACCTCCTCACCGAGAAATTCGGACGGGTGAAGAAGCGCGACGAGTACGGCTTCAACTACGACGTGGAGTTCGAGATCGAGTCGTACCTGCGCTACCAGGGAGACAAGTTCGCGCAGGTGTTCGACGCGAACACGTACCTTCTGATGACAAAGGCGCTGGACTACTTCGATCCCGCGAAGGAATCCGGCGGCGACCTCGCGCGCGCGTTGTCGGCGGCGAAGGCGAGCTTCTTCGTGGCGTCCTTCAAGAGCGACTGGCGCTTTCCGCCCGAGCGCTCGCGCGAGCTCGTGAGGGCGATGGCCGCCTCGGGCAAGCCCGTGACCTACGCGGAGATCGACGCGCCGCACGGCCACGACGCGTTCCTCCTCGACAACCCGCACTACCACCAGCTCATCGCGGCGTACATCGACGACATCGCCGCCGAGATCGGCGCGGGCACGCGGCCCACGCCGCTTCGCCTTGCCGCGAGCGAGCTCGAGGAGATGAAGGCCTACGCGGGCGGAAGGGCGGGCTCGTGATGCAGCGCTACGACTACCAGCTCATCTCCTCCTGGATCCCGGAGAAATCCCGCGTGCTGGACCTGGGCTGCGGCGACGGCGTCCTTCTCGCCGGGCTCGAGGCCACGCACGGCACGTTCGGCTACGGCATCGAGATCGACGACTCGAGCGTGCTCGCGAGCGTGAAGAACGGCATCAACGTGATCCAGGGCGACATCGAGACGGGGCTCGCCTGGTTCGAGGACAACTCGTTCGACTTCGTGATCCTTTCGCAGACCTTGCAGGCGGTGCGCGACGCGGAAAGCGTCATGCGCGAGATGCTGCGCGTGGGCCGCGAGGGAATCGTGAGCTTTCCGAACTTCGGCTACTGGAAGCACCGCTTCGACATCATCCGCGGCCACATGCCGGTGTCGAAGAGTTTGCCCCACGCCTGGTGGAACACACCGAACATCCACCTGTGCACCGTGAAGGATTTCGAGGACCTGTGCGTCAAGGTTGGCGCCGAGATCCTCGACGAACGCGTGCTGCACGAGGGACACACGCGCTCGTTCCTACCCAACCTCCTAGGCAGCCTGGGCGTCTTCCGCTTCCGGCGCAGGCCATAGGGAAAACCTACCCTTGCGGGTAGGTTCTCCGCGCCCGTTTACGGCGACAATGAGAGCATGACCGAGACAACCGCAGGCGATGTGAGCGCGCAGATTCGCGAGCGCCTCCTCCAGGACCTGAAGGAAAACAATTTCCTCCTCTACTACCAGACGATCGTCCCCGTGACGCCGTCGGTGCAGCTGCCGGAGCTGCGCGAAATCCTGGTGCGTTTCAAGGAGGAAGAGCGCTACCTCATCGCTCCGGGATCATTCCTGCCGGTCCTCGAGGAGCATCGCCTCATGCCGCTGCTCGATCGCTGGGAGGTCGCCCAGGTGATCCGGTGGATCCGTGCGAAGCACGCATCCGGCGCGACCGGCATCGCGCCCTGCAGCATGAACCTGTCGAGCGACACCGTCCGGCGCGACACGGCCTTCGGCGAGTTCGTGGTGGAGGGCATTCGCCGGGCGCAGGTTCCCGCGCACCTCCTTTCGTTCGAGCTTCCGATGGCGGTGGTGCTCGCGGCGCCCGACGCGGTGGAGAGGATGACCGCCCCATTGCGCGCGGCGGGCTGTACCTTCGCGCTCAACGATTTCGCCGGGCAGGAAGCCGGTTACGAAATGGCGAAGCGGTTAGGCATCGGGCTCGTCAAGATCGACGGCTCCATCATCGGGCGCATCACGCGCGACGCGGAGGCCATGGCGCGGGTCATGACCATCCAGCAGCGTTGCAGCTCGCTCGGGCTGCGCACGATCTGCATGCAGGTCGAAAGCGCCGAGACGCTCGAGGCGCTGCGCCGCCTTCGTGCCGATTACGTGCAGGGCTTCGGCATGGATGTACCGCAGCCACTCACGTGAGTTGTAGTCCGCCCTTCGGCGAGCGCCGCACGACGAGGATGAGGGCGCTCACGGGAATGAGGATCGCCGCCGTGAGGCAGAAGAAGGTCGCGTATCCATACGCCTCGACCATGAAGCCCGAGCCGCCGGCGACGAGCTTGCCCGGAAGCGCATAGACGGAGGACAGGAGCGCGTACTGCGTCGCGGCGAAGCCGGCCCCGGTGAGGCCGGACATGTACGTGACCAGCACCGTGCCGGCGAAGCTCTGGGAGAAGTTGTCCACGCTGATCGCGATCACGAGCGCCGGCAGGCTCGCGCCCTGCGTGGAAAGCCACGCGAACGTGAGGTGCGAGACCGCCTGCGTGGCCGAGCCCGCCAGCATCGAGGCGAAGAGGCCGAAGCGCGCCACCATGAGGCCGCCCGCGAACGCCCCGATGATGGCGACGACCACGCCGTACACCTTGGACACGCTTGCGATCTGCACCTTGTTGAAGCCGAGATCGACGTAGAGCGGGTTCGACATGACACCGGCGAGGAAGTCGGACATGCGATAGAGCGCGATGAGCACCAGCACGACGATGAGCACGCGGCCCATCCTGGCGTAGAGGTCCACCACCGGTTCCTTCACCGCGCGCACGAGATCGAAGCGCTTCGGCGCCTCTTCGGCGCCGGGCACGGCGTCCCGGCGGCGATCCACCACCGGCGAGAGGAAGCTCGCCACGAGGCCGACGGACATGAGCGCGGCCATCACCGCATACGACGTCTGCCAGTCGACGAACTGCGCGATATAGAGCGCGCCGGCCCCCGCGGCGAGCAACGCGAGCCGATAGCCGAGCTGGTAGGCGGCCACCATGATTCCCTGCCGTTCGTCCGGCACGGCGTCGATGCGCCACGCGTCGATCACGATGTCCTGCGTGGCCGAGCCGAATGCGACGAGGAAAGTGAAGAGCGCCGTCCATGCGATGCCGGTCGCCGGATCGCTCGCTCCCGAGCCCACAAGCGCCACCGCGACGAATACCTGGCTTGCCATCATCCAGGCGCGGCGCCGGCCGAAGCGCTTCGCGAGCCAGGGGATGTCGATGGCATCCACGAAGGGCGCCCACAGGAACTTCAGGGTGTACGCGAGCCCCAGCCAGCTGAACATGCCGATGGTGTGCAGCGCCACGCCCGCTTCCCGCAGCCGGACCGAGAGCGTCGAGAAGACGAGGAGGAAGGGTAGCCCCGTGGCGAACGCGAGCGCGAGCATGAGCGCCACGCGGCGGTCCGCGAGGTCCCGCCAGCCGAGTTTCGCCTTCGTCATGGCCCTTTTCCGTGCAAGGTGCCGACACTTTAAACGACTAAAATGGGATCAAGGAGAAAGTCCATGGAGAAAGTGGTCAAGACCGACGAGGAGTGGAAGAAGCAACTCACGCCGCAGCAATACCAGGTGACGCGCAAACACGGTACCGAGCGCGCTTTCTCGGGCAAGTGGGATGCGAACAAGGAGCCCGGCACGTACGAATGCATCTGCTGCGGCCTGCCGCTCTTCGCTTCGGAGGCGAAGTTCGACTCCGGCACCGGATGGCCGAGCTTCTATCAGCCCATCAGCAAGGAGGCGGTCGCCGAGAAGGACGACCGCTCATGGTTCATGACGCGCACGGAGGTGTTGTGCGCGCGTTGCGACGCGCACCTGGGCCACGTCTTCGACGACGGCCCGCAGCCGACGGGGCTGCGCTACTGCATGAATAGCGCCGCGCTGGATTTCAAGAAGAAGTAAGCAGGAGAAGGTCATCCCAGCCTGCGCTGGGATGACCCTTACTGCGGCGTCGGCTGGATCTTCCCCAGCTTTTCCAAGCGAAGCCGGATCGAGCTTTGCGTGCGCGCGTGACGGCGCGCCATTTCCTGCATCGGCATGCCGGCGTCGAATTCGCCGGTAAGCGCGCTGTCCTCGCCCTCGGTCCACGGCTTGCCGAAGTTCGCGGGCAGGCGCAGCTTGCGCTTCTCCCGCTCCACCTCCTTCGACATGAGGTCCACGGCCGAATAGAGCGCGCGCAGGGTGCGCGGCTCCGCGTAGGGGCTGTGCTCGGGATACGCCTCGCCGGTGATCGGGTTCACGCCGTCGGCGAGCGCGCGGACGATGGGTAGTGCGGCATCGAGTTGCATGGTGGCCTTTCGTTGTCGGTTCATCGGCGCTCACCCGAAGCCCGTGCAACTTACGAAACGGCCGCGGCCGCGCGCGGTTGACGCCTAGGGGCGCACGTCGATGGGCGGCTTCTTGCGGTGCATGTCCACGGCGAGCCTGGCCGCGCCGATGGTCCCCGCGTGGTCGTGCAGCTGGGCCACCACGATCTTCGCGCGCTTGGCCGCGGCCGGGCTCGCGTGCGCCTTCACCGCCTTGTCGATCTCGCCGCGAAGGAGCACGGGCATCGCCTCGACCAGGCCACCGCCGAGCACCACCATGTCGGGATTGATGAAGTCGATGAGGTTCGACAGCGCCGTGCCGATCACGCTGGCGCGGCTTCGCACCAGCTTCTCGACGGACTTGTCGCCGGCGCGGATCGCGTCGGCCAGGTCGCCGCTGCGGATATCGGTCACATCCGTGCCCGCCGCCTTCTTGAGCTTCGGCGCCCGCTCCCGGGCCGCAAGCACCGCGGCATCGCCCGCGATCGCCGTGCGGCTCGCCACGTTGTCCAGCACTTCCTTTCTCGGCGCGTCGCGCGCGACGTCCACCGCGTGCAGCACGTAGTTGCCGATGTTGCCCGCGACGCCGCCGGCGCCCAGGTGCAGCTTCTTGTCGATCACCATCGCGCCGCCCACGCCGGTGCCGAGCCATACGCCCAGCACATGGTCGGCCTTCTTCGCGATGCCCAGCGTGCACTCGCCGTAAAGCCCGGTGTGGACGTCGTTGGCGACGAAGACCCTCGCGCCGGTGAGCTTCCGCAGGCGCTTGGCGAGCGGATAGCCCTCGAGGAACTCGAGGTTGGGAGCGTGCCGGATCGCACCGCTCGGGAAGTCGGCCTGCCCCGCGACGCCGACGCCCACGTAGGCGACCTTGAGGCCCAGCTTCCGGGCCGCCTTGAGGAGCGTGCGGATCGATTTTTCCAGGCCCTTCTCGAACTCGGCGAGCGGGTCGTCGCCCGAGCGCGAGCGCAACTTTTCCTCCGCCACCACCTCGAAGTCATCATCCAGCAGCGCAGAGAGCGTCTTCGTGCCCCCGATGTCGATGCCGATGGTGGCGCGGTTTCGCTTTCGTTTTTTGGCCAAGGCGTCCCGATCGCTGGAGGGTGTAGCGAGAGACCGGCAGGAAAGGATTTCGTTGCAATGCGATATACGGCGGTGGCCCTGGATTTCGACGGAACGATCGCGCACGACAGCGAGGTCCCGCCCCATGTGATCGAGGGCCTGCGCCGCCTGAAGGCCACCGGCCGCAAGCTCCTGCTCGTGACGGGACGCGAGCTGCCGGAGCTCCTGGCGATCTTCAAGCCCATCGACATCTTCGACCGCGTCGTGGCCGAGAACGGCGCCCTCCTCTACCGGCCGGCCACGGGCGAGCGCCTGGAGCTGGGCGAAGCGCCGCCCGCGAAGCTCGTGGCGCTGCTGCGCGAGCGCGGCGTGCCCATCTCGGTGGGGCAATCGATCATCGCGACCGTGGAGCCGCACGAGACGGTCGTCCTCCAGTCCATCCGGGAGCTGGGCCTCGAGCGCCCCGTGATCTTCAACAAGGGCGCGGTCATGATCCTGCCGCCGGGGATCAACAAGGCGAGCGGGCTTGCGCGCGCGCTCGCGGAGCTGGGGCTTTCGGCGCGCAACCTCGTCGCCGCCGGCGACGCGGAAAACGACCACGCGCTCCTCGATGCGGCCGAGTATTCGGTCGCCGTCGCCAACGCGATCACCACGCTGAAGGAAGCGGCCGATCGCGTGACCACGGGCCTGCGCGGCGACGGCATCCTCGAGGTGATCGACGACCTCATCGACGACGACCTCGCGAAGGCGCCGCCCAGACGCGAGCGGCGCATGCTCGCCATCGGCCGCGATCCCGATGGCGCCGAAGTGTCGTTGAATCCCTCGGGCGTGTCGATGCTCGTGACCGGGGCCCATGGAAGCGGCAAGTCGACTTTCACGCGGCGCATGCTGGAGCGTTTCTGCACCGCGGGCTACCAGTTCTGCGTCCTCGACGGACGCGGCGAATACCTGGACTTCCAGCCCGCGGTGGTCTTCGGCACGCAGGAGGTCGCGCCCGATCCTTTCGAGATCCTGACTGCGCTCGAGAAGCCGGACGTGCAGGCGGTGGTATGCCTCGCGGCGGTGCTCCCCGCCAAGCGCGCCGCGTTCTTCGAAAGGCTGAACGCGGAGCTTCACTCGCTTCGCGAGAAGACCGGGCGGCCGCACTGGCTCGTGATCGACGAGGCGCAGGAGCTCACCCCGCGCCTGGATGCGGAGACCGCGCGTTCCGGTCCGCCCGCCGAGAACACCATCTACGTCACTACCGACCCGATGGCCATCGACCCACGTATCGTCGATGCGGTGCAGGTGACCGTGGAGCGCGCGCCCGGCGACGGCAAGGTGCTGGTCACGTTCCGCAATGGCAAGCAACCGCTACTGGTGACGCTGCCTCCTCGCACCCACCCGGACCGCATCCTCAGGAAAGACGGGGATGTAGGAAAGCTCCTACGGCGCGCGGCCGGGTGAATCTTTCGCTGCGCAGGGCGTCGAAATAACCGGTCGCATCACGCGACCCAAGACCAACAAGGGGAGTGCGCACCGATGGTGAGGCCGGCGAGCGAGCTTCATGGAGTGCTGCCGGGCCGTTACGGCATGTCGCGTGCAATGCCGGACCGCTCGGCCATGGCGCAGCTTGCGCGCCAGACGGTGGCTATCGTGCTCGCGGGCGGCCGCGGCGCGCGGCTCGGTCCGCTCACGGAAGCGCGCGCGAAACCCGCGGTCCCCTTCGGCGGCAAGTTCCGCATCATCGATTTCTCGCTTTCCAATTGCCTCAACTCGGGCATCCGCCGCATCTGCATCGCGACGCAATACCAGTCGCACAGCCTCATCCATCACCTGCAGCGCGGATGGTCCTTCCTCGACGGGCGCTTCAACGAATTCATCGAGCTGCTGCCCGCGCAACAGAGCTCCACCAGCGACGACTGGTACAAGGGCACGGCCGACGCGGTGTACCAGAACCTGGAGCTCATCGCCCGCCATGAGCCGCGCCTGGTCCTGGTGCTCGCCGGCGACCACATCTACAAGATGGATTACACGCGGATGCTCTACGAGCACGTCGACCGCGGCGCCGACATGACGGTGGGCTGCGTCGAGGTGCCGTGCGAAGAGGCGGCGGGACAGCTGGGCGTGATGGAAGTCGACGAGCAGTTCCGCGTGCTCGGTTTCCAGGAGAAGCCCGATGCGCCGCGCGCGATTCCGGGAAATCCCGGCCGGTGCCTCGGCAGCATGGGCATCTACGTCTTCAATGCGGACTTCCTCCAGGACGAGCTCGCCGAGGACGCGACGGCCGAGCGGTCGAGCCACGACTTCGGCCACGACTTGATCCCGAAGCTCGTGTCGCAGGAAGGCCGCGTGTACGCGCACCGCCTGCGCGACAACGGCGACCAGGGCACGGAGCAGGCTCCACCGCCGTACTGGCGCGACGTCGGCACCATCGACGCCTTCTGGGAAGCGAACCTCGAGCTCACGCGCGTGACGCCGTCGCTCAACCTCTACGACGAGAACTGGCCGATCTGGACATTCCAGGAGCAGCTGCCGCCGGCGAAATTCGTCTTCGACCTCGACGGGCGCCGCGGCGCGGCCATCGACTCCATGGTTTCGGGCGGCTGCATCATCAGCGGCTCGACGGTGCGCAACTCCATGCTCTTCTCCAACGTGCGCGTGCACAGCTACTGCACCATCAACGAATCGGTGCTGCTGCCCGAAGTGGAAGTGGGCCGCGGTGCCATCCTGTCGCGCGTGCTGGTGGACCAGGGCACCAGGATCCCGGCGGGACTTCGCGCCGGCATCGATCCCGAAGAGGATCGCAAGCGCTTCCACGTGACCGAGAAGGGCGTGACCCTCATCACGCCTTCCATGCTCGGCCAGAACCTGCGCCACCTGCACTGAGGCGGCAACATCGCTGGAGCCGGAAGTGGGCATCCTCACCGACCACGACATCTACCTCTTCCGCGAGGGAACGCACTCGACGCTGTACCAGCGCCTGGGCTGCCACTTCTTCTCGCGTGACGACGCCGACGGCGCGCACGTCGCGGTGTGGGCGCCGAACGCGCGCGAGGTTAGCGTCATCGGCGAGTGGAACGGCTGGAAAGCGGGCGCCGACAAGCTCAGTCCGCGCTGGGACCACTCCGGAATCTGGGAAGCGGACGTGGCCGGCATCCGCCCGGGAGATTCGTACAAGTTCGCCCTCACGACGAGCCAGGGCACGAAGCACGACCGCGCCGATCCCTTCGCCTTCTACGCGGAGGTCGCCCCGTCCAGCGCCTCGCGCGCCTGGCGCCTCGACTACGAGTGGGGCGACGACGAGTGGATGCGGTCGCGCCACCAGCACAACGCGATGGACGCGCCGTGCAGCGTGTACGAGCTGCACCTGGGATCGTGGCGTCGTCCGGATGGGACGCTGCCCAACTACCGCGACATCGCCTCGCACCTGGCCGACTACGTGAAGAAGATGGGCTTTACGCACGTGGAGCTGATGCCCATCACCGAGCACCCGTTCTACGGCTCGTGGGGCTACCAGACCACCGGCTACTTCGCGCCGACCTCGCGCTACGGCACGCCGCAGGACTGCATGCACCTCATCGACACGCTGCACCAGGCAGGCATCGGCGTGATCCTCGACTGGGTGCCCTCGCACTTCCCGGACGACCCGCACGGCCTCGCGCGCTTCGACGGCACGCACCTCTACGAGCACGCGGACCCGCGGCTCGGCTTCCATCCCGAGTGGAAGAGCGCCATCTTCAACTACGGCCGCCACGAGGTGCGGGCGTTCCTCACGTCGAGCGCGCACTTCTGGCTCGGGAAGTACCACGTGGACGGGCTGCGCGTGGATGCGGTCGCCTCGATGCTCTACCTCGACTACGGGCGCAAGCACGACGAGTGGATCCCGAACGCGTACGGGGGAAAGGAGAACCTGGACGCGATCGAATTCCTGCGGCAGATGAACGTGGCCATCGGCCGCGATTTCCCCGACACGCGAACCATCGCCGAGGAATCGACCTCGTGGCCGAGCGTCTCGCGCCCGGTGTTCGCCGGCGGCCTGGGCTTCTCGATGAAGTGGAACATGGGCTGGATGCACGACACGCTCGACTACTTCGCCCACGATCCCATCCATCGCCGCTACCACCACAACGCGCTCACCTTCTCGCTGTGGTACGCGTTCTCCGAGAACTTCGTCCTGCCGCTTTCGCACGACGAGGTGGTCTACGGCAAGCGCTCGCTCCTCTCGAAGATGCCCGGCGACCGCTGGCAGCAGTTCGCGAACCTGCGCCTGCTCTTCGGCTACATGTGGACGCATCCCGGAAAGAAGCTCCTCTTCATGGGCGGCGAGTTCGGCCAGTGGCGCGAGTGGGCACACGAAGGCCAGCTCGACTGGGAGCTCGCGCAGCTCGAGGACCACGCGGGACTGCAGCGCTGGGTCGCGGACCTGAATCGCATCTACCGCACCACCGCCGCGCTGCACCAGCTCGACTTCTCCGGCGAAGGCTTCCAGTGGGTGGACGCGAACGACAGCGACGACAGCGTGCTCACGTGGCTGCGGCTCGACCGCGAAGGCCGGCCCGTGCTCGCCGCCTGCAACTTCACTCCGGTGGTGCGCGAGGGCTACCGGATCGGCGTGCCGCGCGGCGGCGCGTGGCGTGAGCGGCTGAACAGCGACGCGCCCTTCTATGGCGGCAGCGGCGTGGGCAACATGGGCCGCTCGATCGCCTCCGAGGAGCCGGCGCACGGACGGGCGCACTCCCTCGTGGTGCGGCTGCCCCCGCTCGGGATCGTCCTCTTCGAGCCGGAGGACGCGTGAACGACGCGCGCCGCGGCATCCGCGAAGAGGTGGCGCCCATCGCGGTGATCGAGAACGTGATGCCGCGCGTGGATGGCGGGCGCTTCGCCGCCAAGCGCGTCGTCGGCGACGAGGTGATCGTCACCGCCGATGGGTTCGCGCACGGGCACGAGAAGGTCGCCTGCGCGCTGCGCTGGCGCGGTCCCGGCGACAACGAGTGGAGCGAATCCGGGATGGAATTCCTGGGCAACGACCGATGGCGCGGCGCCTTCAACGTGGACCGCATCGGGCCATGGCAATACTCGGTGTCGTGCTGGGTCGATCACCTCGCGTCCTGGCGCGAGGGGTTCCTGCGCCGCATCGATCCGGCCGATGTCCGCCTCGCCGCGCGCATGGGCGCCGAGCTTTTCGCCGAGGCGGCTTCGCTCGCCAAGGGCTTCGAGCGCGATGACCTCACGCGCCTCGCATCCCAGCTCACCGAGGAGCAGGACGCCGCGACACTGCGGCGGCTGGCGGGCGACGACGTGGTCTTCGAGCTCGCGCGCCGCCACGCCCCGCGCGACGGCGCCACGGAAACCATCGCCTTCCCCGTCACCGTCGAGCGCGAACGCGCGCGCTTCAGCTCCTGGTACGAGCTTTTCCCGCGCTCGGCATCGGAAAAGCCCGGCGTGCACGGCACGTTCGAAGACGTCGAGGAGCGGCTCGACGAAATCCAGGCGATGGGATTCAACGTGGTGTACCTGCCGCCCATCCATCCCATCGGGCGGCAGAATCGCAAGGGACGCAACAACGTTCCCCTCGCCGAGGAAGGCGACGTGGGAAGTCCCTGGGGCATCGGAGCCGCCGAAGGCGGCCATACGGCGATCCATCGGGACCTCGGCACGCTGGCCGACTTCAAGCACCTGGTGCGCGGTGCGAAGCT
>Ga0070689_100002639_pt1 | contig 11753 bp, 10 predicted proteins | sample KBSS23HmetaG_FD_64669 | JGI IMG/M metagenome (GOLD analysis project Ga0070689, IMG submission 64669) | Switchgrass rhizosphere microbial communities from Kellogg Biological Station, Michigan, USA - KBS S2-3H metaG | ecosystem: Host-associated > Plants > Roots > Rhizosphere ... | reverse complement strand
AGGAAAGGAGCAGAGTCCTCGGCAACCGGTCCGCACTCATGACGGGCGGCAGTCGCACCGGGGCGCGAAAAGCGTCCATGATTCGGCGTCCAGCAGCGCCACGCGATTCTTGACCCTTTTTTCGATCGTCGCGGACGACGACTTTTCGCAACGGAAGTCTCCGTCCGCGGGCATGATCCCCCCGAGACTCTCGATCGCCGTGAAGCCTGGGACGCGAGCCATACTCACCGGGGCCCTCTGGATCGCCACCGCCGGCTGTGACGATCCGCCGGCAGGCCCGGCGAAGTGCGGGGCAGGCCCGGGCGGCATCGCCGGCCTGCCGCCGCCCAGCGCGGTATGGACCCGCGTGAGCGCGGATTCCAATTTCTACACGCCGCGCGTCGCCGACCTCGACGGCGACGGCAGGCTGGAGGTCGTGATCGCCGGCGGAAACGAGATGCCCTCATTCGGCGAGGCGATCGCGCTCGACGCGGAGACGGGGGCGGTCCGGTGGTATGCGTCGGTGGACGCGGAGCTGTACTCCAGCCCGGTCCTCCTGGACGTGACCGGCGATGGGGTCAAGGACGTGTTCGTCGGCGGCCGGCAGGCGACGCTGGTCGCCGTCGACGGCGCGCGCGGGTACGTGCTCTGGAATTTCAAGGACGTGAACCCGGAGCGTGAGGGCTTCCTCTACAACTTCTACACGCCCGTCCTGATCCCCGATCAGACGGGCGACGGGCTACCGGATCTGCTCCTCGCCAACGGCGGCGCCGACGGCATCCCGGCGCACGAGCCGCGGCCCCCGGCGGGGCTGGGCGTGGTGAGCTCGGCTGACGGCTCCATCGTGGCGTTCGCGCACGTGCCCGACGGGCAGGAGACCTATATGTCGCCGATCGTGCTGCCCGATGACGGGGCGGCGTCGCCGACGATCCTCTTCGGTACCGGCGGCGAGACGTGGGCCGGCGCGCTGTGGGAAGCGCCGCTCTCCGCGGTGATGGCCGGCGACCTCGGCGGCGCGCGAAAACTCGTGAGCGGATCCGGCAAGGGGATCATCGCGCCGCCGGCGCTCGCCGACCTCGATCGCGACGGCCGCCTCGACATCGTCGTGGCGACGTTCGACGGACGCCTCATCGCGCTCGACGGCTCGACCAGGGACGTCATCTGGGAGCGGGACTTCGACGGCGCCGAATCCTTCACGACACCGACGTTGGGCTTCTTCGACGGCGATGACGTCCCGGACGTGTACGCGGTCTTTCTGCACGGCACGTTCCCCTATTACATCGGCGCCGAGCGCGTCCTGCTGTCGGGGCGCGACGGCAAGGAGATCTGGCGCGGCGAGGCCGGAGACTTCGCCATGGCCGGCGACGTCGCGGTCGATCTCGACGGCGACGGTATCGACGAGGTGATCTTCAACGCCAACACGTTGAGCGATCCGCTCACGGGCCACACCGGCAAGCAGCAGCTCGACGTCGTCGACAGCGCGCACCGCCAGGCACACGCCTGGGGAATGCCGCTCGGCGCCTTCGCGCCCGGATCACCGTGGGTGGGCGACCTCGACGGCGACGGCTGTCTGGACTTGCTGCTGCCGCGGCACTCCGACGAGCCCGGAACCAACGACGGGCTGATCACGCGCTTCAAGGTCGCGGCGTCCGTGCCGGCGGCCGTGAGCTGGGGCGGTTACCTCGGGACCCGGTCCGATTCGGTCCTGACCGGACCCTGATCCCGCCGCCCCTTCCTTTCTGCGATAGTGGCGACCGGGCATGACCCTCCTCCTCCGGCGCGGGCTCTTCGTCTTGCTGGCGCCGGCAGCCGTGTTGGTCCCCGCGCCTGTGTGCGCCCAGGTCGCGCCGGCTCCGGTCGCCAATCCATCGGTTGCGACCCCTTACAAGGTGGCGGTGGGCGTCGGCCCCTCGTTTGGGTATTCCGGGTGGGGACAGCCGCCCACCGGCATGGGCGAGATCGGCGGCCGGTTTCAGGCGTGGCCGTGGCTCGGAATCGGGGTTGCCTACTTCGGCCTGGGCGCCGGCAACAACGAGGGCGAGGGCTTCTCCTTTAGCGCGCTGGAGCTGAACGCGCACTGGCATCCCATCGTCGGAAGGTGGTTCGATCCCTTCCTTCGCGTGGGCGGGCTCGGCGTCACATCGATTCAGGGGGGCGGATACATGAATACGGACTCGACCTCGCGCTGGGGCCTGGAAGGCATGGCCGGCTTCGACTTCGTGCTCTACCGGGTGGCGATCGGCCCTCACTTCCGCGCCGGCTTCACGAACCGCTACTGGGCGACGGCCGGATTGCACGTCGAGCTGCGGATCTAGCTCGATCCAGCGTCAGCGGTTCATTCGCAGTCCGCCACGACCACCGTCACGTTGTCTGGCCCTCCCGCCGCCAGGGCCGCCTGGATCAGCTCGTGCGCCACGCGGTTGGTGTTCGCGGGCGCGCCGAGGATTCGCGCGATCTCGCGGTCGGGAACCGGACCGTGCAGGCCGTCCGAACAGAGCAGGATCCGATCGCCGCGCTGAAGGCGCGCCTCCGACGTGACCGGCTCGATGATCGATTTTGTTCCCACCGCCTGGACCAGGACGTGGCGGTAGCGGTAGGTGCTGACCTGGTCGGGCCGCAGCGCGCCTGCGTCCACCAGCTCTTCGGCCATCGTCTGATCGCGGGTCATGCGCTGCAGGCGCCCGTCGCGCAGCAGATACGCGCGCGAATCGCCGACCTGCGCGACCGACATCCGGTCCGGCAGCACGATCGCCGCCGTGCAGGTGGTCCCCATTCCGCGCACGGCGGGGTGCGCCTTGGCCTCGGCCAGGACCGCTCCGTTGGCGCCGGACACGGCGCTCTTGAGGGACTCGTTCGGATGCTCCACGACCGCCTGACCGGCGCCGACCAGTTGCTGCTTCACCGCGTCCGCCGCGATCCGCGCAGCGAGATCGCCCGCCGCGGCGCCGCCCATCCCGTCGCACACCAGCAACAAGATTCCCTGGTGTGAAAGCGGGATCTCGGTCCGGCTGCAAGGATTGCTCAGATCGCCGGACCGCAGGTCGGCGATCACGAACTCGTCCTGATTGTCGGCGCGCAAGACGCCGACATTGGTCGCGCCGCAGACCGCCAGGTGGCGGGTCCGCGACACGGCCCTTCGGTCCTGCGCTTGCGCCGTCGCTCGGTTCATCGCGTTCGCCGTCGCGAGGGACGCACCCGGGTCAGATGATGTTCTTCAGCTTCGCGACGACGACGCCGACCGCGGCCGCGCCGAGGATCACGCGCACAGGATTGCGCTTCACGAAGCGCGTCGTTCGACCCGGCAATGCTGTCAACGTCGCCAGCTTCGATCGCGTCTTCCTGGCCATCGCCTTCGTCGACGTCGACCGCTTCGAGGTCACTCGGTTCTTGTGTTTTGCTCTCATGCATTGGCACAACAGCCACGACCGTGCCAACTCGCTGGCCCCCGTAAGTAGCCGCCTTACGAGGCCCCGCCGCCACGGTCCGGTAACCCCCTGAAACTTTCGTTACCGGCGCGCTACACGCTTTGCGCCGACGTGCGAAGATCGCCGCGTGGACGGTCTCGTCTACGTGATCCCGCTCTTCTTCGTCCTGATGGGCGTCGAGGCGCTGGTCAACCGGGCGCGGTTCGGCGCCACCGGCTACCGGCTGGTCGACTCGATCGCGAACCTCGGCTGCGGCGTCGGGCAGCAGTTGCTGGCCGTCTTCCTCGGCGTCTTGCGCATCGTCGGCTATGCGTGGGTCTACGATCGCTTCCGACTCACCACGATCCCGTCCGGCTCGGTGGCCGCGTGGGTCGCGCTGTTCCTCGGCGTGGACCTCTCGTACTACGTCTTTCACCGGGTGAGCCACCGCGTGGGCTTCATGTGGGCGGCGCACGTCGTCCACCACCAGAGCGAGGAGTACAACCTCACGGTCGCGCTCCGACAGAGCTGGCTGGATCAGCTCGTCGAGTGGCTCTTCTACACGCCGCTCGCGCTGGTCGGCTTCCCACCCGCGATGTTCGCCGCCGTGCTGGGCCTGAACACACTCTACGCATTCTGGCCGCACACGCGGGCGATCGGGCGCCTGGGCCCGTTCGAATGGATCTTCAACACGCCGTCCGCGCACCGGGTCCACCACGCCGTGAACCCGCGCTACATCGACAAGAACTACGCGGGCATGTTCGTCATCTGGGACCGTCTGTTCGGAACGTACGAGCGCGAGCGCGAGCAGCCGGTCTTCGGCACGCTGAAGCCGCTGACCGGGACGACCCCGCTTGCCGCCAACGTCGAACCGTGGCGCGATCTCCGCGCATCGGCGCGCGCGGTGCGCGGCCTGCGCGCGAAGCTGCGCGTGTGGCTGGGCCCGCCCGCGGCGACCTACGCTGCCGCCGTCGAATCGCGCGCCGCCCCCGCCCCGGCGCTCGTGCCGCGCGGATCGGCCGTCGGGTTCGCGACGGTCTTCGCGCTGCTGGTCGCCGGGACGGTCGGCTACCTGGTCCTCGCGCCGTCGCTGTCGCCGCTCGCGCGCGCCGGCGTCGCGGCCGGCCTCATGGCCTGGCTGATCGCAGGCACCGCCGCCCTCGAGCGCCGCCGCCGCGCGACGCCGCCGGCCGCCGTCGGCGCCACCTCCGACTAGAACGTCGCGCCGTAAACGAGCGCGATCGGTTTCGCTGACGGGCCGATCGCGCCCGCCTGGTACGTGCGCAGGTCGTCGATGCTGGAGGTCGGCTGGGTGAGAATGATCGCCTCGCCGATCGCCGAACCGAAGATCGCGTTGAACGCCCCGGCGGTCCAATGGTGGTAGCCGAGGCCGAGGAACAGGCCGACACCGGTGTTGAGGAGGACGTTGCCGACGTGCAGCCACCAGCGCTGGCCATCGACCTGGTTCTGGGCGTCGCGGACCAGCTTCCGCTCGGCGTCTGCGAGCAACGCGCAGACGTCGTCGGTCGGACCGCGCGCAGCGAGCCGCGCGCTCAGCGCCCGCGAGTCGCCGATGACGTCGAGCGGCGCGATCAGCAGCGGCACGATGCCGATGACCGTCGTCCCGGCGCCGACGTACCAGTCGACGCGGTCCTCCGGCGCGACGAACAGCAACGGCACGAGGTTGCCGACGGTCGCGACCCCGATTCCGATGCCCCAGCCCCAGGTCCAGACCTGCGCCCGGTGGGCGGTGCGCGCAAGGTGCTCGTCGATGAAGTGAAGGCGCTGCTCGGGATCGATCGCCAGCAATGTCGGGCCGCCGCCCGCGCCCGGCGGGCACCGTTCCGCGGCGCGTGCGGTCGACGTGGCGAGAAGCGCCCCGAAGACGGCCGCACGGACGATGTGGCGCAAGCCGCGCATCAATCCGACATCGCCGTGAAGCGCTTGAACCCATAGTCGCCGTTGGTCCCGATGCACGACGCGTCGTTCGTTTCGAGATTGAAGCCCATGCCCGGATTTCCAGTGGCATAAGTCGAGTCCGTCGCGGTTCCGACCGCGATGCCGTTGAGATAAGCGGTGATGACGTTGCCGACGATCGTCGCCTTGACGATGTCCCCTTCCGCGATGCCGTACTGCGCGCCGGTGGAGTTCTCGAGGTACGTGAAATCACCGACCGGCCCGTTCCAGCGCACGATGATGAGATACGCGCTCGCGCTCGTCGTGGCCTTGAACGAGATCTCGTAGCCTGTGCAGCTGTGGGCGGTGAGGTTGCTGCGCAGGCGCATCTCGACCTCTTGGTAGCAGGACTCCTTCGGGTTGACGGCGTGGACGACGGCCTCCACGGTCTGCGTGGGCCCCCAGGCGCCTGTCAGCAACGCCGTCCCGTCGGTGTAAGACGATCCGCTCTGGTGACCGATCGCGAGCCCGGACGTCGTCGAGACGTCATGCCAATCGAGCCCGACGGCCTGTCCGCTGATCCAGTTTCCCGCCTCCGAGATCGGGTTCTCGCTGAGCGGGAAGATCGTCGTGTAGACGCGGCCGGTTGTGCCGCCTGTTCCGGATGCGCCTCCCGTGCCGGCAACGCCTCCTTTTCCACCGCCCGCATCGGCTGCGCCGCTGCCGCCCGAGCAGGAGGCGAACAGAAGCGCGCCACTGACAACGACCGTCCCTGTTTTCAGTCTCAATCTGACGTCGGCCTCATGATCGATTCTATCGCAAGCGCGCCGCTCCCAGTGCGCGCGGGTCAGCGCTGCGGCGGCGACTGGGGCGCGGCGCCCGCCCCGGCCAGCGCCTGCTCGATCGCCTTCGCGGAGAACTAGTCGAGATAGACGAGGCCGTTCGCGCGGCAGGTGCGCTCGAGGTGGCGCTACTTGAAGTCGCCGGCCAGCTCGTTCAGGTACATCTCGAGGTTGGTGTAGCCGACCTTCGAAAGGTTCGTCCTGTTGCCGTCGGACGCATCCGCCGCATTGAGGCCGTGGGCTTTTTCCCACGCGTCGGGGATGCCGTCGTGGTCGGTGTCCCAGTCGGCGGCACGCATCATGGTGGGATAGGCCTCGTAGCCGCCGACGTCATTTTCGGTGTCGGGCAGGCCGGGAAGGCCCGTCTTGCTGCCCTTGTACTTGGTGGTTCCGTCGCGCGTCTCTTGGATGACGCGCTTGTCGTGGTCGTCGAGCACCGGCACGTTGGCGCCGACGTTCGCCAGCACGTTCGTGTACGCGTCGCCGGCCGACTGGGTCGCGACGTTCTGAACGAAGAACGGCGTGGTCACCCACGGGTTGTAGTCGCGCGCCTGACCGGTCGCCTCGCGGCCCTTGTCCTGGCTCGACTCGTCGAAGTGACCCGGCATCACGTTGCCGACGAAGTAGTAGTACTGGCCGCCCATGAAGCCGTCGTTCTGCGCGTTCAAGGCATAGAAGAAGGTCGTGGCCGGCCCGGGCTTGTAGTAGTTGTTGACGAAGTTGACCTGGTGCGCGCCACCGTCGGTCGTGCGGTATTGCCAGTTGTAGACGACGTTGTTGCGGATATCGACGGCGCCGTCGTAGTTCAGCGTCCCGTGAACGAGCCCGCCCGCCAGGCTCCAGTTGCGGCCCGCGCAGTGCGCGAGCAGGTTGTGGTGGAAGCTGCCGATGTTGCCCGAGATGCTGGCGGCGAATCCGTGTGGCTGCGTGCCCGTGTGATCGGGCGTGCTGTCGTCGTAATGATAGGAATCGTTCAAGCACTCGGAGATCAGCGTCCTCTGCAGCGTGATGTTGTGCCCGCTGCGTGAGCTGAAGGCCTCGTCGATGGTCCAGCTGATCGAGCAGTGGTCGTAGATGGTGTTGTCGGCGGACGACATGCCCATCCCGTCCATGGCCGTCATCGAGGTGCCACCGACCTTGAGGCGAACGAAGCGGATGATCACGTCCGCGCCGCCGGTCATGCCGAACGCGAAGTTCCGGATGGCGATCCCTTTTCCCGGCGCCGTCTGTCCGGCCACGGTCACGACGCTGTTGCCGAGGGTGCCCGTGATCAGCAGCTTCGATTTGAGCGCGATGACGCCGCTGACGTTGAACACGATGGTGCGCGCGCCGGTCATCTCGATCGCGGCCCGCAAGCTTCCGGCGCCGGAGTCGTTCAGGTTGGTCACCTCGACGACCTTGCCGCCGCGACCTCCCTTCGAATAGCGCCCGTATCCTTCGGCGGTCGGAAACGCCTTCAGCTCGGTCTCCTTGGCGTCGAGGAAGCCCGCCGCGCCACCGGTGCCCGTGGTGCCCGAAGTGCCGGCGGTCGACGAGGAGCCGCCGCGGCCGGAAGAGCCGCCGCTCCCCGAGGTCCCGCCCCCGCCGGTGGTGCCTCCCCTGCCCGCGCCGCCGGCGCCGGCGGCACCGCCCGCTCCCGAAGATCCGCCCGTGCCGGTGGTGCCTCCCGTGCCGCCGCCGGAGGAGCCGCCGGAGCCCGAGCCTCCACCCGTGCCCGACCCTCCGCCGCTGCCCGAGGCGCCGCCGGTGCCCGAGGTCGCTCCGGACGTTCCCGCGACGCCCAGCGATCCGCCGGTGGCCCCGCTGCCCGTTCCGCTCGTCCCGCCAGATCCCGTCCCGGCCCCCGTCCCTCCGGTTGCCGTTGCGCCGCCCGTCGCCCCGCTTCCGCTCTCGGTTCCGGATCCCCTCGGTGCGCAGGCAGCCAGCGAAAAAGCGATCGAACCGCACAGGGTCGCGTGCATGAACCGGGACCTACGATTGAACATGAGGTGGGCTCCCTTGCTGCCGTTGGTTATGCGGGCAGGTCGCCGCACTGATCACGTTCGATCCACAATTCGACGCGCCGGCTCGGTCGCCGGGACTCGCGAGGGCGCTCGTTCTGTGAGGCCTTAACCGGGCCCTGGCGGAAACGGAACGGCGGCGCCGGACGCGCGATAACACGCCGCCACGTCGTCCCAGAAGCCGGGGTACGTCTTGGCGACGCAGCTCGGGTCCTCGATGGAGACGTGACCGCGCGCCATGCCGAGCACGGCGAAGCTCATGGCCATCCGGTGGTCGGCGTAGGTCTGCACGATCGCCGAGCGAAGGGCGCGTGGCTCCACCGTGAGACTGTCGTCGGTGGTCGTCACGAGCTGCCCGAGCCGTTCGAGCTCGGCGGCGACGGCGGCGAGGCGATCGGTTTCCTTGATGCGGATGTTGGCGACGTTGCGGATGCGCGTCGTGCCCTCGGCGAGGGGGGCGATCGCGGCGAGGGACATCACCGTGTCCGAAATGTCGTGCATGTCGACATCCACGCCGCGCAGCGGGGAGCGGCCGCGCACCGTGGTGCGATCCGCCGCCCGCACGACCTCGGCGCCCGCGCGCTCGAGCACGTCGACGAAGGCGTAGTCGCCCTGCAAAGCGTTGCTGCCGAGATCCGGCACGGTGATCTCGCCGCCCGTGCCCGCCGCGAGCGCGAACGGGTAGCTCGCCGCCGACGCGTCGGGCTCGACGGCGTACGTGCGCGCGGCGTACGCCGCGCGCCGCACGACGAAGCCGTCGCTCGTCTCGTCGATGCGCCCGCCGAAGTCAGCGACCATGCGCCGCGTGATCTCGACGTAGGGCCGGCTCACCAGGCGCCCCTCCACGCGGATCTCGAGATCGCCCTCCGCGCCGGCGCCCGCCAGCATCAGCGCCGAGAAATACTGGCTCGAGCGGCCGCCGGGCATCGTGACGGAGCCCGCCGGCAGCTTCCCGCCGTAGACGGTGAGCGGCGGGCAGCCCGTCGCGCAGTCCACGCGCAGGCCGAGCTGACGCATGCCCTCGACCTGGTCCTGGATCGGTCGTCGCGCCATCGCTTCGTCACCGGTGAGCGTGACGGGACCGTCGACGAGCGCGGCCACCGCGGCGAGGAAGCGCATCGTGGTGCCGCTGTTGCCGACGAACAGCGGCTCCTCGGGCGCCTTCAAGCGCGAGCGGCCGCCGGCGACGACGAGCGTCGTCGGGCCCTCGTCGCGCACGCTCACGCCCAGCGCCTCCAGGCCGGCGCGCATGTGAAGCGTGTCGTCGCTGCGCAGCACCCCTTCGAGGCGGCTCTCGCCTTCGGCCAGCGCGGCCAGCACGAGCGCGCGGTTCGTGATGCTCTTCGAGCCCGGTACGCGCCACACGAGCGCGGGCGCGCGCGGCAACGCGGCAAGCCGGAGAGGACCGTGCGGGATCATGGCGCCCTGCAAAGTATCCTCGCGAACGCGCCCGAGCCAAGCGCCAGATGACGCGACATCTTCGCGATTGCGCGTCCGCGCTGGCGATGATCGCGGCAATCGACGACAATTTACGCGTGCGCTTCCCCCTGCAGAGGCATTGATGCGAAGCGCGCTCCTCCTGGCAGCGTTGACGGGGCTCGCGCTCGGCGCGGGCTGCGGCTCCAGATCGCTGCACGGCGATGGCGGTCATGGGGGCGCCGGTACGGGCACCGCCGGTGCGAGCGGAGCCAACGGTACGGGCACCGCCGGTACGAGCGGAGCCAACGGTACGGGCACCGCGGGGACAGGCGGGGGAAGCGGCGCGGGCGGAGGCGCCGCCGGCACCAGCGGCCGCGACGAGTGCCAGGCCGACGCCGACTGCCCGACGAGCGGCTGCTCTTCGCCCCCCTGCTCCGAGTTGCTGTGCGCCCTCGGCAACGACGGCTTCCACCACTGCACCCCGCGTACGCCGCCGGCACCCGTCGTCTGCCCCGAGGCCGGCGGCGCCCCTTGCTGTGCGTCGGACGCCGCGTGCACCGCGATGTCCGGCGGGCACTGCATTCCTTTCTACCTGAACTACTGCGGCGGGCCCGCGCCGCTGCCGATCAACGAGTGTCGATACGATGCATGCACCCGCGACGCCGACTGCACCGGGGGTGCGAAGGGCGTCTGCACCGTCGGGTACCCGCGCGTCTGCCTCTACGGTCCCTGCCGGACCAACCAGGACTGCAGCGCGGGCCCCGGCGGTCGCTGCGTCCTGTCCGCCGTGGGGGGAAGCTTCTGCCAGCACGACGCGGTCTTCTGCCGCTACTCGACCGATCCCTGCACCAGCAACGCCGAATGCACCGGACGCGGGGCCGGATTCGGCCAGGCGTGTCTGCCCAGACCCGATGGCCAGGGCACCATGTGCCAGGACGTGACCCCGCCTCCGCCCTGATCGCCTACGAGCCCGCGAGCGCCTGCTCGATGGCCCGCGCGGCGAGTGGCGTCATCACCGCGTAGCCGTCGGCGTTCGGGTGGAGGCCCTGGTCGGCGAGCTCCTGCCGCATGCGCCCCTGCTCGTTCACCATCGCGGAGAAGTAGTCGAGGTAGACGAGGCCGTTCGCGCGGCAGTAGCGCTCGACCCGGCGGTTGAGATCGGGCTTGCCGGGAAAGGCGCTGTCGAGCGGCCAGGCCTCGGTGATCGAATCGCCGAAGAAGACGACGCGGCTCTCGCCGGCGACGGGCGGCGGCAGCCGGGCGTTGGCCTCGCGATAGTGACCGAGCTCTGCGAAGTCGTTCATGTACACGCCGATCCGGTCGCGCCGCCACTCCTCGAGGTGGCGCGCGGCCGCCGTGGTCGGCGCGGCGGCGTCGGGGCGCGCCGACGCGCTGCACGAGAGCACCGTCCAGGCCACGAGCGCCGTCAGGGTGCCTCCCGACATGTTCCTGGTCATTCGTGCGCGCATCGGCGTGGCTGTCGAATGTGCGGTCCGGGCCGCGGAAGACCATCGCGTCCAGTACCCAATCTCCGTCACCTCCGGTAGGCTCGGCGCAGGACATTGAAGGGATTCTTGTTGCTGCTCGTCCTCGCCGCCGCGGGCACCGCCGGCGTCCTCTACTGGCGGCAATCCCTCAAGGCGTCCAAAGCGCCGGTCGTTGCCGCCGCCGAACCGGCCAAGCACGGCAAGGAGCGGCGGCGAAAGCGGCGTGGCGTGCGGCGCCTCGCGCGCAACGAGGTCTTCGTCGCGTCGGCGCCGCCGAGCGAGGCGGCTGTGCCCCTCGACGACGGCGCGTCCCCGACCTACCGCACGCCCCCGCCCGAAGACCCCGCCCCGATCGCGCCCGGCAGCTCCTCGATCACCGAAGCGCCTCCGTCCGACGTGTTCGGCACACTCAGGTCCCCGTCGGCGGCTCCCACCACCGGGCGGCGCCAGCCCGTCGAGGAGCCCGAACCCATCAAGCTGCGCCCCGCCGACCTCAAGATCGTCTGGCAAGGCGAGGATCTGTCGAAGGCCGAGGGCATGACCCTCGACTTCTCGAAGGACGCCGTCGGGCACGAGCTGTCGCAGGATGAGATCGACGCCCGCTTCCACAAGAAAGAGGCCGCCGTGATCGATTGCGTCACGCGCGCGCACCCCGACGCGAGCACCTTCGTTCCGGGCCGCGTCACCGTGAGGTTCCGCATTCAGCGCACGGGCGCCGTGAAGGGC
>Ga0070689_100002637_pt1 | contig 11756 bp, 8 predicted proteins | sample KBSS23HmetaG_FD_64669 | JGI IMG/M metagenome (GOLD analysis project Ga0070689, IMG submission 64669) | Switchgrass rhizosphere microbial communities from Kellogg Biological Station, Michigan, USA - KBS S2-3H metaG | ecosystem: Host-associated > Plants > Roots > Rhizosphere ... | reverse complement strand
TGAAATCGCGGCCGACCATGACGGTCCGCATCGAAGGTCACACCGACTCGCGGGGCAGCCGGAAACACAATATGAAGCTGTCGGCAAGCCGTGCGGAGTCCGTGCGGCAACATCTAGTGGGACTGGGGATCGACGCCTCGCGGATGGACCCGAAAGGCTACGGTCCGGACCAGCCGATCGAGACCAACAAGACAGACGCGGGGCGGGAAAAGAACCGGCGCGTGGAATTCTTCATCACCCAGCAATAAACAAGGCAGACGCAAAGATGATCCGTCCCCGAACCACCCTCATTTTTTACGCAGTGGTCATCGCCGTCGCGTCGTACGCGGGGAACGCGCTGGCGCAGGATCAGGCAGCGATCGAGAAGCTCGTTCAGATGAACAAGAAGGCTCTCGACGACTACGACACCCTCGAGTGGGAGTCCGCCAAGAAAACGTTGCTCGACGCGCTGATGCTGGGCAAGAAGTCCGGGCTCGAGAACCACCCGGTCATGGCGCGGACGTACGTCCACCTGGGCGCCGTCTACATCACGGGATTCCGGAACCGCGACAAGGCGATCCAGAGCTTCTCGCGCGCGCTGGAGATCGACCCGGGCATCCAGCTGTCACGCGGGATCGCGACGCAGGAGGTGAACGACGCGTTCGCGGAGGCCAAGCGGGGCAAGGGCGGTGGCGCAAGCACCGGCGGCGAACAGCCGCCGCCCCCTCCGAAGAAGGGCCGCAAGGGCCCGGTCATGGACAGCGACAACGGCGAAAAACCGGCGCCGCCGCCACCGGCAAAGAAGAAACAGCCGACGACGCTGTCGACGTCGGAGGACGAGGAGGAGGAGGAGAGGGACCTGCCCGTCAAGTTCAAGGTGGCGCTCGAGTGCCCCAATCAGGACGAGGCGATCATCGACAGGCCCGCCGTCCTTCGATGCGCGGTGTCGCCCAACCTGCCCGTCTCGGTCGCGAAGATGTACCTGATGTACCTCGAGCCCAAGAAGGAGAAGTACACCGAGCAGCCGATGACCAAGACGCCGAAGGGCTGGTGGAAGGGGAAGGTCCCCAAGAAGACGGTCACCGGCACGTCGGTCTCGTATTACTTCGAGGGGCGGGACGCTTCCGGAAAACCGGTGGTGAGAAACGGCGAGGAGTCGAGCCCGAACCACCTCCTCGTCATGGAGGAGGCCGCTTACCAAAAGTTGAAGGAGAAGCAGTTCGGCCAGGACGTCGAGAACCCGCTCGAGGAGGGGAACAAGGAGGTCGGGGAGAACTTGCTCGGCCGCAGGCGCGAGGACATCGGCACCAACGTCAACTTCGGAAATCGCAAGTGGTGGTTCGGTCTCGGCGCCGGCACTGGGTTCGGATACGCCAAGGGCAAGGGCCTGGAGGCCGTCAACCGTTCGACCGACTCGTTCCACAGTCTGGCGCAGGAATTCGTGCCGGGTGGCGCCTTCGCGGGCCTGATGCACTTCGCGCCGGAGGTCGGCTACCAGATCTCGCCGAACGTCGCGATATCGGTCGAGGGGCGCTTCCAGTACATCCCTCAGCCGGCGCAGTACTCGCGTTTCGCCGCGACGGGCGCGCTGTCGGGACTCTTGAAGGTGATGCGGTACACGAAGCAGGCTCAGATCCGGTTCTTCGGGTCGGCCATCGCCGGCGGCGGTGAGGGCTTCCGCTTCACCGTGTACCCGGTCGATCCGGGCCTCCACCCCGAGCTCTCCAACGTTCAGGACTTCAAGGACACCGTTCTCGGCGGTCCGATCATCGCGGGCGCGGGCGTCGGCATGTACTACGAGGCGACCAAGCGGGTGTCGATCGTCGTCGAGGCCCACGGCCTGGCCGGCTTCCCGACCTTCTCGTTCGTGGCCGACGGCAACCTGGCGCTACAGGTCAACTTCTACGCTCCCGAGAAGGAGGTCGCGCCGGGCGGCCGCTACGTTCCCAAGGAGGAGGACGAGGAGCCGAAGTAATCCCGGGCCGTGCGCCTCGATGCGCGCGCGGCTATCTCCCGCGAACGGATCGGGGACGACCGCGCCGCGCATCAGATCGGCGTGGGTGCGCAACGGGCGGCCCGTCGCCGCTTCCCAGAGGATCACCCCCGCCGCGTAGATGTCCGTGGCTGCCGAGCTGGGCTGACCCTGGAACTGCTCGGGGGCGAAGTAGAGCGGCGTTCCCGCGCCTGCGGTCAGTCCCGCCGAGCCGAAGTCGGCGAGGACCACCTCCCCGGGCGCGCGCAGCAGCAGGTTCGACGGTTTGAGATCGCCGTGGATGATCCCGGCCGCGTGGACGTGGCGGAGCGCGCCGAGGAGGCTGCGGGCCGTGGCGCGCAGCTCGGCGGTCGGCAGGCCTCCCGGGTGCTCGCGGAGGCGCTGCCGGAGCGTGCCGCCGGCGATCCATTCCATCGCCACGGCGCGCGCGGTCTCGTCGACGTCGTAGATGGCGACCACGCCGGGATGCCGGACGGCGGCGGCGACGCGCGCGTCGGCGAAGAATCGCCGCAGCGAATCCGTGCGGCCCGATGTCGAGAGCTGGGGGTGGAGGACCTTGAGCGCGACATCCAGGTTCAGGGCCTCGTCGCGCGCGAGATACACGGTGGCGGTCGCGCCCCGGCCCGCCTCGCGCAGCAGCCGGAAGCGCAGCGTCTCGACCCCCGCCGGGGAGACCAGCGTCTGGGACGGATCGATGTCGACGTCCGAACGCGCCGGCCGCAGCAGGGCGAGGTGCGTGCGCGCCTGGGGATCGTCCACGTCGTCGGCGAGGATCTTTTCCCAGCGCTCGGCCGCGGCGAGGACGGCGCCTTCGGCCTCGTCCAGCTCGGCGAGCCGGCGCACGGCCTCGCGGTGGATCATCTCGTCGCCGCCGTCCGCCTCGAGCGGCACCAGCACGGTCCGCGCCCGCGCGCGCTCGCCCAGCGACGTCAGCACGGCGGCAAAGCGCAGGCGGCTGCGCTGGTCGTCGGGGTGACCGTCGAGATAGTTCCTCAATGCGACGGCCGCGGCCGCGAAATCGCCCGCCCGGTGCGCGCGGTCGGCCTCCTCGAGGAGGCGTTCGGGGCGGGGCCTCCGCTCGGTCACTCGACCTCCAGGCGAAGCGGGCGCGGCGCGACGACCTCGATGACGTCGCCATGTGCGAGATCGCAGCCCGGTCCGATGAACTGACCGTCCACCCGCACCGAGATCTCGGGGTCGCGCACCAGCCGCGCGCCTGAATTCCACTGCAGCGACAGTCCGGCCGCCTCGGGAAACAGCGGCTCCAGGGGAACCGCGTCCGTGCCGACGAGCGCCCGCAGCGATCGATCGAGGCCACCGCTGCCCTCGAGCAGGACGGTGCGTTCGCCCGCGGTGAAGCGCAGCGTGGTGCCGCTGCTCAGGGCGAGCTCGCCCGAGCCGCGCAACGGCAGCGGCGCGTCGAGGCGCGCGCCGCCGATGCGGATGCCACCGCGCGATCCCGCGTCCTCGATGGTGATATCACCTGCATGGGCGCGAAGCAGCGCGTGACGGCGGGAGACCGACGGATCCCGCAGCGGCACCTCCGCCGCGCGGTCGCGACCCAGGCAGGCGGGCAGCAGCGCGACCCGGACCCACGGTCCGCCGTTCGCGCGCAGGCTGACGCCCCGTCCTCCGATCAGGCCGGCCGCGACGCGGGCGGCACGCGCGGACGCGGTCGCGGCCTCGTCCACACCCGCGAAGCCCGCCGCGGCGGCGAGCGCGGCGCGGCGCTCGCCCCCGGTCAGCAGCACGTCGAAGCGCCGGACGGCGTCGACCGCCGCCCGCCGCGTGCTCGTGCGCTGCTCGTCGCGCGCGAGGGCGGCCTCCATCCGATCGAGATCGCCCAGCGCGCCCCACGCGTTGGCGGCGCGCGTCTCGTCTCCCAGATCCTCGTAGGTGAGGGCGGCGCGGCGGTGGTCGCCGGCGTCGGCGAGCAGCGTGGCGGCGCGCCCCAGCGTCCGCCGTTCCAGGTCGGTGAGCGGCGGGCGGCGGCTCCGGGCCGAGAGCGCCTCGGCGGCCGCGATCCGGACCGCGGCCAGCTCGTCCGCCTCCTCCTCGTCGGCGGGCTCGATCTTGCGCGGCCTGTCCGCGTGCGCCCGGTCGCGCGTCCGCGGGGGCGGCAGGGGAGACAGCGCATCCGCGAGGACGCGCGTCGCCGTGTCGAGATCCGTCAGGGTCACGTAGGCGACCTCCTGCTCGCTGGCGCTGATCGCGCCGAACAGCGCCGTGATCGCCTCCCAGTTCTGTTCGCGGCAGAGGCGGCCGACGAGGCCGACGAAATCCCGGCCACCGAGAATCGTCAGCTCTGGATCGAGCGTCCGCCGTCGAGGACCCACGTCGTGATCCTAACCCGTCTTTCTCTTTCGGCGCGGCATGATCAGTTAGACTTACACGATGCTCCAGCGCGTCGTCCTCGGGCAGGTGCGGTTCAACCTGCCCGGCCTCCTGCCCGACGCCCGCGGGGTGGTCGTCGGACGGCAGCTCGTCGTCCGCTTCGCGGCGATCGATCGCCTGGTCGGGTTCCTGCGGATCCTGTCGGCCGAGCAGAGCATCGATGATCTTCAGCCCGGGCTGCGCATCGTCTACGCGCGTGGCGGGGCGGGCACGCGCGAGGCGATCGTGCTGATGCCGGTCGGATCGCCAGGGCTGGCGGACGTCGTGGCGCAGGCGGCCCGGCTGGCCGGGGGCCAGACGTTCACCGGAACGGGCAAGCAGTTCGTCCTGTACAAGGATGCGCGCGCCCCTTTCGGCTACGACGTCGCCGTACTCTCCGACGTGGCCGGGGATCTCATCCTGTACGGCACCGAGCAGGTCGTCCCGTATCGCATCGAGACAGAGCTGCCGCTCGCGAAGCTGCTACTGCGCCTGTCGCTCGTGCGGGCCGAGCGCCGGGAGGTCGGGGAGCTGCTGCCGGACGGGCCGCTCTACGTGACGGCCCGCCGCGGGCTGGGGCCGGTGCTCGCCGGGTACCTGCACCGGACCGCGCTGTCGCGGGCCGGCGGCGACGGGCCGCGCGCCGCGGCCGCGCTGTGCGAGGGGTCCAGCACCAGCGCCTTCGCGGCGGCCGAGGCGTTCTGGCTGTTTCGCCTGGAACGGATCGCGCCGCGCATGCACGGGCTCATCACGCGCACGCCCGGCCTGGAGGTGTTCGTCCCCGTGACCGAGAACGTCGCGGTCGCGGCCGGCTACCGTCATCCGATCCACCTCGGTTCTTGCCGCGGCAGCTTTCCCGCGGACCGGCTGCACCTGTTCTCGGCGGGCGGTGTCACCGAGGTGGCGCCGCTGCCCGTGCTGGCGGCGATCGAGGATGTCGTCCGCGTCCGTGCCCCCGAGGCGCGCGTGGCGGCCGTCGCTCCGCGCGCGCGGCCCGACCTGTCGCTGTCGTTGCGGCTGGAGCCGAGCGGTCGGACGGGGGGCGCGACCGTCGCGGCGCTGATCCCGTGGAACCGCGTGCCGTGGTTCCAGCGGCTCTGCTACGCGCTGCCGACGTCGGCGTTGCGGGGCTACCGGGTGGCTCCCCTCGAACGCGGCGTGCTCATTCGCGCCAACGAGGCGCTGGAGGGGATCCCGTTCGGAACGCTGTTCGAGCTGGCCGCGCCCGACGTGCTGGTTCCCGTCGGCATGCGTCTGGCGCCCGCGGTCTCGCCGTCCTTGCTGGTGGAGCGCCTCGGGGCCACCGGCGGCGCGACCGTCGTCTTTCCGGATCGCGCCGGCGCCCCCTTTCGTGTCCCCGCCGATGCGCTCGTGTCGCTCGAGCTGCGGGTCGTCGGGGCGTTGAACCCGCCCATCGCAGACACCTGGGTGAATCGCCCGCGCGCCGAAACGCTCGACGAACCCGTCGAGATCGAGAACCGGCCGATGGGACCGATGCCCCTGTGGGGCCTGCGCGGATCCAATCCCGGAGGCTGACGGGCGTGCGGCCCTTCGTGTCCGATTTTCTGCTTCCGATCGTCCACGGTGGGCCGGCCCACGTCGGGCGGCCGATGGGGCTTCGCGCCGTCACGCGGTTCATGCGGGACCTGCCGCTGAACGATGACGACATGATTGCGAAGCTCGCCGCCTCCCGGCTCGCCATCGCGACGCGCGTCTCGCCCGTGGCGACGCCGCCGCCGCTCGACGAGGCCAGCCTGCGCCTCGGCGCCGCGCTGCACGACCTGTTGGCGCTCGGGCATCCCGAGGTGGGGGGCCCGCGATCGCGCCGCGCGGAGCGGGTGGCGGCCGCCGCGCTCGAGCTGGCGTCGATCGGCGCGCCGCGCTCCGCCCGGGAGGCGGTGAACCGGCACTCGCTGCTGGCGCGGCTGCCGGAGATCGTGCGCGTCGACCGCACCGTGCACTACTGGCTGGGGCGGCAGACGTACGTGGGGCGCCGCCCGCCACCCGGCGTGACGGCCTGGCCCAAGCTCCGGCGCGTGCGTGTCGAACAGACCAGCCGGAGCTGGCTGCGCGAGATCGGTATCCCGGTCGTCGGGCGCCAGGCGTTCCTGGCGCTCAACGTGGCCAGCCCCCTGGGGGAAGCCCTGGATCCGCAGCGGCTCGACCCGCCAGTCTCCTGGGGGCGGATCCTGCCGGTGCTGGCGTTTCCATCGCTGGCGCGAGTCGTCGCGGGCCAGGCGGTGAGCACCGGCATCGATCGCTCCGGCGACGCGCTGGCGGATGCGCTCTATCGTTTTGCGTCGTTTCACGACCCGCAGCCGGGCGTCGACGCGTCTCCGCAGGCGGTTGCTTTCGCGCTGCGGTTCCTCGCGCACGTGGTCTGGCTGGACGTTCTGTTCGGGAAATCCGTCGAGAAACCGGAGTCGGCTGACATCGATCGATCGCTCGAGCCCGGCGTGGATCTGGCGGTCATGTTGACGGCCGCGGCGCGGACCTCGCGCTCTCTCATCTGGCCCTCGGACGTCCCCGAGTCCGGCGATCTCGCGGATGCGTTCGCGGCGCGCCTCGACGCCCTCGCGAAGCGGGCCCACATTCACGGAATGCCCCGATATTCGGCGGCGGTCGCCCTCGCCGAGCTGGCCACGGCGCCCGCGACGACGCCCGCTCTACAACTGTAATATGATGAGCGGTCCATGTCGGTGAGCGAACCCATAGCGACACGGCGGATGTTGTCGCTGGATGCCGACGTCCTGCGCGTCTCCCAGAAGGTGCGCGAGGTGGGGCGGGTCCTCGACGAGCGCTACCTGGACAAGGGCGAGCTCGTCCGCATGCTGCTCGTGACGCTGGTCGCCGGGGAGCACATGCTGATCGTGGGGCCGCCCGGCACCGCGAAATCGGCGCTGGTCCGGCACCTGGCCCGCCTGGTCGATGCCCGCTACTTCGAGTATCTGCTGACGCGCTTCTCCGAGCCGAACGAGATCTTCGGACCCATCGACATCAAGGCCTTCCGGGAGGGCACCTACGTGCGTCGCGTCGAGGCGATGCTGCCCGACGCGGACATCGTGTTTCTCGACGAGATCTTCAAGTCGAACTCCGCGATCCTGAACTCGCTGCTCAGCATCCTCAACGAGCGGCGCTTCTTCACGGGCAGCGCCAGCATCCAGGTTCCCCTGTCGTCGCTTTACGGGGCCACCAACGAGATCCCGAACGATGACGCGCTGGGCGCCGTGTTCGACCGGTTCCTCGTGCGTACGCTGTCCGACAACCTGGACAGCTTCCACTTCCACGGCCTGATCGAGCGGGGCCTGCGCGGAGAGGTCGAGACCCTCGCGCAGGGCGGCGGCGAGGGCGAGGCAGTGGTCGAGGCCGAGGCGCGGCCGCTGGTTTCGCTGGCCGAGATCCGGTTGCTCAAGGGGCGGCTGGCGCGGCACCTGCAGTTCCCCGAGGAGTTTCTGGCGCGTTACAAGGGGCTGGTCTTCCAGATCCGATCGGAGGGCGTGACGCTGAGCGACCGCCGCGTCGTGAAGCTGCTGAAGCTGTTCGCCGCCAGCGCGTTGATCGACGGCCGCCCGACCGTCGACGACGGCGACTTCTTCGTCCTGCGCCACGTCTGGAACAGCGTCGATCAGATTCCGATCGTCGACGACATCGTGGGGCCGGTGCTCGAGCGGCATCGCCGCGACCATCCGGAGGCGCGCGTGCGGCGGACCAGCGCGCGCGATCTGGACGGCATCCTCGCCGAGCTGGGCGTCATCCGCAGCCTGCTGCTCGGCGGCGAGCCGCTCTCCGACGTGCAGCTGTTCTCGCAGCTGCGGAACCTGCAGGAGATCCGCGCCGCATTGCAGGCGATCGGGACCGACACCGCGCAGACCATGGCGGGGGAGGTCGACAAGCTGCTCGAAGGCGTGTTCGAGTCGTCCAAGTGGAGCGGCTAAGACCGGGGGCGCGCGACGGTGAGAGACCGCCGCGGCCGCCCCGACAGCGCCGCGCGTTCTCGACCATCGGCGGTCCCGTCGAGCTGGGTGGTGACGCGGACGCCGCGCGCACGCTCGGGCGCCTCTACGGCGTCGAGCCCGCGCTCGAGCGGGCGCTGACGCACGGGTTTCACAGCTACGCGGGCCGGATGCACCCGTCCATCGCGCGCGGGGCGGTGGAGGCGTTCACCGCGCCGGGCGACGCCGTCGTGGATCCGTTCTGCGGCAGCGGCACGGTGCTCGTTGAGGCGATGGGGCTCGGGCGGCGGGCGCTGGGCGTGGACGCCAGCCCGCTCGGCGTCGCGATCGCGCGGGCGCGAACGACGCTGCTGGGCGAGGCGGGCCGCGAGCGCCTGGTGTCCGAGGCGGCCCAGATCGCCGAGCAGTCCGGCGAGCGCGCCCGCAAGCGCAAGCGCCCGGAGGTGCCGCGCTGGGCCCGGCGCGAGATCGAGCGGTTCCATCCTCACGTTCTGTTCGAGCTGCTGGGACTGCGGGAGCTCGTGATGGCGCTGCCCGACGACGACGTGGGGCGGGCGCTGCGTCTCTGCCTGTCGTCGCTGCTGGTGAAGTTCATGAAGGCCGGCCCGACGGCGCCGCGCGACGGCGCGGCGAAGCGGATCGCGCGCGGCGTTCCGTCGCGCATGTTGGCCGACCGGGCTGCGGAGCTGGCGCGCGGGCTCGCGGCGCTGGAGCGGCGCACGCCGCCGGGCACGCCCGCGGCGCAGATCTGGGAGGGCGACGCGCGCGAGCTGCCGATCGAGGCGTCGAGCGCGGCCCTGGTGATCTCGTCGCCGCCCTACGCCGGAACGTACGACTACGCCGCCATCCACGACGCCCGTTTTCTGTGGCTCGGGTTGTCCGAGACGAAGTTCCGTCGGATGCAGCTCGGCGCGCGGGCCAACCAGGTGGGCGACGTGTCGGGCGACGCGTGGCGGGCGCAGCAGGCGCGATTCATGGCGGAGATCGCGCGTGTCCTGAGGCCCGGCGGCCGGGCGCTGCTGGTCGTGGGCGACGGCGTCGTCGACGGCCGCGCCGAGAACGCCCCCGACGGCATCGCGGCCGCGGGGGCGCCCCTCGGCCTCGAACCGATCGCACGCGCGTCGCAGGCACGCCCGCTACACGATCGCCGCCTGGCGACGATCTTCGCGGGCCAGCCCCGCCGCGAGCACTTGCTGCTGCTCGAGAAGCGCGCCCGCTAGAAGCTAGAAGAAGCGGACGTTGTCGATGGTGATGTCGACGTTGCAGGAGTTGGCGAAATCGGCCTGCGTCGTGAACTGCCACTGAACGCCGGTCAGCCTCGACCGGTCGATGGAAATGGCCGGGCTGCCGCCGGTCGGCTCGCCGGGGCCGGAGAAGGGCATCCTCAGGGTCACCGGCGTCGCGGTCACGGTGAGCGGCGCCTGGGGTGCATAAACGCTGACGTCGCCTGATCCTTTCGGATCGAAAAAGTTGGCCGTGTGCACACTGTCGTTGGTCGAGTACTGGGCGGTGCAGCCGGTTCCCCCGATGACGCCGCTGATGTCGAACTGGACGCCCAGGTGCGCCGCGCCGTCGACGCAGTGGGTCCCTTCGGCGTTGCCATTGAAGAAAATCCCGACGCCCCAGTACTGCGGCTCCATCGTGCCGGCGGTCGTCGCCGTGATGTGGAGGGCGCCATTCTCGATTGTCGCCACGGGGCCCTGGGGCGATGGGTACGTGTAGGTGCCGCCGATGGGTACCAGATCGCCCTGGGAGAAGTCGGCGATGATCGGGTCCTCCGGCGCGACGTCGCTGCTCGTGCAACCGAGCGGCGGCATCCCGGCCGTCCCGCCTGCGCCTCCGACGCCGCCGAAGCCCGTCGTGCCGGCGGTCCCGATGGTACCGGCCGAGCCGATCGAGCCGCCTCGCCCTGGTGGTGGCCCGCGTCCACCAAAACCGCCGGTTCCGCTGGTGCCGCCGGTCCCGTTGATCGCGCCGGGCGTGATGGCGGCGCCGACGCAAAGCGGGTAGGTGAGGGGCAGCGCACAGGTGAACGAACCCGCGAACCCCGTGCAGTTCAGCGACGCGCAATCGCTGTTGCTGGTGCAGGTAGAACCGATCGGCAATGGGCCCGGCGCGACGCAGGTCCCGGAGGCGCACACATTCGGGCTCGCGCATCGGTCGAGGCAGCGCTCGCCAAGTTGGGGCGCGCTGCCGCAGACGCCGATGCCGTCCGACTGGGTCGCATGGCACGACAGATCCGCGCGGCAGGGCGCGATGGCCGGCCCGCCGCAGGCGTCACCCTCGTCGCCGGAGCGCTTGCAGGTGAAGGTGATCTGGTTGCAGGACAGCGCCAGGGCCGGATCAGGATCGCAGGGCGCCGACCCGGCGAAGTTGCACGGCTCGCCCTCGCGCGGGTAATGCCGGCAGGTGAAGGTGGCCACGCTCTCGCAAAACAGGGACGGATCGCAGTCGCTGGTGGTCTGGCCTGTGAGGACGTCCATCTGGATCTGGCACCGCTCGCCGTCCCGCGCCGGCGTTGCGCAGACGAAGTTCCGGCAGGCGAGGCGCCCCGCCGGATCGCAGTCGAAGGTCGAATTGCACGGCTCGCCGGCCTTTTGATAGGGCAGACAGACGCCCGGGGTGGGCGTCAGCGACACGTTTCCTGAAGTTCCGGCGGTGCCGTAGTAGCTCGGGTTCCTGCCGTTGGCGCAGCGCGATCCGCGCTGGCACTCCTGGGCCAGGTCGCAGGCGCCGTCGTCAGGAACGTGGCCGACGAACAGATCCGGACAGTAGGAGAGAACCGTCAACACGTTGGGCGTCGGGCCGATGGGCGTGTACACGTACCCGGTGGACAGGGTGCAGGCGCTGTCGCGGTAGGCATTGACGCAGTCGTCGAGCGCGGCCGGGTCGATGGTGGTGCGGCCCTCGAGCAGCGAGGCCTGGACGGCGCCGAGCTGCTCGCGCGCGGCGAGCTTCGCGAACGGGATGCATTCGTCCTCGGTGGTGTAGCGGTCCTGCGTGAGCGTGGAGAGCTCGAACGGCGAACAGCACCGGAACTGGTGCGCGCAGAACGCCGCGGCCACCTTGTCGGCCAGCGGGGCGACGACCGGCTGAGAGTCGTCGCAGGTCAGCGCCGTGAACGACGCCGCGGCGGCGGTAAGCAAGAAAAGCGGGCGCGGTCGAAATCCAGGGCGCATCGGTGTCCTACGACCGTGTGCCTGGAGCGTAACACGGGATCGCGCGACGCTGGCAGTGTAGCCTTGAAGACGTGGCAGACGAAGGCAACGACGGGGAGCTCAGACGCCAGCTCGCGACGCTGGCGTACTCCCAGCTGCGATCCCCGTCGACCGCGGACGCCGTCGCGGCGGTCGGCTGGTGGAACCTGCTCTCCCGCCTCGGCCTGCCCGTGCCGCTGGTCGTCGTGCACGACTTCGGGTTGATCCTGTCCGGGGGACGATCGGCGTCCCGGCGGGAGG
>Ga0070689_100002636_pt1 | contig 11756 bp, 6 predicted proteins | sample KBSS23HmetaG_FD_64669 | JGI IMG/M metagenome (GOLD analysis project Ga0070689, IMG submission 64669) | Switchgrass rhizosphere microbial communities from Kellogg Biological Station, Michigan, USA - KBS S2-3H metaG | ecosystem: Host-associated > Plants > Roots > Rhizosphere ... | reverse complement strand
CGCGAAGCACCATAGCGAGCATTGCTAATGCTTCGGGTTGCTTGTTTTCGCGGATAGGTCGGTCGCCACGTTCCTGTGTCCTGTAGGGACATCATGAGAATAGCCCGGCGTTTTAACGCCGGGAAACTTCCCGCATGGCACGCAAGTCCCGAAGGGACGACTGAAGGATCGAGTGCGAGATTGGACCTCAGCCGTCCCTTCGGGACTCGCGACTTTTTGGCTTCCAACCCAGCAGTGAAACGCTGGGCTATTCTCGCTTGTCCCTTCGGGACAACAAAGCAGCGCTCTTCCCATACAGACAAAACGGCAGTGCGACTTACGGGTGACGACCAGCTCCCCAGGCGAGAGGGCTGGAACGCTAACACTCGCTGGGCGTATCGCGTATGCACCTTTCCCGAGGTTAGATCATCGCCTGATGGGCCGTAGCCCAATGTGTCGACACGCGTCATTCCATGACTCCAGTTTTGCGCGAGGTTATTGACGACTGTTGATTCATCGAGACTCTCCGGTCAGCCGGGAGAAATTCTCCTTGAGCTCCCTGAGCGCGCGATGCACCCGCATCTTCACGGCGCCGACGCCGCAATCCAAGATCCGGGCGATTTCCTCATACTTCAGGTTTTGAAAGCGACTGAGAATCAGGACCTCCCGCGATTCGAGGGGCAGTCCTGCCAGCGCCGATTGCAGAAGAGTGACTTCCTGGTTTTGCCTCAACTTCAGATCGGGCGCAGGGTCCGGGCTGGGCACGGAATCGCTTTTGTGGATCGCCTCGGTTTCCAGGGACACCTCATGCTGCCGCTTGCGCCACCAATCGAAGTGGGCATTTCTCGCGACCTGGTACATCCAGCTCGTGAAGCGGTTCCGGGTCTCGAAAGTGTGTCGGTATTTCAACATGCGCAAAAAAACATCGTGAACCAGGTCTTCACCCACCGCGTGACTGCCGGTCAGGCGGACGAAAAAATTGAACAGCGGCGTGCGATGGCGTTCATAGAGAACGCCCAGTTTCTCCACTTCGCCGTCCCGGACCCGCAGCATCAGCAGCTCATCGGTGGTTGAATCCACAACTCAGTTGTCCGTCTGTTGATGGATACTGAGCAAGCGAGAAAAGGTCACAGGACTTCTAAAAATGATGCCTGGCGCTTGATTCCCTGCTGTGCCGGAGCCGGCAACCTGAAGGTTGAACTCCAACAAGGCGCTGCCATCGGCGCTAAGCTGGAGTTCACGCTTTAGCGTGCTTCCTTGAGCCAGGGGGAAGCCGGCTACGGCGCTCGATCACCGCTTACCCCGAGGCCAAGGCAGGCTGGTTCTTCATGAACCAGAAATCCTTGATGGCTTGAGCCATGAGTTGGAGATTTTCGAGGCCGGAGGGTTTGACCAGATAGGCATTGGCACGCAGGTGATAAGCGCGATCAATATCGTCAGGCATGGGGGAGGAACTCAATACCAGAACGATCGTGGAGTCGAATTCAGGCCGCTCGCGCAGCCATCTTAGAACTTCCAGACCCATGATCCGCGGCAATTTCAAATCCACCAGCATCAGGCAAGGGAGCGGGTATTCGCTGCGGTCGGCGAATTTTCCGGCGCCGCTCAAATAATCCTGCGCATCGCGACCGTCTTTGGCGACGCGGATGGGACAGGGCATACCGACCTTCTTCATGGCCATCGTCATGACGAGGACATCATTCTCGTCGTCATCGACCAGCAAAATGGTCCGGGTCATGGTCATGGCCCCTCGCTCCCACGCAGTTCCAGCCAGAACTTGCTTCCCCGACCCAGCTTGGATTGAAAATCCACCTGCCCGCCCATTCGTTCGACCGCTTTGCGCACAATGGTCAGGCCGATCCCTGTGCCTTCGTACTCGGTGGCGGGGTGAATCCGCTCGAACATGCGGAAAATCCGCGCACTGTGTTCCGCCGCGATGCCGATGCCATTGTCCTGGAAATTCAGCCGCACGTGCGTATCGCGCCGCTCGGCCCAGATCCGGATCCGCGGCTGGATTCCGGGCGCGACAAATTTGATGGCGTTGTTCAACAGGTTTGAGACGCACTGGGTCAGAAAACCTTCGTGCCCCAGCACCGGCGGCAGCGTGCCTTCGATTTGGATGTCCGCCTGAGGCGGCTGCCAATCCGGATAGCTTTGAATGATTTCGCGGACCAGTTTGTCCGCATCGATGCGGGTCAACGGCACGGGGTCGCGGAGGATGCGTGTGTAATTCAGCACGTCTTGAATCAACCGGTCCAGGCGCGCGGCTGATGCGGAAATGCGGTCCAGATAATCGCGCCCCGTGGCATCGAGTTGAGTGGCGTGACTCTCGCGCAGGATTTGGGCGAAATTGTTCATCGCCCGCAACGGCGCGCGCAGATCGTGAGAGACACTATAAGAGAAGGCTTCCAACTCTCGGACCGTTTCCCGCAACGCGGCCGTGCGCTCTGCGACGCTCTTTTCCAGGGCTTGCGTGTGGTGCTCAAGTTGTTCTTGGGCCTCGTGCAGTGCGGCTTCGGCCTGTTTGTGCTCGGTCACGTCCTGAATGCCCAAGAGAATCATTTTCGCCGTGCTCTCAACGTCCTTCAGCATGCGCGCATTGATCAGAAAGGTGCGTCGCCCGATATGCTCAAAGTCATGCGCGACTTCGAAGTCGTTAAAAGGATGGCTCCGGAGGATGACACCTTCCACCAGCTCGCGCAGATTGGGGATGTTCCATTGGCCGTTGCCCAGCTCAAAAATCGAGCGTCCCTCGATTTCTGCGGGCGAGACCTTGAACGTGTTGTAGAACGCGTCGTTGGCGGAATGAACGCGCAGGTCGGCGCTCAGGACCATCAATGGGTCGCGCACGGTGCGAATCACCGTTTCGGCGTACGCCCGCGCTTCGCTAATGGCCAATTCGGTCCGCTTAAGCGCGTCGATGTCCACCAGCGCCAGCACCGCTCCCTCAACCTTGTTGTCCAGGCTCAGGTAAGGGCGCACGCGCAGCGAGTACCAGTGTCCATCTTTGTCCCGCACCTCGCGCTCGGACTCGCGCACGCTGTCGATGACCGCGGCAATGAATACCTCCAGGTCTGGCAGCTCGAAGTTGTGCCGGAGGGCGCCGAGCGGACGCCCAACATCGGAGGCCAGCAGGTTGAACGGCTTTTCCGCCTCCGACGTGAATCGGTGGATCGTCAGGTCCCGTTTGAGCACCACAATGGCCATGTGAGTGGCGCGTTGGAGGTTCAGCAGATCGCTGTTGAGCTGGTGCAGCAGCGCGTTCCGGGTGGCCATTTCCTCATTCACCGTCGTCAGCTCCTCGTTGGTGGACTCGAGCTCTTCCTTCGAGGTTTCCAGTTCTTCGTTCACACTCTGGAGTTCCTCGTTGGCGGAAGTGACTTCTTCGTTGGAGGCCTGGATCTCTTCGTTCGCCGCCTCGTGTTGTTCCTGGACCGACTGAAGATAATCGCGCGTCTCGGCCTGTTCGCGCTCCAATTCGGCGATGCGGCGTTGTGTGCTGGTAGGTTCACCCCTTTCCGCGGCCCACTCCGCGAGCCGTGCCCGAGGTCCTGCGGCAGACTTGGAAGGTTTCAAACCGCCCCGGTCATGCCTTGCGCGAGGGCCTGCGCCCTCGCCCCGGTCGGCCGGCTCAGGGGTGCGCCGAGGGGATTCGTGGAAGAAGATCAAATAGCACTTTTCCTTGAGATTCTTGAGCGGGACAACGTCCAGGCTGCCCGTTCGGGTCTGGCCGTTTTGATTCACGCGAATATTCTCACTCCGCACCGCCCGGTTTTCATGCTTCGCCTTGTTGAGCGCTGTGCGCAGGGGCAGCAACAAGCCTTCGCGCGCCATCTTCATGAGGTTGAAGGTGGCCCGGCCGGTGGGCGGCTTCAGATAGGGGCTGGTATCGCCGCGGAACTGCAAGACTTGCCACTCGGCATTGACGAGCACGCTGGCCGGTGCGTAGCGCGAGAGCGCGATGCGATCCGCCTCGCGCTGGGCTGTGGTTTCGAGGAGCCATTCCTCCTGCGACGCGGGGCCCGATGAAGTGGGTTTTGCCTGTTTCGCCGCCGGATGCCTGGGTGCCGAATGCAAATGCACCACAGGCGTCGGATGAGGCTTTTTGGAATAAATTCTGTGCTTCTTGTCCAGCGGCTCAAACAACTCTGTAAACGAGCCGATCGACTCGGACGCGCCCAGGAACAGAAATCCTTTCGGTTTAAGCGCGTAATGAAAGGTGGGCATGATCTGTTTCTGCAAACCGGCTTCGAGATAAATCAGCAGATTGCGGCAACTGACGAGGTCGATGCGTGAGAAAGGCGGGTCGCTCAGGAGATTCTGCCGGGCGAAAACGAGGGTCTCGCGCAGCGGCTTGCAGACGCGGTAGCCGCCGTTTTCCTCCACAAAGAATCGCCGCAGCCGTTCGGGCGAAACCTCCTGCACCAAGGATTTCGTGTAAAGGCCCGCGCGGGCCTTGTCCAGCAAGGCCTGGTTGAGGTCCGTCGCGAAGATTTGGAGCGCGGGCGGGCGCGGGGCGCGCTCGGCATGTTCGCAGATTGCCATGGCCAGCGAATACGCTTCCTGGCCGGTGGAGCAGCCCGGCACCCAGAGTCGGATTGGCTCGGCGCGACGCTCCTCCAGGAGTGCGGGAAAGACGCTCCGTTTGAGAACCTCGAACGCCTCCGGGTTGCGGAAAAAACCGGTCACGCTGATCAGCAGGTCCGAAAAAAGCACTTCCAATTCCTTGGCATTGCCGCGCAGCAGTCGCGCGTACTCATCCAGTGTCGTCAGCTTGCTGAGCACCATTCGCCGGTTGATGCGCCGCTGGATCGTGCTGATTTTGTAGAGGGAGAAATCAACCGTCGAGTGCTGCCGCAACAGCAGCAGAATTTTTTTAAAACCGGTCAGCACCGCTTCCCCGGACGCGGCTGCGGCTTGGGAACGCCGCCGACGTCGTCCGCCAGCTTGTAACAGGTTATCCCGGTCCTCGAGCCCGCCCGGTGGCTCAGGCGTTCCTGCGGCCACATAGGGATGATGGGCAATGTGCGCCAGTTCATTGGCGATGTTCTCCGGCGAGAGAACGAAATCGACGCAGCCGGCAGCAATGGCGCTGCGTGGCATGGAATCGTATTTGGCGGATTCATCCTGGGCAAAGGTTATCCCCGCTTCGGCTTTGATCGCTTCCAGGCCCAACGTGCCATCCGAGGCGGTGCCGGAAAGGATCACGCCAATGGCCCGCTCATGCTGGTCCTGGGCGAGTGACTCGAAAAAGAAATCGATCGACCGATGCGCCCGACCGGTTTCGACGCGCGGCTGAAGCTTCAAATTGCCTTGCGAAATCGCCATGATGGCATTGGGCGGGATGACAAACACGCGATTGGGTCGGACAGGCATGTTGTTGCTGACCTCGTGAACCGGCATCTGAGTCGCCCGGGCCAGCAATTGAGTCAGTGCGCTCGAGTGCGCCGGGTCCAAATGTTGCACCAGCACAAACGCCATGCCGGTATCGAGCGGCAAATGCTGGAGCAAATGGGTGCACGCCTCCAGGCCGCCGGCCGAGGCGCCAATGCCAACTATTGGGAAGCGCATTTCCGCGCGGCTGGCTGACGTGGCCAGGCGGATTTCAGGAGCGGCCCCTGATCCGCTGTCGGGAGAGGTTTGTTTGACCGGCTTTTGGCTTCGGTCTGCGGACCTCGAGCCTCGAAGCGCCGATCCCGCGCCCGACGCTTCCGGTCGATTCGGAGTGTTTGCCTTCGGTTGAGTGCCCGACTGGTTCCCGGGCTTGGGGTGGGACCTGGCTTCACCCTTTGCGCCCTGTCTTGGTATGGCTTTCATGTGGTCTGTTGTTGCGTCCATTCGGCACAGCTTTTCAGACCCGCTCGCGAATTCAGCGTTTCCCAAATCTCATATTAGGTAATCCCCAAGTCTCATCAACAATTTTTTCCTGCACGAGCTCAGAAGCATCTCAGTTACTGATCAGGCCGCAAGATGGACGACAGAATTTTTAGCCGCAAAGAGGCACAAAAATCACAAAAACTGAATCCTTCTGCGCCTTTTGTGCCTTATCGTGGCTATCTCCATTTCGTCAAATTGTCGTAAAACCCACGGTCTGCTCAGTAGTGCGCTGACATGGCTTGGTTCATAACCAGCGTCTGAGCCATTCCCACGCCTCCGCCTGCATCTCCGCGTTGAACTCGTGTGGCGTGTCGTAGAGCCGGGTGCGGCATTTCTCCGGCGCGCCGGCTTTCTTGTAACACGCGTTGAGTTTGTCGAAGCAGGCGCGCACGCCATCGAGATCGAAGAGTCCGTCCTTCGCGCCGTTGATCACCAACAGGGCCCGTGGCATCGCGAGCGAAGCGATGTCGGGATAATCGAGATGGCGATACAGGCCGGGCACGACCTTGGTATGGCCGATCGTGTTCCGGATGTGGCGGCGGAGCTGGCGCGGGAACGACGCCATCCATCCGACGACCACCGCGGCCTTGATCCGGTCATCCAGCGCGGCAAGGTGGCACGACCGAAGGCCGCCCACGGACAAACCCACGCAGCCAATGCGGTTTCTGTCCACGTCCGGTCGTGTGAGCAGGTAATCGACCGTGCGGATGTCATCCCAAAACATCACTCCCGGCCACGTGAAACCGGCCGAGTAGATTGTGCGGCCGACCAGCTGCTCGCTCTGGCCAGCGCGCCGGTTGAATTCGGCGATTCGCTCAGGCTTGATATCGCGCGGCCGCTCGCGCCAGTCAGCCAGATCGTCATCGAGCAACATCCGGCGCTCGCCCCAATAGAACATATCAATCACAACAACAACATAGCCCTGCCGCGCCAGCTCGCTGGCGATGCTCTTGCTACCGTAATAGCCATTCTTGAAATCGGTCAGCGCCGCATGTTCGCCTTCGATCTCGACGATCTTCTCCTTGCCCCAAAGATAAAACCCGCCGTGATCGTGGAGCGCCACGATGCCTGGCGCGGGCAGCTTCGCCCGTTTCGGGACCAGCACGAACGCCGGCACGCGGATGTCTGGCGTGGTGTTGAAATAGACCTTTTCCCGCACGTAATCCCCTACGTCAATCCGCTCGACCACCTCCGCCTGAGGGTCGCACCTGGGTGGCGAGTAATGCAGCAGCTCCAGCAGTTTGCCGCGCGCTTTCCGTCTCCATGCCGTGAGACTCTTGAATCCAGGTCGCAGCCAGGACAGGGGAAACTCGCCGCTCACCGCCTGGCTTTGAATGAATGGCCACAGCGATCCAACATCCGATTCGGTGCGCACCATTGGAGATTCCTTCGTATTCGCTCTTTGAGCAAGGCGGACCGGCGGGCTGCCCGGAGCTTGGGAAAAGGTGTCCTCCGGGGCAAACGACCAACACAAACCCGCGGTGAGCCAACGAACGAAATCGCGCCGGCTGGGATCTGGAGCGGATGCTTCCCGTCGCTGTGTCTTCGCCGAACCGGTCGAGTGCTCGGCTGGTCCTCGACCCTCCATAGAGCAATTCATTCCATGAACCGCACACTTAAAATCGAATGACGAATGTCGAAATCAGAATGAGATCGGCTTGCGGCCAATCGGCCGGCGGTTAGTCGTTGGCCCGGGTAGTCCACATGCCGAGGTTGGATTTCTTGATGTAACTCGCGTGGCCGTCACAAAAGGTGGTGTTGAAGCCGCCGTTGTGGCGCTTGCCAACGTGGCCCACGGTCGGGTTCCTTGTGTCCGGACTGGAGAAAAGATAGGCGGGGCCGAAGCCGGCATTGTACCACGCGTCGGTTTGCTCGATGCACCAGATTTCGAAGACGGAGTAGCGGGCGTCGCAAATGGCGATAGTCCCTGGCGTGTCCTGGATCTCAGAGAGCCGTCGGCTGGGATTGTCCCAGTTGTTGATGAACGGGCCGTTGGCGTCATCCCATTCTCTTTTCGAGGTCACGTAAAAGACGCCGCCCTGCGGGTTGCAGACGTAATCATTCGTCAACACCTTCGGCGTGCCCGGCGGGCGCTTGTCCGTCCATGTGTTGTGCTGCACGGCGCTGGAACAGCTATAAACTTTCTCGGTCTGCATGTACGGCCGGCAAAAATCCTGCCACCAGTACAGCAACGTCTGGCCCGGCCAGGTGTAGGCATAGCCGTACGGCAGGAAATCACTGAAATCGTGCGCATACAACATCGTTGCAAGCCCGATCTGCCGCATGTTCGAGAGGCACGACGTCTGTTTCGCCTTCGCCTGCGCCCGGGCCAGCGCGGGCAGGAGCAGCGAGGCGAGGATGGCAATGATTGCGATAACAACCAGAAGCTCGATGAGCGTGAAGCCGGTGGATGATGGGAATGAGCTTCTGAGCACTGTGGGGTTGGGGGAGATTCGCCTCGTGTCTGTCTTCATGTGGGGAACTTCCGACTGCACGTTTTCAGCGTCAACAAAAATTTCACGGCAATTTGCCGCGCTGCGCGTTCAGACCAAATACGAAAGTTTCTTAGTAGCATCGGGCTTTGTATGTGTTTAGCGTCGGAGTTGCGCGAGCGAACGGAGCGCGGCGTTTACGCCGCTTCAGCGTGGCACAATCGCTGTGACGTTGTCGATTTCCCCGAGCCTCGGGGAACTGAGGACATTGAAGCGGCCTGAAGGCCGCGCCCCGGTTGTTATTGATTGGGGCGCTAACCATTCGTAGAAACCAAATCTGTAACAAATGTGCCGGGTTTTTCAGGCAGCTTTGGGCCAGTTTGCTGGTCGGTTTGAGGTCGAAGACCTCGCTGTACAGATAGACGGGCTTTAGCCCGGTGTTACCGGGCGACGCAGACGATGAGCCGTTTTAACGGCTACTCACCTCGCGGACAAACCGTTTAAACGGTTCTGATCGTCCCTCCAATCGTTAGCACCGGGCTGAAGCCGCGGTGCTAATGAGAGGGGTGGCAGGTGTGAAAATGAGCTTTTGGTGAGACAACATTCCTCTCAACGCGGCAGGTGTTGTTACAAGCGCGACCGTAGTTCGCGGTAAAGTCGAGTCATCAAAATGGCGAGGCACCCGTGCCACTACCGGGTCGCTGTCGCGGCCTTCTCTTGAGCTTCACTCCAAGCCTCTTTGGCAATGCGCCGGAACTGCTCGATGGCTTCGTCAAATGTTCGGCGCGCCTCCGCGCGTTCGGGCTCCGCAATCGCCCGTTCCCGCGTTCGCCAGAGCTGCTCGATGGTTTCGATGCACCATAACGCACTGTCCCGTGACGCGCGGATGGGTTTGCCGCCCACAATCACATTGACCGGATTGGTGTGGAGCTGCGGAAAGTGTCGGAGCGCGACCCAGGCGCTCTGATGGATTTCAATCTCCAACTCCCAATCATGCGCCTGGCCGTCCGCCGGAACCTCTTTGGTTGCGACCGCTCTCCCATTAACCATGATCTCGACAAGACGCGGACCGCTGGGAATGAATTCGTCGGTGCGTGGTCCGTGCAGGGTTACCGTATCACCGACAAACCGTTTGCCCTCGGGCGGCACAATCATGCCGTGAGCAACCGCTCGCGGCAGTTCCGGCGCGAATGCGAGTTTGGCTCGAATCCGTGCCTTGCCCGGCGCGGTCAGGCGCACGTCCCCGCGCCCAGGCGCAACGTCGTTGACCGTAAAGGCAAGCGCGTGAGCGAATCCGTCCGAGACATACGAACGTCCCGCTGCAAGGCCCTTGCACCACTCGCCGAAATCGATCCGAGTCACGGTGCCCAAGTGGACGTACACGCGCCCCTGGCCCACGCGCTCACCGCTCATGCAGGGAAAATCCGTTTCGCCGCTGACCTTGAGCGGGAAACCGCAATTGAGCAGGTGATACCACATGTTCCATTCGGCAATGCGCGGGGTGTCCATGGCGCTGATGAAGTCACACACCCCTGCGGCCGTGCTCACACAGATTTCCATCGCGCCGACGCCATTCATCTGCGGCACGGCGAGGTTCGGCAATTGCTCGGCGGTGCGTAGGTGCGCAGAAACCATCTCCGATTCGCTCAACGCACCGTCGCGGTCGGCGTCGATCGCATCGAACCGCAACGGTAGCAAGGCCTGTTCGCACTCGGTCCGCACCAACAACGCATCCTGGTTTGCATCGAACCGTTTGAACAGCCGCCGGGTGGCGTCTTGCGCGTCAATCTCCAGCCCGCTGGCGGAGTGCGCATAGCCAGTCACAGCTCCTTGTGCCTTCGCCCATTTCATGACCGGGGTGGTCCAGGTCGGCCAACCTTTGATCTTGGTGCCTTCGGAACCCGGATAGGTTTGTTCCTTCAGGTTGAGCAGACAGACGTGTCCCAATGCCTGCGAACCGAAGCCGCTAATTTCCAGATCATACTTCATCACGCTCAGCGGTTCGCTGAGCTGGTGCACGGTGGGTGTGAAAAAGCGCCGTTGATAATCGTAACAAGGACCCCAGGTCAGCACGCACCCGACGTTCAATCCTTCACCGTTGACTTGCAGAAACATGTCCTCGGGTGTCACGCCCTCGGTCGGGCTCGAGTAGTGCGCGCAGCCGGCCCCGTGAATGTGATGGTCGCCGCTGTAGAATCCGTAGTCCATCGGATTGATCCAGCGTTCGAGTCTCACCTCGAGCTCCGCCGTCGCGAGTGATGGAATTTCAACCTCGCGCCGAAGTTGCCGGTATTCCGGGCCGCGGTCGCATTGCATGCGCAACCGGCCGGGAGGCAACAGCACCACATCGCCATCGCGCCGGTAGATTTGCGGCTGAAAATAGAAGTCCGGTGCGAGCCGCTTGGCCTGCGGCGGAACCACATGGCCGGCCTCGTCGCGAAAAATGAAGCGTGCGGCGACGGCCTTCCCGTCGTGGTCCTTGACGCTCAACTTTGTCCTAACGGCGGGTCGAATGTCGAACAACACAGACGCTTCGCCTCGATAGCCGAGGTCTTGATTTCCCTGGCCGACATCGAATCCGATCGTGGCGTCGCGTGGTCCCGATTCACTGCTGTAAATGAGGGCGATGGCGTACTCGGCCGCGAGACCGCTCAAGTTCGGCGACATGGGCGGTCGCGAATACATCTCCAGCTCCAGAAATCGGCCTGCAACCGCGTTGGTTTCGGCCGTTTCCTTGAGTTGCGTTCGCTGCATGCGTTGCGCGCTCAGCGGTGTCATCCCGGCATAGACCTGACCCGCCTGCGGACTCACCAGGCGCAGCTCCCGGGTCAGAGCGCTCTGGTTGATTACTTTCACGAGCACGGGAGTGAAGCCGGCTTGTTGCAACAGGGCTTTCGCGGGGCCACGTTGCACTTTCACGCGGGATTCAGGATTGATCGTGACAACCAGAAGCACGTGCGGATCCAGCAACTCCTGCAGGCGATCGGCGTCTCGGGCCTGCGCAGCGGCTTCGAGTCCTTTGATCGCTTCGTCCGGCAAAGGCGCTCCAAGAGACTGGTGCGCTTGCAGCACGCGAGTGACATTGGCTGCCAACGGTTGCCCTTCCACTGGAACGCGAAAATCCGTTTGGCCGTAAACCGTGGACGCCACCGCGAGGAAACACAGATAGCAAGTTGCCGGCCGACTCATCGTTTCGCCGCCGAGCATACCGTCGGACACATGCATCCGCAACACTCACCAGATACCCGGAAAGATGCGGTACCGCACTTTACGCGCGTAGTCCTGGTAGCCGGCCAGTTCACGGTGTAAGAATTGATCTTCGAGCCGGATGCGCCTGAGGAGAACTCCCGCCACGCCTGCGGCCGGCAGCAATGCCCACCAGGAGCCCAGAGCAATTGCTCCGCACAGGGCGCTGCCGGCGCCTCCCAAATAGCCCGGATGCCGGATGAACCGATACGGCCCGCTGGT
>Ga0070689_100002635_pt1 | contig 11759 bp, 7 predicted proteins | sample KBSS23HmetaG_FD_64669 | JGI IMG/M metagenome (GOLD analysis project Ga0070689, IMG submission 64669) | Switchgrass rhizosphere microbial communities from Kellogg Biological Station, Michigan, USA - KBS S2-3H metaG | ecosystem: Host-associated > Plants > Roots > Rhizosphere ... | reverse complement strand
CCGACGACGTCGCCACCGTGCAGACCAATCTCGGCGGTGGCTGCTTCCGCACCGGCGGCATAACCAGGAAGGCCGCCGACTACGCCGGAGTCGACCACACCAGCCTGACCTACGTCGACGACGGTGGCGTCAACGGGAGCCCGATCTTCGGAGTTCGCGACAGCACCAGCGGATTCAAACTGCTGACCGACAACGGGTACTTCAAGGTCGTGTTCAACAAGACCGGCGCCAGCGGGTGCACCTCGGCCAAACTCGGCGCGGAGTTCCAGTACGAGCACAACCAGGACGGCTCGGGCGGATTCTCGGCCACCGCCGGGTGGGGGGCCTTCAGCGTCAGCTACGCGGACCCGGGGAGCAAACTGCGGAAGTCGACCTCGGCCGTATATCTGTAAACGGTTGTCACATGGGCAAGCGCTGACCGCCACCATTCTTGCCACGAACGAGATTGACCCGTCGCAGCGCGCCGGGGCGCGCGTCGCTCGCTCCGGCGCGCCACGCTAGGCGCGGCGGAGGTCGGCGCGCGCGATCGCGTAGCGAACGTCGAGCGCGCCGTAGAAGTCGGCCTCGCCGTCGAACGACATGCCAATCGCGACAGCGACCTTCACCGATCCGATGTTCGCCGGATCCATCTGCGCGATCGCGCGCGGCACGTCGTGACGAACCATACCGTAGGTGAGCGCAGCGCGTGCCGCCTCGGTCGCGTAACCTCGTCGCCGGAACAGCGGAGAGATGGTCCATCCGAGCTCGAGAGGGGTCTCCGGGCCGAGCGGCAGCGACGTCTCGCGAAAGAACGCGCCCACCGTTCCCGCGAAGGTGCCCGTCGCCCGCTCCTCGATCGCCCAATACCCGGCGCCGGTCAGCATCCAGGCGCCGGTGCATGACGTGAACAGGCGCCACGCGTTCCGGCGGTCGGTAGTGCCGCTCGCGTAACGCGTGACGTCCGGGTCGCCGATAAGGCGCGCGTACTCCTCGAAGTCGTCGAGGCGGAGCTCTCGAAGGAGCAGGCGCTCGGTGGTGAGACGGGGGATGGCGATCGGCGGCGACGCGTCAGTCACGCGGCCATTCTAGCCTGTCGGCTACGACCCGGCGCGTGACCGAGTTTCATCGGCGCCGCTTTTCGGTAGAAGGAGGCGATGGCGATCCGTTCGTTCGACGACTACCACGGGCACGAAGCGGTCTACCGCGTCGACGACGAGGTCACCGGCCTCCGCGCCGTGATCGCGATCCACAGCACGACGATGGGCCCCGCGCTCGGCGGGACGCGATACCTGCCATACCGGCGAGACGACGACGCGGTGGCCGACGCGCTCCGCCTTTCGCGCGCGATGACGTACAAGAACGTCCTCGCCGGCGCGCCGGCGGGCGGAGGAAAAGCGGTGCTCATCGCCGATTCGTCCGTCGGAAAGACGCCCGCGCTCCTCGCGGCGTACGGCGCGCTCCTCAATCGCCTCGGCGACGTCTTCGGGACCGGCGAGGACGTCGGCTTCTCCGTCGCCGACTGCGAGGAGGTGCGGCGGGTCAGCCCGTTCATCGCGGGCACGGACAGCGCGGGGTCGGGCAACCCGGCGGTGCACACCGCGCTGGGCGTGCTCGAGGCGATCGTGACCACCGCCGAGCGCCTCTTCGGGACGCGCGACCTTGCGGGGCGGCGCATCGCCGTCCAGGGCCTCGGCGCGGTCGGGTCGCGCCTCGCCGCGCACCTCCACGACCGCGGCGCCGAGCTCACCGTCGCCGACGTGGATCCCGCGCTCGTCGACCGCGCCGTCGCCGCGTGGGGCGCCCACCCGGAGCGGCCGGAGCGGATCCACGCCGCCGATGTCGACGTCTTCTCGCCATGCGCGCTCGGCGGCGTCCTCCACGACGGAACGATCGGCGACCTCCGCTGCCGCGCGATCGTCGGCGCAGCGAACAACCAGCTCGCGCGCGCCGACCTGGCCGACGCGCTCGGGGCTCGATCGATCCTGTGGGCCCCCGACTTCGTCGTCAGCGCCGGCGGGATCCTCGGCGCGTTCGAGGAGGTGGCGCGGATGCCGGGGCGGCCGCCGGTGCCCGACACGCCGCTCGACGAGCGCCTCCGCGGAATCGGCGTCCGCCTCGGGACGATCTTCGATCGCGCCGAGTCGAGCGGCGTCTCCACCCACGCCGCCGCCGTCGCGCTCGCCGAGTCCCTCCTCGCCGCGGCCAGGAGATAGGAGCGTCCTCTCGAAGGTCGAGCCTGCGCTCCACCGGCCTCGTGCGCCGGAGCGGTGCTTCGTCCGACGCGAGGGCCGATGACTCGATCGCGTCGCCACGTGCACCGCGCGTGCGACCGCGTAACGGGTGTGCCATTCTGATGGTCCATGCTGACGCTCCCTCGCGGCCTCGCTCCGTTCGTCGCGCTCCTCGTGGTCTCCGCCTGCGCGAAGGATCCCCCCGCCGCCACGAAGGACGCCCCGCCGTCCGCGGCGCCGCAGGCTGCCGCGGCGAAGGGGGGCGCCGTGTCACTGGGCGAGCCGATCCCGGCGGGCGCGCCGGTGGTCGCGCTGAGCGACGTGGCGAAGAACCCTGCCGCGTTCGACGGGAAGAGCATCACGACGATGGGCACGGTGACGTCGGTGTGCCAGGCAATGGGCTGCTGGATGGAGATCAAGGACGACGTGGGCCAGGCGCATATCAAGATGGCCGGCCACGGCTTCTTCGTCCCCAAGACCGCCTCGGGGCGGAAGGCGAAGGTGATGGCGACGCTCGCGAGTAGCGGCGGCTCGTGCCACGAGGACGACTGCCACCCGCCGGACTCTCCCGGTTCGGGCGGCGAGCTCGCGAAGCTCCAGCTCGTCGCGACCGGCGTCGAGCTCGATTAGGATATACGATTAGGAATTGTTTCTACCCCAAATATCGCCCGTACCAGTCGAGCACCTTCGCCCACGCGGCGGCCGCCGCCTCGGCTTTGTAGCGCGCGCCCGTCTCGTTGAAGAACGCGTGGTCCGCGTTTGGATACGTCACGATCTCGTGCGCGAGGCTCGCCTTTTCGAGCGCCGCCTTGGCTGCGTCGCGCGACGCGTTCACCCGCGTGTCGCGCTCTCCATAGACCGCGAGCACCGCCGCCTTCGAGCCCGTGAAGTCGGCTCCATCGGGGAGCGGCCCGTAGAACGGCGCGGCGGCCGCGAGGCGCGGGTCCTTCGACGCGATGAGGCGCCACATCATCCCGCCGCCGAAGCAAAAGCCGAGCGCTCCGAGCTTCTTCCCGGGGGCGCGCTTCGCGAGCTCGTCGAGCGCCGCGCGCATGTCGGCGACGAAGCGCTCGGGCGCCACCTTCGACAGCGCGGCCGTCGCGTTCGCCGAATCGCCGAGTGACGCGGTGCCGCCTTCTTCGGAGAGCAAGTCGAGCGCGATCGCTGCATAGCCGGCCGCCGCGAACCGCCCGGTGAGCCCGCGATGATGCTCCGTGAGCCCGCGATTCTCGTGAATGACCAGCACCGCGCCCCGCGGGCTCTCGGGCGCCGACCACGCACCCTGCAGCGTCGCCGACGGACCCGGGAACGTGATCGACTCGATCGCCGCCGACGTCCCTGCGGTCGCGTCCTTCGGCGGTGAAGCGGAGCCCACCGCGTGGTTGCTCCGCTCGTTCGTGCATCCCGCGAGCATCGTGGACGCCGCGGCGGCACTCAACCCCATGAGGCACAACCGACGGACCGCTTCGCGCCGCGAGACGATCCCGTCCGCGTGATCGACGACGACTTCTTCCACGAGGTACCGAGCAATGTCGTTCATGCCGAGGATTGTACGCGGGTGGCCGCCACGGGCGTCAGGCGCGCAGGCGCTCGAGCGCGCGCGCCAGGCGGATCGCGCCCGCCTCGAGGTCCTCGCGGTCGTAGTAGGCGAAGGACAGGCGGGCGTGGCACCGCGAGCCTCCCGAGCGAGAAAAGGCGGGCCCGGGCTGGAACGCCACGCCGTGCTCGCGGGCGATCGGCAGGAGCTCGCGGGCATCGATCCCGTCCGGCAGCCGCAGCCACAGGAAGAAGCCGCCGCCGGGCGGGTCGAACGCGACGGTGTCGCCGAGATGCTCCCGGAGCGCGGCGCCGAGCGCGGCGGAGCGTGCGAGGTAGGCGCGGCGCAGCGCCGATCGATGCTGATCGGCGAGCCCGAGCTCGAGGGCGCTCTGCACCATCGCGGAGGTGAACGGGTTGAGCCCGCCGCCGCTGTCGAGCAACCCGCTGCGCACGAGCCTGTCGATCCACCGCGGCCCGGTCTGGATCCATCCGAGGCGAAGCCCCGGCGCGAGGATCTTGGAGAACGATCCGAGGGAGAGCACCGCGTCGGTACCGGCCCAGGCGGCGAGCGGCCGGGGTGGCGACGACGTGTAGCCGAGGAGCTGATACACCTCGTCGGCAACGATCGGCACCTCGTGGCGCAGCGCCAGCTCCACCAGCTGCTCGCGCCGCGACTCCGCGAGCGTCACCGACGTGGGGTTGTGAAATGCCGGGATGGTGTAGAGCAGCGCCGGCCGGTGCTCCGCGAGCTTCTCGGCGAGCGCGTCGACGACGATGCCATCGCGGTCCATCGGCACGGAGGCGGTGGTGAGGCCGTGGTCGGCGAAGATCCGCAGTGCGAGGAAGTACGTGGGCTCCTCGACGAGGATCGTGTCGCCCGGGCGGGTGAAGAGCGAGCACACCAGGTCGAGGCCCTGCGACGCGCCGCCGGTCACGAAGAGGTCGTCGGCAGAGACCGGGAGCCCATACCCGTCGGTGAGGAATCGGGCGAGCGCCGCGCGAAAGTGGCCATTGCCCTGCTCGGCCCCGTAGGCGAGCCAGCCCAGCGGATCGGGCTCTGCGATCCGACGCGCGGTGGCCTCGCGCATCACGTCGAGCGGGAGGAGCCCGGGGCCGGGCTGACCGACGCCGAGGTCGATCATGCCCGGCGGGATGTTCACCTGCGTCACCTGCACCTGGGACATCGCGCGCTCCGGGCTCCTCGCGCGCCATGGGCCCGCCCCGGGATGATGGCAAAGGGTCGCGTCGCGATCAAATCGAGATCGGTGGCGATGCAATGGCTGCCGCGGTTGTCGGAGACGAACGACACCAGCCCTTACCGCGGGCATCGAGGCAGAGGCCGCTGGCTCTGTTGACCAAATCTACAGCTGTCCAGGAGACCGGGTCGATCGTCCATTGCTGAGCGGTGCTACGGGCAGAGGAAGCGCACTTCGTAGTCTTCGCACGAGCCGTCGGGCTGGTCGGCGTTCCGGCACACGCCGCCGACGTCGGGCGTGCAGGTGTACACCTCGCCGGTGGCGCTGAAGTCGACCTTGCCGACGACCGTGCGGCACTCGATCGCGAGCGGGTTCGGGCACGCTTCGCCCGCGAGGAGGAAGTCGGCGAGCGTCTCGAAGTCGCCGACGCCCGACGGATCGTCGCGATCGAGGAACGGCGTCCAGGTGGGCGCGGGGCAATTCACGTCGGCCGGGCACGTCGCCGACGCGCCCGAGCACGTCTCCGCCGGATCGCACGCGGCGCCGCTCGAGACCCGGCACACGGTCCCCGACGCGACGAAGCGATCGGCCGGGCACTCCTTCGACGCGCCGTCGCACGCCTCGGCGACGTCGCAGTCGCCGGCCGACGGACGGCACGCGACGCCGGCCTTCTCGGCCGCGAACGGGCACGAGAGGCCGCACGATGAGGAGAATGCAGGCGTGTCGCTCGTGCACGGCTTACCGTCGAAGCAGCCGAACGAGCACGTCAGCCCCGCAGGCTTCGCGCCGATCCAGCGGCGCACCGGGTCGCTTTCGCAAATCCCCTGCATCGAGGCGGCGCTCGTGAGGCCGGCGTGCGACGCGAAGAGGCGGCACGAGTCGCACCAGTCGTAACCGGCGCTGCGGACGGTGTCGGCGAGACCGCCGAGGAAGCTGTCCTCCGTGAGAAGCGCGCTTCGCGCGCGCCACGCGAAGAGGAGCCCTTGGAGCTCCGGCGCGACGAGCTGCACGTTCTCGTCCTCCACGTCGCCGCCCGTACCGGCGAAGACGTACGTGTTTGTGTTGGAGTCGATCTTCCACGCGTTCATGCCGCTCGTGTTCGCGGGGCCGTGCGCCGATCCATCGAACGCGTCGTGGAGGAGGCTGAAGATGCGCCCCACCTGGCCAAGGAACGTGGAGGTGTCCGACGCGTTCTCATCAACGCAGCACACGGCCGTGGCGTCGCAGTAGTTCATCGGGTCGTTGAGGAACGTGTTCCCGATCTCCGTGTAGTTCTTCCCGCCGGCGGTCTGCTCACTCATGAAGTCGGCGAACGCCTCGTTCAGGTATGCGCCCTCGTGGCTCGGGGGAGGATTCAGATCTTTGTCCAGGTTCGTGAGACGCGACGCGATCGCGCCCGTGTACCCGATCGTGATGTTGTCCGGTCCCACGTTGTTCATCAGCGAAGCCAACACGAAGTGGCCGTATTCGTGGCTAATCACGCCCCGAGAATTCTTGGCCACGGAGTCGTTCCCTACGATCATGTCGACGGCGTAGATGATCCCGGCGAGGACCGCGATCGTCACACCGGCGACCGCCCCGACCGGACCGATGGTAGCCCCGACCCTACCGAGGAACGCCGCGGCGGCGGCGACCGCTGCGTCGTACGCGAGGTTGGAGAAGCCGAACGCGGGCGTCACGACCTGGCTTCCCACGAGCCGCGCGAGGTTCCCTACGAGGATCTCCACCCTCCGCGGCTGGAAGCCGATCGTGCTCAGTACGTATTCGCCGCCCTCCGTCGCCTGGGCGAGCATGTTGAAAGTGGCATTTTGCGTCACGAGATTGTAATTCGTGTTCGTCTTCAGCACGTTGGACGAGATGCTCCCGAAGTCGCAAATGTCCGTCGCGATGAGGAAGGTCGTCATCTCGGCGAACGGCGACGAGCTCTGGATGCACACCGTCGCGCTCTTCCCTTGCGACACCTTCATCGACGCGACGCTGTCGCCACCGGTGTGAGCGACGTACATCGTAGGGAGGATGCTGAGCGACTTCTGGCGCAGCGTCACGCGCACCCCGGGTAACGGCACCTGTGTCCCGGCCGCCGAGCCCCACGTGCGGATCATCGGCGTCCCCGGACCGAAAGAGGGGTCGGTGTTGCGGAGATCCAATTTCACGTTCACCCGCACCGATCCGTGGACGAGGCGATCGATGAAGCCGATGGCCTGCTGGACGCCGCGCACGACAGCGGTCACGACCGACGCGATCGCCTTCACCACCTTGTGGAGGAAGCTGAAGAGGCCGAACGGCCGGATCGTCGCGGACGACTGCAGGCTCACCGCTGGATCGACGAGCGCGTCGAGGTTCATGTAGAGGAACCCGGCGTCGCGGAGCGCCTGGTACGAGATCGCGCCGTCGGCCGTGCGCGCCCCGGCCGGGATCGCGCGGAGCGGCATGGCGCGGAAGATCACCGAGCCGTGCAGCGCCGCGTCGCGAATTTGGTTGTACGTCACGCCCGGCAGGATGGCGAAGAGGAAGACGCCGGTGCCGTCGCCGTCGTTATCGAACGTGCCGCGCAGCCCGTCCCACTGCGCCTGCTCCTCGCTGAAGATCGGGAGTGTATCGTGGTGGATGAGGAGCTCGTCGAGGAAGTCGAGCTGCTCGCGATCTTCGATGTAGACGTTGGCGTAGTAGAGGGCGGGGTTCCCGTCGGCGTCACGCTCGGCGAGCGGCTTCGTGGCTGGCCACGAGAAGCCATCGCGGAGCGCGATCGACTCGGCGGGCGATATCGCGGGAGGGAGCGTACCGAACGACGCGCCGAGCTCGAGGCGGATCTCGGTGACGTTTACCTCGCCCTTCGTGCTGGACGCCGGGCCGTGCTCCGCGCGGAGGAGCTCGAGCCGCGCGTAGGTGATCTTCCGCACCGTCCCGCCGACGCTCCCGTCGGAGCAATGGTCGAGATCGAACGTGCGGGATTTCACGATATCGGCGGCGGCCGTGGGCTGGAGCTCGGTGACGCGCCCGCTGTACATGCACTCGACGAGTCCGCCGGTCGGCCCGCGATACGAGAGGTGCGCCTTCTTCGCGCCCGACGAGCTGCCCAAGGTCACCGGGATGACCGGCGGCACGACGATCGAGAGCGGCTCGGCCGGCGTGGCCTCGCCCTCGTGATGTGCGCCGGCGGGGCTGTAATCGCGCGACGCTACCAGCACCACCTTCGCGTCGTCGATCGTGACCGAGACGTCGACGCCGTCGTCGGACGCCGACACCGTCGCCGCACCCCCGGGCGTGGTGGCCTGCGACACCGATGAGGACGGCGACGAGTCGCAGCTCGCCATCGCCGCCAAGAGGGCGATGCACAGGATGCGAAGTACGACGATCCAAGCGGTCCTCGATGTCTTCATGGGGCTTCGCTCCTCGGGTGCGAGGTGTCGGCGTTCGGGCGCGCGCGATCGCGCCGCGCGTGCGGCGGGCGGCAAGAGAGACAGAGGCGATTAGCCACGAACGTGACGAGACATGAATTCGAAAAATCGATTGCGGCGCAGAAAAGAAAGATATTCGGCGCCATGGCCGCCGGCGCACGGAGCCCGTCCCCGCCGCTGCTACAAGCGGATCGCGCTGCGTGCGGGCGATCACTCGAGTGACCGCAACAGGTGACCCGGTCACCGTCGAGTCCACGGTGGCGAGAAGGTCGTGTTGGCGCGGCGTTCAAGCGGGGTGGTGCGGTTGACATAACCAAGAGTCGATTGCGTGAGCGCGCCCGTGGCCTTGCCGGTCGCGAGGCGCGGTCGCGCGGTCGCGAAATCGACACGTTGTACGGAGCCGATGCGCGGCAGCGGCGAGGCCGTGTCGGCGGGCGGCTATGCGTAAGGTGACGGTGTGCGCATCGAACGACCCGAAGCTCGTCAGAGCCGCGCCGGTGGCGTGCGCGTCTTGCCATGCGGCGAAGTAGGAGCGGCCGGACGCGCCGTCACGTTCGCCTCATATCGACACGACGCGTACATCTCGGAGGCCCGCCGCGAGCTGCTTGATATCGTCGAGATCGTGGGTCGCGATGATGGCGGACCCGTCACGATGCGCAAACTCGATTATCCGGACGAGCAGGTGCTGACGTGCAGCATCACGTTTGTCGACGACGATGGCTTGCAGCGGCATGCCACGAATTGCCCGGTGGTGTTCGAGCTCGTCGTACGAGCTTATGCGCGCTGGCTCGCGTCCCTTGGCGTCCCGGTGATCGACGTCAACCGATCGCGCGGATGGTGGCCGGATCGGGGTTGTCCAACCGGCTTCGGGCCTCGTCGAGGACGCGCTTCGCCTCCTCGATCGAGGCCACGTCAACGGTCACCTCGTCGGCGAGCGAGTTCTGCCGCGCAAGGCGCTTGGCTTGGAGGCGCTGGACGATGTCGTCCGTGATGTGCGCGCAGAGCACGACGCCGTTGCGGCGTGCGTAGGCGATCGTCCCCGCCAGAATCGCGCCAACGCTCGGGTAGAGCGCCCTCATTCCGCGCATGTCGGCAATGACCATGTGCCGCCGTCCCCCAAACCGATCCGTTTCGCGTTTGTAGACTTCGGCCCAGGCTTGCATCGACGCGTCGGAGAAGAGGCCCTTCATCCGTGTGTATATCGTGCGTTTCGCAAAGTCGATCTTTACCTCGAAGTCGGACCTCTGTTTCATTGTCTCCTCACATCTCGTGGCGCGGTCCAGCGCGTGAACGCGTAGCCCAGCCGCGTGCGTCGTGAGACGCACGTGGTGGACTAATCGTTTGCCGGATGCAAACGCGCACTCGTCGACCATGGTCGACGAGTGCGCTCCGACGGCGCGCCCTAAAGGCGCCCGCCGTAACGGTGAGGGTCTCCCGATGACCCATGGGGCGCGCTCCATCGGGGCCGGTGTTCGACGAGGCGCACGTCGACGCGGCGGAGAAGGGCGAGCGCTCGGCACGCTCGCCGCCCGCTGCGATTGCTATGTCGCGCTCGCCCCGCGCTCGACGCCGGGTGGGGCCGATACGCTACGCCGACTTGGTCCTCTTTGGATTAGAGTCGGCGCTCTGTGAGCTCTATCGCCCAGGCCTTGCTCGTGGCGACGTGCGCCGCCGTGGTCAGATCGATATTGAACTCTTCGAGAGGCTTAAGTTTTGCGGTCCACGTGGGCTGGACCCGCGATACCTTTAATGTCCTATCGAGCGCGGTGGATTTCGTTAGCGAATAGTCCTTCGCCAGGTCAAGTGGCGGTACGCTCGTAGGCATCGGAGTCGATCGTTTTGGAGAGGAGGACTGAGAGAGGGGCCGTCCGAGCTCCGCGAGCCACAGCCTTCTGAAGTTGAGGGCATACTTCGACCGCCGGTGGCCGTAGGTTCGTTCGAGGACGTAGATCGGTATGGTCGACTACGCGGTTGTCACACGCGAGGCCGAGATCGGTCCAGCTCTCGTCGCCCTTCCCGAGAGTCTCGCTCGAGTAGCCGACGCGCTCGGCGACGATCTGGACGCGGCTGCTGCGCAGCCGCTAGCTCGTATGCGACAGCCATACGAAGATGCTCGCCATGCGCCGCGCACTCTTCGCCCTGTTGCTCCTCGTCCTCGCCGCGTGCACGCCGGTCGCGACCGCGCCGCGGTCCGCGCCACCAGCGTCGTCGAAGCATGTCGCGCCGCTGGTCCCGCGCGCCGTCCTCTTCGGTCCGCCGGAGCGGCTGTCACCGCAGCTCTCGCCCGACGGGACGAAGATGTCGTGGCTCGCCCCGACCCAGGACGGCGTCCTCAACGTGTGGGCGGGCCCGCTCGACGGCGCGGTCCGGCCGGTCACGCACGCGTCGCACCGGCCGATCTTTGCCTATGCGTGGACGGGCGACGGAAAGCGGATCCTCTACTTCCAGGACCGCGACGGGGACGAGAACGACCACCTCTACGTGGCCGACCTCGACGGCCGCGACGCACGCGACCTCACGCCGCACGCCGGCGTGAAGGCGCAGAACCTCGTCATCAGCATCGCGCACCCCGATCACGTCCTCGTCTCGCTCAACCTGCGCGATCGCCACGTCTTCGACGTGCACCGGATCGACCTCCGCACCGGGGCGACGACGCTCGAGGCGATGAACCCCGGCGACGTCCTGAGCTTCACGACCGACGGCGACTTCGTCGTCCGCGCCGCGACGGCCTTCGACGCCGTGTCGGCCCGCTCGACGATCCGCGTGCGTGACGCGGCCGGCGCGCCGTGGCGCGATCTTCTCGTCACCCCGTTCGAGCGGACGCTCTTCGACGGGCAGGTTGTGGACGGGTCGCTCCTCGCCGGGTTCGCGCCGGACGGGAAGAGCCTCTTTGTGCATACTGCATCGAACGAGGATCGCGGGCGGCTCGTGCGCGTCGACGCGAAGACCGGCGCCGAGCTCGAGGTCGTGGCGAGCGATCCGCGCTCCGACGTGGCCAACGACGGCGGCCGCCCCGCGCCGGCGGTCCTCTCGCACCCGACGACCGGCGCGATCCAGGCGGTGAAGTTCGAGTATGCGTCGCCGCGCTGGACGTTCCTCGACGCGGAGATGGCGAACGACTTCGTGCGGATCGAGCGCGCCGCACCGGGCTTCGTGGACCTCGTCTCGCGCGACGGCCAGGACCGGATATGGATCGTGTCGGCGTCGCGGAGCGACGCACCCACCGCGTACCTCCGCTACGACCGCGCGACGAAGAAGGTGACGCCGCTCTTCACCGACAACCCGGCGCTCCTCCGGTACGAGCTCGCGGCGAAGGAGCCGGTCGTCATACGCGCGCGCGACGGGCTCGAGCTGGTCAGCTATCTGACGATCCCCCGCGGCGCCGCGCGCGGCATGAACGCGAGGCTCCCGCTCGT
>Ga0070689_100002632_pt1 | contig 11762 bp, 22 predicted proteins | sample KBSS23HmetaG_FD_64669 | JGI IMG/M metagenome (GOLD analysis project Ga0070689, IMG submission 64669) | Switchgrass rhizosphere microbial communities from Kellogg Biological Station, Michigan, USA - KBS S2-3H metaG | ecosystem: Host-associated > Plants > Roots > Rhizosphere ... | reverse complement strand
GGGGCGGTTGGTGGCGTTTGTCGGCGTTTGCGCTTAAAGTGTGCCACTTCCAAAACAATTTTAATTTCATGATTTTTATGGTTTTCATGCTTGCAAACCAAACCCGAAAAATTATCGTTCATAAATCAAACCCATGAAAAACAAATTCACACCCTATCAAATCCAGATCAACCCCGGCGCAATCGTCCAGATGAAACCCGCCGGTAAAAAGTGGTCAAATCCTGAAATTCAAAAAGCGGTTGGTGGTTACTATCAAATAATAAATTTGGGTGATGCGGTCATGTTCGTTGACGAGGACGGAAAACAAAAGGGATATTCAAAAAACACACTTGCAACGACGCTGGCGGAAAAATTCATTTCGGCGGGTGATTTCATTGTCGGCAATGTTTTGGTTTCTCCGCTTAATCTTGTTTGAAATGTCCTCCAAATTCACCGATTCCATGACTTCCTATTTCATCGTCTCCGTTTGCCCGACCTGTCACGGTCTGACATTCATCAAACAGTTTGCCAGCGAACACTATTGCCGATTAGAAATGGCGCGGTTGAAAGCAATCGGTTATTTGGGCCATGAGCATTTCAGAATCATGACGGCGAAAGATTTGGCCGTGATCTCATAAAATGTCCTCAAAATTCACCGATTCCATGACGAATCCCTTTCCCCCTGACATGGTGGAAATGAAGATTTACGTTGAATTCCGTTCCCTGATTGACGCGGAACGCTTTCATTTCGCCGAAAGTCTAGCGATTGAGATTTCCCAAATCCTAGCGCGCAAAGGTGCTCCGGTCAACTTGATTCCCATGGACGGCAAGATTTTCGCAAAGCGGCGGGACACTCCCGATGATTGCTTTTACATCCGTTATGAATGACAAAGAGCAATTTTTCCTGATATGGTATTACAATTCCGATCTAACGCAAGTTCCAGTTGGAATTTCCGCGAGTTATCCCGGCGCGAAAGCTAGGATTACGGTGTTGCGCGGCATAGGTTGGCGGGCCGATTTCCAAATTTCCCTTTGCACGGTCAACTGTCTAGCCCGGTCCGATTTATGAAAACCAAACCCCAAATCGAATTCATGCTTCGCGAGATCGCGGGCCGGTTGACGATCTTCTCCCGGCAGACCGGCGCGGTGAACTGGAACACCGCCGGGTTTATTGAGCTGGGGGCGGACCCCGGTTTGATCGGTGAATTTTACGCGGCGGCCCGTGCCAAGCGAATCAAATTCCTCTGATTCTGACTGACACTTTCCCCCTCTCATGCTCACCCTGCCAAATGCCGCGCCGCCCCCCAAAGAAAAAACCCCTGACCGCACCCGGTCAGGGGCTTCAAAGCCTATTCGTGCCCTTGGCGGGGAGACAGAAGAAACTTTGGATGAGCGGGAATTATTCCCGCGTGATTTCAGAAGTCAAAGAGAAAGTTTTGGAGAAAAACCCCAAAGCGAAGCGGATTCAGTCAATCCGCCTCAAATTCGATCGCGGGAACATTCAGAAAAATGTTATTGGTATTTCCGGGGAAACATGGGATGATTACGTTAATTTTCTTTTACCTGCATCATCAAACCAATGGATAAAAGGCTTTCAGATTCGGCTGGTCGTGCCGCTTTCTCGTTCCAAAGAGAAATCATTGCCGATTGCACGCGCCCGCCCCTATCGGGACAAATCCGGCAGATTCGCCAAAAAACCGGCATCGCGCAAAAAACTTCCGTTCCGAGACGAGCGCGGCAGATTCAGCAAAAATCCGTTTTAAGATCAATCGCGGTGATTGATTTTGAAACTGACCCGTTCAAACATGGGCGGGTGCCGAAAGCATTTGCGTGCGGATTTGCCGTGGCGGACCGCTGCGAAACATTTTGGGGCGACGAGTCGGCGGTTATCAAATGGGCGGTCAAAAAAGTGTCAAATTTCAACGGCATCGTTTTCGCGCATAATGGCGGGAAGTTTGATTTTCCCGGTTACGTCTTCCGCTTCGCGGGAAAGTTACTTCATGGGGAAGCGGTCCTTATGATCGGCAACCGGATTGTTTCGATGAAATTGGGGTTGGCAGAAATCCGCGACAGTTACGCCATTTTGCCTGCTCCGTTGAAAGCGTATGATAAAGGGGCGATTGATTACCGAAATTTTGAGAAAAACCGGCGTGAGAAATTCCGCGTGGAAATTCTCAATTATCTCCGGCGCGACTGTTTTTCCCTGTTGGAACTGGTTACGCGGTTTCTTGCCGAGCATGGACATCGGACCCTGACGGCAGCGGGGGCGGCGATGCGGGCAATCAAAGACAGCGACGCGAAGATTTCCGCCCTGCCGGAAAACAAAGACGAATTTTTCCGCCGTTGGTATTTTGGCGGGCGGGTGGAAGTTTTCCGGCCCGGCGTCCATGTCGGCAAGTTTTCGATTTACGACATAAAAAGCTCTTACCCGTTCGCCATGATGGAAAGTCACTTTTCGGGCGACAGCGTGGAAATTCTGAAATCGGTCAAAGAAATTCTGCCGCAAGATTTTTTGGTGATAAAGACAAAGAACTTACCGCATTTCCCATTGCGGGAAAAAACGGGTCTGACCTATCCGGCGGGCGAGTTCACCGCCTACGTTACCGGCTGGGAATTTTTGGCGGTCAAAGCGATTGCGGGGGCGAAGTGGAAACCGAAAATTCTGTTTGTCTGCCGAGGGTCAGTCTTTACTCATTTCAAACAATACGTTCACCTGTTCTATCAAAAGAAAATCGAGGCGGAAGAAAGGAAAGACAAAGCCGGACGCCTGATTGCAAAAATCCTGATAAATTCCGGTTATGGCAAACTCGCCCAAAATCCGCGAAAGTGGAAAGAATACGTATTTATGGCGACTTCTGACGTTATCCCGGCAAATTCCGAATTCGAGGAAATTTTCGTGGATGATGCGTCAGGTTTCTCAATTTGGGCGAGACCGTCCACGAAACCGAAAAATTTCATCAATGTCGGCACGGCGGCGAGCATCACCGGGTTTGCCCGTGCTAGGCTGATTCCTTTAATTTATGAAAACAAACCCTATTATTGCGATACGGACTCGATTATTGTTGATTCTGATAAACAGATTAACGTCGGTGAAAAACTTGGGGATTGGAGTTTGGAGTTGCAAGGCGACAGGCTACTGCTTGCGGGAAAAAAGTTGTATGGAATCAGGGTTTTGCCCAAATACGCGCCCGATAAAAAATCCGCCGATCTCGCGGGGTTTCAATGGCACAAAGGCCGGGCGTGGAAAATCGCCTCCAAAGGTTGCCGGATAACCCCGGAACAGCTAGAAAAAATCTGCGATGGAAATGAAATTGAGCATTGCAACGAAGCGCCCACTTTCAGTATTAAATCACCTGTCCGGTTTATTCGGCGTAAAATTAAAACCACCTGTTAAATTTCCCAATTTCCCGGCATCACGCCGGGATTAACCAAACACACAAAAAAAAAAACAAACGTCATGTCCAAAAAGCAAAAACCCTCGGCGGGGAATTCTGTCTCCGCTCTCACCGCCCCCGCGTCGCCGCTATCACCGGCGATTTCGGGATTCCAAACTGCCAAGGATTTCGCGCTGCCCGCCGGGGCCACGGTGAAATCCTTTTCCCCGATCATCAAACCCGCCGATTTCCCGGTCGGTCAGGTGTTCGTTGGAAAATTCACGAAAATTTTCCACACCCGCGAATTTCCCATGACGGGCGGCGGAAAAAAGCAGGGTTACGGCATCGAGATAATCCCGGCGGGCGCGCAAGTCGGCATTGCCCTGCCGTTGGTCGCCACGCTCGCCACCGCGATCGAATTCAATGAGGCGGCGGAAATCAAATCCCCCTTTATTGGGCGGACCGTCGCGGTCCAAAAAGGGGAAAACAAACTGAAATCCACAAAGGGGCAGGATGCGTGGAATTTCATCGTCGCGGTCTATCCCGAATAATCGGGAATAAATAATTCAATTATTTATTTGCAATCCATGGGGCAACCCCCCATGGATTTTTTATGGCCGATGAAATTCCCCCCTCAGCTCCTTCCGAAACCCCCGCCCCCAAGCGCGGGAAAACCGGCACCGCCGCCGACAATGTCACGGAGTCGGCGCAACTTGAAAAATCCCTGTCCGCCCTACGGCAGAAGATCGAGGAAACCAATTCCAAGAATTCAGAGGATATGCTTGGCTTGCGGACTGAATTGGAAAAATTGGTCGGAAAAAGCCAGATTCCAAATGTTCCGATTTCGGAACAGGAAGACCCGATTTGGGGGAATTTCTGGAAAGGATTTTTCGATTGAGCAATTTCGCCAATGGCAGATCAAACTACAATTCCAGAGGCAAGCATGGGCGATGGTGGCGCGTCACCGTCGGCAGGCATCATTGACTCAAAGAGCAACGAAATTCTTTCACGGCATGAACCTGCCGGAAAACGAGGACCGGGCCGCCCGCGCAAAGATGGGCAACCGTCTCGCCCAATTGGTAAAACGCCAAGTGATGCGCCCAAAAGTGATGCTGTTTCTCCTCCGATTGATCGCAAATTTATCGAGGACGCGGCGAAAGAAATCCTGACGATTGCCGACAATTTCATAACTTCGCGGATTCATCGCGGAATGATGCGGATTGACGATTCGCTGAAAGAACAGGCTGATTCGTTGGTTAATTCTGTTACGGTCACGAATGACGAAAAGGCACTAGTCGCCAAAACTTGCGGCGCGATTGCCGAAAAATACCCCGGCCTGTTTGGTTACGCGCCCGAATTAACTTTGGTTATTTTCGCGGTCGGTTACGGGGCGCGGGTCACTTCTGCGTTAAGCGAAGTGAAACAACTGGCGATTGCCAAGGAAGCGATGGGCCATGCAGATTCATCACAAGCCGAGTAAAATTTTGGTCGTTGGAATGTCGGGCAGCGGAAAAAGCGTTTTCGTGACCCGTTACATTTTGAACAAAAAGTTTGACCACATTTTCATTTTCGATCACAAACTCGAATTTTTGCACCGGTGCGGGATGAAGGCTTGCTTTTCGGTAACGGAGTTGACGGAAGCCATGAAGCGACGAGACCCGATCATTTCCTACAATCATACAAACGATTTCCCCGGCGATTCGGAAGCGGGGTTTCAGTTCTTTTCGGATTGGGTGTTTGAAATGGCAAAGATCATCCAACGTCATTGCCTTTACGTTTGCGATGAAGTGAACCGCTTCACTTCGCCGCAAGATATGGGATGGGAATTTCGGCAACTGATCGAGGATGGACGGTTGCAAGGGTTGGATTTTATCGGAACGTCTCATGCCGCCAATCATATCAGCGGGAAACTTCGATTGCAATTAACGGAGATCGTCGCGCTTAGAACCAAAGACTCGCGGGCCTTGGCATTTTTGGAGGAAATCGGATTTAACGGCGAGGAAGTGTCAAACTTGGAAACCGGCGAATTTATTCTTTATCACGAACAGTCAGGAAAATTTGTGCGTGATCGGCTTTTTGCGTCGCAAATTCCGCAAAAAGAAATTGACGCGGGCGATGAAACAAACCAAGACGGAGACACCGCAAGCAACCCTCCCGATTCATCCACCCTCCCGCCATGAAACAAATTCTAATCATCGCCGTGATCGCCGTCGCCGCCGTCTGGCTCGTCCTCAAATTCGCCCCCGGCATTTTTGGCATGGGCCAATCTTCCGAAAGCTGATTCCCCGCCCCGGCCAACCTTTCACCCTCAAAATTTCCCGTCATGCTTTTCCCCTTACGCAAGCAAATTTCCAACATCCTGACGGGCAACGCGCTGGGTTCCCAGATCAGTTTCCCCATCACCCGCGACTTTTTTCTCGATTCGATCATCTTGGAAATTTCCGGCACCGTTACCACCGCCGCCGCCACCGCCGGACCGGATGGGATTCTCGGCCTCGTTCAGAATCTCACCCTCCAAATTGCGGACGGTGCGAGCAATCGCAATCAAACGCAAGTTTCGGGACCGTCCGCCATTCAAAAGAGTTTCACCCTGACCGGCGCGATTGACCAAGCGACGCTGAACGCGCACCTGATCGGTATGGGAACGGGAACTTTCCTCATCCGTTACCCGCTCTTTTTCAAAAATCCTTCCCTGTCCGATCCGGTCGGTTCCGCTTTTCTCCTCCCGCTTCCCCGTTACAATACCAACCCGGTGCTGACGGTCACTTTCGGGACACAGGCGCAACTCGATCAGAACGTGTCGCCCACGTTCGCCATTTCCGCCGGCATTTCCGCCCGCGTCATTTTCAACAAACGGCAGGTGGATAACATCCAGTTTCCCACCATCGAGTCGGAATTCATCGAAAACGTCGTTTCCTACTCCGCGAGCGGCGCGGGTCAGCTTTACGAAATGCAGGTGCCGGGAACGTATTTCATGTTTGGCCTTCGCGGTTACACGGGTGCCGCCGCCGCCGTCGCGTGGGCGGACCCGACGACCACCAACGGCGTTCTGCTCATGCAGATTCTCGGAAATTCACTTCGCCAAAATCTTTTCCGCGATCTTCAATTCGACAATCAAATGTCCTCGCAAGACAATTGGTCAGCAACGACGACGCGCAGCCAAACCAACGGCCTTTTCAACGGTGTCGGCATTTACAATTTCTTGCACGACGGTTTCGGCTTGGAGGTCGGAGAAGTCGGCAGTTCCCTGAACGCGAATTTGCTGGCCGGGTCCGGCAGTCGCGTTCAGCTACTTCAGGACATCGCCGGGTCCGCCACAACTCGCGTTGCCTATTTTTGGGACCGTGTTTTCGGCGATCTGTCCTCGTTGAAAATGCAGTTCCGTTGAAAACCCTTGCGGGGAAAATTCCCGTTTGAACCACCGTGGCGCAAGCATCACAAATTGACCTGTCTTTTTTCGGTTCCGCCCAGCGGACGCTGAAAGGTATGCTTACGGAATTTTCGCAACTCGCCGTGGGCGCGGCCAACAAGCCGGGTGACGACGCCGAGGGGAAGGAAGCCTACCTCTCGCGGGTGTCGGCCTCCCAAACCAACGGGGCAGGCCCGGCAGCGGACCCCATCCGCGCCCCCTGGTCCTTTGACGACTTCGCGCTCGGCACCCGCCGGTTGCGTCAGGATTCGCCGACGAAAGCGGCGGGTTTCCCAGTCGTCAAAGTGGTTTTGATTTTGGGCGGAATTTACCTGATTTGGAAATTCGTTCTCAAAAAATGAATTATGGCGATTCCCGTCATTGGCATGGCAAGTTTTCGCGCCGCCCATGGCGAACGGCGTTCCGCGCCTTTGTTGCCGACTTCCTACCCGTATTCCACCGGGTATGTCACCGCGCCGGACGGAAGCCGAATTTTCCCGCTGGGAAATAATCAGGCGTCAGACCCCCGCGCCGGGGCGAGTTATGGCGGAAATTCCGGCGTTTCCGAATCTCCTCGCGGTCCCGCTTTTTTCCCGACACCGGGGCAAGCTGGCATTGACAACTCGATTCCGGCACCCGGCAACAATTTATTTGGTTTGAGCATTTCAAACCTGATCGTGTTAGTTGCGATTTTGGGCGCATCATATTTCCTTTTTAGGAAAAAATAACATGGCGCAACGTGTCATTCCACTCGCCCCCGCCACCGTGCCGCCGGGAATGAATACCCCGGCCATTCCGCCGGGTGTGCCGCGTTCCGTGATCGGCGAGCCGAATCTGAACACCGGGAAAAGCAACGCAGCAACGGCGGCGCGCTGGCAATACGTGGGCTTTAACTACGTCACCGCCGCCATTGCGAGCGGCGTTTGGGCCGATCTGGGAACGCCAATGACGGCCTTCGTGTCCGCTGATTCGGCGTCATGGTCGGCAACGGCCAATGGTGTCGCCGGTCAGACTTTGATCGCGGGAATAAACATTCCGGCAGTTACACCGGGGCAAAACATTTTGGTGACTTTCACCATACCCGCCGGTTTTTCATCATTTACTAGCGTTAAACTTGGTCTTTACAATAACGGCCCGCAAGGAATCGGAACTGAAATAAACATCACCGCCTTTGCAGCGGGAACTTATTCCTTTATTTGCAGCGTTGGGTTTGGCGCGGCGTTTTACACCGGTCCGCGTTTCCAAATGACTTTCGTAACAAATGCCGGAACCGGCCTTGCGGCGATTGGCGTGACGAATTTTGCAATTCTGACAATTCCTGCCGGGGGCGACATTTCACCGCTTCGCCGCTTTGAATTCAAAACCAATCCCGCGATTTACGCCTATTTCATCGCCGCCGGTTCCCCGCAATTTTCCGACGGGGTTGACGATGGCGGAATTGTCACCATTGAATTTATCAATGGTGGCGTCATCGTTTCATCTGTTCAATTGCCCTACGGAACCGACAGTTACGCCAATTGCCGGGATTTCATGGCGACGGTCCCCGACGAGCCGCTGGTCGTCGGTTGGCAGGTTCCCAATGCGGGACCGGGCCGGGTCACGAATTCGCCAAATTCAGGATTCAATCTTTTCCGCTGGTCCGCTCAGGCCGACACGGTGCGTTTTACGTTTCAAAATAACTTTTCCCGGCTCGCGTTGAATCCGCCCGCGATCACCGGGTTATTTTGTGGCGTCCTCCAACGGGCGGGCGAGGGGGGCGATTGACATGAAAAAGTCATTCCTATTTTTCGCGCTGGCAATTTTAATAACTTCCTGCCGTTCACCCGCCGTCATGCAAACCACCGCAAACTGGCAAACAAAGGCAATTGTCAATCAGAATTTGCAATTGACCAATGGGCCGTGGCTTTCGCCAAATGGTCAAATTCCGCTCGGAACTGGCATTTTCGGCTACCCGGCATTTGCGGGCGCTTCGTTTTCAACGACTGTCACCGGCTTTGACGCCGCCTCAGGGCCGTTTCCGCCTTCCGGTCCTTATGGGGCCGGTCTCGATCTCACGGCGGTTCTCGTGGGTGTTCCCATCGGAACACAATTGGTTTTTTCATGCGAATTTAAGACTGTCGCCAAGGCGGGTCTGCCAATTCCACCAACTGATTGCGCTTTTCAAATCGAGTGTGACGGCGGGGCAATCGTGTCAAACACCTTGTTTTTCTCACCGCCCGCCGGGGGAAACACAATAACAGTTTCTGGAGTTTTTACCACAACCGGAATTCCGACCGCCAATGTTTATTTGGTCAGTATTATGGGCGTAACGGTAAATTACACTATCACTTTCCAAATTTTCAATGTTCAGGTTTTTGCTCTTTTGCCGAATTTCTTGGCAAATGTTCTGGAGTTTTCCGTTAATCCGCAAGTGTATGGTTACACGCTCATGGTCTTAAATCCTGACGGATTGGACAATGGCACGGTGCTCTTTGAATTTCTTAACGGTGGCGTGCGGCGCGGTTTGACCACGATCAAATATGGCAACAATCCACCGCTGGGGGTAAATGAAATTTTCGTCACACCACCGACTGAAATTAAAATTGTTGCTGCGTTTTCTCAGGTCAACGGCGCGCAACAATTTTTCGGGACTTCGCCTATTTTTGTTTGCTTTGACTGGTCGGGAAATTATGACACCATACGGGCAGCAATCGCCCCCGGTGCCAATTCAACCGGCCTTAAATTTATTTCCAATCTCGTCATCGGCGTTTTGCAAAAACAGGTCTAACCATGGGAAGTTCCGGCAAATCCTCGTCAACCCAGCAATCAAATGAGTATTCCAACTCATACAACCGGTCCGTGTCCGCCACGCTGGGGGCAAACGCTTTCGGCCTGACCAATGCGGGCGAGATCAAAACCGGCGCGATTACCACGCGAGACATAAAACTGAATTCGGATAACTCGCCGACGATTTTTAACTTTTCTGACGTGGTTTCCGACATCACGAATTCGGGCAGCGGTTCCGTCTCGCCGGACATTTCGCCGAATCTGTCACCAAATCAGACCCCGGCAGAAGACGGAATTTCGGGAACGATCACGAAATTTTTGCCGTGGATTTTGCTTGCGGTCGGTGTCTGGTTCGTGTTCAAACTCATCCGACGATGATGCCCTTGCAACTCAGTAACTCGTCCTCCAATAAATCCGACTCCACCGGCGGCTCGGCACAGGGCGGCGCGTTTCGGCTTAACCTCAATCCGTCGCTTTCCTTTCTCTCATCCGGCAATCTCGGCATGGCCGGAATGATCGGGATTGGAATTGTCGCTTTGATCGGCCTGATTGTCATCTTCCGTAAATAACATGGAACGCAAACACGTCATCACCCTCGTTATTGTCGCCGCCGTTGCCGTCGCGATTTGGTTTTTCTTTTTCCGTAAAAAGTCGGGCGGAAATTCCAACCGCCCCCGCATCGCCCGCCCAGCCGGTTACGCCAAGGGCGGCGGCACAACTCAGGCCGGAGTCGCATCAATTGAACCTGACCGGCAGCCGGTGACATGAATCAGAAATTTTCATGGCAATTTATTTTGATCGCGGTTTTGGCGGTCATTGCTCTTTACTACCTTTACGAACTCGCCACCAACGGCTCAATCGCACTCTGGATTATTCTCGGCGGTCTTTTAATTTTTCTGTTGTGAATCCAAACTTTTCAAAAATCATCCTTACGCTAGGCGTTGTCATCCTTGTCCTTTTCATTCTGAAAAAGGTCAGGGAAGCGATTTCAAGCGGTGTTTCGGAAACTTACTCGGCGGTTTTGAAACCGTTCACCAATGCGGGCGAGTCGGTCGGCGACACTATCGGCCAAACTTACAACGCGGTAACATGGACCATTGAAGACGTGCTGCGCGCCGCCGGAAAAGCCGAAAGCGAGGGTTACGTTGGCCCATCATAATTTTATGAAAAAATTTCTTCCATGGCTTTTTCTCGCCGCCGTTGTCCTCGCGGTCGTTTATTTCATTTTTATGAAGCCACGGGCGGACGCGGTTAAATCTGTCACCGTCGCCAATCCGGCAACGAAAACCGACCGCACCGTTGACAGCGTCAACGCATGGCTGACAGTTCCCGGTGCTCTCGTTTCTTCCGTGCAATCATTGCGGAATCTTTTCGGCAATGGCGAGGCTATCGCAAATGACGAATACCTGCCGCAATCGGATTTTTCGGGCAACTATTATTGATCTTCCCCATGGCCTCCAAAAAACCAAAATCCAAAGCCACCGCGCCCGCCGTCATCACCGCGCCCGCCCCTCGCGTTTTCTCAGCCACGCCAGACACGTTCACGGAATTGACCGCGCCGCCCGCTGTCGCCGAAACGGTGGAAAATCTTCATATCAAAGGCAAGGGGCGCGCCCTTGCCGAAACCCTCAGAACGGAGAACGCCGCATCATGCTCGGAAAAATAAAACGCCCCGTCAACTCCGTCGCCGTTCAGAAGAAAAACCGGCTAGCGTCGCAACCCCAAAGCGGTCGCATCATCCCGTTTTATGGAATGTTTCGCACCGGCGGCACCGGCACGCCCCCGCCGCCCCGCGCTTGGCTGACTCGGCGATGAAATCAGCCGAGACATTTTTTCTTCTGCTCGCGGTCGCCGTCATTGGCGGACTGGTGGCAAATTCACTGTCGGCGGCCGGGTGCTGCCGGGGAACGTCAGAAACGCTCAGGACCGCCGGAAACGAACTCAGGGGGTTTTATGAATAAAATCATCGGCTTTCTTCTCATCATCGGCGCGGTCCTGCTCGGCGTTTGGTATTGGCGCAAGAACTACAAACAGAGTCCGCTTGACATTCACTTTGCCGATCTGTCGGAACGTGCCGCCACGGGCAATCTGAATCAGGCGGCGGCGTATGCCAGCGCGCCACCGCTGGCGATGCTCGGCGAGGGTTGGGCGACGGCCACGATTGCGAATAAAAATAATTCATGGGGGTTTTACAACACACCGCAGAAGACGCGGTTTCAGTTTCGTTTTGCACA
>Ga0070689_100002628_pt1 | contig 11765 bp, 7 predicted proteins | sample KBSS23HmetaG_FD_64669 | JGI IMG/M metagenome (GOLD analysis project Ga0070689, IMG submission 64669) | Switchgrass rhizosphere microbial communities from Kellogg Biological Station, Michigan, USA - KBS S2-3H metaG | ecosystem: Host-associated > Plants > Roots > Rhizosphere ... | reverse complement strand
CCCTGGGGTCGGGCAGGAACGTTCCTTGCAACTGGCCCGTCTCGATCTCCATACCGTGGCCGACCTGCTTCTCCACGCTCCACGGCGTCACGAGGATCGGCGACACCTCCTTCGCATTGGGGATCTGAAGCTCGGAATGTCCGCCACGACGCGCGGCCGTATCGTGGCCATGGGGGTAAAAACGTACCGCCAGCGAACTCGCTCCGTTTTCCAGTTCATTCTCGAGGACGATTCCGGACTATTGCACTGCCGTTGGTGGAATCTGCCCTACATGGAGAAGTATTTTAATTCCGGCGACGAAGTGATGGTCTTCGGGAAAGTCAAAGTCGCCAAACCCCGGACCATGGATCATCCCGAGACAGAGGTCATCGAGGCGGGCGAGGAGCTTTCCATTCATATTGATCGAATTGCGCCGATCTATCCACTGACCGACGGGCTGCCGCAACGTTGGCTGCGTTCGCTGGTGTGGCGGACCCTCGCCCGGTTCGAGGTGCACATCACCGAGCCTGTTCCAGAGCTTAAACTGGCGGAATTTCCAAGCCGTCGCGAAGCCATTCGGGAGCTTCATTTCCCCAGCGATACAGCCCACGTCGAGCGGTCCCGGGAACGCCTGGCGTTCGACGAGTATCTGCAGCTGCAACTGGCCATCCAGCGCCGCCGGCGCAACCTCGAATCAAACGCCCAGGCCTTGCCCTGCGGCGGCGACCACAACCGCCTGGTCAAACCCTTCCTCCGGGAACTGGGCTTTGCCCTGACTTCTGCGCAAACGCGCGTGCTCCGGGAAATCCGGGCCGACCTGAGCGGGCGTCATCCCATGCGCCGACTGCTTCAGGGAGATGTCGGCTCCGGCAAGACCGCCGTCGCGGCGTGCAGCGCCTTGATGACCCTGGAGTCCGGTTACAACGTCACGTTGATGGCACCCACCGAAATTCTGGCGGCGCAACATTACGAGTCGTTCACCCGTTGGTTCAAACCCATCGACGTGCCCGTGGAAATTCAAACAGCCAGCCGCAAGACCGCCACCGGAGAACCCTCCAGACCGACGCTGTTCATTGGAACGCACGCCCTGATCGAATCCGGTTTTGCCATCGAACGTCTCGGCCTGGTCGTCATCGATGAGCAACATAAATTTGGCGTCAGCCAGCGCGAAAAACTCGTGCGCAAGGGACGCTATCCCCACCTGCTGGTCATGACGGCCACCCCCATCCCCCGGACTCTCGGGTTGACCGTCTATGGCGATCTCGACAGTTCCATCATCGATGAGCTTCCGGCCGGTCGCGGGGTCATCCGGACGCATGTTCGCGCCGTGAGCGATTTGCCCAAGGTGCATCGGTTTGTCAGGGATGTGCTTTCCAAAGGGCGCCAGGGCTACGTTGTTTATCCAAGGGTTGACGAGGAGGATCCCGTGGTCGGAATCAAGGCCGTGACCCAGGAACTGGAAAAGCTCGCGTCCTATTTTGCCCCGCATCGTGTCGGACTCCTGCACGGCCGCCTTGCCGCAGACGAGAAGGAGCGGGTGATGACCGCTTTCCGGAATAACAGAATCCAGCTGTTGCTGGCGACGAGCGTCATCGAAGTGGGGGTCGACGTTCCAAACGCCACCGTGATGCTAATCGAGAACGCCGACACGTTTGGGCTGGCGCAATTGCACCAGTTGCGCGGGCGGATCGGCCGAGGTGCACATGAATCGCATTGCATCCTCATTCATTCTTCCGGCTCGGCGGAGGGACGGAAACGCCTGTCCATCCTCGAGGATTCCACCGATGGCTTTGCCATTGCGGAGGCCGACCTCAAGCTCCGGGGCCCCGGAGATTTTCTGGGACAACAGCAAAGTGGCGCACCCGCCTTGAAGTTCGGCGACCTGGCGCGAGATCGCCAGCTCATCGAAAAGGCCCGGGAGGTGGCAAGGCAGTATCTTCGGGCGGGCGACGGAAGTCCCGACGCCGGCGCCGGGACGGGCGGGAGCCGCCGCGCCGGCTGACCTGTCCGATTGACGCTTGCACTGCCACAGGACTTGACCTTTTACTCTTCGGCCTCATGAAAGAGAAAGCGTACGCCCGAGCGGGCGTGGACATCGATTTGGGCAACCGTGTCAAAGCGACATTGCCCGATTTGCTCGCCTCGACCCGGCGCCGGGAAGTACTGGGCAAAGTGGGCGGATTCGGCGGTTTGTTTGCCCTCGATCTCAAGCGCCATCGCCAGCCTGTGCTCGTTTCCAGCGTCGACGGCGTCGGCACCAAGCTCAAGATCGCCTTCGCCATGGACCGCCACGACACCATCGGCGAGGATCTCGTCAACCATTGCGTCAACGACATTGCGGTCCTGGGTGCGGAAGCGCTTTTCTTCCTCGATTACCTCGGAACCGGACGGCTCGAACCGCACGTTTTCACCGACATCATCAAGGGCTTTGCCCGCGGCTGCGCGGCCAACCGCTGCGCCCTCGTTGGCGGCGAGACCGCCCAGATGCCCGGCTTTTACCAGGCGGGCGAGTATGATGTCAGCGGAACGATCGTGGGCGTGGTCGAAAAATCCCGCATGCTGGACGGCCGCGAAATCCGACGCGGAGACGCGGTCCTGGGAATTCAATCGAGCGGCCTGCACACCAATGGCTACTCGCTCGCCCGAAAAATCTTTTTTGAACAGCTCAAGCTCAAGCCCACCAGCCACGTTACGGAGCTTGGCAACACCATCGGCGATGAACTCCTGAAGGTGCACGTCAGCTACGGCCTGTTGGTCTCCCGGCTTTTGAAGCAATTCAACAAGGCGGGAAAACCCCGCGCCCTCAAGGGACTTGCCCACATCACTGGCGGTGGATTTGTCGACAACCTGCCCCGCGTGCTGCCCAAAAACTGCGATGTCATCGTCCGCAAAGGGTCATGGGACATGCTTCCCATCTTTCGGATGATCGAGGCCAAGGGAGGCGTTCCGGAGGACGAACTCTACCAGGTTTTCAACATGGGCATCGGCATGACGGCGATCGTGGCTGCGCAAAAGGCCGATGCGATCCTTCGGGCCATCCGGTCCTCCGGCCACCCGGCGTGGGCCATTGGCGAGGTAGTGGCAGGCAGCGGATTGGCGCGAGTGATATAATCGCGCTTTTCAACCCTGAGCGGGACGGTAGGCTGGACCAAAGCCAATTCGTCTGCCGGGTCACAGGATTCATGATTAGCGAAACCATAGCGAAAATTGAAGAGCGGTTGAAAAGCACCGCCTCCCTCACGCCGGAACAGCGAGCTGATCTGCTCCGACTGCTGCTGACTCTTAAAACCGAAGTGGGAACCCTTTCGGAGGACGAATCCGAGAGGGCCCAAAGCATCGCCGGTTTCACCGCGGTTTCAACCCACGAAGCGATGCGCGAGCAGAAAAACCCGGAGCTGGTCGATCTCTCCCTAAAAGGCCTGGCTCAATCGGTTAACGGGTTTGAAGATTCCCACCCCAAACTGGTCCAGGTAGTGAACTCCATCTGCACCACCCTTTCGAATCTCGGGATCTGAAGCTCTGCGGGCGGGTTACGAGTCGCGCACGGCGGCTTGCAGCTTCTGCTTGAGCTCAGCCACGACCCGTTCCTGCGTGGAGTTGATCTCCTGATCCGTCAATGTTCGATCGGCGGCCCGGTAGGTAAACGCATAGGCCACGCTTTTCTGGCCCGCTGGAACATTTTTGCCCCGGAAGATGTCGAACAGCTCGACCCGCTCCAAATTCGCCGGCTTGGCCCGTCGAACCACCTCCATGACCGCTTCGTGGGTCGTCGCCTCGGAAAGGATCAGCGCGACATCGCGGCGGATTCCAGGGTGATGCGGCAGGGCCTTGAACGCCTTGCCCGTGTTTCGCCGCTGCAAAAGTTCGTCGAGATTCAACTCGGCCACGAACACCGGATCGCGCAGATCGTGCTGGCGCGCCAGAGACGGCGACAGCTGCCCAAATTCACCGAGCACAACACGGCCGCCCAGGGCGATCGTCGCGGATTCCACGAAGGCACACGGGCTCGCCGCCTGTTTCGCCCACGTCACTCCGCGCAGCCCGAATTGCTCAAGAAATTCCTCGAGGACGCCCTTGAGATCGTAAACGTCGAATTTCGCACCCCGTTCAGCGCCGCTCCAGAACGTGCTACTGCGCTGCCCGGTCACGGCAATCGCCAGCCGGCGTTCCTCTTTGATCGAGCCATTTGCCTTCGTGAACACCCGTCCGATTTCGAATAGCGCCACATCGGGATTCCTGCGGGCCTGATTGTGCCGCAACATTTCCAGCAGACCGGGCACCAGGCTCGGCCGAAGCACATTCATGTCGCTGCTTAACGGATTGGCCAGCGCCGCGATCGTTTCCCCGGAAACGGCCAGCCGGGCGGCGGACTCGGCAATCAGGGTCTGTCCTTGCGCCTCGTTCAGGCCCATGCCGCACAACAGTCGTCGCGCCTCGCCGATTTGATCGTAAACAGCATCGAACGCATTTGCGCCGATCGCACCGCGCGGTGGTGTGCCAGGAATTTTGTCGACGCCGTAGAGCCGGGCGACCTCCTCAATTAGATCCACCTCTCGTTTTAGATCCACGCGGTGAGTGGGTATCTCAAAAGTCGTCCCCTCTGCATCGTCAGATACCGGCTGCAAGCCCAACCGACTGAGAAACCCCTTCATCTCCGGTGGTGCGATTGGAACCCCGAGCAACTCCATCACTTTCCGGTGCCGAACCGCAACAGTCTTTGGCTTGAATTCAACGACGGAAGAATCCAGGACGCCGGGCACGAGCTGGCCGCCGGCGGTTTCCAGGATCAATTGCGCGCAACGTCGACTGGCCCAATCGGCGATGCCCACATCGCAACCGCGTTCGAACCGGTGGCTCGACTCACTCCGCAGGCCGAGCTGCTTCGATGTTCGGCGAATATTGGCCGGCGCAAAGTAGGCGCTCTCCACCAACACATCGCGGGTCGAGTCCTGGATCTCGGTATTTTGACCTCCCATCACTCCGGCCAGGGCTATGCCCTTCTGCTCGTCGGCAATCAACAATTGTTCCGGCGTCAGCGTGCGCTCCATCCCGTCCAGGGTGACGAATCGCTCGTCGGCCTTGGCCCGTCGCACGACAATGGTCGGTTTGCCTCCGGCCCCTTTGGCGATGAGGCGATAGTCGAAAGTATGCAACGGCTGGCCAATCTCGAGCATGACGTAATTCGAGACGTCGACAACGTTGTTGATGCTTCGCAGTCCCACCTTTTCCAACATGCTTCGCAGCCACTCCGGGCTGGGGCCAATCTTCACGGCGGTGATCACGCGCGCCGTATAACGAGGACAAAGCTCCGATTCCTCCACGCGCAACGCTACGTAGTTATCCACACCTGTGCCCTGTTCTGCCCCGGCGACCGACATCGGCCCGGTCACGATGGGAACGTCGGGCCACTTCAGCGGCCGGCCCGTCAGGGCGGCAATTTCCCGGGCGATGCCGATGACACTGTTGAGATCCGGACGATTGGGGGTGATCTCCAGGTCGTAGATCACATCCCGGCCCGCCCGGCCCAAATATTCGGCGAACGGCTGGCCGACAGACGCGTTCTCCCGGAGAATGAGCAGTCCGTCGACGGCATCCCCCAATCCCAATTCCTGCGGGGAGCACATCATGCCTTGCGACTCCACGCCTCGGATTTTGCCGACCTTGATGGTGAACGGTTCCTTGTCACCCGGCTTGAGCGGGAGGGAGGCGCCCGGCAAGATCAAGGGAACCTTGTCGCCCGCCTTGAAGTTCTGTGCGCCGCAGACGATCTGCCGTTCGCCGCGTCCATCATTCACCCGGCAGAGCGACAGCTTGTCGGCATTAGGATGTTTGTCGCGGGTGAGGACCTGGGCCACGACGATTCCTTCAAACTCTCCGCCGGTTTTTTGCACGCCCTCGACCTCGAGACCGAGCATCGTCAGGCGTTCCGTTAGCTCGTCCGGAGACCAGTCGAATTCGACGTACTGCTTGAGCCAGTTCTGTGTGACTTTCATTCAATGTCCCATCTTAAGACTAAAACTCAAAACGGTATCCGAATCCCACCGCATCCACGCCGCCCGAATCAAAGAGCCACCCGCCCGATTGATGATCAGTAAAGAGGACCAATTGATGTTCCGGATACATGGGCAACGCCACGGTCAGTTCAAAGGGCAGCCAAAACTTCAACCGCGAGCGGGGTAGGTCATCCGGGTGGCGCTGGATATCCGCTGTCCACACCTGAAAGGAATAGGAGAATCCGCCGCCAAAGGCAAAAGTGGTGCGGAGAAAGCGATTCCACGGAAAATCCCGCCAGCGCAGGACCAACCCAAGATTCAAATCAGGAATGACCCGGTCCGTGTTCTCATCCACCAGTGTGATCCGCCCCGGCACTTCGAGCTCGGGGCGCAGCACGACCGATCCAATCCTCCAATTGAACTGATGGACGCGCCGGGACACAGTTAAGTTGTACGTGTAGCCTCCCCCTGGCCCGTCCAGGGCCGTGAAGTCTCCTTTGACAAAATCAGCCGGGACATTGTCTGAAATCACGGCCACGCCGAATTCGAACGACCAGAGACGATCCAAAGGTGTGTCACACCCGAAGAGATCCCGCCAGATCGATCGCTGGGCGACCTCCGGCTCCGCCGGGCCGCTCGCCGCGCCCGAGTTGTCGATGTGCGGCACGAGTTGAAGCCGTCCCAAGTCGTCCGTGCCAAGTCTCGCGGAAAGACTCTGTCCCCACGCCGCATTGTAGCCGATCAGTCCCAGAAGAATTAGCCTGCGAATCGTCATTGATTTGCCCTATTGATTATCCCGCTCACCGGTTCGGCGGCCGAAGGGTTGGAGCTCCGAAAATCCTCTCCTAGCAACGCCGCCAAAGTCGCCGCGATTTGCCCCTGCCGCACCAGCGGCGTTTGCGATCGTTCTCCCAAGGCCGCGGTGTCCGGCCCAAGAACGCCAAACCAAATATAGGCGGAGTCAGCGATTTCCTTTCCATGGTTTTTCCAGGCCACTGGCGCCGGTCCCCGTCCGTGGTCCACCGCGATGAGGAACGAAGTGGTGCCGCGATATTCAGGCAAGGACTCGGTCAAGTTCCACAATTCCCCGACGAACCGATCGAACTCATGGGCGGCCCGCAAATAGCGCTCGTAGTTTCCTTCATGCGCCCAATCGTCCGTTTCCCCGAACGAAACGTAAAGGGCGCGGGGGCGCATCGTGCGAACGGCGTGCTTGGCCGCATAGCCAACGAAGGTATCCAACAGGACTCCTGACCAGATCGTGCGGCCGCGTTCGACCATCTCGGTTAAAGCCGGCGGAACGGGCAGACGTTTCGTGCCTTGGGGCACATCAAAGCCGCTCCAGATGGGAAATCCCGCCCGCGGGCCGTTTAATATCCAGGGCAACACATCCCAGTTCACCGCCGCGGCGACTCGCCCGCGAAACCCCGGCTTGGTGTGCAGCCACTCGAAAACGTTGGTATTCGCGTTGAGCACCTTGTCGTTCCTGTCGATCTTCGGATCGGCGAAGCCCGTCAGGAATTCGTTGTAGCCGGGATAGGAGAAATTATGCCCGTTGGCGACCCGCACTTCGCTGCCCTTGTCCCGGTTGCCCCAAAGCTGTCCCTGCGTGGCCACCGTTCCCCACAGAAACGGCAGGAGCGCCTCACGACGGGCCGCCGGAGTCTCCCGCCAGAAGTCCTTTCGAATGGCGTTGCTGTTCCCAAAATTCCCGAACTCCCTGGTCAGCGGCATGTCCTCCGACCCGCGAAAGACCTCCTGCCAGCGCAATCCATCCGCCGTCAGGAGAAAAACGTTTTGGGTTTTCAGTTCCGTCGCCGCGATGGAACTTAACGAGGCCAGCAACCCGATGGCGCCCGCTGTGCACCAACGGCTACGCTTGATAAACACCCTTGTGTTCGCTTTTGAATTCACGGCCGCGACCTCAGAACTGGCTCAGGAACCGGATGTCATTTTCATAGAACAACCGGATATCATTGACCCCATAGCGAAGCATGGCGATCCGCTCGATGCCAAAGCCGAAGGCCCAGCCCGTCCAGACTTCCGGATCGTAGCCGACATTTTCAAAAACCTGCGGATGCACCATGCCGCACCCCGCGATCTCCAGCCAGTCCTTGCCTAGCTTCTTTACCAGCGAGTTGGTGAAATCGATCTCCAAACTCGGTTCCGTGTAGCTGAAGTAATGCGGCCGGAAACGCAGCTTTACGTCCGAGCCCATGAGTTCCTTGAACACGAACTCCACCGTGCCCTTCAGATCGCCCACCGTCACGCCGCGGTCCACATAAAGCCCCTCGATCTGGTGGAACGTCGGATTGTGCGTCGCGTCCGCGTTGTCCCGGCGGTAAACACGCCCCGGTGCAATGATGCGAATGGGTGGTGGCTGGGATCTCATCACCCGGATCTGGACGGAGGAGGTATGCGTGCGGAGCAAGTACGGCTTGGACCCAGCCGCGTCGGACGCCAGATAAAACGTGTCCTGGGAATCCCGCGCCGGATGGTCGGGCGGGGTGTTTAGCGCATCGAAGCAGTGAAAGTCGTCCTCGATTTCCGGACCGTCGGCCACGACGAACCCGATCTTGCGAAAGGCGCGCACGATATCGTCGGTGACTTGCGTCAACGGATGGTTCTTCCCCACGGGGCGTCTGCGGCCGGGCAAGGTGAAGTCCGTGGGCTCGGTTGGAAGGGCCGCCTTTTGTTCGAGTTCATCCCGGCGCGCCGTCAAGGCGGACTCCAATTCAACCTTGGCCGCATTGATCAGTTTGCCGGCGGTTGGGCGCTCCTCCTTGGGCAGAGTGCCGAGTTGCTTCATGAGCGCAGTGAAACGGCCGTGGGGTCCAATCCAGGTGCCTTTGGCTTGTTCGAGGCCGCCCATGTCAGGCGCGGCCTTCAAGTCGGAGAGCGCCGCATGCTTGAGCGGCTCAATTTCATTCACCAGCGACATAAAAGCGGCGAGCAGTCTAGCGACGCGACTGGGCAATGCCAAAGAAAAGAAATTTCCAGGGTGCGGCCGGCACGGCATGCCAGTGAGGCGGCATCTTGCCGCGGGCACCCCCTGAGAGAAATGCGGAGCTCCCGAACCGGAACGGGAAACCTAACCTCGAAACGGAAAGTTTCGTGGCCGAACTGCCGGAGATGGAGGCGTTACGCCTTGGCCAGCGACGCCGCCGGCTTCGCCTTGAGGGCATTCTTCGCGACGTCGATGATCGACGCGAACGCGACAGTGTCCCGGGCAGCAACGTCGGCCAGAACTTTTCGGTCCAGGGTCACCTTGGCCGCCTTCAGCCCTTCCATGAAGCGGCTGTAAGTAAGGCCGGCAGCCCGCACTGCGGCATTGATACGGATTTGCCACAGGTAACGAAATTCCCGCTTGCGGACACGACGGTCACGATAGGCATATTGGCGCCCGTGGTCGACCGCGTCCGATGCGTAACGGTAAAGCTTGGAACGCTTCAGTCGGAAACCCTTGGCGGCTTGAAGCATTCTCCCGCGGCGTTTGCGGGAGGCGGGGGCATTGGTAACTCGCATGGCTGGAAATCAGTTAAGGTCGATGAATCGTGACTGGACTAGCGGCTAAACGGAAGACTCTGCGTGATGCGATACAGATCCGTTGCATGAACGGTCGCAGCACGGGCGAGCCCGCGACGGCGCTTGCGGCTCTTGGATTGATTCAGGTGGCGACGCCCAGCCTTCCGTCGCAGGGCCTTCCCCCGCGCCGTAATCTTGAAGCGTTTGGCGACCGATTTCTTGGTCTTGATGCCTTTGGGACGTCGCATAATTCGTAAATCGTTCTCTAAAAAGAGCGCGCACTATATGGATCCCTCCGCCGGGCAAGCAAGAGGTTTTTTTTAAGCCATTTGGGATTTACGATTTACGAGCGGTTCCTGCCCCGTGGGTGGTGCCGGATTCAGGGCACGCCGGGCTCCTTTGGGGCTTTTTCCTGTGCCATTTCCTGCGTCCTGCGAAGGGCCCGCTGTGTTCCCCAAGCCGCGAGACGCTCGTAAATCCCAAATCCCAAAGGGCTTCGCCTACCGCTTTGCATCAACGTCCCTCCCCTCCGCGGGCAAGCTAAAGAAGAAGGTCGCGCCGTCTCCCGGCTTCGATTCCACCCAGATGCGCCCTCCATGCAACTCAACGATTCGCTTGCAAAGCGCCAGCCCAATGCCGGTGCCCGGATACTCGTCGCGCGTGTGCAGGCGCTGAAAGAGCACAAAAATCCGTTCGAAATACTGCGGCTCGATCCCAATGCCTTCGTCACGAACCGAAAAAATCCAGCGCGGCGGCGAGGCCGACCCCCGCTCGGCCTTGACGTGAACCACCGCGGGCCGGGTTCCCCGAAATTTAATGCCGTTCCCAATGAGATTCTGAAACAGCTGAATCAAAAGGGTCGCGTCACCCTTGACCACCGGAAGGGGCCCCGCATGAATTGTCGCGTTGTTTTCAAAAATCGCGACCGTGAGGTTGTTGAGCGCTTTCTTCAGGACATCGTTGGCATCCACCGGCACAAACGGCTTCATGCGCATTCCCACCCGCGAAAACGACAGCAGATCCTGGATGAGCGTCTGCATGCGCGCCGCCCCATCCACGGCAAAACGGATGAACTCTCGTCCGTCTTCGTCAATCTGGTCCTTGTAGCGGCGCTCAATCAGTTGGGTGTAGCTGGCCACCATGCGGAGAGGCTCCTGGAGGTCGTGCGAGGCGACGTAGGCGAACTGCTCCAAATCCTTGTTCGAACGGGCCAGTTCGCGCGCCTTCTGTTCCAGGGACTCCTCTGCCCGTCTCCTCACCAGGAACATTCCCACCTGGCTGCCCAGCGCATCGAGAGCCTGCAGCAATTCCCGTTCGGCCACCTCGGTCCGGCGGCTGAAGAATTCCAAAACCCCCAGAATTTCGCTCCCGGCCCGGATGGGTAAACTGAACGCGCCGCGCAAGCCCTCCCTCGAAGCAGTCAGCATCCGCGGCAAATCGCGTTCTGCGGCCACGTTGGGAATGCAGGCCGGTATTCCCGCCACCCAAACCCGTCCGGGAAATTCGGTGTCCGGCGTGATGACCAGTTCGCGGGTGGCGGCCAGCGTTGCCGAAATTTCCAGTCCCGCTTCAACCCAGGTTTCAGCGCAGCGCATCACGTCCGCGCCGGGCTCGAGCTTCCAGACCACGCCCGCCGCCCAATTGAGTGTTCGGGCCACCTCTTCCAGGATGCGCGGAGCCACCGCGGCCAACGATCCGGATTCGGCGAGAATGCGAGCCACCTTGTATTGCAGCGTGAGGCGTTGTTCGGATTTCTTTTGATCCGTGATATCCCGGGAGACGCCGAATGTGCCGACGATGGTTCCAGCTCGATCGCGCAGACACTGTTTGGTGGTGCTGACCCAGGTGACGGAGCCATCCGGCCAGGTCTCTTTCTCCTCGCGATTGACAAGTGAACCGCCGCTTCGCACCAGCGCTTGTTCATCCGCGAAGGCCTGTCGCGCATGCTCGGTCGAAAAATAATCAAAATCGCTACGCCCCAGCGCATCGGCTGGCGAAGACAATTTGAAAGCCGCCGCCATCGAACGATTGATGCGAATGAACCGGCTGTCGCGATCCTTGAAATAAATGTGATCCGGAATGGAATCCATGAGCGCGTTGACCATTTCCCGCTCCGCCGCCAGGGCCGCTTCCATTTGCTGTCGTTGATTGATCTCCTCGTGCAAGTCCGCGTTGCTGCGCGCCAGTTCCGCGGTGCGTTCCGCCACCAGCCGGTCCACCACCGCGGCGCGACTCAGCGTGGTTCGGAGATAGGCGGCCACCAGGCCG
>Ga0070689_100002627_pt1 | contig 11769 bp, 7 predicted proteins | sample KBSS23HmetaG_FD_64669 | JGI IMG/M metagenome (GOLD analysis project Ga0070689, IMG submission 64669) | Switchgrass rhizosphere microbial communities from Kellogg Biological Station, Michigan, USA - KBS S2-3H metaG | ecosystem: Host-associated > Plants > Roots > Rhizosphere ... | reverse complement strand
CACCGCGTGGGAAGGATTAGTCGGCGGGTCGTTCCAAGTCCTCGGCCAACTCTACGCGACGACGATCAATCCGGTGAGCAACTTTAGCGCAACAGCCGCCAGCACGCAGAACATGCTCGCGTGGCGGAATCCGAGCGATGGCCATTTCACCGGGACGATAATTCGTGCGAAGACGAGCGGTTATCCGACTGGACCGGGGGACGGTGCACTCGTGCTCGACAAATCCGGCGCTCCAGGCGCGAACGAGTCGTTCACTCATACGAACCTGCCGAACTGGACGACCTACTACTACGCGGCGTTTGCGCACGATGCTGGGCCGAACTACTCGCCTGTCGTGCAGGCCGCCGCCACACCGAGACCGCCGGTCGTTGTTATCAACAGCAGCGACTTCGGCACTGGCGCGGACGGTTGGACGCTCGAAGTGTGGCGCGCGGGCACGTCGTCGTTTGGCACGATCGCGCGAGACGCCGTGACCGGTGACATCGTCTCGACCGGCAGCGGTGCTTCCAATAGCCGCGATACTTGTACGCGAGAGGGAAGCATCATAACGAAGGTGATTCCCACGACCGACCGGAACCGCATTCAGGTGGAATACGACGTGATGGCCGCACTGCACGTCCCGCCGGGCGGCAACACGAGCGGCGCCTGCCCAGTGCTCGACGACAGCGACGAAGACAAGCTGGTCGTCTCCTATAGCGTCAGCGGTACGAATGGCCCATGGAGCATGGCACAGGTCCTCAACGAAGGCGTCGAGCTGCCGACCGCCTGGACGCGCAAGCTCGTTAACCTGGCCGGCATCGCTGCCGTGAACAACAATCCGAACTTCGCGCTGCGATTCCAATGGCAATTCAACGCCGCGAACGACACGGGCCGGATCGATAACATCCGCGTGTTGAGCGATGCGGTAACCGGGCCTGGGCCTAACCTGCAAATAGCTCCGACGATGTTCGAGCGCACCGTTCAAGCGGGTCAAAGTGGGCGCGCGGATGTCATTCGTGTGAGCAACTCTGGCGAAGGCACGCTCAACTTCGCGGTCGGCGACAATGCCTCGTGGCTCGGCTTGGTCCCGGCCGCCGGCAACAGCAGTGGCCCGGAGCAGCGCGTGCTGGTCATTTACAATACAACCGAGCTCGCCGTCGGCGATTATGACGCGGTAATTCAAATTGCCTCGACCAACGCGGGCAACTCACCGCAGACCATCGCCGTGAGGCTCCATGTTATTCCGTCGGCGTGCTCGTGGGAGCCGTTCGACTATTACGACGGCAATTTGACCTTGATGGGCAGCGCGAACTGGAGCGGCAGTGCTACGAACCAGCTCGTTACCCAGAGTGGCGGGCTGAAAATCATCGGCGGAGCGGGTGCCGTGAGTGCAACTCGCACCGTCAACTGCGCCGGCTCCAACGGCTTTATCGCCGCGCAAATCAAAATCAAGAAAGGCGCTGGCTCCGGTGATTTCTTCTGGAACATCGCCTTTGACGATTCCGGCGGAAACAACCTCGCCCGCTGCTACGGCGGCAGCACCATCGCCCGCGGCCGCGTCGGCGGCAACATCACCGCCGACATGCGGCTGACCGGCACCGAGGACTGGGACGATCTTTACGTCAAACTCGATACTGCCGCGAACACGTCCGAGTTTTTCTTCAACGGCATTTCCTTCGGTGTCATCTCCCACGGAACGACGCCTTCAAACACCGTTGGCTCCGTCCGCCTCGAACGCCTCGACCGCTCCAGCGCGAACGGGGACATCATCTGGTTCGACAATTTGACGGCCGGGGCGATGGACATGACCCGACCGCGATTGAACTTCCTTCGCACCGGCAACACCTTGGAATTGTCCTGGCCCGCCACCGGGATGGGTTTCCAACTGCAATGCACGCCCAGCTTAACTGTCCCCGTCGCCTGGACCCTTCTGACCAACGGGATTCGATTGACCAACGAGCAGTCGGTCTTTACGACGACGGTTTCGTCAGGGAACCAATTCTATCGGCTAAAACTATGAAAGAATCTCCCAACCCTACCGTTGAACAAGGGTGTCACGTTACGCATCACCCGAAAGCTATGAAATGCTCCGCATCGATTCCAAAGTGGTTGTTTCAATCAATTTATTCGACAGCCTTTATCGCCGGGCTGGCGTTTGCTTTTCCCGCGTTCAGCGGCTTCGATCCGAACTGCGATGGGCGTGTGTCCGCAATCGTGATCCAGGAGGACGGTCGAATTCTAATTGGTGGCTGGTTCAACACAGTGGGTGGACGCGCCAGCCCCGGCATCGCCCGTTTGCACGCAGACGGAAGCGTGGATCAGACTTTCATTGCGCAGATAGACGGTCCGGTCTTCGCGCTCGAAGTGCAAGCCGACGGCAGGGTCCTGGTGGGTGGCAGCTTCAACTCGGTGAATGGCACGCCGCGGTCCAATTTGGGTCGCCTGCTCGCTGATGGTCGCTTGGACGAGAGTTTCAACGCGGGTGCGGCTGGAGTCGTTCTTGAGCTGGCCGTGCTGCCGGACCAAAGAGTTATTGCCGCTGGGGCTTTCCTGGCTTGGGGAGGGATCCCTCGGGCAGGAATCGTGCGACTGCACCAGAACGGGAGACTGGATCGGGCATTCGACGCTGGCGCTGATGATACTGTCAACAGCCTCGCCATCCAGCGTGACGGAAGAATTCTAGTGGGCGGCGACTTCACCGCCTTGCGGGGTGGGTCGCGCATTGGCATCGGCCGGATGAATGCGAACGGCCGGGTAGACAAGACCTTCTTGCCGCCAGCCGTTCCCGAAGAAATGGAGACGCTGGCCCTGCAGGCCGACGGAAAAGTATTGTTGGGCGGGGATTTTGAACAAGTTGGAAACCAACCACGGGCCGGCATTGCCCGTTTGAACGCCGATGGAAGCCTGGACGATGCCTTCAATCCGGGAGTGGACGGATTCGGATTGCATACGTTGCTGGTTCAGCCGGACGGAAAAATCCTCGTCGGTGGATTCCTAACCATGATCGGCGGGCTGCAGGTGGCGAACATTGCACGGCTGAATGCCGACGGCAGCGCGGATGCCAACTTCAATCCCGGTGCCGACAGCGCGATCAATCGATTCGCACTGCAGAAAGATGGAAAAATTCTGGTCGGAGGCTGGTTCACGAGTCTCGCCGGGCAGCCACGAAATTACATCGGCCGCCTGTTTCCTGACGGCAGCCTGGACTAGAGGAGTGGAATTCTTGTGTCCCGGACCATTGGCTCGCCGTGCCTGCTCACGCTGACAAACCGGGGGGTAAGAACCGGTTGGGGTCAACTTGATGCCCGTGGTTTCCCACATTATCAAGCCGCCTCGTCCACTGATTTTCGATTTTTCCAGCCATTGAGGAACAAGGATGCTTCCGTCAATTTGCTTTCCAAGCCCTGCACGTGACTGACGGCTGCATCGCGCTCTTTCTCGGTGCGCGCCAGCTGCTCCTTTAAAGTTCCGATGGCGGCACCCGTCTTCTTCTCTGTCTCCATTTCCCACTGCTGTCGCGCAGCCGCCTGCTGGGCCTCCGCATGCGCGGTCAGTTGGGCGACCAAGTCCAGCTCCCTCTGCTTGGCCTTGGCTTGGACGGCGTCCACTTTCTGTTGCATTTCCTTGCGAAGCTGGGTTTCCCGCTCGCGCAGACCGGCCTCGGCTTCCATCTCGCGGCGACGAATAAGCTCCTCATTCTGGGTCTGCAATTCGGCCCGGACGGCGTCCAACTTCACCTCCCATTGTTGTTCGCTCTGGCGCAATTTGGATTTGAACAGCTCTTCCTTCTGCTGTGCTTCGTGACCCAAACGGAGCTCGGCGGCACGAACGCGGGACTCGGCCTGGCGTTCCCATTCCTCGTCCCGGGCGCGCAAATCCAGGGCCCGCTGATTTTGCAAAGCCGTTTCCCGAGCGTTGGCGCTGACAATCAATTCCTGTTCGCGTTGCTTGAGCCGGGCATGAAACGCCAGTTCCGCCTGCTGCAATTCGTCCCTCAGGCGGGTTTCGGCTTCGCGCGATCGGGCCTCAAACTGGTGTTGCAACTCGGATTCGCGACGGCGCAACAGCTCCTCCGCCTGCGTTTGCATATCGCGGACACGAGCGTCCCCCTGTACTTGCAATTGCTGTTCCCTCTGGATGAACCTGGTTTGCGAGATCCCTTCCCGCTGCTGCACCTCTTGTTTCCAGCGTGCTTCCAACTCACGGGCACGGACCTCTAACTGACGGTCGAATTTCTCCTCGCGGTCGCGAGCGGACTGCTCAACTCGGGCCTGTTCCTGCGCAAAGCGGGTGTCAAATTCGAGGGAGAGTTCCTGCTCACGCCGTTTGAAGTGGAGTTCAAGCTCCTCATGACGCTGGCGCACCGCTTTGGCAACCTCCAATTGCTGTCGCTCCAAACGATGCTTCTCTTGACGGGCAACCTTCTCCGTTTCACGGGCGGTCTCTTCCTTTGCCTGCGTCAATTTGATGGAGAGTGATTCCACTTGCAGTTGCAATTGAGAACACGCCTCATCGCGGGCGTTCAACGCAGCCTTCGACTCAAGCGCCTGCTGGGCCAAGGCTTCCTCCGCGGCCAATTCGGCATCGGCCATTTGGCGGCGGACCTGCATCACCTGGGTTCGGCAATCTTCAGACACCTCCATCAGTTTCCTCTGCTGTTCCTGGACCATGGCCGTGCGTTCGGCCTCGTTGGTGGCATGCTGGGCCTCTAACTCCTGACCCATTTGAGTCAGGCGATCCGACCAGGCGTTCTGGCGCAACTGAACCTGGCGCTCAATTTCCACTTTTTGGAAATCGCGCAAAGCGTCTTTCTCAACCAATGCCTGGTTGAGCGAATTAGTGAGGCCGGCAAGTTTGGCATCCCACTCGCCTTCGTTCTTCTTCCATTGCTCTTCGCGCGCGGCCGCGGCAAGGGTCGCGGACGCCAACGCCCTGTCTCGATGGGTAATCTGGATGGATGCTTCGCGGGCCGCGCGCTCAGCGCGCAAAATCTTATGGCGGCCGGCCCGGATGTAGAGCCAGTGCAGTCCACGGCCAAAGAATCCCAGGCGATGAGGCGGGCGCTGCTGTTCGGGTTTGAAAACGGTGGAGAAACCAATTTCAACCATCAGCGTCGGCAGGAAAGCGACGATAAAGGCCAGCACTGGATAAACCCAAATCCGCACCATGCTGATCTGGTCGGTGAGTAAGTCTCCGCGCTCCTTGGCCGTGGCCGTAATGGAAACGGGACGCTCACCGAACAGCCAGCCGCGCACGATCTCCACCGTGGTGGCGATGCGGTGGACCTGAGTTCTTCTAATGGCGTCCTCACGCGCCTCATAAAATCCATTGGCCGTCTTGCGGCAGGCGTCCAGCTCCGCGCGAATCGCCTCAACGGGACGCTGGCTTTTAAGGGTGTTCTCTTCCTTCTGAACAAACGCCGCAAACTCCTGCTCGATCAACTTTGCTTCCGCGGTCCCCTCTTTCCCCAACAGCGCCATGGCGGCGAGCAGTTCTTCGCGCTTGCGATCTGTTTCCTCGGTCTTGGTGCCGGAACGACGATCGAAATCCCCGCGCAACCGGCGCGCATCCGCGTCCACCTGGGCAACGCGGTCACGGCGCTTGTTGTTGACGGTGACCAATTCGGCTTCTTTGGCTTTGATCTGGCCTTCGATATCCGCGACCAGAGTTGGTTTAAGAATCTTGTTGGACTCGCGCTCGGGCGCCACACCGGGATCAACCGGTTCCTTCAACAACTTACGCTTGAGGTAGTGGGCGTTATCGTAGTACGCCTTGTCCTTTTCGTATTCCGCTTTTCTGTTGGTGTAATCGGCCAGCTTCGCCTTGTAGGCGTTTTCAATGCGGGCCTCCTCAACGTTCCAGGTAGTCGCCCGGGCCACCTCAGTTTCGCGGCGTACGCGCAAATCAGCGATGGCTTTCGTGAGCTGTGCGGCGTCAGCGTCAAACTGCTTGATGATGGTGGCCTGGCGGGCTTCTGCTTCAGACAACTCCTTCTTCTGATAATCCGTCAGGCTGATGGCGTCCTGGCGCGTGGCGTCATTGCGCTTGAGCGACTCCTCCAGTTCGGCTTTGGCCTTGGCCTGCTTCGTGGCCAACTCCGCCAGCCTGCGATCGCGCTCCGCCTTCTTCTCCTGAATGGAGGCTTTAACCGCGCCATCGTCTTTGTTCTGGTTTTCCAATTCGGCATTCAGCTGGACAATTTTGATTTCCTCTACGGCCGCTTTCTTGTGCATCTCGCTGGCCGGGGCCATGGCGGTGCCCATTTCGTAGACCGCCATATCCTTGACCAATTGAAAGGTCAGCACGCAGATCAGAGGCAACCCCACGATCAGCATGAATCCTTTTTGCCAACCAGCCCGGGAGGCGGTCCAGATGGCCAGGGGCAGCTTGAGTAACTCCACCGCGAGGATGGTCGCGCCGATCGGGCCGATGCCAAAGAAAACGACCCCCATACCCTGAGGCACGCAGACGACCTGCTGATATTTCCAGCCGGTCGCCAAAATGACGAATTCCACCACCGTGGCCATCACAATCAACGGCAGGCTTAAGTAGGAAATGCGTTTGCTTTTCAAGCGCTGCCACGGGGAGAACCCCCCATCCTGCGGGGCCGCCGCCGAATGGGCAGAACTTTGCGAATTTGTTGAGTTGGAATCTTTCATTTATCAATCTGGTAAAACCCGTCCACTACCTACGGACGAACGGGAACTATTGTCTTTCATCACGCACATCGCGCATCGCCCAAGGCAGCTTGCGTGCCAGTGTGCCGATACTGGACAAAGCTTGTTCGATGAGAGCTTCTTCTGCCTTGAACAGAACAATGTGCGTGCGGGTTCTCCAGCCACGCCTCTGCCAGCGAGGTGAGACAGTGGTGCCAAGAATTCTGACATGCAATTAGCGTTGCCGGTGCGGCGGCGGCCGATATCAAAGAAAGGGCGGGCCGGGAGCTTGAGGATATCACGGACATGCCGATGAGGGGGAGGACGGCTGTTAGGCAAACGTTACGGAGGCAACACGCCTGTCCAGGACAATGGCATGAAGACCAGACATCAATACGGCCAAAGAGCGGCCTTGGAAGGATCCGCCCCGTTTGCACGCGGGCCTTCGGCTGCGGCTGCGCGGGTGAAGGCATTCACCCTGATAGAAACGCTGGTCGCCATGGGAGTGGTGGGGATCATGGTCGGGGTCCTCTACACCGCGATTACCCTGGGATTTTCCTCGATCCGGACATCTCGCGAAAACCTTCGGGCGACGCAAATCATGGTCGAGAAGATGGAGGTGATACGGCTGCTAAACTGGGATCAGGCTGTGGTTACCAACGTGCTTCCCGCCACGTTTGTGGCCTACTATGACCCAATAGGCGCAACCAATGGCAAAGGGCCTGGCGTGACCTATACCGGCACCATTGAGGTGAAGCAGTTTCCGACGGCTAAAACCTACCAGCCGGAAATGAGGGAAGTCACCGTGCAAGTGGACTGGGTTACCGGAGGCTTGAAACACAGTCGCAAGCTGAAGAGCCACGTTGCCCACTATGGCATCCAGAATTATGTCTACAATTGAACCGGAGACGCATCCGGCACGCGCCGGCGCGACTCTGATCGAATACCTGATGGCGATCGGCGTAGGCACCCTGGTGGCGTTGGTGATTGTGGGACTCTCGATCAACAGCGGACGCAGTTTTGCGGCTCTGGCCAACTATTCGGATCTGAATGCTTCCAGCCTCAACGCATTGGATCAAATGACCCGGGATATCCGGCAAGCCGCCCGATTGACCTCCTACTCGAGCACCCAACTCACGTTCAGTAACGGCTCCAACCAACCGCCGGTCGTGTTTACTTACTCTCCTTTCAAGCGGACCCTGGTTCGTCAGGAGGGCACGTCCACCAGAGTTTTATTGACCGGATGTGATTCCCTTAACTTCGCCATCTATCAGAGAACCACGATCCCTGGCTCCTACGATCAATATCCAGTGGCGAACGTCGACAATTGCAAAGTCGTGGCCGTGAACTGGAGTTGCTCCCGCGCCATCCTGGGCGCCAAGGTGAATTCGGAAGCGGGGCAGTCAGCGAAAATTGTCATCCGCCAACATTAATTTCCATGAAGACGCCTCTGTCCACGCGAAAGGGCTCAGAAGCGAGCATCCTGTTGGTGGCGCTTTGCACGATGGCGATCATCGGGCTGGCCTTGATTGTTTACCTGCAACTGGTCACCAACCAGAACCAACTGGTCACTCGTTCCCAGGTTTGGAACACTTGCATGCCGGTCCTGGAAGCGGGCATTGAAGAGGCTCTGGCTCATTGCAACGCCAATTACAAGACCAACATGGTCTCCAATGGCTGGACCCAATCGGGCTCCTGCTTTGCGCTGACCAGTTGGCTGGACGATTGTTATTATGAGGTCACCATCTCGACGAATCTGCCCTACGAGATTATCTCCAAGGGTTATTGTCCGATGGCGGGCAATTCTGGTTACGTGAGCCGCACCGTGAAGGTCACGACGATCAACCCGGGCTTGTTTTCCTCTGCGCTCGTCTTCTTGGACAGCCTCGACCTGAACGGCAACAACGTGCTGGCCGACAGCTACGATTCATCCGACGCGGCTAAAAGCACGCTGGGCCGCTACGACCCCCTGAAGGCCGGTGACAAGGCAGATGTGTCCTGTATGAGGGGCGTGAAGGATGACGTGAAGGTCGGCAATGCCAACATCTGGGGCCATCTCTCCACCGGTCCGTCTGTTTCTGTCTATTTGGGCCCCAATGGCGCCGTGGGCGATGTGGGCTGGCAAACTGGGGGCAACTCCGGCATCCTGAGCAACTGGTGGACGAGCGATCTCAACATCACTCTGCCTGACATCAAACCGCCATTCAGCGCCGCGACGCCCGCGGGGGGCGGCAAGCTGAGTGGCGTGAAATACGATTACATCCTGGGCAGTGGCAACTACATGATGGCCCAACTCGACGGCAATACCATTGTGACGGGCAATGCCGTGCTCTATGTGACTGATCTCATTAAGTTCGGCGGCAGCGAAAGCTTGACCATCCTGCCAGGGGCGAGCCTAACGCTTTACTACGGCGGCGCGGATGCGGTGTTTAACACGGTCGTCAACGAAAACACAAATCCGAGCACTTTCCAGTACTACGGTCTGAACTCCCACACCGGAGAATTTTCCATCAGCGGGAAGAACAACATCACGGGAGTCATTTACGCTCCGCACGCCACGTTCCACCTGCAGGGCAACGGGACTATTTTCGGCAGCGTTGCGGCCCAATCAGGCACGCTCAATGGCAGCGTCACGGTTCACTATGACGAATCCCTCCGCAACCTGGAGCGAATTCGCGGAGTCATCGCCGCTTCCTGGCGCGAGCTCTGAGGTTGGTGACCCATGAAGCGAAACTGGTTGGTTTTGCTGGGTGCAGTAATAGGAGGGATGGTGGGGTTTTTCTTTTCTTCTGGATCGCTCGACAGGGCTTTTATGGACTCGTCCTGCCAGGCGGGTTGCTCGGAGTGGGAGCAGGCATTTTCAAGACCCGCTCGATATTGATTCCTGTGACGTGTGGGTTCCTGGCGCTCGTCCTCGGCCTGTCCAGAGTTTCACGCTGCTCAATGGCGCGCCGTTGCTGAGTATTGAAACCGCGGCGGGCGGCCAGGTCCGTCTGCTTTGGCCGACCAACGCGGTCGGGTTCACGCTTCAAACAAATCCCGATTTGAACACGACGAATTGGGTTACAGGATCCGAACTCGGTGTGTTCATTGTGGGGACGAACAACGCGGCTGTGGATGCCACGACGAGCCGCCAGAAGTTTTATCGGCTCTTTCGTCCGTGATTAGAAATGCCAGGCAACGCCACCGCGGATTCGGTAGTCAGGAACGGTTTGAAATTCCCGGTTGGTGATCCGAATCGGAAGATCCGCATTCATCGTCGCGCTAAAATGTTCCCCCCACGTCAACGTGACACCGGGTCCCGCATACCAGGCACTTGAGATACCGTCGTCCCGCTTCACGCCGTCCACACTGTCCCGCGCCTTGCTTTCGTAACTGAAGGCAGCTTGTAGGGCCAAGGTTTTGCCTTCGTCAAAGAGAGCGTAAAAGCCCGGGCCGCCGGAGATGGAAAGTTCGTCGCCGAACTGGTAGTCAAAGTCTCCTTCCGAACGAATGAAGTATTGTGCGTCGACATTGACGAACAACCTGCGCCATCCAGCGCTCCCCGACACGCCGACGACGCCGTCGAAGGAGCCCGAGCCGAGGGCCAAATCGTTTCCGTGCACGCCCGAGGGCGGCGCTCCGGGCGTCTCCACTTCATTGATCTCTTCCCGCAATCGGTCCGAGTCTCCCGTGGGCAACTCCACGCCACCGAGCAGGCTGAGGGAATAGGAATACTCATGCTCCGGTTTGTGAAGCACCAGCCAGCGCCCGGTAAGTGAAAGATCGCCCAATCCCGATTCGGTTCCTCGTTCCACCTCGAAGCCTTCCGCGCGTTTGAAGGAACGATGGATATAAGGAACGTTTAGCGTCACCCCCCAGCGTGGCGTGAAATTGTAGCCCAGGATAAATGACGTGATGGAACTGTCGCGATATTGACCAATGGGGTCCGCGATTTCTCGGCTGTTGTCCTGCAGCGTTCCGGAATGAGTGAACTGTTCGGCGAGGGCGAGATGAAATCCGGCGTTGCCTTCGCCCTGCGCGGCATTTGCGTTGTAAACGGCACACAGGTCGCAGGCTTCCAGCGTGGCCATGTTTGCCGCGAGCAGGCCCGAGCTGGCGAGGGCAAGGATGGGTTTCACGCTGCGAACCGTATCGACAAACCCCCAGTCCGCCATCACAAAGTGTTAGACCTCAGTTTTCCAGCTTTACAAGGTGTATGTTATACACTATGTAATCGTCTGATTGCTGGTGATAGTTGGGCAAATACGGAATGGGATGACATGAAAGACAGCGACGGAAAGTTTTGCCTGAGCTTGGAAGACGACGCACTGGAGGCTTTGGCTCAACTCGAGCACGAACAATGGATGCATTGGTCAAAGGCAGTGGCCCATGAGGTATCCGCCCCGATGCGAGAACAGTGGCAACGGTTCTGGGTGCCCTATGCAGCGCTGTCCGAGGATGTAAAGGAAGCGGACCGTATTTGGGCCCGCAAAGTGGTTGAGTTGCTTCGCCGGCGCGGCGGTAGCGCTTCGAGGCAGCCAGGCACATCAAAGCGAACGTTCGGCAAAGCGTAACCAATGTTGCTCATCGACGTGCGATAGGTCGTACGCAGGCTCGGAGGGTTGAAGGCCCGCGATGTTATAGCCTGGGCTGAAGCGAGCTTGCGAGCGAAGGCCCAGGTAACCGGCCACTAGAATTCTCAGCCCTGTAAGGGCGGCGACATTAGGACGTCTCGGTTCATTTTCGCGTTTCGCTGAAGCGGGTTCCAGCCCGTCGATTGAGGGGTGTCGCCCCTTCAGGGCTCACGTTTCATGCGCGGATTCTACCTGGGCCTTCGCTCGCGTGGCTCGCTTCAGCCCAGGCTATAACATATCGGGCTTTCAGCCCTCCCGAGATCGCGAACTCAATATTGGTATTCGAGGTAATCTGGAGTCCGCTAAACAGGTACCAATGGAGAGAAGACCGGCCAGGCATCACTAGATGACAATTGAGTAAAAATCAGGAGCCATCCTGTGCGGAAAACCCGGAAGGCCGAGAGACCTTCCGGGTTATCGCGATGTGAGACACCGTAGTGAATTGCTATTTAAGCGCTCCGCCGGCCCGCAACGGGGAGTCGTGCTCTACCTTAAGGCAACAGAAATGGACTGAGGAA
>Ga0070689_100002624_pt1 | contig 11775 bp, 5 predicted proteins | sample KBSS23HmetaG_FD_64669 | JGI IMG/M metagenome (GOLD analysis project Ga0070689, IMG submission 64669) | Switchgrass rhizosphere microbial communities from Kellogg Biological Station, Michigan, USA - KBS S2-3H metaG | ecosystem: Host-associated > Plants > Roots > Rhizosphere ... | reverse complement strand
GACCCTGCCTGGCTGGTGCGAGCACATGCTCGGGCCGGACTGCAGAGCACCTGGTTGCGCGACAACGTCTCGTTCCATTCACCGCGCGACCTTCGGGACTCCGACCCGCGTGCGAACACACGCATCGCGGCGCTCACCAAGGGTGACAAGGACCTGGTCGAGGCGCTCGGCGACGAACGCACGTTCCTCGGCGATCCGTGGGGCAAGCGCCGCGCGACCGAGGCGTTCCAGGCGCTGCAGCGCTTCTACAGCAAGGACTGGGGCTACCGCCCCGAGGCCGACTTCGCCGCGAACGAAGCCGCGATCGCGGCGATCGCGAAAGAACTCGGCGCGCCGGTGCCTGCGCACCTCGTCGACCCGGACATCCACTTCGTCGGCGGCATCGAGATCCTGTCGTGCCGCAACGGCGATGTGTTCGTGGCGTGGACCGCCGACGGCCGCGTCGCGGGGAGCACCACGCCTGCGCTCGGCGCGCCGCTGCAGCTCGGCCGCGAACGCTGGCAGCAGTTGTCCACCGCGGCGACAGCGCTGGCGCTGCCGCCCCAGTCCGGTGTGGTGATCTGCGACAAGATGCGCATCGTTCCCGGCGCGGGACTGGCCCAGGCCGCGGTGGCGCCCGGCGCGCTGCCGGCGGCGGCGGCAGACTGGCTCAAGCAGTTCGCCACCGCGATCGAAGAAGCCGGAAGTCCCGACCTCGGCCGCGCGCTGCGCGACCGGCTGCCCCAGTTCACCGTCCGCTGAAGGAGTCCGAGATCGATGTGTGGCATCATCGCCGTGTTGCGGCGCCGATCACGGCGACGGCCGCCGCCCGCTTCGATCCTCGACCAGGCGGTGACCGCGGCGACGGCGACGTTCGATCGCGGCCCGACGGCTGCGAACCTCACGGCAGCGGCGACGACGCTCGGTGACCTCGACCAGCAGCTGCGCGGCATCGCGGGGCTGCGCTGCCTGCTCGATGCGCCGGCCGCGGCGCAGGCCGCCGGCGAACGGCTGCGCGCGCTGCAGGAACGTCTGCAGCAGTTCGAGAGCACGCTCGACCACGGCGCGCGGGCCAAGGCCGACGACGAACTCGAGCAGCGCAACGGCGCCCTCGTGCAGCTGAAGGACGCCCTGTGGGCCGTGCTGCGCGACCGCCTGCCGCACGCCGCGGCCGTGCGCGACCTCGCCGGCGGCGGCACCTTGCCCGACGACGCGTTGGCCGCGTTCGCGAGCATCCAGACCGCGCTGTCGGCGCTCGACCGGCTCGAGGTGCGCGGCCGCGACTCGGCCGGCGTCTGCGTACTGGTGACCGGCGTCGACACGTCCGCGCCGCAGTTGCAGGCGCTGCTGCGCGGCCGCACCGACGACGCGCTGTTCCAGAACCGCTCGGCCCGCGCGGTCGGGTCGGCGATCGACCTCGTCTACAAGCACAGCGCCGAGATCGGCGAACTCGGCGACAACGTGCGCGCGCTGCGCAGCTCGATGCGCAGCGATCCGCTGCTGCAGGCCCTGCTGCGCCAGCCCGGTGTCGAGGCGCTCGTGCTCGGCCACACGCGCTGGGCCAGCGTCGGCATCATCAGCCAGCCGAACGCGCACCCATTGAACCACGAGGAGCGCACGGTGCGGCCCGCGCCGTACGTGATCGGCGCGCTGAACGGCGACGTCGACAACCACCAGGACCTCGTGCGCCGCCACGGCCTCGACATCGCGCCCGAGATCACGACCGACGCGAAGGTGATCCCGACGCTGGTCGCGCGGCAGATGCAGGAGGGCCACGACCTGGCGGCGGCGTTCCGCCGCACGGTCGCGAGCTTCGAGGGCTCGGTCGCCGTTGCCGCGGCGACGGCGCAGGAGCCGCACCGGCTGGCGCTGTCGCTGCGCGGCTCGGGCCAGGCGCTCTACGTCGGGCTCGCCGAGGACGCGTTCGTGGTCGCCAGCGAGCCGTACGGCGTGATCGAGGAGTGCCGGCAGTACCTGCGCATGGACGGCGAGACGCCGGGCAACCCGCAGAACCCGAGCGGCAGCCGCGGCCAGGTCATCGTGCTCGATCGTGCGCACGCCGGCGAAGTCGCCGGCATCGCGCGCGCGGCCTTCGACGGCACGTCGCTGCCGGTCCAGGACCGCCAGCTGGTCGCGGCCGCGGTCACGACGCGCGACATCGACCGCAAAGGCTTCCGCCACTTCCTGCACAAGGAGATCAGCGAGGCGCCAGCGTCGCTGCAGAAGACGCTGCGCGGCCGCATCGTCGAACACGGCAACCGCCTGCGCGCGGTGCTGCCGGCCGCGGCACTGCCGCCGCGCATCGCGCAGGGGCTCGCGCAGCGCCGCTTCCGCCGCGTACTCGTGATCGGCCAGGGCACCGCCGCGGTGGCCGGCCAGGCCGTCGCGCAGGCGCTCACGGAGACGCTGGCGCGCGCGGACCTCGAGATCCGCGCGCTGCCGGCGACCGAGCTGTCGGGCTTTCAGCTGCGCGACGACATGAGCGACTCGCTGATCGTCGCGATCTCGCAGTCCGGCACGACGACCGACACCAACCGCACGGTCGACCTCGTGCGCGGCCGCGGCGCGCCGGTGCTCGCGATCGTCAACCGCCGCGGCAGCGACCTGTGCGACAAGGCCGACGGCGTGGTGTTCACGAGCGACGGCCGCGACGTCGAGATGAGCGTCGCCAGCACGAAGGCGTTCTACGCGCAGTGCGCGGCCGGCTGGCTGCTCGCGCTGGCGCTCGCGCGCGCGAGCAACGTCGCCGACGACGCGCAGGAGGACGCGCTGCTGCGCGCGCTGCTCGAGCTGCCGGCCGCGATGCGCGAAGTGCTGCGCCAGGACGACGCGATCGCCGCGATCGCCAAGGCGCTGGCGCCGCAGCGCCGCTACTGGGCGCTGGTCGGCAACGGCACCAACCGCATCGCCGCCGCCGAGGTGCGCATCAAGCTCAGCGAGCTCTGCTACAAGTCGATCGCGTGCGACGCGACCGAGGACAAGAAGCACATCGACCTGTCGTCGGAGCCGCTGATCCTGGTCTGCGCCGCGGGCCTCACGGGCTCGACCGCCGACGACGTGCAGAAGGAGGTCGCGATCTACCAGGCGCACAAGGCCTGCCCGATCGTGATCGCGACCGCCGGCGAGACGCGCTTCACGGCCGCGGCGGCGACGATCACCGTGCCCGCGGTGCACGGTTCGCTGGCGTTCGTGCTGTCGACGATGGCGGGGCACCTGTTCGGCTACCGCTGCGCGCTCGCGATCGACGGCCTCGCGCTGCAGCTGCGCCGCGCGCGCGGCGCGGTCGAGGACGTCGCGTCGGATCCGCAGCGCCGCGGCGACGTGCTGCGCCACCTGCAGCCGCTGCTGCGCCCGCACTGGCAGGAGTTCCGCAAGGACCTGCTGCTCGGCCGCTACGACGGCGCGCTCGAGGCGCGCACGGCCGCGCGCGTCACGTCGCTGTGCAACTACGCGCTGGGCCTGATGCCGCTCGACTCGTTCGCGGTCGAGTTCGGCAAGGCCGGCACGCCGGGCGGCGTCGTCGACGCGCTGATCGAGGAACTGACGGTCGCGATCGACCAGCTCACGCGCCCGGTCGACGCGATCAAGCACCAGGCCAAGACCGTGACGGTCGGCATCTCGCGCGCCGACGAGGCGCTGCTGACGGTGCCGCTGGTGCGCGCCGCGCTCCTGGCTGGCGCACCGCGCGACCACCTCGTCTACCGCGACCTGCGCGCGCTGGCGGGCCTCGACGCCGCGGTGCGCGAGGTGCTCGGCTCGACGCGTTACCGCATCGACGGCGACGTCGAGGCGGGCACCGCGATGGTCGCGGTCGTCGACCAGAAGGGCATCGCCACGCAGATCCGTTCGCGCACGGCGCAGAACCCGCAGCTGCGCGGCACCAAGCACCTGGTCGCGATGGAGAAGCAGTGCCTGGTCGCGCGCGGCCGCAACGACGACCGCACCGTGATCCTGGTGCCCGAGGTCGACCAGAACCGCACCGTCGGCATCACGCTGCTGCACGTGCGGTTCGCCGACCGGCTGTCCGCGAGCACGCTGCGCGGCGTGCTCGGCAGCTACCGCAACCGCTTCGCGGCGCTGGCCGACTCGGTGACCGAGACCGAGCCGGCGTTCGACGAGGCGCTGCTCGAGCAGATGCCGGTCGTCGACCTGCTGACCGAGTCGATCCACGCGCTCGCCGACCGCTGGCGGCAGGGCCAGCTGCAGCGCAGCTGAGCGCTGCGGTGCGGCCGTAGCGAAGCCACCGGCGCGCCCGCGGTCGCGCGCTGGTATCCTTCCGCGACCTCCACCTCGAGGTCCACCACCATGCCGCGCTACCCGTTCGTCGCCATTGCCGCCGCGTTGACTGCCGCCGGTCTCACCGCGCAGTCGTTCGTCAACTACGAGAGTCCGCTGGTGTCGCCGCTGCGGCTGTCGGCAGACGGTCTGCGCCTGTTCGCCGCGCACACGGCCGACAACCGGCTCGCGGTCTACAGCCTGCAGGACCCGTCGGCGCCCGTGCTGATGACGGAGATCCCGGTCGGGCTCGAACCGGTGTCGGTCAATCCGCGCACCGACGACGAGGTCTGGGTGGTCAACCACCTGTCCGACTCGGTCAGCATCGTCTCGCTGACGCAAGGCCGCGTGGTCGCGACGCTGCAGGTCGCCGACGAACCGTCCGACGTCGTGTTCGCGGCCGGCAAGGCCTTCGTCAGCGCCGCCGCGTCCGACAGCGTCGCCGTGTTCGACGCCGCGACGCGCGCGCCGCTCGGCACGGTCGCGATCTTCGGCAAGGATCCACGTGCGCTGGCCGTGAACGCCGCGGGCACGCGCGTCTACGCGGTCGTGCAGCGTTCGGGCAACGGCACGACGCTGATCCCCGAGCAGCCGGCACCGCCGCAGCCGCCGCCGACGAACACGTCGCTGCCGGCGCCGCCCAACGTCGGCCTGATCGTGCTGGCGACCGATCCGGCGTGGACCGCGCAGATCCCGTACACGCTGCCCGACAACGACGTCGTCGAGATCGACACGACGTCGCTCGCCGTCACGCGCAACTTCCGTGCGGTCGGCACGACGAACACCGGCATCGCCGTCGACACGGTGACCGGCGACCTTTGGGTCGCCAACACGAACGCGCGCAACCTCGTGCACTTCGAACCGAACCTGCGCGGTCACGCGATCGACAGCAGGCTCACGCGCATCCAGACCGGCGTGTCGCCGACGGTCACGCCGATCGACCTCAACCCGGGCCTCGACTACGCGACGCTGCCGAACCCCACGGCGCTCGGCACCGCGCTGTCCGAGCCGTACGGCGTCGCGATCGACCAGGCCGCGGGCAGGATCTACGTCGCCGCGCAGGGCACCGACCGCGTCGGCGTGCTCGACCTCGCCGGCAACGTACTCGCGCGCATCGAGATGTCCGGCACCGCGGGCGCCGTCGTCGACACCGCGAACAAGCGCGGTCCGCGCGCGCTCGCGCTGCTGGCGCCGGCGTCGCGGCTGTACGTGCTTGAGAAGCTGTCGGCGACGATCGCGGTCGTCGACACCGCGAGTGCGACCGTGGTCCGCGAACTGCCGCTCGGCTCGTTCGACCCGACGCCGGCCGCGATCCGCCTCGGCCGCAAGTTCCTCTACGACGCCAAGCTGTCGGGCAACGGCACCATGAGCTGCGCGTCGTGCCACATCGACGGCGACATGGACGGCGTCGCGTGGGACCTCGGCGATCCAGGTGGCAACCTGGCCGCCCCGCCGTCGCAGCCGTCGCCGTTCTTCGGCCTCACGAGCTTCCACCCGATGAAGGGCCCGATGACGACGCAGACGCTGAAGGGCCTCGGCGGCACCGGTCCGCTGCACTGGCGCGGTGACCGCGCCGACTTCCAGGCGTTCAACGGCGCGTTTGCGAGCCTGCTCGGCGGCAGTCCGCTGTCGGTTGCCGACATGAACGCGTACGCGGCGTTCGGCGTCGCGATCGGCTACCCGCCGAACCCGAACCAGCCGAAGAACCGCAGCTACCTGACGACGCCGAGCAGCGCCAACCAGCAGGCCGGCGCGACCGCGTTCGGCCAGGCGATCGCGAACCTGCCGATCATCGGCAACGCCGGCTGCTTCACCTGCCATCCGCTGCCCAAGGGCACCGGCGGCATGATCATCAACAACTCGGTGATCCAGTCGCCGCAGCAGATGAAGGCGCCGCAGCTGCGCAACCTCTACCGCAAGCAAGGCTTCAGCCGCACCGCCGGGCCGCAGAAGAGCGGCTTCGGCTTCACGCACGACGGCGCGCTCGACAACCTGACCAACTTCCTGGCGCTGCCCCAGTTCAACAGCTGGCCGACGGCCGTGAAGGACGACCTCGTGCAGTTCCTGCTGGCGTTCGACACCGGCACCGCGCCGATCACCGGCTTCCAGGTCACGCTCGACCAGCAGAACGCCGGCAACGCGCAGGTCAACGCCGACCTCGACCTGCTGATCGCGCGCGCGCAGGCGGGCGACATCGACCTGGTCGCGCACGGCAGCGTGCAGGGCACGCTGCGCGGCCTGCGCTTCGACACGGCGCTGCAGACGTTCACGACCGACACCACGGGCACCGGTCCGTTCGGCAAGCCGCAGCTGCTCGCGCTCGCGCAGGCCGGCAACGCCGCACTGACGTTCACGGGCGTCCCGCCGGGTAGCGGCGTGCGCATCGGCATCGACCGCGACCTCGACGGCCAGCGCGACGGCGACGAGGCCGTGCTGCGCTACGGCATCCCTACTGCCGGCTGCGCGGGCGTGCCGACGATCGACGCCAACGGCGAACCGCGCCTCGGCAACGCGTCGTTCGCAGTCGTCGGCCAGAACGTGCCGGCGCTCGCGTTCGGCCTGTTCGGGCTCGGCTTCGCGCCGATCGACCAGCCGCTGCTCGGCATCCACCTGCTCACCGACATCACGATGCCGGGCGCGCTGATCGACTTCGTCAGCAGCGACGCGCGCGGCGCGCATGCGCACGCGCTGCCGGTGCCGGCCGCGCCGATCTACGCGAACCTGCACGCCTACGCGCAGTTCGCGTGGTCCGACCCGTGCGGGCCGCAGGGCCTGTCCGCGTCGGCCGCGCTGGACATCGGCGTGCGGCCGCAGTAGTTGCGGCCGCAGGACGCGCGAATATCCTGCCGGCCCATGCCGGTTCCCATGATCGACCTGTGCCGCGACAAGGCACAGCTCGCGCAAGTCGAGGCCGCGGTCAGCGCAGTCGTCCGCAGCGGCCAGTACGTACTCGGCCCCGAGGTCGAACGCCTCGAAGCGGAGCTGTGCGCCTACCTCGGCTGCGCGCACGCGCTGACGATGTCGTCGGGCACCGACGCGCTGCTGTGCCCGTTGATGGCGCTCGGCATCGGCGCCGGCGACGCGGTGCTGCTGCCGACCTACTCGTTCTTCGCGACCGCGGGCGTGGTCGCGCGCACGGGCGCGCGACCCGTGTTCGTCGACGTCGAGGACACCTGGCTGACGCTCGACCCGCAGCGCCTCGAGGACGCGCTGCGCCAGCACCGCAACGTCAAGGCCGTGATGGCCGTGCACCTGTTCGGCGCCCCGTTCCGCGTCGACGAGATCGTCGCGATCTGCGCGCGCGCCGGCGTGCCGCTGATCGAGGACGCCGCGCAGGCGATCGGCACCAAGTACCGCGGCCGCATGTGCGGCCGCGACGGTCTGTGCGCCGCCTGGTCGACGTTCCCGACCAAGAACCTCGGCGGCATCGGCGACGGCGGCTTCTTCACGACCGACGACAAGAAGCTCGCCGACCGCTGCCGGCTGCTGCGCAACCACGGCCAGGCCGAGCAGTACAAGCACCACGTCGTCGGCGGCAACTTCCGCATGGACGCGATCCAGGCGACCGCGCTGCGCGTCAAGCTGCAGAGCATCGAGAAGATCACCGCCACGCGCCGGCAGAACGCCGAGCGCTACCGGCGGCTGTTCAGCGAGGCGCGGCTGCTCGACCGGCTGCAGCTGCCGACCGACGTCGCCGACCGCCATGCCTACCACCAGTTCGTGCTGCGCGTGCCGGCGGACCGGCGCGACGCGCTGCTCGCGCACCTGCGCGAGCAGGGCATCGGCAGCGCCGTCTACTACCCGCTGCCGTTCCACCTGCAGCCGTGCTTCCACGACCTCGGCGGCAAGCGCGGCGACTGCCCGGTCGCGGAACGGGCCGCCGCGTCGGCGCTCGCGCTGCCGATCTTCCAGGGCCTGACCGAGGGCGAACAGATCGAGGTCGTCGGCGCGATCGGCAAGTTCGCGCGCTGATTGCACCGATCCGCGCCAGCGCGCTCGACAGCGCGATCGGCGGCGCGCAACATGCCGCGCGATGAGCCAAGACGCCTACCGCATCCTGCACATCGTCGGCCTCGCCATGCTGCTGCTCGGCACCGGCGGCATGCTGTTCGCGCCGAAGGACGCGCCCAGGTCGAAGCTGCCGGCGATCCTGCACGGCGTCGGCCTGCTCACGCTGCTGGTCGCCGGCTTCGGCCTGATGGCCAAGCTCGGCATCGCGTCGCCGGACAAGTGGTCGCCCTGGCTGATCCTCAAGATGGTGGTCTGGTTCCTCGCCGCCGTGATGCCGTCGCTGATCCGTCACGGCACGGTGCCGCGCAGCATCGGCTGGGTGCTGGCCGTGCTGCTGGTCGCCTGCGCCGCGTGGCTCGGCATCATGAAGCCGTTCGCCTGATCGGCGCGGCGCCGGCGTGAGGCCGTCAGTTGCCGATGTAGACGCGGCCGTAGTTGCTGCTCGTCCAGCCGAACGCGTTCGCCGCCGGGTCGAGCACCGCGTACTGGCTGAAGACCGGGAAGCCGAAGAACGTCGGCGGGATCACGGCCGCGAAGCTGGTCGCGCCGGCGCCGTCGAGCCCCATGAAGTTGGTGATCGCCAGGTCGGTGTACGCATAGCAGGTCGGCATGCCCAGGAACGAGAGCTCGATGGGCGGTTCGAACAGCGTCGTGCCGATGATCGACATCGCGATCCCGCCCGGCAGGCCGTTGCTGAGGTTGAACGCGATCGCGGTGCTTGGCTGGCCGGTGCCCACGGTGGTCAGCGTCGGCGTGCCGTTGCTGCCCGCGCAACCGCTGCCGTGCGAGGAGACGCGCGCCATGAGCATGCTGACTTCGACCTTGCTCGCTGCGGAGTCCGTGCTGCCGGTCGCCGGCGGTGAACCCGCGGCGGCCGTCCAATAGATGCGTTGGCGCGAGCCGCGGTGGAAGCCGGCCGGCGCGATGCCGTTGACCATCGTGACCTGCACGACCAGGTCGTCGACGCCGTTGAAGACGAACGGGATCTGCATGCCGATCTCGTTCCAGGCGTTGGCCGTGAGGTTCCAGGTGTAGTTGGTGGCGCTCAACACCGCATAGGCGTTCGGCGTCAGGTTGTTCGCGAACGTCGTACTCAGCGGCTGCGCGGCCGGTATGTGATCGAGCACGATCTCGATGTGGTCATAGTGCGCGCGCCCCGTCGAGCACGACGCGAAGCCGAGCCCGGTGATGACATTCGCCACGCCGCCGAGGTCGGCGGCGGTGACACGGGTCTGGAACTTGATGTTGTAGAACGAACTGGCGACCGTGGACCCGAACGGGATCACATTGCACGAGCCCGCGGCGGGCAGGTTGTCCGGCACGTCCCAGTTCTGGGATAGCAACGGCGCGACGCTGACGAGGACGGCGACGAACGAACGGTATGGCATGGGTGCTTTCCTTGGTTCGAGACGAACCAAAGCGGTTACGAGGTCACGAGACGAACGAGACTCCGATGATATTCGCATATGACGACCGGGTGAGGGCCGTGCATCTCGGGTTGTCACCTCATCCTGACATGCGGTCGACTACCGAGAGCCGCCCCGCGCTCGTGACCGTTCTCAGCGCTGCATCACGTATTGCCCGCCCGAGTCCTGCGCGAGCTGCTGCAGCAGCTTCGAGTCGGTGCCGAGCGAGATGGTGTGCACGACGATCTGCCGCGTGTAGTTCCAGCGCCGTACGGCGGCGGCCAGCTCGGTGACGTCGACGATCTTGCCGACGGTCGGCTCGCCGTCGCTGAGCAGATAGATCGTGTCGACGTCCGGGTCGCGGAACGCGAGCTCGAGCGCGTCGTGGATGTTGGTGCCGCCACGGCCGACCGCCGCCTTGGCGAGCAGATCGAGCACGTGCGCCTTGTCGGCAGGGGTCGCCTTGTGCAGCGCGTCCCAGACCGGCGTGACCGTCCCTTCGTACGACATCACGTTGAACAGCTGGTCCTCGGGCAGCTGTTCGACGACGTTGCGCAGCTGGCGCTTGGCCTCGTCGAGGCGCGTGTGCTTCTTGTCGGTGCCGATCTTCGCCAGCATGCTGCCCGAGCAATCGATCAGGAAGATCGTGCGCTTGCTGACGAGCCGGATGCCGTAGTAGGCGACCGTCGGCCCGTCGGTCCGGCTCTGCTGCTGCGCGACGGTCGCCGCGGCCGGCAGCGCGTGCGTGTCGCGGTGTTTCTTCCACCACGCTTCCCACTCGGCGCGCGTCCAGCAGCGCACGCCGCAATGCGCGAACAGCGCGTCGTTGAGTTCGACCGACAGGCGGCCCTGCTCCTTGTCGACGCGCGCGATCAGCAGCGGGATCGACGCCAGCGCGCGCCAGCGCAAGAGGTAGCGGTAGGCGACCGAACGCAGCTCCCATTCCTTCGCATTGAGGTTGTGCTGCGCCTGCTCGATCGCGTCGCCGACGCCGAGGTCGAACAACAGCGCGAAGCCGGCCGTGCGCACGGCCGGATCGCCGGACGCCAGCAGGTGCTTGACGTCGTCGGGCCAGTGCGCGTCCTTCGCGAGCAGGTCGCCGAGCGCGAGCGCGAGTTCGAGCGTGTCGGGTGTCGGATGCTGCAGCCCCTGCCGCACCTTGTCGAGCAGCGGTTGCACGGTCTCGGCCGGCGCCTTGCCGAGGATCATGAACGCGACGCGCCGCTCGGCGGCGACCCGGTTGTCGATGGCCTCGGCGAGCAGCCAGCGCGCGAACGACGCGTCGGCGGCGAGGCCGCCCGCGACGCGCCGCAGCACCGCCTGCACGGCCGGGTGCTCGCTGGCAGCGAACCGCAGGAACGGCGCGTAGGCGTCGTTCCAGACGCCGAGCCCCAGCCCCTCGATCAGCTCGACGAGCACCTCCGGCGGCGGCGACGCTCCGAGCCGCTCGACCAGATCCTCGAACGCCGTGCGCGCGCGCGGATGGTGTTCGACCGCGAGCTGGTGCCACGCCGTCGCCGCGAGCACCGGGTCGCCGTCGAGCAGCAGGCGCAGGCGCACCTGCGTCACCGCGCCGACGTCGTGCGCCGGCGCCAGCAGCCGCAGCACGGCCTGCCGTTCGGGCGTCGAACCGCGCAGCGCCAGCGGTGCGAGGCCGCGCCACGCGCGGTCGTCGCCGACCGCGGCGAGGCCCAGCGCGCTGGCGACGCGCACGTCGATGCGCACGGCGTCGCCGTCGGCGCGCACCAGTTCGAGCAGCCAGTCGATGCCGCGGTTGCCCTGCCGCGCGATCGCGGTCGCGGCGGCCTTCTGCACCGGCGGCGGCGAACCGGCGCGCTGCAGGGCCGCCTGCAACGCCGGCACCGCATCGGGCCGCGGCCGCTGCCCGATCGCGTCGAGCACCTGCACGGCGAACGTGTCGTTGCCCGCGCGCTCGAGTTCGGCGAGCAGCGCCGCGGTGACGCGCGCGTCGTCGAACTTCGCCAGCTGGTCGAGCGCGGCGCGTCGCTCCGCGCCGCGCGTGCCGCTCGCCATCTGCCAGCGCTGCAGCGCGGCCTCGACCGCGTCGACCGCACTGGCCGAGGCGTCCTGAGCCGGCGCCTGC
>Ga0070689_100002618_pt1 | contig 11788 bp, 10 predicted proteins | sample KBSS23HmetaG_FD_64669 | JGI IMG/M metagenome (GOLD analysis project Ga0070689, IMG submission 64669) | Switchgrass rhizosphere microbial communities from Kellogg Biological Station, Michigan, USA - KBS S2-3H metaG | ecosystem: Host-associated > Plants > Roots > Rhizosphere ... | reverse complement strand
GTGTCGAATCCCAAGGGACGCCGGATCGAGGTGCGCTTCCCCGACCCGACGTGCAACCCGTATCTCGGCTTTTCGGCGATGCTGATGGCGGGTCTCGATGGTATTCAGAACAAGATCCATCCAGGCGATCCGATGGACAAGAACCTGTACGACCTCGAGCCGGAAGAAGCGGCGAAGGTGCCGCATCCATGCGCGTCGCTCGACGAGGCGCTCGACAACCTCGCCGGCGACCGCGAGTTCCTGACGCGCGGCGGCGTATTCACCGACGACATGATCGACGCCTATATCACGCTGAAAATGGAAGAGGTGACGCGGTTCCGGATGACGACGCATCCGGTCGAATACGAGATGTACTACAGCCTCTGACAGCCGGTGCGGTAGAGGCGCGACGGCGAAGCATGGGCGAGCCGTCCGGCAGGCTCGCCCTTTTGATTCGTTTGCGCGTTCGCTACACTCCGGTGGATGACACGACGTGATTCACCGCTTGCTGCAATCCGCTGGCGCATTTCCGCGATCCTCGGGCTTGCCTGCGCGATCCTCTTCGTTCCCGCCGCCGACGCGACGATCTGCAAGTACGTCGACGCCGACGGCGCGACTCATTACACGAACGTGCCACCCGACAAGGGCTGGCGCAAGATCTCGTGCGACGTCGCCGACGACACGCCGCGCCCGCGTGCGCCGGCTGCATCGGGCGGCGGCAAGTCGGCCACGCCCACCGGCTTTCCGCGCGTCGAGCCCGACACGCAGAAAAGCCGCGATGAGATGCGCCGCAAGGTTCTCAGCGACGAGCTCGCGAGCGAGGAGCAGCTGCTCAACGAGGCGCGCGGCGCCTATGGCAGCGGCGCGCCGCAGCCGCTGCCGGACGAGCAGAACGACGCCGAGAAATATCGGCAGCGGATCTCGAAGCTGCGTCAGGCCGTGCAGTTGCACGAGCGCAACGTCGAGGCGCTGCGCAAGGAGATCGCCGCGCTCCGCTAGGTCGCACGCTCGTGCAGCACGCCTGCGCACGCGGGTCCGCGCGCGGGTCTCACCATGCGAGCGGCGATGAAACTTCGACTGTTCTCGCCACCGGTAATCGCCGCACCGGCGAGCGAGCTCGACCTGCTCGCTACCGCCGTGCTGATGCTCGACCACCGCCACCGGATCGTCTATGCGAATCCGGCCGCCGAGAACCTGTTCGAGTTGTCGCGCGCCAAGCTGTTGCACCAGGCGCTGACCCACGTGTTCGGCAAGTGCACGCCGCTCGTGGGCGCGATCGGTCGCGCGACGGATACCGGGGCGTCCTATACCGAGCAGGAGCTCGAGCTCGGCGTCGTCGGCAAGGCCAGGCTGCACCTGACGTGCACGGTCTCCTCGATCGACACCGGTGACGCGGCGCTGCTCCTCGAGTTCCGGCACATCGACCAGCAGCTGAAGATCGCGCGCGAGGAACGTTTGCAGGAACAGCAGCAGGCCAACCGCGAGTTGATCCGCAGCCTGGCGCACGAGATCAAGAATCCGCTCGGCGGCATTCGCGGCGCGGCGCAACTGCTTGAACGCGAGCTCGACCGTCCGCAGCTCGTCGAGTACACGCAGGTGATCATCGGCGAGGCTGACCGGTTGCGCGGCCTCGTCAACCGGCTGTTGGCGCCTCATCGCGCGCCGACCTATCGACGCATCAACATCCACGAGGTGCTCGTCCGTGTCAAAGGCGTCGTGCAGGCCGAATTTCCGGCGATTCCGATCGTATGCGACTTCGACACGAGCCTGCCCGAATTCGAAGCCGATCATGAGCAACTATTGCAAGCGGCGCTCAACGTCGTGAAAAACGCCGCCCAGGCGCTGTCCGGAACGCCGGTGGCTGCGCCCGAGATCCGCCTCGTCACGCGCGTCGCACGCGGTGTCACGCTGTCGAAGCGCCACTATCGGCTGGCGCTCGCGATCGCCGTCGAGGACAACGGTCCCGGCGTGCCCGATCACCTGCGCGACCGGATCTTCTTTCCGCTCGTCTCCGGCCGCGAAGGCGGCAGCGGACTGGGCCTTACGATCGCGCAGACGTTCATCACGCAGCACGGCGGCTCCATCGAATGCGAAAGTGCTGCCGGCCGCACGGTGTTCACGGTGCTGCTGCCGATGACGCTCGACCGTCTTGCTAGCGGAGCGCGCGGATGAGCGTGGCGCGCGAAGCGAAGGCCCGCAGGGCGCGGCGCCACGCGATTCCGTCGAGGCCGACGGCGTGGCTTTCGCACACGAATGGCAGCTCGGAGGCCGAGGGATGAGCGCTACGCCGCCGTTGCTGCGCTCGATTGGTTCGAACGACGACGTCGTCTGGGTTGTCGACGACGACCGCTCGATCCGCTGGGTGCTGGAGAAGGCGCTCGCGCGCGAGGGGATTGCGCACCAGACGTTCTCGTCGGCGTACGAGGTGCTGCAGGCACTCGCCGTCAGCGAGCCGCAAGTGCTCGTCTCGGACATCCGCATGCCCGGCGAATCCGGGCTGCAGCTGCTCGCCGAGGTGAAGGAGCGCTATCCGCAGATACCGATCATCATCATGACGGCCTATTCGGATCTCGACAGCGCCGTCGCCGCTTTCCAGGGGGGTGCGTTCGAATACCTGCCGAAGCCGTTCGACGTCGATCATGCGCTCGCGCTGATCCGCCGCGCGGCGATCGAGTCGCGGCATTCGCCCGCTGCCGTTGTGGCAACGGCGGAGTCGCCCGAGATTCTTGGGCAGGCACCGGCGATGCAGGAAGTGTTCCGCGCGATCGGCCGCCTGGCGCAGTCATCGGCGACAGTGCTCATCACCGGTGAATCGGGAACGGGCAAGGAGCTCGTCGCGCGTGCGTTGCACCGGCACAGTCCGCGCGCCGCGGGCCCGTTCGTCGCGATCAACACGGCAGCGATTCCGAAAGACTTGCTGGAGTCGGAACTCTTTGGCCACGAGCGTGGCGCGTTCACCGGCGCGCAGACGATGCGTCGCGGCCGCTTCGAGCAGGCCGAAGGCGGCACGCTGTTCCTGGACGAGATCGGCGACATGCCGGCCGATCTGCAGGTACGCCTGTTGCGCGTGCTGGCCGATGGCGAGTACTACCGTGTCGGCGGCCATTCGCCGCAACGCTCGACGGTGCGCATCATCGCGGCGACCCACCAGAACCTCGAGGAGCGCGTGCGCAGGGGACTGTTCCGCGAGGACCTGTTGCACCGGCTCAACGTCGTGCGCCTGCGGCTGCCGGCGCTGCGGGAGCGCGCGGGCGACGTTCCGCCGTTGGCGCGCCATTTCCTGCAGAAGAGCGCGCGCGAGCTCGCCGTCGATCCGAAGACGATGACGGATGCGGCGCTGCACGCGCTTGCCGGATTTGCATTCCCCGGCAACGTACGCCAGCTCGAGAACATCTGCCACTGGCTGACGGTGATGGCGCCCGGCCAGCGGATCGACGTGGCCGACCTCCCGCCGGAGATCCGCGACGGCGAACCCGGTGACGCCGAACATGCGGAGCCGCGCTGGGAGCAGGCGCTCGACCGCGAGCTCGCGCAGGCGCTGAAGGGCGGCGAACGCAACGTCGGCGACCGGCTGCTGCGCGAATTCGAGCGGACCCTGATACGTCGCGCGCTCGCCCATACCGGCGGCCACCGGATGGAGGCCGCCGCGTGGCTCGGGTGGGGACGCAACACGTTGACGCGCAGGATCCAGGAGCTCGGCATGGACGACGAGTTGCGCAAGGGCGGCGAACATGCGAGTGCCGCGCACGTCGACGAAGCGGCGGTGCCGAGAGCCTGACGTCTCGGCGCCGCGGTGCGCGCAGCGACGGAGTACGGCGACTCGCTGCTACGCGATCTCGACGATCACCGGCGCATGGTCCGACGGCTTAACGCCTTTGCGCGCGTTGCGGTCGATGCGGCTTCCCGTGCAGCGCTGCGCGAGGGGCGGCGACAGCAGCACGTGGTCGATCCGCAGGCCGTGATTCTTCGGGAACGCGAGCTGCCGGTAGTCCCACCAGCTGAACGTCATCGGCGGCTGCTCGAACAGTCGGAAGCCGTCGGCAACCCCCGCCGCGAGGAGCTCGCGGAAGGCCGCGCGCTCGGGCGCCGAGCAATGGATCTGCCCGTCCCACAGCACTGGATCGTGCACGTCGCGGTCGTCGGGCGCGACGTTGAAATCGCCGGCGATCGCGAGCTCGGGATGACGAACCAGCGCGGCGCGTAAATGCGCGGCCAGCGCCGCGCACCAGTCGAGCTTGTAACGATATTTGTCGGAACCGACGGCCTGGCCGTTGGGCACGTAGACGCACACGATGCGCAAACCGGCGATCGTCGCGGCGATGACGCGCTTCTGTTCGTCGACGAAGCCTTCGATGCCGTGCGTGACGTCGCGCGCGTCGAGGTCGTTGCGCACGAGGAGCGCAACGCCGTTGTACGATTTCTGCCCGGTGAAGTGGGCTGCGTAGCCTGCGCCCTGCAGCGGATCAACCGGGAACTTCGAGTCCTCGAGCTTGGTTTCCTGCAGGCAGACGACGTCGGGCGCGTTGGCGGCGAGCCAGTCGAGCAGCCGCGGCAGCCGGATGTTCAGCGAATTGACGTTCCAGCTGGCGAGCTTCAACGATCGTGCGCGACGAGTGTTGACGTCCGCGCGGACGTCACGTGCCCGCCAAATTTCCTACTTGGGGTAGTCGGTGCCGCGTGTGGGCGGCGGTGGCGGCGCGCTGTCGGTCGCCGGGGCCGCAGCGTTCGCGGGGCCAGGTGCGGCATTGGCGCTGCCCGGCGCACGTGCCGCAGCCGGGCGCGACGACGGCGCTGTCTTCGGGTAACCGGCCTCGTCGAGCACCGAATGCCAGCGGCTGGAGTTGAAGCCGGTGACCACCTGTTTTTCGCCGATCTGCAACACGGGGGCTGCCTGCTTGCCGGTAAGCGCCCGGAGCTTGGCGGCGCCCTCTTCGTCGCTGACGACAACCGTCGTGAATGGCACGCCGCGCTTGGTCAGCAGCGCCTCCGCTTCCTTGCAGGCGTCGCAGTCGAACGTGTACAGCGTCACCGGAAACTTTTCCGCCGCCTCTTTCGTGGCGAACGGCACCGGGTCCGTTTCGATGACGTTATCCTGCAGCCGCTTTGCCTTCACGTCCTTGGCGGCCGCCGGCGGCGGCTGATCGGAATACACGACGCGCCCCGTCGGATCGACGTAGCGGTACATCGTCTGCGCGTGCGCCGCGACAGCGAATCCTGCGAGCGCGAGCGCCAAAGGCCAACGAAGGTTCATTCGGTTCATGCGGACTCGCCCATTGATCAGGTCTCGACCATCCCATTATGGCGCAGAAGGGCGTCGAGCTGCGGCGCCCGGCCGCGGAAGGCGACGAACGATTCCAGCGCGGGCCGGCTGCCGCCGCGCGCGAGCACCTCGTCGCGAAAGCGCGCACCGACCTCGGGTGACATCACGCCCCGCTCCTCGAACAGGCTGAATGCATCGGCTGAAAGCACCTCGGCCCACTTGTAGCTGTAGTACCCGGCCGCGTAGCCACCGGCGAAGATGTGGCCGAAGCCGTGCATGAAGCGATCGTAGGCCGGCCGCGGTACGACGGCAATCTCGCGCCGCACGGCGTCGAGCACGGCCTGCGGTGTCTCGAACGCGCCTTCGCCGCCGGGCGTGTAGGCGCTGTGCAGCAGCATGTCGAACAGCGCGAGCTCGAGCTGCCGCACCATCGCCATGCCGCTGCCGAAGTTGCGCGCGGACACCATCCGGTCGAACAGCGCCCGCGGCAGCGGCGCTCCGGTGTCGGCATGCGCCGTCATGTGCGACACCACCTCCCATTCCCAGCAGAAGTTCTCCATGAACTGGCTTGGCAGCTCTACGGCATCCCATTCCACACCCTGCAGTCCGGACACGCCCGCGACGTCGATCTGCGTCAACAGTTGATGCAGCCCGTGGCCGAACTCGTGAAACAGCGTTGTCACTTCACAGTGCGTGAAATGGGCAGGCTTGCCACCGACCGGACCCGAGAAGTTGCAGGTCAGGTACGCGACCGGATGCTGCATCCGGTCGTGCGCATGGCGCCGGTTGATCGCATCGTCCATCCATGCACCGCTTTGCTTGCCTTCGCGCGCATAAAGATCGAGATAGAACTGGCCGACAAGTGCGCCGTGCGCGTCGAAGATCTCGAAGAATCGCACCGACGGATGCCACGCCGCCGCGGTTCCGGGCTTGACGTGGACGCCGTAGATCGTCTCGACGACGCGGAACAACCCGGCCAGCACGCGATCCTCCGGGAAGTACTGCTTGACTTCCTGCTCGGAAAACGAGAAACGCTCGGCCTTCAGCTTTTCAGCCGCGTACTGCAGGTCCCACGCGGCGACGTCGTCGATGCCGAGCCTGCGCCGCGCGAAGTCGACGAGCTCCGCATAGTCGCGTTCGGCGAACGGCCGCGTACGGTGCGCGAGGTCGCGCAGGAATGCGAGCACGTCGTGCGGACGCTGCGCCATCTTCGGCACCAGCGACAGGTCGGCGTAGTTCGCATAGCCGAGCAGTCGCGCTTCCTCGCGCCGCAACTCGAGGATGCGCGCGATCACCAGCGTGTTGTCCCAATCGGGCGATGCGCCGAGATCGGACGCAAGTGTCGCAGCCGCATGATGGACAAGTGCGCGAAGCCCGCGATCTTCGGCGTACTGCATCACCGGCATGTAGCACGGGTAGCGCAGCGTCAGCTGATAACCGTCGCGGCCTGCGGCCTGCGCAGCCGCTCTCGCCGCGGCGATGACGTCGGCGGGGACGCCGGCGAGGCCTGCGGCATCGTCGACGTAGTGCGCCCAGGCGTTCTCGCTGTCGAGGACGTTGTCGTCGAACTTGGCCGACAGCGACGCGAGATCTTCCTGCACGGCCTTGAACCGCGCCTTGTCCGCGTCGCCAAGGTCGGCTCCGCCGAGCCTGAAGTCGCGCAACGCGTTGTCGACGACCCTGCGTCGCGCATCGTCGAGATCCGCGAACGACGGTGCATCGGCGAGCGCACGAAACCGCGCATACGAGCGGGGATCCTGCGCCATGTCGGCGTGAAATGCCGTGACCTTCGGCAGTGCGGCGTTGTATGCGTCGCGGATCGCCGGCGTATTGACGACGGCGTTGAGGTGGCGGACCGCGCCCCACGCGCGGTCGAGATGGTCGAATGTCGCCTCGGCCGGCGCGACGACGTTGTCCCATGACGCGGGCGATGTGTCTTGCGCGATGCGCTCGACGACGGCGCGCGCGTCGGCAAGGAGTGCATCGATTGCAGGAACGATATGGTCGGCGCGAATCTCGCCGAACCGCGGCAGGTCGGAGAAGTCGAGCAGCGGATTGTCGTTCATCGGATTCGTCGCATCGGCAAAAGGGGCCGTTGAATTCGTTTGGATCAAGCGTGTCTGCCGTTCAGATCGCGGACTGCGTGCCGAGCGACGCATCGAGCGCGGCGAGATCCGCCGGCGTCCCGACATTCGCCCATGGTCCGTCGTACCGCTCCCCTGTGACGATACGCGCCGCGATCCACGCATGATAAAGCGGCAGCATTCTGAGCTTGACGCCGCGCGGCAGGTCGCGAAACATCGTCGTGTCGTAGACGCCGATATTGCCGAACGTCAGCCGCGGTCCGCCGTCGAGCGCGACGCGGTCGCCCGCAAGGACGAAGTCGCCTTCCGCATGATAGGGCGGATTCGGGACCATGACGAGGTGCACCCGAGGACCGGCGGCTTCGCCCGCCATCCGGTCGATTTTCGGCGTCAGCGAGCTGTAGTCGAAGCGCGTCCAGATGTCGCCGGATACGATCAGCGCCGGACCGGCTGCCAGCAGCGGACAAGCGGTTGCAATCCCGCCTGCCGTTTCGAGCGGTTCTGCTTCGTGCGACCAGCTTATCCGTACATCCCAGCGTGAGCCGTCGCCAAGTGCGGCCACCAGAGCGTCAGCGCGATGCGAGGCGTTGATGGTGATGTCGGCGAAGCCCGCGCGTGCCAGCGCCTCGATCTGCCAGACGATCAGCGGCTTGCCGCCGGCGACGAGCAGCGGCTTCGGCGTCGCGTCGGACAATGGTCGCATCCGCTCGCCGCGGCCGGCCGCGAGGATCATCGCGCAACGGGACGCTGCGCGCGTCAAGCCGGCGCGGCGCGCGCTGCGCCCCCGTGCAGGTCGTCGAGGAGCGCCGTCAGCGGATCGAGCTCGCGATAGCGCGCGGCGGCGCGACGCAAATAGCCGAGCACGCGCGGCATATCGGTGACGTACGCGGCTTTGCCGTCGCGGATATGCAGTCGCGCGAAGATGCCGAGCACCTTCAGCTGCCGCTGGACGCCCATCCATTCAAAGTCGCGCCAGAATGCGCCGAAGTCTGCATCGACGGGCAGTTGCGCGGTGCGTGCGCGCTCCCAATAGCGGACCGCCCAGTCCAGTTGCTGCTCCTCGTCCCACTCGATGTACGCATCGCGCAACAGCGACACGAGGTCATACGTGATCGGCCCGTGAACGGCATCCTGGAAATCCAGGACTCCCGGATTGGGTGTCGTCACCATCAGGTTGCGCGAATGGTAGTCACGGTGGACGAAGACACGTGGCTGCGAGAGGTTGTTCGCGAGCACCAATTCGAACACACGCTCGAGTGTGGTCCTCTGCTTCGCATCGAGCGCGACGCCGAGATGCCGCGCGACGTACCAGTCCGGAAAGAGATGCAGTTCTCGCCGCAGCAACGCGTCGTCATAGGCGGGCAGCGTGCGCTCGCGCGACGCGCGCTGCCACAGGATCAGCGCGTCGATCGCGTCGCTGTACAGCTTTGGCGCCGACTGCGCATCCAGCGCCGCCGCGTACGTCGTTGTCCCAAGATCGGTAAGCAGCAAGTAGCCGCGATCGATGTCGGCCGCAAGTACCTTCGGCGCGTGCACGCCTGCGTCGACCAGCAACCGGGCAACGTGGACGAACGGCCGGCAGTCTTCCCGCGCAGGCGGGGCGTCCATGACGATCAGCGATTGGGCGCCGCCGGCTTTGCGCCACGGCTCCGTGACGGTCGCACGGAAGTAACGGCGGAAGCTTGCATCGGCCGATGCGGGTGCGAGCGAGAACGCGGGCAGACGCACCGTATCGCGCAGCCAACCGGATATTTCGTCGGCGCGTGCGTCTGCTGTGACGATGATGGGAACCGCGGGCTAGAATGCGGGAATTTTAGCAAACCCGCTCTGCAGTCCCTCTCACTCGATGAAGCTTCCCGCCGGCCCGTTCGTCGCATGGGCCGCCCTGTACGGCGTGCTGTCCGCGTCCGCCGTGTCGGCCGATTCGCTGGCGCTGAAGCTGTCGCGCGACATCGACGTCATCGCACCCAAGCCGGTGGCTGTCGGAACGCTGGTGACGCCGGCCGCAGGCAATCCGGCACCAGTGCAGCTCGGCGGTGATGCGCGGGTGCGCGGGGCGCTGTTCCTGCGCGCCGACCGCCTCGAAGGCACCGAGGGGCGTGTGACGGCGGAAGGCAATGTCGAATTGCGGTCTCGACGCGAAACGGTGCTGGCCGACAAGCTGTCGTATGCGCTCGAAGACCAGACGATCCATGGCGACGGCAACGTCGTGCTGCGCCGCGGATTCGACTGGATCACCGGCCCGCAGGTGGAATACAAGCGCGACACGGAGACCGGGTTTTTTCGCGAGCCGCGCTTTTTCGTCGCCGAGGCCGGCGCGCGTGGCGACGCGAAGGAGATCCGCTTCACCGGCCCCGATCATTACGAAGCGACGGATGCGAGCTACACGACGTGCGTAGCACCCCATCCCGATTGGTACCTGCGCGGCGAGGAGCTCGAGGTCGACAACCTGCGCAAGGTAGGCACCGCGCGCCGCGTCTCTGTGCATTTCCTCGACGTGCCCGTGCTGTATGCGCCGTGGCTGCAGTTTCCGCTGTCGAACGAGCGGAAGTCGGGATTCCTGACGCCCACGCTCGGATCGACCGGCGTGCGCGGGTTCGAAGCGACGGCACCCTATTACCTGAACCTCGCGCCGAACTACGACGCGACCCTCACGCCGCGTCTGATGACCAAGCGCGGGTTGCAGCTCGGTGCGCAGTTCCGCTATCTGCTCGGCGAGCCCGAAGAAACGTTCGGGGTTGCGACCGGAGAGATGAACGCCGAAATCCTGCCGCACGATCGCGCGACCGGCGAGGAGCGCTACGCGCTCGCGTGGAAGCACACCCAGCAGTTCGCGCCGTGGCTTGGTGGCTTTTTCAACCTCAACAAGGTGTCGGACGACAAGTACTTCGCCGATTTCGCCGATCGCATTGCAGTCACGTCGCAGAAGACACTGCCGCGCGATGCCGGCCTCGTCGCGACGTTCGGTCCGTGGTCGCTGCTCGCGCGCGCACAGAGCTTCCAGACGCTGCAGGATCCCAACGCGCCGGTCGTCCCGCCGTACAACCGGCTGCCGCAGATCCTGGGCTCGTTGAGCGACACGGATTGGCTGGGCCTCACGTGGAGCGGCAACGGCGAGTACGCGCGCTTCACGCAGGACCAGCTCGCGCCGACGGGCGAACGATTCGTGCTGTACCCGACGGCGGCCTTCAATCGGCAGGGCTCGTACTGGTTCTTCACGGCGCGCGCCGGCGTGCACATGCGCGAGTACTCGCTTGACCGCACCACCGCCGCGCTTCCCGATTCGCATCCCGGCTACGTGATCCCGATCACCAGCCTCGACGCCGGCCTCGTGTTCGAACGCGATCTGCAGGTGCGCGACACGCCGCTCACGCAAACGCTCGAGCCGCGCGCGTTCTACGTCTACATCCCGTACAAGAATCAGACGAATGCGCCGGTGTTCGACACGGCGCTCGACGACTTCAATTTCTCACAGCTCTTCGCCGAGAACCGGTACATCGGCAACGACCGCATCGGCGATGCGAACCAGCTGACGCTCGCGCTGACGTCGCGGTTCCTCGACCGCGACACCGGCGCCGAGCGCCTGCGGCTCGCCGTCGGGCAGCGGTTCTATTTTCAGGATCAGCGCGTGAGCCTGAACGAGCCGCTGCGCTCGGCGTCGACGTCCGATTTCCTGTTGTCGGGCGAAGGACGTCTGACGGATGCGTGGTCGCTCGCGAGCCTCTTGCAATACAACCTCGATTCGCACGACATCGAGCGATTCAACGCCGGCGTCCGTTACACGCCCGCGCCAGGTCGCGCGCTGAACGCGACGTGGCGATACACGCGCCAGCTCGTCGACCCGCTCGGCGGCATCGAGCAGATCAAGCAGATCGACATATCGGGCCAATGGCCGGTCAGCGAGCGCTGGAACCTGATCGGGCGTTGGAACTACTCGCTGACCGACCGCAAGACGCTGGAGGCCGTTGCGGGCATCGAGTACAATGCCGACTGCTGGGTGTTGCGTATCGTCGGCCAGCGGCTGACGACGACGACCCAGCAGGCGACGACGTCGGTGTTCGTCCAGCTGGAACTGAACGGACTCGCGCGCGTCGGCACCAGCCCGCTCGAACTCCTGCGGCGCAGCGTGCCGGGCTACCTGCCCACCAACGATCCGTCACTGCGTGATCGCGACCGGCGTCTCGATCCGCTTCCCGAGTTCTAGGAGTGCATTCGATGGCATCTGGCCGCCTCCGTTTTCCGATCCTCTTCGTCCTGTGCATGCTCGGCATCTCCGCCGCGTTCGCGCAAACGTCGCCTCCACCGGCGCCGGCAAGCGCAGCAGCGCCCGCGCCTTCGACGTCCCGCACCGGCGCCGCAGTGCCCGTGTCGCTCGACCGCGTGCTCGTCGTGGTGAACGACGAGGCGATCACTCAATTCGACCTGGCCGAGCAGCGGCGGATCGTGCTCGCGCAACTGAAGGCGT
>Ga0070689_100002616_pt1 | contig 11789 bp, 7 predicted proteins | sample KBSS23HmetaG_FD_64669 | JGI IMG/M metagenome (GOLD analysis project Ga0070689, IMG submission 64669) | Switchgrass rhizosphere microbial communities from Kellogg Biological Station, Michigan, USA - KBS S2-3H metaG | ecosystem: Host-associated > Plants > Roots > Rhizosphere ... | reverse complement strand
CAACACGCGGACCCGCGACTACGTGATCCGCCGCGAATTCGATATTGGCGAGGGCGATGCCTACAACCGCGCGCTCGTCGATCGCGCCGAGCGGCGTCTGAAGAACCTCAACTATTTCAAGACCGTCAAGATCACTAACGAACCGGGCTCGGCGCCGGATCGGGTCGTGCTCAACGTCGATGTCGAGGAAGTCCCGACCGGCGAGTTCTCGATCTCGGGTGGTTATTCGACCGCCAGCGGCTGGATGGCAGAGCTCAGCATCGCCGAGCGCAATCTGCTCGGTCAGGGCCAATATGCCAGGTTCGCGGTGCAGTACGGCCAATACGCGCGCGGCTTCGAGTTGTCGTTCGCGGAGCCCTATTTCATGGGCAATCGCCTCGGCGTCGGCCTCGACCTTTATGCCAAGCAAACGCTGGCGACCAACTACATCTCGTACAATAGCCAGACGCTCGGCCTTGCGACCCGCGCCGGGTTTGCACTGAGCGAAGAGCTTTCGTTTCAGGCGCGTTACAATATCTACTCACAGAAAATCACGCTGCCGTTCCAATACAACGACTGTCAGTTCTCCCCCAACGCCCTGGCCTTCCAGAACGGCACTGGAACAGGCGTGACCGTCGCTAACGAGGCGGCATTGCCCGGCGGCGGCTGCTACGCGAACGGCGAAGCCTCGCTTGCCGTCCGCAAAGAGCTGGCCGCGGGCGCGGTTCTTGTCTCAATGCTCGGTTACACGGTCTCCTACAACACGCTCGATAACAACCGCAACCCGACCGCCGGCATTTACGCCGAATTCAAGCAGGACTTCGCCGGCGTCGGTGGCGACGTCAACTTCATTCGCTCGACCGTCGATAGCCGCAGCTACTACGAGATGTTCTCCGACGTCGTTGCTGTGCTCCATCTGCAAGGCGGCCATGTCTCCGGCTGGGGGAGCAAGGACCTCCGCATGCTGGATCATTTCCAGATGGGACCAAACCTGGTACGCGGCTTCGCACCATCCGGCATTGGCCCGCGCGATATCACGCCGGGCACCAACCAGGATCCGCTGGGTGGCAGCATCTATTGGGGCGCCAGCCTGGAGGCGCAGGCGCCGTTCTCCTTCCTGCCCAAGGACGCCGGTCTCAAGGGCGCGGTTTTCGCGGATGCCGGCTCGCTTTGGGATTACAGAGGCCCGACCAGCTGGAACGTGACCGGTGAAACGCTTCAGCCCGCGCCTGATTCCGGCGCGATCCGCGCCTCGGTCGGCGTCGGGCTGATCTGGAACTCGCCGTTCGGTCCGCTGCGCTTCGACTATTCGTTCCCGCTTGCCAAGCAGGGTTACGATCGGATCCAGCAATTCCGCTTCGGCGGCGGCACGAAATTCTAGGCGCGCAGCAGAGCCGCACGAAGTCTTTTGGAATCATCGGCGGCTGTATAAAGCCACGCCGATGATCGGGCCGGGCAATGTCCTCGAGCCGGTCCATTGGGAGATGAGACATGAGCGGCGAGACCCTTGAGGCCATTGGGATTCACGAAATCCTTGCCGCGCTGCCCCACCGCTACCCCTTCCTGCTGGTCGACCGCATCATTCAAATTCGCGGCGACGAGTACGGCATCGGCATCAAGAATGTCACCGCCAACGAGCCGCAATTCGTCGGCCATTTCCCCAACAATCCGGTGATGCCGGGTGTCCTCGTGCTGGAAGGCATGGCGCAGACGGCCGGTACGCTCTGCATCCGCTCGCTGCCGGGACAGACCAAGCCGGCGCTGGTCTACTTTCTAACCATCGACAAAGCCAAGTTTCGCAAGCCGGTGATACCGGGCGACGTGCTCGAGTATCACATGACCAGGATCAGGCGGCGCAAGAACATGTGGTGGTTCCGCGGCGAAGCCAAGGTCGCCGGCGACATCGTGGCCGAAGCCGAGCTCGGCGCCATGATCGCAGTCGAGGGCTGACATTGCCACGGATCGATTCTTCGTCACGCGTGGCCGACGGCGCCAGACTGGCGGATGACGTCGTGGTCGGTCCATTCTGCACGGTTGGACCGAACGTGGAATTGCGCACCGGCGTGCGGCTCTTGTCGCACGTCAATGTCACCGGCGTGACAACGATCGGCGAGCAGACCGTCATCTATCCATTTGCCTCGCTTGGCACCGCCCCGCAATCGACCGGCTACCGCGGCGGCGCCACCCGGCTCGAGGTGGGCCGCAACTGCCAGATCCGCGAAGGCGTAACGATCAGCACTGGCACCGAGGACCACGGCGAAGTCACCAGCGTCGGCGACCGCTGCTTTCTGATGGCCAATTCGCACATTGGTCACGATTGCCAGGTTGGCGACGACGTCACCTTCGCCAACGGCGCGGTGCTCGGCGGTCATGTCTCGATCGCCGATCATGTGTTCATCGGCGGCAACACCGCGGTTCACCAGTTCGTCCGCGTCGGCGAGGGCGCGATGCTGGGCGGCATGAGCGGGATCACCCGCGATATCATTCCTTTTGGATTTGCGTTCGGACCAAAGGCCAAGCTGGTCGGGCTCAATGTGGTCGGATTGAAACGGCGCAAGTTCAGCCGCGCCGATCTCCACCGCATCCGCAGCGCCTACCAGATGTTGTTTTTCGGCGACGATACATTCGCCGAGCGTGTCGAACGCACCAGCAAGAAATTTTCCGACGATCCGGTGATCGGAAAAATCGTGTCGTTCATCCGGGAGGGCGGCAAGCGCCCGCCGATGATGCCTGCGTCCGGCGACAACGCCGATTCAGACGCCGCGATATGAGCGTGATGCCATGAGCGGGCGGACAACGGACGCGTCGAACGGCGAGACTGCGCTGGCGATCATTTGCGGCGGTGGAAGTCTGCCGTTTGCGCTGGCGGACGCCGCCATGCGGCGCGGTCGGCGCGTCGTATTGTTTGCGCTTCGCGAATGGGCGGACCCGGAGCGTGTCGCCGCCTATCCGCATCATTGGTCTTGGATCGGTCAGTTCGGCCGTTTCCTGCGGCTCGCCGCCCAAGAGGGATGCGGCGATGTAGCGTTTATCGGTTCGGTCGTGCGGCCTTCGCTTTGGCAGATCCGGCCTGATCTCGGCGCGATCCGGCTGATGCCGCAACTGGTGCGGTTGTTCCGAGGCGGCGACGATCACCTGCAATCGGGTATCGGACGGCTGTTCGAGCAGCACGGCTTTCGTCTGCTGGGGCCGAAGGACATCGCGCCGGAGTTGCTGATGCCGCCCGGGGAGCTCGGTGCCCACATGCCGGGCGAGCAGGACCGCACCGATATCGCTCGCGGCCTTGCGCTGCTCAACGCCACCAGTCCCTTTGACATTGGCCAAGCTGCAGTCGTCGCCAATAATCAGGTTCTGGCGTTGGAAGGGCCGGAAGGCACCGACCAGATGCTGGCACGCGTGGCGGAGCTGCGGCGCAGCAGGCGGATCAACACGCCGATAGGAACCGGCGTTCTCATCAAGGCCGCTAAGCTCGGCCAGGATCAGCGCATCGACCTGCCGGTGATCGGTCCGCCCACGGTCGGAGCCGTCAGCGCGGCGGGTCTTGCAGGTATCGCCGTGGTCGCCGGATCGACCATCGTGGCGGAGCCCGAGCGTATCGCCGCCGCCGCCGATGGCGCCAAGATTTTCGTTATCGGCGTTGGCGCCGATGGGACGGTCCGATGACCACTGCATCGGCCAGGTCGCCGGGAGAATTGCCGCCGGGCGAACTGGAGATTTTCCTGGTCGCCGCCGAGGAATCCGGAGATCGACTTGGTGCTGCGCTGATGAAGGCGCTGCGCCAACGGTCCGCCGGACCGGTGCGCTTTTCCGGCGTCGGCGGCACCGAGATGACCGCCGCGGGTCTCGACAGCCTGTTTCCCGTCGGCGATTTTTCCATCATCGGTTTTGCTGCCATCCCAGGACGGCTGCCGCGCATCGTCCGATACATGGCGCAGACGGTTCGGGCGGTGCTGGCGCAGCGCCCGCATGCCCTGGTGATCATCGATAGCCCGGCATTTACCCTCCGGGTTGCGCGTTACGCCCATTGGTTCGACCGCTCGATCCCGATCATCGACTACGTGTCGCCGTCGGTCTGGGCCTGGCGGCCGGGCCGGGCGCGGGCGATGAGCGCTTATGTCGATCACGTGCTGGCGCTGCTGCCGTTCGAGCCCGACGTGCACCGCAGGCTCGGCGGACCGCCGTGCAGCTATGTCGGTCATCCGTTGATCGACGATGTTGCCAAGTTGCGCCCGAACGAGGCCGAGGCGCGGCGCCGCAGCTCCAATCCACCGGTCGTGCTGGCCATGCCGGGCAGCCGCAGCAGCGAGGTCACAAGGCTCGCCGGCATCTTTGGCGAGACGCTGGCGCGCGTTGCGGAACGCATCGGGCCGATCGAGGTGGTGCTGCCGACCGTTCCGCATCTCCTCGCGCAGGTCACGCAAGCGACCTCGACTTGGCCGATTTCGACTTGGCCGATCAAGCCCTGCATCGTGGTCGAGGAGGCGGACAAGCAGGCGGCCTTGCGTGTGGCGCGGGCGGCGCTGGCGAAATCCGGTACCACCACGCTCGAACTCGCGGTCGCCGGCGTGCCGATGGTTGCGGCCTATAAGGTCGCCCCGCTCGAAGCTTGGGTGATCCGGCGGCTGGTTCGCGTACCATCCTACATCCTCGTCAATCTGGTGCTCGGGCAAAACGTCGTGCCGGAGCTGGTGCAGGAGGAATGTACGCCAGAGCGCCTCGCGGAGGCGCTCGCCCCGCTCATTGGCGACACGCCGGAGCGGCGGCGCCAGATCGAGGCTTTCGCGACGCTCGATGCCATCATGGAGATCGGCTCGCGAACGCCCGCTGCCCGCGCCGCCGACATCGTGCTGGGACTGGCCCGGCGGGATGACCAGCAAAAATAAAGGGGCGCCCAATGGCGCCCCTGGCTGGTTCTGCTTTGCGCCTACTTCCGCCGCGAGATCGGAACGTAATCCCGCTTTGTCGCGCCGGTGTAGAGCTGGCGCGGCCGGCCGATGCGCTGGGTCGGATCCTCGATCATTTCCTTCCACTGCGCGATCCAGCCCACCGCGCGGGCCACCGCGAACAGCACGGTGAACATGCTGGTCGGGAAACCCATCGCCCGCAGCGTAATGCCCGAATAGAAATCGACATTCGGGTAAAGCTTCTTCTCGATGAAATAGTCGTCGTGCAGCGCGATGCGCTCGAGCTCCATCGCCACCTGCAGTGTCGGATCGTCGCGATGGCCCATCTCCGACAACACCTCATGCGCGGTCTTCTGCATGATCTTGGCGCGCGGATCGTAGTTCTTGTAGACGCGGTGGCCGAAGCCCATCAGGCGGAAACTGTCCTTCGGGTCCTTGGCGCGCTTGATGTATTCCGGGATGCGGTCGACGGTGCCGATCTCGCCGATCATCTTCAGCGCCGCTTCGTTGGCGCCGCCGTGGGCCGGCCCCCAAAGCGCCGCGATGCCGGCGGCAATGCAGGCGAACGGATTGGCGCCGGTCGAACCGGCGAGCCGCACGGTCGACGTCGAGGCGTTCTGCTCGTGATCGGCGTGCAGGATGAAGATGCGATCCATCGCCCGCGCCAGCACCGGATTGGCCTTGTAGTCCTCGGCCGGCACCGCAAAGCACATGCGCAGGAAGTTCGTCGCGTAGTCGAGGTCGTTCTTCGGATAAACGAACGGCTGGCCGACCGTGTACTTGTAGGCCATGGCCGCCAGGGTCGGCATCTTGGCGATCATGCGGATCGAGGCGATCATCCGCTGGGTCGGATCGGAGATGTCGGTGGAGTCGTGATAGAACGCCGACAATGCGCCGACCGAGCCGGTCATCACCGCCATCGGATGGGCGTCGCGCCGGAAGCCCTGGAGGAACCGGCTCATCTGCTCGTGCACCATGGTGTGGCGCGTGACCCGGTAGTCGAAGTCGGCCTTCTGCTGCACCGTCGGCATTTCCCCGTACAGCAGCAGGTAGCAGGTCTCGAGGAAATCGCCGTGCTCGGCCAGTTGCTCGATCGGCACGCCGCGGTAGAGCAGGACGCCTTCGTCGCCGTCGATGTAGGTGATCTTGGATTCGCAGCTTCCGGTCGAGGTGAAGCCCGGGTCGTAGGTGAACATTCCGGTTTGGGCGTAGAGCTTGCCGATATCGATTACATCCGGCCCGATCGAGCCGCCGTAGATCGGAAACGACCAATCTTTGTCGCCGACCGAAAGCTTGGCCATTTTGGTGTTGGCGCCGGATTTCGCGTCCATGATGTGACCCTCGAACCCGTCGGCCCCGCGACCGGACGGTGCATTGCTCGTGCTGGCGCGCGGGCGGAGACCGCGTGAAACCCCAGCTATTTTGGGTATCCCATTCAGTTGTGCACTGCAAGGCGCGGGGTCAAGCCGGGCCGGCAGGGTCAGCTTGCGGCGGACTGATCGCGGAGCCGCGCCAGGCTTTCCTCGCGGCCCAGCACCGCCAGCACGTTGAATATGCCGGGCGAGGTGGTCTTTCCGGTCAGCGCCGCCCGCAGCGGTTGCGCCACCGACCCGAGCTTGGCACCCTTGCGCTCGGCATAGCCGCGCACCGCCTGTTCGGCAGCTTCCGCCGTCCACGGCTCGACCGCTTCCAGGTCGGGCAGAATTTCGGCCACCAGGCCGCGGGCCTCGGGGGTCAGCAGCGTCGCTGCTTTGTCATCGAGCGCCAGCGGTCGTGATGCCCAAAGAAAGCTTGCCGCGTCCACCAGATCGACCAGGGTCTTTGCGCGTTCCTTCAATTCGGGCATGGCCGCCATGACCTGCTCGCGGACCGCGGGTGTCAGCTTCGCCGCCGTTTCGGCACCGCCCGGCAGATGCGGCAGCAGCTGGTCGATCGCGGCCAGCAGGTCGCGGTCGGAGCTTGAGCGTATGTAATGACCGTTGAGGCTTTCGAGCTTGGCGAAATCAAAGCGTGCGGGCGAACGGCCGATTTGCGGCAGATCGAACGCCGCGATCATCTCCTCGGTGGAGAAGATTTCCTGATCGCCATGGCTCCAGCCGAGCCGCACCAGATAATTGCGCATCGCCGCCGGCAGATACCCCATAGCCCGATAGGCATCGACGCCGAGGGCGCCGTGGCGCTTCGACAATTTGGAGCCGTCCGGGCCGTGGATCAGCGGAATGTGCGCCATCACCGGCACCCTCCAGCCGAGCGCCTGGTAGATCTGGGTCTGCCGCGCACCGTTGTTGAGGTGATCGTCGCCGCGGATGATGTGGGTGACGCCCATGTCGTGATCGTCCACCACCACCGCCAGCATGTAGGTCGGATTGCCGTCGGAGCGCAGCAGCACGAAATCGTCCAGGTTCTCGTTCTGCCAGGTGACGCGGCCCTGGACCTGGTCCTCGACCACGGTCTCCCCGGTCAGCGGCGCCTTCAGCCGGATCGCCGGCTTGATCCCGGGCGGCGCGTCGCCCGGGTCGCGGTCGCGCCAGCGGCCGTCGTAGAGCCGCGTCTTGCCCTCGGCGCGGGCTTTCTCGCGCATCGCGGTGAGCTCGTCCGGCGAGGCGTAGCAGCGATAGGCGTGGCCGGAGGCCAGCATCTGCTCGGCCACCTCGCGATGGCGCGCCACCCGTGAGTACTGGTAGACGGTGTCGCCATCCCACTCGAGGCCAAGCCAGGACAGCCCGTCGAGGATCGCGGCAATCGCGGGTTCGGTGGAGCGCTCGCGGTCGGTGTCCTCGATCCGCAGCAGCATCTTGCCGCCATGGCGGCGCGCGTAGAGCCAGTTGAACAACGCGGTGCGGCCCCCGCCGATGTGCAGGAAGCCAGTGGGCGAGGGGGCAAATCGCGTAACGACAGGTTCGGTCATATCAGGTGAAGCAGCAATGGAATGGCGGTGCTCAATGTTCCGCACCCTGTAGCATAAAAGACATCATACATCTGTTTGAACCGCTTGGCGTATTGGCGGGGATTTGGCACAAGGCGGGGCCGCGTGAGGCGGCAGGTGAACGCGGCGGGTGAATCACGCATGGCAACGGTAGAGCCTATTATAGCAGAAGGCGGGCGCGACTTCATTCGCGACATCGTGCAGGCTGATCTCGACGCCAAGCGGCATTCGACGGTGGTGACGCGCTTCCCGCCCGAGCCGAACGGCTATCTCCACATCGGCCATGCCAAGTCGATCTGCCTGAACTTCGGCATCGCCGAGGAGTTCGGCGGGCGCTGCCACCTGCGCTTCGACGACACCAATCCGACCAAGGAGGAGCAGGAGTATATCGACGCCATCGAGAACGACGTGCGCTGGCTCGGCTTTGACTGGGGCAAGAACCTGTTCCACGCCTCCGATTATTTCGAGCGGCTGTACGAATGGGCCGAACACCTGATCCGGGCCGGTTTGGCCTATGTCGACGACCAGTCCCAGCACGACATGCGGACGAGCCGCGGCACCCTGACCGAGCCGGGTAAAAACAGCCCGTTCCGCGACCGCCCGGTGGACGAAAATCTCGACCTCTTCCGTCGCATGAAGGGCGGTGAATTTCCCAACGGCGCCCGCGTGCTGCGCGCCAAGATCGACATGGCGTCCGGCAATATCAATCTGCGCGATCCGGTGCTTTATCGCATCCTGAAGGCGCCGCACCCGCGCACCGGCACCACCTGGTCGATCTATCCGAGCTACGATTTCGCCCATGGCCAGTCGGACGCCATCGAGGGCATCACGCATTCGATCTGCACCCTGGAGTTCGAGGATCACCGGCCGCTCTACGACTGGTTCCTGGCCAACCTGCCGGTGCCATCGAAGCCGCACCAGTACGAATTCGCGCGGCTGAACCTGACCTACACGGTGCTGTCGAAGCGCGTGCTGACCACGCTCGTCCGCGACGGCCATGTCAAAGGCTGGGACGATCCGCGGATGCCGACGCTGGCCGGTCTGCGCCGCCGCGGCGTGCCGCCCGGGGCGATCCGCGATTTCGTCAAGCGTATCGGCGTCGCCAAGGCTAACAGCGTGGTCGACGCCAACGTACTCGATTTCTCGATTCGCGAGGCGCTGAACAAGACCGCGCTGCGGCGGATGGCCGTGCTCCGCCCGCTCAAGGTGGTGATCGAAAATTATGACGGGCCGGGCGAGGAGCTCGACGCCGTCAACCATCCGGACAATCCGGAGGCTGGCTCCCGCCGGATCAAATTCGGCCGCGAGCTCTACATCGAGCGCGATGACTTCATGGAGAACCCGCCGAAGAAATTCTTCCGGCTGTCGCCCGGGGTCGAGGTGCGGCTGCGTTACGCCTATTTCATCACCTGCCGCGAGGTGGTGAAGAACGCGGCTGGCGAGGTCGTCGAACTGCGCTGCACCTACGATCCGGCAACCCGCGGCGGCAACGCCCCGGATGGCCGCAAGGTCAAGGCGACGATCCATTGGGTGTCGGCCAAGGATGCCAGGCCGGCCGAGGTCCGGATCTACAATCCGCTGTTCACCAAGCCCGACCCGACCGGCGGCGAGGGCTTCGCCGCCGATCTCAACCCGCAGTCGTTGGAGGTTCTGAACGATGCCTGGGTTGAGCCGGAATTGGCGGCGGCAAGCAATTCAGCCGAGCCGGTGCAGTTCGAGCGGCAGGGCTATTTCATCCGTGACCCAGACTCGACGCCCGACCGCCTGGTGTTCAACCGCACCGTTGGATTGCGTGATACATTCGCCAAGGAGGTCGGCGGCAGGCCGGCCTGATCGGAGCGTGAGCGTTCCGACAAGCGCGCGTGGGGACGCGGCGCATGGCGGATTGGGGCAGGAGCAGCGGCGGCAGCCGCGGCCGGGTCGGGACGTGGGACGACGCCGAGCGGCGCCGGCGCGCACTCGCCTGGACGGACAGTCTTCCGGGTCTCGGGCGTGCCGCCGAGCATCTTCGCAACTGGGCGATCGCCGACACCGGGCCTGGACGCTTGCTGCCCTGGCTGCCGGTCGCCTTCGGCCTTGGCATTGCGCTCTATTTCACCGCCGACCGCGAGCCGGCGTGGTGGGCGGGGGCGGGCCTCGCTGCGTTCTGCTGTGTGATCGCATTCATCGCCCGGCGGCGACCGATCGCGTTTCCCGTGGCGCTTGCCTTGACCGCCGTCGCCGCGGGCTTCGCCATCGCCACATTGAAATCCATTCAGGTGGCGCATCCGATCCTGGCGCGGCTGGCCGGCAACGTCGCCGTCGCCGGCTTCGTCGAGGTCCGCGAGGAGCGCGAACGCACCGACCGCATCGTTGTTCGCGCGCTGTCGCTCGAAGGCAATCGCCTGGAGCAAAAACCTGACCGTGTCCGCGTCTCGGTGAAGAAAGGCACCGCGCCGCCGGTCGGCGCCTATGTGACATTCCGCGCCCGGCTGAGCCCGCCGCTGGAGCCACTGCGGCCCGGCGGCTACGATTTTGCCCGCGATCTTTATTTTCAGGGCATCGGCGCAACCGGCTTCGTGCTGGGCGCGATCAAGCCCGCGGAGGCGCCGTCGCCGCCCGGCCTGTGGCTCCGGTATGCCGCTTCGATCCAGGGGCTCCGCGACGGCCTCGACGCCCGCATCCGCGCGGTGCTGCCGGGCGATCGGGGCTCGATTGCCTCGGCGCTCATCACCGGCAAGCGCGATGCCATCTCGGCGCCAGTCAACGACGCCATGTACATTTCCAGTCTTGCCCACGTACTGTCGATCTCCGGCTACCACATGGCGCTGGTGGCGGGCGTGGTGTTCTTCGTGCTGCGGGCGTGCCTGGCGCTGATCCCCGGCTTCGCCAGCGCCCGTCCGATCAAGAAATGGTCGGCGATTGGCGCGCTAATCGCGGCGTTCGGCTATCTCCTGCTGTCCGGCGCCGAAGTGGCCACCCAGCGCTCCTTCATCATGACCGCCGTCGTGCTGATCGGGGTCATGGCCGACCGGCCGGCCCTGACGCTCCGGACGCTCGCCATAGCGGCCTTTGCGGTGCTGCTGCTGGCGCCGCAGTCGGTCGTGCATCCGAGCTTTCAGATGTCGTTTGCGGCGACCTTGGCGCTGATTGCCGCCTACGAACGCGGCTTGCCGTGGATGACGGCCGGCGCCGACACCTCAAGCGGAGCCCGTGTCGCACTATGGGGCGGCCGTGAGGTGGTTGCGCTCGTTCTTGCTTCATTGGTTGCAGGATTGGCGACAACTCCTTACGCAGCCTTTCATTTTCATCGGCTCGCACCCTATGGCGTGATCGCCAATCTGCTCGCCATGCCGATCGTGTCGGTCTGGGTGATGCCAATGGGCCTCCTCGGGTTGATCGCCCTCCCGTTCGGCTTCGACGGGCTGTTCTGGCGGCTGATGGGGGACGGCATCGACTGGATGATCGCGGTTGCGCTGTTCGTGGCGCATCTGCCGGGAGCGGTGGGGCGGATGGCGGCGTTCGGGGTGGGTCCGCTGCTGCTCGGCACCGGCGGGCTGGTTCTCTTGTGCCTGCTGAAATCGCCGCTGCGCTGGAGCGGCAGCGTGGTTGTCATCGCCGCCAGCCTGTGGGCGGTCCGCGCGCCCTTGCCGGATGTGCTGGTGTCGTCGGACGGCGCCGCGCTGGCGGTGCGCGGCGCCGACGGGCGGCTCACCGTGCATCGTACCGCGCGCGACGCCTTTGCCGTCAAGGAATGGCTCGCCGCCGACGGCGACCCGCGGCTGCCGGACGACAAGACGCTGGGGCAGGGCTTCCGCTGCGACGGGTCGGGCTGCATCGCGAGGCTCGCTAACGGCAAGCTCGTCTCGCAGGTCATAACGCCTGACGCCTTCGAGGAGGACTGTCGCCTCGCTTCGGTCGTCGTCACCAGCCGGGAGTTGCCAGGCGACTGCAAGGCAGTCGTGATCGACCGCAAGCTCTCGCGCGGCAACGGCGCGATT
>Ga0070689_100002613_pt1 | contig 11797 bp, 10 predicted proteins | sample KBSS23HmetaG_FD_64669 | JGI IMG/M metagenome (GOLD analysis project Ga0070689, IMG submission 64669) | Switchgrass rhizosphere microbial communities from Kellogg Biological Station, Michigan, USA - KBS S2-3H metaG | ecosystem: Host-associated > Plants > Roots > Rhizosphere ... | reverse complement strand
GCCAGATCTTTCATTCGCGATGGGTCCAGTCAGGACAATTCGTCGTCGCATCCGAGCCTCTACGGTTTGCGCAGCTCATTTGCGCAGCATTGGGATCCCAGCTGTTCTTCCCAGCACCATCAGCTGCTGCCGACTATCCGCTAAAAACGTCGTGAAATCGGCGACTTTGCCGGGATGAGCCGTCTGTCCAATAACCGCGAGCCGCTCCTGGACGGCCGGTTCGTTTGCTATGGCCATGACATCCGCTGCAACCCGCTCGCGAATGGCCATAGCCATTCCGCGCGGGCCGAAGAAGCCGCAGAGACCTTCCATCCTCAATTCTGAAAAGCCGAGCTCGGTGACGCTGGGGATATCAGGTGTTGCAGCGGCACGTTGCTGACTGGCGACAGCAAGCAGCCTTGCTCGGCTCGCTTGCGCCTGGGGGATCAGAACGCTTAACGCATGAACATAAACGTCCAGGCGGCCTTCTCCGAGATCTTGAAGAGCGGAAGCGAGGTCGCGGTAAAAAATCGACGTCATGTCCAGGCCCGATCCTTTGATGAAAGCACCGAACACGAACGGAGGTAATCCCGGTGAACTTGCCCAATTTAACTTCCCCGGCGCGGAGCGAGCACTGCGAACCAGATCGTCCAGCGAATGAATCGAGCTTTTCCCGGAAGCTGCTATCGCTAAAACAATCTCGGAAGCGGACGCGATGGGCACGAGATCCTGTATCGGATCATAGGGAAGTTTTTCGTTTTCAAGCGCGTGCACGGTGGCAACGGCGGAAATGGCGAACAACAAGGTATGATCGTCGTGCAAATTGACAAAGGAAGATACGCCAATAATTCCGTCCGCACCGGGGCGATTTTCGACGATGACGGGTTGCGCCCACCGAACAGACAAGCGTTCGGCAAAAAGTCTCGCAGTGAAATCAGAAGCGCTCCCCGCCGGTACCGGTAAAATCAGACGCACAGTCCGGTCAGGCCAGGCGGCAGCTGAACCACAGAAGGCCCAACACGCAGCTAGGGCTACGATGAAAATTGAAAACACCCTATACATGAGGTTTCCGCACTTTCTGACGAGCTTTTCGTTTACGCCGCCCTGCCCCGGGACGGATGTATTTCTCGTTGGCTGTCACGATCTGGAACATGAATTCAACGAAGATTTTGCGGTCTGTTGGCCGCAGACACGCAAGCAGTTTGTCTTGGCTCGCCAATGCCCGAGGCAATAGCTGCTTGCGGGTTTGAAGTCCTCTGCGCGTACAACGTAGTCGCCATACCCTGCGGTCCGTTTTGTCAGAGCGCCTCTCGACCAAACCTTTTGATTCGAGTTGGTCGACCAGCCGACCCGTGTTGACGCGATCAATGCTGACGATCTCTGCCAGTCGGCTCTGATCAATATCAGGGTGGTTTTCAATGATGGTCAGAACGGCCCATTCCGATAGCGACATGTTTTCGCCTTCGAAGGCCTCGGCGATCATCGAAGTAGAGATCAGCTGGATGCGACGAATGAGATATGCGGGAACACGCCTGTAGGGAGCATCGCCAACGCTGCTGACACCAGACCGCGGCGGATTGTCTACCGTGCCATCCATAACTATTATTAATATAATAATTATTACTATTGTCAATGCGGTCATAACCCCGGGAGAGTTAGCGCATGCACACTCGTGTAAGAATCTGCTGGCGGGCCTATGGGTTCGACGCCGCGATACCGGCGATACAACTTCCCTTCAGGCGTCCCGAACAAGCCGCTTAGTAGACCTTGTGCTTGTTGCCGCTCCAGTCGATCGCAGGCCTCGGGCCCGGTTCCTCGACCCAGTCGAGGTCCTCGGCCTTCGGGTCCTTGACCCCGGGCCGCCGCGCGCTGATCGAACCGGTGATGGCCGGGTCGCCGCGACGCGCGTCGCCGCGCCAGGCGAACGGATCGTCGCCCGGCTCGACCGGCGGATCGTAGCGCCGCGTCGGCGGCGGTTCGACCGGCCGTGATGCGTATCGGGTGTTGCCGCGGGCGCGCGATGCAACGACTTCGCCGTCCACCGCGCCCGGCTGGCAGATGCGCCGGCCGCTCGCCCGCCGCATCAGGTCGACGTGAATGTGATCGTAGTGGAACTGGTTGGAGCCCGGCGCCAGCACAGTGGTGAACTGATCGCAGGCCGAGGCCTGCACGTCGCGGAGAAAGCCCTGCTCCTCCGGCGAGCCGTTCCAGCCGCCCTTGACCGTGATGCGGTGCCCGTCGGCCAGCACGAAAGCGGCGATGTCGAGCGCGTTGCCGAAGGCGTGCTCGGAGATGTTCGCGCCGGGTTGGCCGTTCATGCCGCGGCAGGAATAGGCCGAGATCTGCTTGACCTCGACCACCGGCTGATTGAACCACTTGCGCGCCGCAGGCTGCACCGCGTTGGCAAACCAGCGATCGAGCGCGGAGACGATCGGGCACGCGAGCGTCGCGGCAGGCTTCACCTCGATCGGCGGCGCGGCGGCATCCTGCGGATTGCGAGGCGGACCAAGCGGCGGCAACGGCCGCGCGTCCTGCGGCCGTCCGATCGGCGCCGCGCCCGGGTTGGCATAGGGCGGCAATTCTTCGGTTTCAATCTCGGGTGGCGGCGCGGCGCTGCGGCGCGACGGCGCCGGATTGTAAGCGGGCTGGCGGTCGCTGCGCTGCCAATCCGGCGGGGCCCGTAGATCGGACGGCGGCGCGCCGAGATTCTGCTGCGGCGGATATTGTTGCGGCGGATAGGACTGCGGCGCGGTGCCGGGCGCCTCGATCGACATTGGCGCGCCGGCTTGCATGGGCGGCCCGTATTGCGGCGGCGCATACTGCTGCTGTGGCGGTGCGTACTGAGGCTGCTGCTGCGAGATCGGCCAGCGCGGCTGCGGCGCCGGAGGGCTTGCACCCGCGATCGATCCCGGCGGCCGCACCGGTTCGTTGATGTAGCCAAGCGCCGCGCCTTCACCCAGCGCGGAGACCTTCAACGGAAAGTCCGCCCCGCACATGCCGGGGCCTTCGATCGGCGATATTTTGACGATACCGGGGCTCTCCTTGACGGTGCCCGAGTTGAGGCAGGCGACCTCCGCCTCGCGCCGCCACGGCTCGCGTTCCCCGCCATATTGCATGAAGCCGCGGCCGCATCCGGCCAGCGTCAGAAGGGCAGCAGAACCTATGAAAAACCAACGCACGCCACGCGACATCGGCGCAGAATGCGGGCAATCCTGTTAAAGACTCTTCAATGCTAACGACCCGTTTATGGTGAACCTTTGGTATACGCAGCCTTGATCCGCGCCGCCGTTTCGGGCGAAATCGCTAGTGTGGTGGTTCAGAAATTCCCTCCACCCTCGCCGCGAGTCCGTCGAGGGAATTTCTGAACCAAAACCACACTAGCTTCAAATGCTTGCTAGTGTCCCTTTGATTCCGAAGTTCGCATCAGAGGTTACCGCAAGGGTGTGCGAACTTCGGAATCGGGACACTAGCGACCGCACCGTTCCGGGACAGGCAATGGACAACAAGACTCGTTTCATCCTCGCGGCGACCATGTCGTCGATGATGGTCGCGATGGTGACGCTGATCGTCACCTGGCTCAATCTCGGCCTGCGGCACGATTTCATCCTGCAATGGGCCAAGGCCTACATCATCGCCTGGCCGATCGCCGCCATCACCGGCTACATGATCCTGCCGATGGCGCGGCGCTTCACCGACCGCGTTGTGACCCGCATCGGCGGCGCCACCTGATGCTGTCAGCCCTCGGTCTTGCCCGCGCCATCGAAGACGGCGAACTTACGCCCGCGCAAGCGGTCGATCTCTGCGCCGATGCCATCGCCAAGCGCGAGAGCGAAGTCGGCGCCTTTGTCACGCTCGACATTGAAGCTACGCGCAAGGCCGCGCAGGTGCCGGGCCTCAAGAACAAGCCGCTGCGCGGGCTACCGGTCGCGCTCAAGGACATTTTCGACACCGCCGACATGCCGACGGAATACGGCTCGCCGATCTACGCCGGCCACCGGCCCAAGGCCGACGCCTCGCTGGTGGCGCTGATCCGCCGCAGCGGCGGCACGCTCCTGGGCAAGACCGTCACCACCGAGTTCGCCCATCTCGATCCGGGCAAGACCCGCAATCCGAGAAACCTCGCGCACACGCCGGGCGGCTCGTCATCAGGCTCGGCGGCGGGCGTCGCCGCAGGCTTCTTCCCGATTGCGACCGGTACGCAAACCGGCGGCTCGGTGATCAGACCGGCGAGCTTTTGCGGCGTCGCGGGCTTCAAGCCGTCGTACCGGCTGTTGCCGAGCGTCGGCATGAAGTGCGTGTCGTGGCACCTCGACACCGCGGGGCTGTTCGCCGCCTCGGTCGCCGACGTCGCCTTCGCCGCGGCGGCGATCAGCGACCGCGATCTCCGCGTCGACGGCAGGAAGCCGTCATCGCCGCGCATCGGCGTGCTGCGCGATCAGCCATGGGCGGCGGCGAGCGATGACATGAAGGCGGCGGTCGACCATATTGCGCGCGCGGCTTCGGCCGCCAACGCCCGGGTGCGCGACATCAAGCTCGCGCCGGTGCTGGCCAGCGCATTTCGTGCCCACGCCACAATCCAGGCCTACGAGGCGGCGCGCTCGCTCGCCTCCGAGTACGAGCGCTTCAAGGACAAGCTCGCCAACGGCGTGCTGGAGCTGGTCGAGAGCGGCTTTGCGATCAGCGCCGACAGCTATGATGAAGCCCGCCGCACCGCGAGCCAGGCGCGCCGCGCGCTGTTGGATCTGATGGCCGACGTCGATGTGATCCTGTCGCCGTCGGCTCCCGGCGCCCCGCCGAAGGGGCTCGGCTCGACCGGTTCGTCGACATTCAACCGGCTGTGGACCCTGATGGGGACCCCATGCGTGAACGTGCCGGGACTCACTGATGCCGACGACCTGCCGCTCGGGGTTCAGGTGATCGGCTGCTTCGGCAGCGACCGCGCGACGCTTGAGGCCGCGCTGTTCGTCGAGTCGCTGATGCCCCGCCGGCGTGATGGTGGCAATTAATTTCTCTTCCGCAGGTTGTGTCTGCCTAAATTATTTGCCCCTACGTGCAATTCGTCTTGATGGGCTTATCCACCGGCATGTGGACATTTCACCAAGCTATTTCAAAAACTTAGGTCTGATTGGTGACGCCCGGGACGGTCTGGCGGTGCACAACGTTTGTAACTTTAGCCGGGTGCCGGGTCTGCTAGACTCGAACTTGTCCATATTGAGGAGGCCTGAAGGTGGACCTGACCTTGCGACTGAACGTGCTTGCGGTCTGCGCGGCGATTGCTTTCGTCGGCGCAGTTCTGATCATGTTCTGAAGCTCGGGAATTTCCCTAAGACCACTCCGCCGTTAAACGGCCAAAATGAGAACACCGGAGGGCCTTCCTCCGGTGTCTTGCTTTCAGGAAGCCGCAATTCAGGCCGCCGCGTCGCGGGCCACAGCTTTCGGCGAAGTTTTGGGATCGTAGTTGAGGATCGGCGCGAGCCAGCGTTCCGCCTCCTCCACCGTCCAGTTTTTGCGAGCCGCGTAGTCCTCGATCTGGTCGCGCTCGATCTTGCCGACGCCGAAATAACGACTCTCCGGGTGGCTGAAATAGAGCCCGCAGACTGAAGCGCCCGGCCACATCGCGAAACTCTCGGTCAGCTTCACGCCGATCCGCTCGCCGCCGAGCAGCCGGAACAATGTGCCCTTCTCGGTGTGATCGGGCTGCGCCGGATAGCCCGGCGCCGGCCGGATGCCCTGGTACTTCTCCGCGATCAGGTCGGCGTTGCTGAGCGTTTCGTCCACGGCATAGCCCCAGAACTCCTTGCGCACCTTCTGGTGCAGCCGTTCGGCGAACGCTTCGGCGAGGCGATCGGCCAGCGCCTTGACCATGATCGAGGAATAATCGTCGTTGGCGTTCTTGAAGCGGTCGGCAATCTCGTCCTCGCCGATGCCGGCCGTCACCACGAAGGCGCCGATGTGATCGGCAGAGCCTTTCGGCGCGACGAAATCAGAGAGCGCTACATTGGCGCGGCCCTCGCGGCGCGCGAGCTGCTGGCGCAGCGTGTGCAAAGTCGCGATCGGCTTGCCCCGCGACGCATCGCCGAACACGGCGATGTCGTCGCCTGAAGAATTCGCCGGCCAGAAGCCGACGCAGGCGCGGGCCTTGAACCAGCCCTTGTCGACGATCTCTCGCAGCATCTTCTGGGCGTCGTCGTAGAGCGGCCGCGCCGCCGCGCCGACGACCTTGTCGTCGAGGATCGCTGGGAATTTCCCCGCCAGCTCCCAGGTGGTGAAGAACGGCGTCCAGTCGATGTAGTCGATCAGCTCGGCAATCGAGATATCGTCGATGATGCGGCTGCCGAGGAACGTCGGCGCCGCCGGCACATGGTTGGCCCAATCGAGCTTGAGCGCGTTGCCGCGCGCGTCCTTCAGAGACAACCGCTTCTTGTCCTCCTGGGCGCGGGCATGCGTCGCGGCGATGCGGGCATATTCGGCGCGGGTTTCGTCGACGTATTGCTTGCGGCTGTCGCGGCCCATCAGGGCCTGCGCCACGCCGACCGCGCGGCTCGCGTCGGTGACGTAGACGGTCTGGCCGCGCTTGTAGTTCGGATTGATCTTCACCGCCGTGTGCACGCGGCTCGTGGTCGCGCCGCCGATCATCAGCGGCAGGTCGAAGTTCTGCCGCTCCATCTCGGCCGCGACATGGCACATCTCGTCGAGCGACGGCGTGATCAGACCGGAGAGGCCGACGATGTCGCAGTTCTCTTTCTTCGCCGTCTCCAGAATCTTGTCCGCCGGCACCATGACGCCGAGATCGATCACCTCGTAATTGTTGCACTGGAGCACGACGCCGACGATGTTCTTGCCGATGTCGTGGACGTCGCCCTTCACGGTGGCGAGCAGAATCTTGCCGGCGGAGCTCTGCTGGTCGGCGCCGCCGCGGGCCAGCTTCTCCGCCTCCATGAACGGCATCAGATGCGCCACCGCCTGCTTCATCACGCGGGCCGACTTCACCACCTGCGGCAGGAACATCTTGCCCGAGCCGAACAAGTCGCCGACCACGTTCATGCCGTCCATCAGCGGGCCTTCGATCACTGTCAGAGCGCGGTCGGCGTTCTGCCGTGCCGCTTCGGTGTCCTCGACGATGAAGTCGGTCACGCCGTGAACGAGCGCATGCGCCAGCCGCTTCTCCACCGGCCATTCGCGCCAGGCGAGATCGGCCGCCTTGTGCTCCTTGCCGGCGCCGTGGAATTTCTGCGCAACGGTCAAGAGCCGCTCGGAGGCATCCGGCCGCCGGTTGAGCACCACGTCCTCGCAGGCCTCGCGCAGTTCCGGCTCGAGATCGTCGTACACCGCCATCTGGCCGGCGTTGACGATACCCATGTCCATGCCGGCCTTGATGGCGTGATAGAGGAACACCGAGTGCATCGCCTCGCGCACGCGCTCGTTGCCGCGGAACGCAAACGACAGGTTCGATACGCCGCCGGACACATGGCTGCAGGCGCAGCTCTGGCGAATCTGCCGCGCGCCCTCGATGAAGGCGACACCATAGCCGTTGTGCTCCTCGATGCCGGTCGCCACCGCGAAGATGTTCGGATCGAAGATGATGTCCTGGGGCGGGAAGCCGACCTGGTTCACCAGGATGTCGTAGGCGCGTTTGCAGATCGCGACCTTGCGCTCCACGGTGTCGGCCTGGCCCTGCTCGTCGAACGCCATCACCACGACCGCCGCGCCATAGCGGCGCACCATCCTGGCGTGCCTAATGAATTCGGCCTCGCCCTCCTTCATGGAGATCGAATTCACCACCGGCTTGCCCTGGATGCACTTCAGCCCGGTCTCGATCACCGAGAACTTCGAGGAATCCACCATCACCGGCACGCGGGCGATGTCGGGCTCCGCCGCGATCAGGTTGAGGAAGGTCTTCATCGCCTCGGCGGAATCGAGCAGCCCCTCGTCCATGTTGACGTCGATGATCTGGGCGCCGTTCTCGACCTGGTCGCGCGCGATCGCCAGCGCCGCCGTGTAGTCACCGGCGGTGACGAGCTTCCTGAATTTCGCCGAGCCGGTGACGTTGGTTCGCTCGCCGACATTGACGAAGGGAATTTCCGGCGCGAGCGTGAACGACTCCAAGCCAGACAGCCGCAACAATGGCGCGGGCTCGGGAATGGCGCGCGGCGCTTTCCCGCGCACCGCCTCGGCAATCGCGCTGATGTGCTCTGGCGTGGTACCGCAGCAGCCGCCGACGATGTTGATCAGCCCGGTGTCGGCGAACTCGCCGAGATGCCGCGCCATATCCTCGGGCCCCTCGTGATAATGCCCGAACTCGTTCGGCAGGCCGGCGTTTGGATAGGCGCAGACGAGCGTGTCGCAGACTCGCGCCAGCTCGGCGATATGGGCGCGCATCTGCTCGGCGCCGAGCGCGCAGTTCAATCCGACCGAGACCGGCGCGGCGTGCCGTACCGCGTTCCAGAACGCCTCCGGCGTCTGGCCCGACAGCAATCGCCCGGAGCGGTCGGTGATGGTGCCGGAGATCATCACCGGCACTTCGACGCCGCGCATCTCGCACTGCTCGGCGATGGCGTAGATCGCGGCCTTGGCATTGAGTGTGTCGAAGATGGTTTCGATCAGCAGCAGGTCGGCGCCGCCGGTGAGCAGCCCGCGCACCTGCTCGCCATAGGCTTCGCGCAACTGGTCGAAGGTGATGGCGCGAAAGCCCGGGTTGGCGACATCCGGCGAAATCGACGCGGTGCGGTTGGTCGGCCCGATGGCGCCGGCGACGAACCGCGGCCGGCCGTCCTCCTTGGCGGCCTTGTTCGCCGCCTCGCGCGCCAACCGCGCCCCCTCGCAATTGAGCTCATAGGCGATGTTGGACAGGCCATAGTCGGCCTGCGCGATCGACGTCGAGGAGAACGTGTTGGTCGAGACGATATCGGCGCCCGCCTTGTAATACGCGTAGTGAATGTCGCGGATGGCATCCGGGCGGCTCAAGTTCAGCAGGTCGTTGTTGCCGCGCACCTCACGGTTCCAGGCGTCGAAGCGGGCACCGCGATAGCCCTGCTCGTCGAGCTTCATTTCCTGGATCATGGTGCCCATGGCGCCGTCGAGAACGAGAATGCGTTCGGCCGCGAGCCGCTTGAGCAAATCTCGGGTGTTGGTGTGGGCCGCTGTGGGCATTTTCAAGCTGCTTTCTTGGCCGCGGGGCGCAGGCCCAACAGATGGCAGACCGCATAAACCAGATCGGCGCGGTTCATGGTGTAGAAGTGAAAGTCGGTGACGCCGCGCTCGACCAGATCGAGCACCTGTTCGGCGGCGACGGCGGCGGCGATCAGCTTGCGCGTCGCCACATCGTCATCCAGTCCTTCGAAACGATCGGCCAGCCAACGCGGCACGCTTGCGCCGGTGCGGTCGGCGAAATTCTTCATCTGCTTGAAATTCTGCACCGGCAGGATGCCCGGCACGATCGGGATGTAGATGCCGCGGGCCCGAACCTTGTCGAGATAATCGAAATAGCGGTCGTTCTCGAAGAAGAACTGCGTCATCGCGCGCGTGGCGCCCGCATCGACCTTAGCTTTCAGCATGTCGATGTCGGCGTTCACGTTCGGGCTGTCGGGGTGCTTCTCCGGATAGGCCGACACCGAAACCTCGATGTCGGCGATCCGCTTGATGCCGGCGACGAGATCAGCCGCGTTCTGGTAGCCACCGGGATGCGGCGCGTATTTCGCGGCCACGCCTTCGGTCGGATCGCCGCGCAGCGCCACGATGTGACGCACGCCGGCGTCGCGGTACGACTGGATCACCGCGTCGATCTCGGCCCTGGTCGCGGCGACGCAGGTCAGATGTGCGGCGGGCGTCAGCGCCGTTTCGGCCACAAGCCGCCGCACCGTCGAATGGGTGCGCTCGCGGGTCGAGCCGCCGGCGCCATAGGTCACCGAGACAAAATTCGGCGCAAGAGGAGCAAGCCGCGCCACCGCCTCCCAGAGATTTTTCTCCATCTCCTCGGTCTTCGGCGGGAAGAACTCGAACGACACGTTGATCGGCTGCGCCATCACGCCACCTCGCGGGTGTCGTTCGCCACGCGGACGCGCGGATCGCGGGCGAGCCAGAGCGAAACCGCAACCTTGCCGTCGGAGCCGGGCTCCGGCGAAAGGCTCTTGTGCATTGTGACGTCGAGGCCTGCCGCACTCATCCACTGCGTCACCGCCTCGGCGGAAAATCCCAGGCGGCGATGGGCGTGCTCCTCGCGGAAAAACTCCAGATCGTGCGGCGCGAAATCGACCACCAGCAGGCGGCCGGACGGCGCCAGCACCCGGGCCGCCTCGCGGATCGCGCGTGCACCGTCGTCGAGGAAGTGCAGCACCTGATGGATGATGACGACATCGAAGCTGCCGGCCGGCACCGCGAGATCGTAGATGTCGCCCTGGCGCACGCTGCAATGGCGTAAGCCGGCGCGCTCGAGGCGATCGCGCGCCAACAGCAGCATGTCGAGCGACAGGTCGATGCCGAGACCGCGTTCGAGATCGGGACCGAACATTTCCAGGATGCGGCCGGTGCCGGTGCCGAGATCGAGCAGCGAGCGGAACGGCCGGTCCGCCAACGCCTCACGGATCGCGGTCTCGACCGCCTCGTCGGTGACGTGGAGCTTGCGGATGCGATCCCATTGCGCGGCGTGGGAGCGGAAGTAGTCCTGCGCGGCGGCCGCCCGCGCGGTCCGCACCGCTGCGAGCCGGTCGCGGTCGCGCGCAACCATGGAATCCTTGGGGTTGAGCTGCTCGACCAGCGTGCGCGCGAACGCGGCGCTGCCGCTGCCTTCGGCCAGGCGGAAGAACGCCCACGCTCCCTCGCGGAAGCGCTCCACCAAGCCCGCTTCGACCAGAAGCTTGAGATGACGCGAGATGCGCGGCTGCGACTGCCGCAAAATCTGCGTGAGGTCGGACACCGTCAGCTCGGCTTCGGCCAGCAGCACCAGAATGCGCAGGCGTGTTTCCTCGCCGGCGGCCTTGAGGGCGCCGTTGAGGGCATCGAATGGAAGGTGGGCAGACCCGCTCATGGGAAGTATCCCATCACATAAAGATATCTTTATACCGTTAAGTTAGGCAAATCAATGGCCGGGAAAGCCAGCAAGGATGGGCTCGGGGAAGCCTCCCGACTTGGTGATAAACTCCGGGCTCGGAGACACCAGCATGACCGTGAAATCCGCCGGAACCGACGAAAGCGACATCCGCCCAGGCGAGGTGCAGGTGCCCCTGCCCGCGCAAACCGACGCCTCGCTCTATTTCATCGGCCGGATCCGCACGCCGTGGACGGCGCGGAAGGACTGCCCGAAGAACGCCCGCGTCGCCCGGGAGTCCGGCGTCGTTTGCACCATCGAGGTCGACCCGCGCTGGGAAAAGGCGCTGCCTGGGGTCGAGACGTGCTCGCACCTGATCGTGCTCTATTGGATGGACCGGGCACGGCGCGACCTCGCGGTGCAGATGCCGACCAAGGCGGAGGCCGGCCGGCCGACCTTTTCGGTGCGCTCCCCGGTGCGGCCGAACCCGATTGCGATGAGCGTGGTCGAGCTCCGCAAGGTCGAGGGCACTCGCCTCGAAGTAGTTGGGCTCGATTGCCTCGACGGGACGCCGCTCCTCGACATCAAGCCCTATTTCGCCAGCACCGACTCCATCCCCGACGCCCGTGCCGTTTCTCACGCCGGCCGGAAGGGTTGACCGGACGTCACCGGCCAAACACACGGTTTCGGATTATCCAGCAAATTCAAGGTGAACCAACGCCACCGCCAACGGCCCGGCGAAACAGACGATACACAGTCGGTTCGAACCAAATCCGGCGCTCCCCCGACCAATGG
>Ga0070689_100002610_pt1 | contig 11805 bp, 10 predicted proteins | sample KBSS23HmetaG_FD_64669 | JGI IMG/M metagenome (GOLD analysis project Ga0070689, IMG submission 64669) | Switchgrass rhizosphere microbial communities from Kellogg Biological Station, Michigan, USA - KBS S2-3H metaG | ecosystem: Host-associated > Plants > Roots > Rhizosphere ... | reverse complement strand
CATCGCTGCGATCGACGGCGAACTGCCGCGCACGCCGCCGCGCGCCGTGTCGGGCCGCGTCGACGGCGCGTTCGCCGAAGGCCAGCGCCTGCCGCCGGACCACGCGCTGCAGGTCCTCGTCGACAGCAGCCGCGGCCGCGACGTGCTGGTCACGACCACCGGCTACTGCGGCCGCGCGCTCTACGCCCTCGGCGACCGCAGCAACCAGTTCTACATGGTCGGCAGCATGGGCTGCGCGAGCAGCTTCGCGCTCGGCCTGGCGCTCGCGCGCCCCGACCGCCGCGTGCTGGTCGCCGACGGCGACGGCGCCATGCTGATGCGCATGGGCGCGCTCGCGACCATCGGCTTCCTGCGGCCGCCGAACCTCGTCCACGTGCTGCTCGACAACGGCGTCCACGATTCGACGGGTGCGCAAGCAACCGTGGCGCCCGCCGTCGACCTCGCGCTGGTCGCCGCCGCCTGCGGCTACCCGCGCGTGGTCCGCACTGCCGACGCCGCGGCACTGCGCCGCACCGTCGATGCCGCGTCCGGCGAACTGACGTTCGTCCACGTGCGGACCGAGCCCCGCGGGAAGGGCGCGCTGCCGCGACCGCAGGAGGCGCCAGCCGAGGTCGCTGCGCGGCTGCGGGGCTTTCTCGCCCACTGATTCCTTGATTGTTCTTCCGGCGCAAGTGAGGCCGCGCCAGCGGGATTTGCCGGCGCGCGCCGGCGGGTCGGAGCTCGAGCAGGCCCTGATGCCAGGGTGGTTTGGGATCGACGCGCGCACGCTCGGGCGCACGTCCGATGGCAGCGAAGAACAATCAAGGAATCAGTTGCCCGGTGAGTTTGCGTCCGGAATCCAGACAGAGCCGCTGCGGCACGGCCATTGATCCTGGCCGGCGATGCGATCCCTCGTCCTGCTGCCCGTCGCGGTGCTGGCCGTCCTCGGCGCGTTCGCCAACGCGTCGCTGCGGCAGCCGTACGAGTTGACCGGCGGCGCGCCGGTCCTCGGCCTCGCGGCGCGGGTCGCCGACGAACTGGACGCGGTGCGGGTGACCACGAACGACCACTCCCCGGCCGCGGGCAATCCCGGCAAGGGCATCGCCGCCGACACGCTGGGCCTCGACTTCACGCCGGCGACCGATGCCGCGATCGCGTCGCACGCGGTCGCGAACGTCGGGTTCGTGTTCGTCGTGCACGCGCACCGCACGACCGAGGCGCTGACGCGCGATCAGGTGGCAGCGATCTACCGCGGCGACATCGACAACTGGCGCCAGCTCGGCGGCCCCGACGCGCCCATCCGGCTGCTGCACGCGAGCACGTTCGCGGCGGCGCAGGTCGGCCGCTACGCGGGGCTCGGCGCCGCGCGGGCGCAGGCGCAGGTGTGCGGCAGCGACTACCGTTGCGAGTGCCTGCTGACCGGCGATCCGTTCGCGCTCGGCTGCATGTCGGCAACGAGCGCGCAGACAGCCTGTGCGGGCGGCGCCCCGCTGCGCATCCTGACGCTCGACGGCGTCGCGGCAACGCCGGCGACGATCGCGGACCACAGCTACCCGCTGTGCCGGACCCTCTACCTGCTGTTCCCGCGCGCGAGTGCGTCGATCGGCCAGCACCTGATCGACTACCTGCGCTCCGCGAGCGGCGCCGGCGTGCTGCGGCAGAACGGCTTCGAGCCGGCCGCGAACGGCTGAGCCGCGGTCCAGGCCCACGGCCAACCGGCGACCGCTACGGCGCCGCGGCGGGGTCGAAGCCCATCGCGCGCGCGGTGGCCCCGATGGCGGCGAGCAGCGCCTCGATCTCGGCGGTGCCGATGCGGCCGATGTTGCCGATGCGGAAGCACGGCTGCTGCGTGAGCTTGCCCGGGTAGATGACGAAGCCCTGCGCCGACAGCCGCGCATAGAACTCGGCGAACTGGAAGCGCGGATCCCCGGGGTAGCGGAACGTGGCGATGATCGGGCCCTGCACGGCAGCGGGCAGGTAGCTGCGGAAGCCGAGCGCGCGCATGCCGTCGAGCAGCACGCGCTGGTTGTCGCGGTAGCGCCGCGCGCGCGCGGCGACGCCGCCCTCCTGGTCGAGTTCGTCGAGCGCGCGCGCGAACGCGAGGATCGCCTGCACGGGCGGCGTGAAGCGGAACTGACCGTCCGCTTCGAGGCCGCGCCACTGCGCGCACAGGTCGAGCGACAGCGTGCGCGCGTTGCCCTCGGCGGCGAGCAGCGCGTCGCGGCGCGCCAGCACGAACGCGAAGCCCGGCACGCCTTCGATGCACTTGTTCGACGACGACACCAGGAAGTCGGCCTGCAGCCGGCGCAGGTCGACGGGGACCGCGCCGAATGCGCTCATCGAGTCGACGACGAGGCGGCGGCCGGCGGCGCGCACGACGTCGGCGACGGCTTCGACCGGGTTCATCAACCCGGTGGTGGTCTCGCAGTGCACGATCGCGACGTGCGTGAGCGCCGGCTCGGCAGCGAGCAGCGCGGCGACCTCGGCGGCCGTGAACGCGCTGTCCTCGGCGCGCCGTTCCTCGCGGACCGGGACGCCGTGCACGCGCGCGAGCCTGGCGATGCGCTCGCCGTAGGCGCCGTTCACGAGCGCGAGCAGGCGGCCGCGCCCCGGCAGCGCGCTCGAGATCACGGACTCGACGCCGAAGGTGCCGCTGCCCTGGATCAGCACGGCTTCGAAGCCATCCTGCTGCGAAGCAGCCCCGAGCTGCAGCAGCCGGCGGCGGATGTCGCGCACCGTGGCGACGAACTCGAGGTCGCGCGAACCGAGATCGCGCAGCATCGCCTGCTTGACGGTCCGGCTCGTGGTCAGGGGTCCGGGCGTGAACAGGACCTTGTCGGGTTCGGCCACGCGGGCAGGAAAGCGCGCGCCGGCCCGCGGCGCCAGCGCCGGCGCGCGCTTCCGTGGCGTCGGCCGCGCCGCCGTATTCGTTGCGCGCGGTCGCACCCTACGATGGACGCGCAACCGAATGACCGCCCCCCGCGTGATCGTGCCGCTGCAGCGCCGCAACGTGGCGCCGTTCGAGGTACAGCTGCCCGGCTCGAAGTCGATGACGAACCGCGCGCTGGTGCTGGGCGCGATGCGCATGGGCACGACCGAGATCCACGGCGGCCTCGACTGCGACGACACGCAGCGCCTCGCCGCAGCCCTCGGTGCGTTCGGCGGCCTCGCGGTCGATGCTGTGCCGACGGGGTTCCGCACGGTGCGCAGCGCGGCGCGCCTGCAGGCGCCGGCAACGGCCATCGACGTCGGCGCGGCCGGCACGCCGGCCCGGTTCCTGCTCGCGTTCGCGGCGACGGCGGCAGGAGCGACGGTCGTGACCGGCTCGCCGCGCCTGCGCGAGCGGCCGATGGGCGACCTGCTGGCAGCGCTGCGCGCGCTCGGCATCCGCTGCGAGTGCCTGCAGGCAGACGACTGCCTGCCCGTGCGCGTGCACGGCGGCACACCGGCGTCGCGGCATTGGCGCGTCGGCGCCGGCGTGTCGTCGCAGTTCACCAGCGCGCTGCTGCTGCTCGCGAGCCAGTGCCCCGGTGCGCCGATCGAACTCGCACTCGACGGCGAAGCGGTGTCGCAGCCGTACGCCGAGCTGACGCGCGCGATGCTCGCGCAGTGCGGCATCGCGACCGAACGTCGCGGCGACACGATCGTCGTGCAGCCGGCGCCGCCACGGTGCGCGCGCATCGACATCGAGCCCGACGCGAGCAGCATGGTCCCCTTCCTGGCGCTGGCGGCCGTCACCGGCACAGCCGTCGCGGTGCCGGGCATCGGTGCCGCCTCGCAGCAGGCCGACGTCGGCATGCTGGCTGTGCTGGAACGCATGGGCTGCGCCGTCGAGCGGCAGCGCGACTGCGTGCGCTTGCGCGGCGCGGCCCTGCGCGGCGTCGACGTCGACATGGCGGCGATGCCCGACGCGGTGCTGGCGCTCGCCGCGGTCGCGGCGGTTGCGGCGGGCCCGACGCGCATCGCCGGCCTCGCGACGCTGCGCACCAAGGAGAGCGACCGCATCGAGGCCGCGGCCACGGCATTGTCGCGGTTGGGCCAACGCGTCGAGACCGGCCGCGACTGGTTGCGCATCGAGCCGACCGGCGAACTCGCGCCGGCCAGCGTGCCGACGCACGACGACCACCGCGTCGCGATGGCATTCGCGCCGCTCGGTCTCCTGCGCGGAGGCATCGCGATCGAGGATCCGGACTGCGTGGCGAAGTCGTTCCCGGGCTTCTGGCACGAGTTCGACCGCTGCCGCGCGCACCACGACGATGCGGCGCGCGCGTGAACGCGCGTTGGCAACCGGCGGCCGGCGCGCGCATGATCGCGCCGTGAGCCCGGCCGAGCCGCCCGACCCGATGCGCGATGCCGCGGTGCTCGCGGCGCTGCGCGAACTGGGCAACGACGGGGCCGCGGCGCTGCGCATCGGCGGCATCCCGGTTGCCGACCTCGCGCGGCGGTTCGGCACGCCGTTCTACGCGCTCGATGCCGGCGTGCTGGCGGCGCGCGCAGGCGCCGTGCAGCAGGCGCTCGGGCCGCGCGTGCGGCTGCTCTACTCGATCAAGGCCAACCCCGGCGTCGCGGTCACCGCGCAGCTGCGCGCGCTCGGCGTCGGCGCCGAGATCGCTTCGCTCGGCGAACTCGAGGTCGCGCTGGCGGCTGGCCACGCGGCGGGCGACCTGCGCTTCGCCGGCCCCGGCAAGACCGACGCCGAGATCACGGCAGCGCTGCAGCGCGGGCTCGGCTGCTTCCACGCCGAGTCCGCGAGCGAGGTCGACGCGATCGCGCATGCCGCGCGCGCGCTCGGCCGCCGCGCCGACGTCGCCGTGCGCGTCAACCCGCCGCAGTCGCTCGCCGGCAGCCGGCTGCGCATGGGCGGCCACGGCGCGCGCTTCGGCGTCGACGAGGACCAGGTCGGAGCACTGCTGCAGCACATCGCCGCCACTGCCGAGCTGCGTCTGCGCGGCCTGCACGTCTACGGCGGCACGCAGAGTTTCGACGCGGCGGCGTTCGCGGCGACCGCGGTGCGGCTGTGCGCGCAGGCGCGGCAATGGGAACGCGATCTCGGCCTGCACCTCGACGAACTCGACCTCGGCGGCGGCTTCGGGGTGCCGACCTACCTCGGCGATCCCGCGTTCGAGCTCGCCGCCGCGGCGCGCGCGGTGCAGGCGATCGTGCACGAACACGACCGCCCCGGCCGCAGCTGGTTCGTCGAGCTGGGCCGCTTCCTGCTGGCGCCGGCCGGCGTCTACGTCGCGCGCGTCGTGCGCAAGAAGTGCAGCGGCGACCGCGTGCAGCTGGCGCTCGACGGCGGCCTGCACCACTGCGCGATCGCCGCGGGTCTCGGCAGCGTGCTGCGGCGGCCGCCGCTGCTCGTGCACGCCGGTGCGCTGCGCGCCGATGCGCGCGAGGCCGTCGCGATCGGCGGGCCGCTGTGCACGCCGCAGGACCAGTTCGCCGACGAAGTGCTGCTGCCGCCGTGCCGCGAAGGCGACCTGATCGCAGTGCTGCACGCCGGTGCGTACGGCCAGAGTTTCAGCCCGACCGGGTTCCTGAGCCATCCGGCGCCGTGCGAGCTGCTGGTCCAAGGCGGCAACGCGCGCATCGTGCGCGCGCGCGGCGAGCCGGCCGACGTGCTGCGCGGCCAGTCGCCGTGACCCGCGCAGCGCCGACGCGCCGCACCATGGCATACTGCGAGGGCATGACTCCACGACGCCTGTTCGTCGTCCCCGCACTGACCCTGGCCGCGATCGCGGCCGGTGGCTGCGGCGAGACCACCCCTGCGAACGACGCCACGCCGCCCGGTGCGCAACGGCCGAGCGCAGCGGACGACGACGCGCCGACGCTGCTGGCCAACATCAGGTCGCAGCTCGACCAGGCCGTCGACCGCGCCAGCGCGGTGCGCGCGCGCCAGGCGATCGAGGTGCAGCTGCGCCTGCTGCGGCAGAAGCTGCCGCAGCCCGACGAGCACGCGACCGCGCCGACGAGCGTGTTCACGGGCGCGCTCGCGGGCCAACAGGCGACCGCGACGGCGCTGCTCGCGCGCGCCGAAGTGGTCATGCGCGACGCCGACTGCGCGGCGATCCTCGGTCCCTATGTCACCGTGCTGCGCGACCTGCTGAAGTAGAAGGTCACGAGAGCTGCGCGTGTGCGATCGGCGTGTGCACCGCGCCCGCGGGCCCCGGCTCGCTGCGGAACAGCGTGACCGTGGTGGCCGTGAAGTCCGGGCCGTCGAGTCCGGCGCCGAGTTCCTGCAGCGCGCGCTGCAGCGCGGCGGCGCCGCGCGGCGAACGGCACCGGCCGAGCGTCACGTGCGCGCGGAACGGCCGGTCTTCCCCAGCGACGCCGAGCCCGGTCGCCAGCGTCTCGAGTTCGCGCGCGAGCGCCGCGAGCGGCGCCGTGTCGCCACCGAGCCCGGCCCACAGCACGCGCGGCGCGCCGCGCGGCGGGAACTGGCCGAGGCCCGCCGGCCGCAGCTGCAGCCGCTGCCAGCGCGCCGCGGCGAGGTGGCGGCCGATGGCGCCGGCCTGCGCGTCGTCGACATCGCCGAGGAACTTCAGCGTGACGTGCAGCTGCGAAGTCGGCGTGCTGCGCACGTCGCCGAGCGGCTGCAGCCGGCGTCCCAGCGCGGCCAGCTGCTGCCGCACCGCGTCGGGCAGCTCGAGCGCGACGAACCCACGCATCAGCGCGTCCTGCGGCCGCGACCAGAGGTCGCGGTCGGCGCTGGCGCGCCGACCAGTGAGGCCGCAGGCGCGCTGGTGTTGCTGAAGGTGACTTCTGCCTCCGCTCCCAACTGCGGCGTGGCAGCCAACTGAGAGTCCTCCCGCCGTGAGATCATTTGCGAAGGCAGAAGCTCAGCGCGGAACTGGCGCGACCAGCGAGTCGAGCAGCTGCTGTGCCAGCGGCAGCGGCCGCACGCCTTCGAGGTTGCACATCACGACCGCGACGGCGCGCGGCTCCGGCCACATCACGAGCACCGTGCTGACGCGCGACTGCGCGCCGCCGTGCTGGTACTCGCGGCGGCCGTGGCGTTCGCCGACGCGCAGCCCACAACCGTAGCCGACGCCTTCACCGGCCGCGGTCTTCTGCTCGGTCGTCATCGTGCGCAGCGCGTCGGCGCCGAGCAGGCGGCCGTCGAGCAGCGCGAGGCCGAAGCGCGCGAGGTCCGGCGCGCTGCTGCAGAGGCCGCCGCCGCCGAGCTTGTAGCTGCCGTCCATCAGCGCGCTGTTCTCGAGCGCCTCGCCGCGCACGATGTAGCCCTGCGCGCGGTGCCTGATCAGCCGCCGCACGTCGTCGTCCTGCAGGGTCGGCGCACCGGCGCGCGCGGCGATGTCCTTGACGACGGCCGCGAACGGCCGCCCGTCGGCGGCCTCGACCGCGGCGGCGACCAGATTGAACCCGTACGTACTGTAGAAGTACTTCGTGCCCGGCTCGTGCAGCAGCGGATCGCCGGCGAAGCGCGCGAGCCCCGCGCGCTGCGTGTCGAAGTGCTCGGTGCTCTCGGACTCGCCGCGCTGGTAGTGCCGCACGCCGCCGAGGTGCCCGAGCAGCTGGCGCAGCGACACCGGCCACGGTTTCGCGGGGAACTCCGGCACGTAGGTGCGCACGTCAGCGTCGAGCTGCAGCTTGCTGCGTTCGACCAGCTGCAGCGCCGCGACCGCGGTGACCGGCTTGCTGATCGAGCCGAGGCGATAGACCGTGTCGGCGCTCGCGGCGACGTCGTTCTCGAGGTCGGCGAGTCCGAAACCCTGCGCGAACACCACCGCCCCGTCCTGCGCGGCATTGCCCTGCGCGATCGCGACCGACAGGCCCGGGATCTTGTGCTCCTGCTGGAACGCCCGCACCGCCGCGGCCGCCGGCTCGGGCAGCGCCTGCGGCGCCGGCGCGTCCTGCGCGCGCAGCAGCGCCGCGGGCCACAGCAGCACCTGACAGCACAGCAACGCACCGATCGTGCGCATGCGCATCGTCACTCCTTCAAGAACTCGATCGCCGCGCCGGGCAGGAAGTAGAGGATCAGCATCTCGCCGCCGGTGACCGTCGGCACGTGCGTCGAGCCCTTGCCGTAGACGACCCACCCCTCGGGCGCGCCGTCGAAGCGCGGCGAACCGGCGCGCGCGAAGCAGAGGTCGATCTCGCCGTTCGGATGCCGGTGCCGCGGCCCGGGCTTGTCCATCAGCACCGCGTCGACGCTGCAGCCGGCGAGGTCCTTGGTCAGGCGGCCGAAGCGGATGCCGGCGTTCGCCTTCGGCAGCAGCCACGGCGAATCGATCGCCGCGAGCGCCGCGGTGCGCACGCGCCCGACCAGTCCGCCGCGGAACGGCAGCAGCCGCTGCACGGTGCGCACGGCGTCCTTGCGTTCGACGTCGACGCCGGCCAGCCGTTCGGCCAGCGGTTGCAGCAGCGACAGGAACTGCGCCTGCGCCGCGGGCAGCGCTGGTGCCGGAGTCGTCGGAGCGGGACTCGTCATCGCCCGCCGTTGTAGCGGCGCGCGCGGCGCTGCTCCATCACTTGCACCCGTCACTTGCTTTGGGGCCGGAACACCTTCACGACGGCCTCGTTGCCCTCGAGCCGCGGACCGCCGAGCAGGTCGATGCAGTACGGGATCGCCGGGAACACGGCGTCGAGGCAGACGCGGATCGAAGCGGGCTTGCCCGGCAAGGTGACGACCAGCGCGTTGCCGCAGACCGCCGCGGTCTGCCGCGACAGGATCGCGGTGGGCACGCCGGCGCGCAGCGACGCCGCGCGCATCTGCTCGCCGAACCCGGCCAGCTCCTTGTGGCACACGTCGGCGATCGCCTCGGGCGTCACATCGCGCGGCGCCGGCCCGGTGCCGCCCGTCGTGCAGACGAGGCAACAGCCCTGGTCCGCCATCGCGCGGATCGCGGCGCCGATGCGCGGCCGTTCGTCGGCGACGACCACGCGCTCGAAGTCGCACTCGGTGCGCAAGTAGTCGCGCAGCGCCGCCTCGATCGCGGGCCCCGACTCGTCCGCGTAGACGCCCTGGCTGGCGCGATCGCTGATCGTGAGGATGCCGATGCGGGGTCGCTGCACCCCGCTACGGATACCGCGCGCGCGACCGCGCGCAAGCGACGCGCGGAGCCTTGCCCACAGCAGGTGCCTCGGCGCTGCGCGCGACTACTGCCTGCAGCTGCCATGAACCCCTCCACCATCATCGCCGCGGCGACGCTGTTCGCGGCGCTGCCGGCGGCGCCGCTCGCCGCGCAGGTGTTTGCGCGCTTCGGCGCGGCCTGCATCTTCGAGGAGCAGAAGCCGTCGATCGACCACGTCGGCCTGCCGCACGTCGGCCGGTCGTTCCTGCTCACGTACCGCGGTCCGAACTTCACGTTCATGTCGAGCCAGCAGATCGCCTGGCCGCAACTCGCGATCGGCTTCGCGATCGCGCCGATCGTGATCCCGCCGGACTTCCTGCCGCAGCAGCCCGAGGCCTGCACGGGCTACATCACCGTCGACTTGCTGATCCCGGCCGAGCTGCCGTCGCACAACTTCGAACGGTTCCGCGACCGCATCGAGGTGCGCATCCCGAACGTTCCCGCGCTGGCCGGCACGGTCTTCTTCGCGCAGTGGCTGCTGGAGGTCGACCAGTGCGGCTTCGCGGGCTGCGGGCACTCGGCGCTCATCACGTCGGACGCGGCGATCCTCGTGATCGGCCCATAGGAGTCTGCGCCAGCGGGCCCGACTCGGAATTCCGTGACGAGGCTCGCGCATCGGCGGCATTGCTCCCGGCGATGGCGCCCGCCCTCCACCCCGACCTGACCGCCCTGCTGAACGACGGACGCCACGTCCGCCGGCTCGCGCGTTCGGTTGCGCGCAGCGGCGACGCGGCCCTGGACGCCGACGACCTCGCGCAGGAGGCCTGCCTCATGGCGCTGCGCAGCCCGCCCGGCGCTTGCGGCAACGTGCGCGGCTGGTTCGCGACCGTACTGCACAACGTGGCGCGGCAGGCGCGGCGCGCGAGCGGGCGCCGCACCGCGCGCGAACGCGCGCACGCCGACCGCACTGCGACCTGCTCGCCGCCGGCCGACGAACTGGTGGCCCGCGCTGCCGCGCACCGCGCCGTCGTCGACGCCGTGTTGGGCCTCGACGAACCGTACCGCACCGCCGTGCTGCTGCGGTTCTTCGAAGACCTGCCGCCTCGCGCGATCGCCACGCGCCTCGGGGTGCCGGTCGCGACCGTGCACACGCGTCTGCTGCGCGCGCTGGCGCGCCTGCGCGCAGTGCTCGATGCGGACTCCGGTGCCGGCTGGCGCGCACTGGCGCTGCCGCTCGCGACCGTCCCCGTGCCGCTCGCGCACCTCGCCCCCATCCTGCTCGGAGCCGTCACCGTGAAGACCAAGACCCTCGCCGTGTGCGCCGCAGCTCTCGCCGCCACCGCCATCCTGGCCCCGATCCTGTTGCGCGGCGACGACGTCACCGCGGCGCCGGCACAAGCCGCCCCGAACGCTGCCGCCGCTGCAGCGATGCCAGCGCCGCAGCGCGATGCGCAACCCGCTGGCGACGGCGCGCGCACGGCGCTCGCGCCGTCCCCCGCCGCGCCTGCGGCCACGGCTGCCGCGGCCGACCTCGCCCGCGTGCGCGGCCGCGTCGTCGACCCGGAAGGCAGGCCGCTCGGCGAACTGGCGATCGCGGTGCGCAGCGCGGACAGCGTCGGGGCGCCGCTGGCGACGAGCCGCGCCGACGGCACGTTCGAGTTCGCGATCGCGCTCGCACTCGGCAGTGCCAGCCCGGGCAGTGCGGTCCCGGGTAGTGCCCGCCGGTTCGTCGTCGCCGACGAACGGTTCACCACGGTGCTGCACGCCGACGTGGTGCCGGGTCCCGACCCGTTCGCGCTCGTCGTCGCGGCGCCGGCCGTGCCGCTCAGAGGCCACGTGGTCGGCCCCGACGGCCACGCGCTCGCGGCCATGGTGCAGGTGGTCTGGCCCGACGACCTGCGCGCGAAGTTGTCCGACAACTCGGACAGCGCCGGCCCCGAGTCCATCGCGGCGCACACCGGCGCCGACGGCGCGTTCGCGCTGCGCGCGGCGGCTGTGCAGGGCGCCGAACTGTGGACGACCGCACCCGGCCACCGGCCCGACCGGCGCGCGCTGCCGCAGCTGCCGGACCGCGCGCTGCGCATCGAACTGCAGGTGCCGACGCCGGCGCCGGGCACCGTGCAGGGGCACGTCGCCGACCAACTCGGCACCCCGCAGCCGGGCGCACAGGTGGCGCTCGGTCGCAACCTCGCGCACGCGGACGCGCACGGCGACTTCGTCGTCGACGACGACGGCAAGGCGGGCGCGCTGCTGGCCGTGGTCGCGCACCACCGCGCAGCTCTGCTGCCGCGCTCGGCGAACGGCTTCCCGCCGTTCGTCCTGCTGACGGTCGGGCCCGCACCGCTGCAGATCCGCGGTCGCGTGGTCGACGCCGATGGCAAGCCGCAGGGCGGCGTGCGCGTCTGGATCGCCGACGCGACGCCGTTCGCGCGCGACGAGGCGCCGCTGACGGTCGAAGGGCTCGCGCAGGGCGCGTCGACGGTGCGCGAACTGCTGCAGCGGCTCGGCGAACGCAAGGCCGCCGATCCGGAGAGCGCGCTGCGACAGACGCCGACGGCGTCGTGGCCGTGGGCGCTCACTGACGCGGCCGGCGCGTTCTTGCTCGACGGGCTCGAGGACCGCGCCTACACGGTGCGCGCGATGTTCGACCGCACGCTGCTCACCGTCGACGTGCCCGGCGTCGCCGCCGGCGCCAGCGACCTGGTGATCGCCGTGCCGCGCGATGCCGTGTTCGACCGCCTCGCGGGCCGCGTCGTCGACCACGGCGGCCAGCCGGTCGCCGCCGTGCGCG
>Ga0070689_100002607_pt1 | contig 11810 bp, 8 predicted proteins | sample KBSS23HmetaG_FD_64669 | JGI IMG/M metagenome (GOLD analysis project Ga0070689, IMG submission 64669) | Switchgrass rhizosphere microbial communities from Kellogg Biological Station, Michigan, USA - KBS S2-3H metaG | ecosystem: Host-associated > Plants > Roots > Rhizosphere ... | reverse complement strand
CCTCACCAAACCGCGGCATTCTATCGCTCGCCCGGCCGGCGTTTTGGCGTCACCACGGCCCGTCAGTTGCAGGGCAAGCAACTGTCCTACAACAACATCAACGACACCGACGCCGCCTATGAATGTGTTGCCGAGTTCGATCCGGGCCGCACGGCTGCATGTGTGATCGTCAAGCACGCCAATCCATGCGGCGTGGCGGAAGGACGCGACCTGCTCGATGCGTATCGCAAGGCGCTAGCATGCGATTCGACGTCGGCATTCGGCGGCATCGTTGCGCTTAACCGGAAGCTTGATGCTGAAGCTGCGAAAGCGATCACCGAGATTTTTACCGAAGTCATCATCGCGCCGGACGCGACTGAAGAGGCGATCAAGATCGTCGGGGCGAAAAAGAATCTGCGGTTGCTGGTCGCCGGCGGCCTGCCCGACCCCCGCGCCGACGGGCTGACCGTAAAATCCGTGGCCGGCGGCTTGCTGGTGCAATCACGTGATAATGCGGTTGTCGACGAGATGCAGCTCCACATCGTGACCAAGCGTCAACCGAGCGACGCTGAGCTTGCCGATCTGCGTTTTGCCTTCCGCGTCGCCAAGCACGTGAAGTCGAACACCATTGTGTATGCGAAGAATCGCGCCACTGTCGGAATCGGCGCCGGACAGATGAGCCGCGTCGATGCCGCACGCATCGCTGCGCGCAAGGCGGAAGATGCCGCGAAAGAACTAAAACTCCCGGCTCCGCTCACTAAAGGCTCAGTTGTTGCGTCCGATGCGTTCTTTCCGTTTCCGGACGGCCTGCTGGTCGCCATCGAAGCCGGTGCGACCGCGGTGATCCAGCCCGGCGGCTCGGTAAACGATGCGAAAGTAATCGAGGCCGCCGATGCACATAACGTTGCGATGGTATTCACCGGCACGCGTCATTTCAAACACTAGAATCCCGCGAGCGCAGCTACTGACGCGCCAGATCGCCCAGCAGGCTGGCAGCGACCGACAGCTTGGACAACGTGAGGCCTGAACCGGCGATCTGGTGAATCGCCGAGCGAATGCGCTCGACTTCGGCCTGGCGCGGCCGCACCCATTCCTCCACCGCGTCGGCCCCGGCGTGTCCGTTGGCGACCATCGCCGCGGTGAGCCGACGCTCTGCATCGCCGATCGAATCGAGAGCGCGGTCGAGTGCGAGGCGATCGAAATAATCCGAAACCACGATATTGGGTACGGCGCTTGCCACACTGTCGAGCTGGAAGAAAGCTTCCGTCGCGAAATAAGTGGCGGTGACTTCGCTGACCGGCTTGCCGGCACGGTCAGCGACCAATGCGATGTCGGGCGCCGCCTTCAGCACGGATAGATTGGCAACACGGCGCGCCAGTGTCTCTGGCACCCCCGCCTTGCTCAGATCGGCGATGCGCGCGTCGCGCACAGCCGTTGCAGCCTTAGACAGCGCCTTATCAAGGGCCGTTTCGACCTGCGCGATGCCATCCCGATAGTGCCCGATGATTTTTTCGAGTCCTTGCGACAGGTCCACATTGCGCAAGAACCAGACCAGCCGGTCGAGCAACAGGTTTTGCACGGCCGCATAAAGGTCGAGTTGGACCTTGCCGGAAATCTTGTTGTCGAGTGCGTCGATCGCACCATTGAGCTCGATCAGGTCATAGCCATTGCGGACCGCAGCAAAAGCGGCGGCGATCGATGATGACGCCGCCCCCGTCTGGTCTGCGATTCGCACGATCAGCGTGGGTCCGCCACGATTGATCATCGAATTGGTGAGCTGCGTGGCAATGATTTCGCGCCTCAGCCGGTGCGCATGCAGCGCATCGTCATAGCGATCCGACATTTCCTTCGGAAAATAGCGGTTGAGTTCACGCCCGAGGTAGGGATCGTCTGGCACCGTGCTGTCGAGCAACTCGCCGTAAAGCGACAATTTGGCATAGGCGAGCAGCACCGCAAGCTCGGGCCGCGTGAGCCCGGCGTTCCGCTTGCGCCGTTCTCCCAGGGTCATGTCATCGGGCAGGAACTCCACAGTTCGGTCGAGCTCGCTGCGTTGTTCCAGCGTCTGCATGAGGCGTTGCTGGAAACCGAGATCCTCGAGACCGCGGCGCTGCGCCAGGGAAAGTGCAAGTGTCTGCTGGTAGTTATTGCGCAATACCAGGCGCGCAACCTCGTCGGTCATTTCTGCAAGGAACGTGTTGCGCTTCTCCACCGTCAACGCACCTGAGCGCACCGGAGCGCTGAGCGCGATCTTGATGTTGACCTCGACGTCCGAGGTATTTACGCCGGCGGAATTATCGATCGCATCGGTATTGAGCCTGATCCCGCGTTGCGCCGCCTCAATGCGGCCGCGCTGCGTCATGCCGAGATTAGCGCCCTCTCCGATCACTTTGCAGTTGAGCTCGGCACCGGTGACGCGGATTGCGTCATTTGCCCGATCGCCGGCCGCCTCGTCGCTTTCATTCGACGCACGGATGTATGTGCCTATACCACCGAAGAACAGCAGATCCGCCTGTGCTCGCAGGATGGCTTTCATCAACTCCTGCGGCGTCACGGATTCTCCGACGCCGAAGACCTTACGAGCCTCGGCACTCAACCGGATTTCCTTCGCCGTGCGCGGATAGACGCCGCCACCTTTGGAAATCAGCGCCTTGTCATAGTCCTGCCAGCTCGACCGCGGCAGCGCGAACAGCCGCGTCCGCTCGGCAAAACTCTTTTTCGGGTCAGGATCAGGATCGACAAAAATGTCGCGATGATCGAACGCTGCCAGCAGCCTGATCGTGTTTTCGCGCAGCATGCCGTTGCCGAACACGTCACCCGACATGTCGCCAATCCCGACAACGTTGAACGGCGTCTTGCCGATGTCGACGTCCATCTCGCGGAAATGACGCTTTACGGCCTCCCAGGCGCCGCGCGCGGTGATGCCCATGGCTTTGTGGTCGTAGCCGGCCGAGCCGCCGGATGCGAATGCGTCACCAAGCCAGTAGTCGTGTTCGATCGAAATCCCGTTGGCGATGTCGGAAAATGTCGCGGTACCCTTGTCGGCAGCGACCACGAGATACGGGTCATCGCCTTCGTGGCGCACCACATTCGCGGGGCGAATGATCTGTCCGTCGGGCCCAATATTATCGGTGATATCGAGCAGCGAGGAAATGAAAAGCTTGTAGGTCGCAACGCCTTCCGCCTGCACCACGTCACGCGCGGCACCTTTCGGCATCAGCTTCGGCACGAAGCCGCCTTTGGCGCCGACCGGCACGATGACCGCGTTCTTGACCTGCTGCGCCTTCACCAGTCCAAGGATCTCAGTACGGAAATCTTGTGGCCGGTCCGACCAGCGGATGCCGCCGCGCGCCACCTTGCCAAATCGCATGTGGACGCCTTCGACGCGCGGCGAGTAGACGAAAATTTCGTAGAGCGGGCGCGGCAACGGCAGGTCGGTGATCTTTCGACTTTCGAACTTGACCGAAATCAGCGGTTTCGGCTGGCCGTCTTTGCCGGTCTGATAGAAATTAGTGCGGATCGCAGACTGCACCGCGTTGATGAAGCGACGCAGGATGCGGTCCTCATCCAGGCTCTCGACTTTCTGCAGTTCCTCCTCAATACGTGCAGCAATCGTATTCTGCTTTTCGCTGCGACCTGATTCAGCGCGCGGGTCGAAGCGAGCATGAAACAATTCAATGACGCCGGCAGCAATGCCAGAATGCTTCACAAGTGTCGCCCACATATAATCCTGCGAGTAGGGCACACGAATCTGGCGAAGGAATCGCGACAGTGCGCGGATAAGTGCTACGTCACGCCAAGCGATTCCGCCTTGCAGTGTGAGCGCGTTGTAGCCGTCATTCTCGGCCGCCCCGCGCATCACCATTAAAAAAGCTGTTTCGAGCTGAGCACCGCCAGCATCGAGATCAATCGCGCCGCCATCGGCACGCGTGAGCAACATGTCGTGGAACCAGACGCCAGGGCGGTCCTGAGGCTCGATGTGATAGGTGCGCTCGTCGACAACCCGGAAACCCATGTTTTCCAGGACCGGAACGCGTTCCGACAACGGCAACGGTCGTGCAAAACTCCACACTTTCAGCCCGACGCTGCGTTGGTCCTCTTCCAGCCGGTGGTGAAAATCGACGCCCAGCGAACGCTCTTCCGACAGGCCTTCGACGACACGAATGTCGCCGGCCGCGATTGCCGGCGCGTAGGCCTCATGAAAGCCCTCCGAGAAAGCACCCCGGTACCGGGCGAACAGCTCACGCACTCTGTCCGGTGGATTGACCAGCGCCAGCGCGTCGTTGAGCCCGTCGCCCCAGGTCCGGATGATCGATTCGATCTCCTGCTCAAGCGTCGCACGCTCCACCACGGGCGTCGCACCGCCGGAACGGCCGATGATGAAGTGGACGCGCACCAGCGGACCGTCTTCCCGGAAAAACGGATAAAAGGCCGATACACGACCGATAAAAACTCCCGCCAGATAGGCGCCGATCTTCGCGCGGATGTGGCTGTCGTAGCGCTCGCGCGGCACGTACACCAGCACCGAGACAAAGCGATCGAATCGGTCGCGCCGCGCCAGCACGCGCACGCGCGGACGTTCATCAAGCTGAAGAATGGCGAGCGCGAAGCTGTAGAGTGTGTCTTCGTCAATTTGGAATAGTTCATCGCGTGGATAGTGCTCCAGCACATTGGCCAGCGCCTTACCGGAATGACTGGCCGGATCGAAGCCGGCACGTTCTTCCACCGCAGCGATCTTACGGCGCAGATAAGGGATGCTGTGGGACGTTCTCGTATAGGCGGTCGACGTGAACAGCCCAATGATGCGGTGCTCGCCTACGAGATTGCCCGAAGAGTCAAAGCGTTTGACACCGACGTAATCGAGATAGACGCGCCGGTGCACGCGCGAATGCACGTTGGCCTTGGCGATAATCAGCAGCCGCGGTTCCTTCAGAAAGGCCATGATTTCAGGCGTGGATTCGAGCAGCTCGTTGCCACGCCTGAGCACGCGAAGTTCGCGTGAGCGCATGACGCCGAGGGCACTTTCGAAATCCGGGTTCAACGTCTGGCCGTCAACCTTGTAGTCGCGCACACCCAAGAACGTGAAATTGTCGGCGAGCAGCCACTGCAGAAACTGGACGGCTTCGGCAATTTCATCGACCGGCAGCGGCGGCGGAGTAGTCTTGAGTTCGGCGACAATGGCGGCAACGCGGTCACGCATCGGGCGCCAGTCCTGCACGGCGAGGCGTACCTCGCCGAGCACGACTTCCAGCGCGTGCATGAGCTCGACGCAAGCGTCATCCGCAATAGGCGACAAATGAATGTGGATGAAACTTTCGCGTGCGCCGGCGGCGTCGGACGCACCTATTCCGGCGAGCTTGTTGCCGGAACGGCTAACACCGAACATCGGGTGCGCGACGAGACGGACTTCGAGTTTGCGCTCGGTGATTTCACCCATCACCGAATCGACCAGAAACGGCATGTCATCATTGACGATCTCGACCACCGTCACCGAGTTGCGGTCGGCTGAGTGCTCGAGCTTTATCGTCTCGCAGCGGATCTTCGGCGTGCCCGGCCTGCGCTCAACCATGAAGTCATAGGCGCGCGCGGCGAGCGCTGCGAGGTCGTCCGGTCCGTAGCGCGCCACGTCTTCGGGCACGACACGGCCGTAAAGCTGCTCGATGAAGCCTGCCGGAATCTCGGCGCGGCGCCGCGCGAGCACGGCGCCCGCCTTCTCGATGATGGTGCGAGCTGCGGTTCTCTCGCTACTGCCAGAAGCGGGCATGGAACCTCGTGCGCTTAGCATTGGCGCAGGATCTTGTCCGAAAACCGGTCGCCAAGTTTTGGCATGGTGCGCGACGAGGGAATCGATCGAGATGGATCGAAGTTTTCACGTTCTTTGCAGGCGCGTCGAGAGCAACAAAAGAATTCACGACGACGCAGTGACAAACGTGCGAAAGCCGGCCCATTTGCCACCATTAACCGCCTGAAACAAAAGGCAAAAGGGTGCCCTGCGGGTCATATCGCGCATGCGCATAACATTGTAGGGTTGGGCGGGGTCAGGATCGAACTTCAGGGACGTGGAAATGCCCAAGATCAATAAATCGGCAAAAGCCGCAGGAAAGACGATTCTCGCGAAGCCGAGCAAAGACGTGCCGGTGCTTCGCGCCATCAAGGGTGGCAAGGCCGCGCCTCCCAAGCCAGGCCCTGCGAAGCCAGCCGTGAAGCCCCCTCCTTCGGCGATTGCCGACGATGCCCCGGTGATCGCGCTCAACCTCGCGCCAGCGAAGCTGTCGCCCGCTATGGCCGCCTATTTCAAGAAATGCCAGGACAAGCTCGGCTTCGTGCCGAATGTCCTCCTCGCCTATGCCTTCGACATGGCGAAGCTCGAGCCCTTCGTTGCCATGTACAACGACCTGATGCTCGGGGACTCCGGCGTCTCAAAGCTCGAGCGCGAGATGATTGCGGTGGCCGTATCCTCGCAGAACCGCTGCTACTACTGCCTCGCCGCCCACGGCGCCGCGGTCAGGCGATACTCCGGCAATCCGCTGCTCGGCGAGCATCTTGTCATGAACTATCGAGTGGCGCGGCTGAACAAGCGCCAGCGTGCAATGCTCGATTTTGCCGTCAAACTCACGGCCGCGCCCTGGAGTGTCGAGGAAGGGGATCGCGAGCGGCTGCGGCGCGTCGGATTTACCGACCGTGACATCTGGGACATCTCGGCGGTCGCCGGCTTCTTCAACATGTCGAACCGCGTCGCATCAGCGACTGATATGCGGCCGAATACGGCCTATCACGGGCAAGCGCGGTAAAGCCTCTCTATCGTGATGCGCAGGCTTGTCCCACGCATCACGATTCTATAGGCACCGTGCCATGTTTCGCTCCGTTCCGTTTCTGCTTTCACTGGTCCTCGGGGCTGCGGCCTTGGCGCAGGTCGCGCCGGTCTCGCGCCCGCCCGAAATTCCGCCCGCGCAGTCGATTCATGCCCGTAATGGCATCGTGGCCGCGCAGGAAAGCCGCGCCGCGCGCATCGGCATCGAGATCCTCGACCGCGGCGGAAATGCCGTCGATGCGGCGGTCGCGGTCGGCTTTGCGCTTGCTGTTACTTACCCGCGCGCCGGCAACATCGGTGGTGGCGGTTTCATGGTGATTCACCTCGCCAAGACCGGCCAAGATGTCACCATCGACTATCGCGAGACGGCGCCTGCTGCGGCAACCGAGACGATGTTTCTGGACGCCAGCGGCGAACCCGATCCGAAAAAGTCGCGCGACAGCGCGCTGTCAGTCGGCGTGCCCGGGACCGTCGCCGGCCTCGCCCTCGCCCATGAAAAATACGGCTCCGGCAAGTTATCGCTTGCCGACCTGATCGAACCGGCAATCACACTCGCGCGTAACGGCGTCGACGTCGTCGACGATATCGCCGACACGCTGCCATCGGCGCAACAGCGCATTGCGCGTTGGCATTCAAGCGCACCGGTTTTTCTCAACAGTGATGGTACCGTGTTGGCGCCTGGACAGGATTTGCTGCAGCCCGATCTTGCGGCGACGCTCAGCACCATTGCGCGCGACGGCCCAAAGGGATTTTACGAGGGCCCGGTTGCAGAAAAGCTCGCAACCGCGATTCGCAAGGCCGGCGGCATCATGACCGTTGACGATCTGAAGATCTACCGCGCAATCGAGCGTGTGCCGCTCCGCGGCACCTACCGCGGCTACGATATCGTTTCGATGCCGCCGCCCTCGTCCGGCGGCGTCCATCTCATCGAGATGCTCAATATTCTCGAAGGTTATGATTTCGCAAAGCTCAGTCGCGATGAATCGCTTCATGACATGATCGAGGCGATGAAGCGCGCTTACGCTGATCGCGCCGTGTTCATGGGTGATCCTGGTGCGATCAAGATGCCAGTGGCCGGTCTTACGTCGAAAAAATATGCAACGTCACTGCGCGCGCAAATCGGTGAGCGCGCTACGCCTTCCGCCGCGATCCGCGCCGGCAAGCCTGCCGACTTCGAAGGACGGAACACCACGCATTTCTCCATCATCGACCGCGACGGCAACGCGGTATCGAATACTTACACGTTGAATTTTTCCTATGGACTTGGCCTGGTCGCCGAGGGCACCGGCGTTCTGCTCAACAATGAGCTTGATGATTTCACGTCGAAGCCAGGTACAGCCAACGCCTACGGCCTGGTCGGTTACGACGCTAACCTCCCGGGACCTGGCAAACGCCCGCTTTCGTCGATGACACCGACGATCGTGCTCAAGGACGGCAAGCCGTTTTTGATCACCGGGTCGCCGGGCGGCAGCCGCATTATTACTGCCGTGCTGCAGGTCATCGTGAATGCGATCGACTTTCATATGCCGATCGATCAGGCCGTCAGTGCTCCCCGCCTGCATCACCAGTGGCAGCCCGACGAGGTCTACGTCGAGCCAGGCTTTGCGCCGGAAGTGCTGGAGGCCTTGGCAAAGCGCGGCCACAATGTCGTGCCGACGCCTTCCTACAGCTCAACGAATTCCATTGAAATTACGCCGGACGGCTATATCGGCGCAGCCGACCGGCGCACGCGCGGGTCGCTTGCTGCGGGCTATTGAAGCGATGTGTTGGAACTTGATGGAGCCCGTCAGGGCGAAAATTGGAGCGGGCGAAGGGATTCGAACCCTCGACCCCGACCTTGGCAAGGTCGTGCTCTACCCCTGAGCTACACCCGCATCCGTTAGATATTTGGCCGAACAGAGATATCGGCCGCCAAGGCCGTTCCTATAGCCAAAAGGCGGCCCTCAATGCAACCACTGCCTTTTGCTTCGGATCCAGCGGTCAATTGCTGCGGGCCTGGTACCGGTTTCGCGCACGCGGCTTTGCGTTCGGCGCACCGACCCATCGCGGATTCTGATTGCAGAAGCCGCGATTGCCCGCCAGCACATTGGGTTGGCAGGCCGCGAACGAGGCATATTGGCAGTCTTCATACGCGGAGCCGTTGCCATGGTTCGTGACGGCACACCACGGGCCTTCATAAGCCTGCACAGGGCGCGCCTCGAGCAGTGCCGCAACGAGAGCAACGCCAGCAATCAATAAAATCCGCATTGTCTTTTACCTTCCCGGTTCTTCAACAATACTAACCCGTCGACGTCCGGATTTATTGCCCTATGCCGAAAACACCCAATCAACTCTTTGCCATGCTCGACAGCCTGGGAATCACGCATTCGACGGTGAAGCACCCTCCTTTGTTCACGGTTGAGCAGTCGCGGGCCCTGCGCGGCCAAATTCCGGGCGGGCACACCAAGAACCTGTTTTTGCGCGACAAAAAATACGACATTTACCTTGTGGTCGCGCTTGAAGATGCTGACATCGACCTGAAGGGGCTGCACCGGCGCCTTGGCGCAAGCGGCCGATTTTCATTCGGCTCGGCCGATCTTCTGCGTGATGTTCTGGGCGTGGAGCCAGGCGCGGTCACACCGTTCGGCGCAATCAACGATACCGAAGGCCGTGTTACAGTCGTTCTCGATACCGCCATGATGGCGCACGGCACACTCAACTGTCACCCGCTGGTCAACACCATGACCACGTCGATAGGCCGCGATGATCTGGTGAAATTCCTTGAATCGACCGGCCATATCCCCCGAATAGAGCAGGTTTCCGGGCGCGCCTCGAACATGCCTTGATGATTGCGTTTGCTTCCCCGATAACCCATCTATTGCGGAGATCGGCCGCCGGTTCGGGCCGGTGAAAAAAGGTTTTCAAAAAATGCTGCAAAATGGCGGGGCAACAGCGATGACACCCGACGTGGTCAAGGAGACGACCACGCAGGGTTTCATGAAGGACGTCATAGAGGAGTCCAAGCAGCAACCGGTCCTCGTGGATTTCTGGGCGCCGTGGTGCGGCCCGTGCAAGCAGCTGACACCGGTTCTCGAAAAAGCGGTCAAAGCCGCAAAAGGCAAAGTGAAGCTCGCGAAGATGAACATCGACGAGCATCCAGCGATTCCTGGCCAGATGGGCATTCAGTCGATTCCTGCGGTCATTGCATTCTCCAACGGTCAGCCGGTCGACGGATTCATGGGTGCGTTGCCTGAGAGTCAGGTGATGGCATTCCTTGAACGCCTCACCAAGGGTGCAGTCGGCGCAGACGAAAAGGATCTGCTGAAGAGCGCTGAGGCTACGTTGGCCGAAGGCAACGCCGCCGGCGCTGCCGAAATCTATGCCCAATTGCTCGCCGAGGACGGCGGCAATGTTCAGGCGCTTGCTGGTCTCGCGCGCTGCTACGTTGAAACCGCTGCGCTGGAGCAGGCAAAGCAGACTCTCGCGCTCGTTCCTGAAGCGAAACAGAATGAAGCGGCTGTCGCAGCCGCGCGCGCCGCACTTGAAATAGCCGAGCAGGCGAAATCGCTCGGACCGATCGCGGAGCTGGAAGAAAAAGTTTCGGCCGATCCGCTCAACCACCAGGCAAGATTCGATTTGGCCGTCGCGCTCAACGCGAAAGGCAAGCGTGAGGATGCGGTCAAGCATCTTATTGAAATCGTCAAACGCGACCGTAAATGGAACGACGACGGCGCGCGCAAGCAGCTCGTCCAGTTCTTTGAAGCCTGGGGTGCGACCGAGCCGGCAACGATCGAAGGGCGCAAGCGGTTATCATCGATTTTGTTTTCGTGACTCGTAATCGTCTCGTCCCGGCGACGGCACCGGGCGGCGGAGTGAAACGAAGATGCCGATGAATGCGCAATATCGCGGTCCAATTGAAATGCCGGGAGTGATCCCGGTATTTCCGCTGCCGGGCGCGCTGTTGTTGCCACGCGGTCAGATGCCACTCAACATGTTCGAGCCACGCTACCTCGCCATGGTCGACGATGCCTTGCGCGACGGCCACCGGCTGATCGGCATGATCCAGCCCGACGTTGCGCACGCCGGCTCGGCCGACAAACCGTCATTGTACAAAATCGGCTGCGTCGGCCGCATCACCCAGCTCGCAGAAAGCGGTGACGGCCGTTATTTGATTGAACTCACCGGTGTCGCACGATTCCGCATCGAGGAGGAACTCAAGGTCGCTACGCCATACCGGCAGTGCCGTGTCACTTATGCGCCGTTCGCTGATGATTTCATCGCGCGCAGGGGTGAAAATGCAGTCGACCGTGCCGCCCTGCTCGCAGCGCTCACAGATTTTCTTAAGGCCAACGACCTGAAGGCCGACTGGGAAGGTATCGAACGCGCCCCCAACGAGGCGCTGGTGAATGCGCTGTCGATGATGTCGCCCTATGGCACCGCAGAAAAGCAGGCTTTGCTGGAAGCGCCCGACCTGAAGACGCGAGCCGAGGTTCTGATCGCTATCACCGAGATCGAACTCGCCAAGAAAAATACCGAAGGTGAGCCGCAGCTGCAGTAGAAGTCCTGATAGGATGGCCAGGACAAGCCCGACCATGACAGACTAATATGGCGGATAATCGCTGGAGTTCGCATGTCCACCGTCCCTCCGACCGAACGGCCGCCAGGCGGCGTCGATCCGAAATTGCTGGAAATCCTGGTCTGCCCGATCACCAAAGGGCCGCTCGAATACGATGCCGAAAAGCAGGAACTGGTCTCGCGTAAGGCCAAGCTTGCTTACCCGATCCGCGACGGCATCCCGATCATGCTGCCGGAAGAAGCGCGGCGACTGGAATAGCCGAAACCAGCCAATTTTTTTTAGTCATCGCCGGGCCTGTCCCGGCGATGCCATGACAGGACACAGTCAGGGAGAGAATCGAATGATCAAAATCTGGGGCCGCAATACATCGTCGAATGTGCAAAAGGCGATGTGGGCCGTCGGTGAGCTCAAGCTCGAGCATCAACGTATCGATATCGGCGGCCCGTTCGGCAAGAACAAAGAAGCGCA
>Ga0070689_100002604_pt1 | contig 11813 bp, 6 predicted proteins | sample KBSS23HmetaG_FD_64669 | JGI IMG/M metagenome (GOLD analysis project Ga0070689, IMG submission 64669) | Switchgrass rhizosphere microbial communities from Kellogg Biological Station, Michigan, USA - KBS S2-3H metaG | ecosystem: Host-associated > Plants > Roots > Rhizosphere ... | reverse complement strand
ACCGATAAAAATCAGGATTTTAATAATTGACGATCAACTGATCGTACGTGAAGGTCTTCGTATGTTGATCGAAAATCATCCCGGCACGAAAGTGGTCGCCATGGCCGGCACTCGTTCGGAGGCCCTGGACATTATCGCCCGTGAACCTACCGACCTGATCATTCTCAATTTGGAATTGGGAGGGAATAGCGCTCTCTCTTTCATTCCTCAACTGCGCGAAGCAGCAAAGGATGCGCGAATTCTCGTTTTAACTGGACAGCGCGATTCGGCGATGCACCAAAAAGCCGCACAACACGGGGCCATGGGCGTGGTGTTGAAAGAAGACGCCGCCGACCTGCTGCTAAAAGCGATTGAGAAAGTCTACAAAGGTGAAGCCTGGCTCGACCGGATCACTTTGGGCAATCTGATCTTTCAAATGTCCAGCCAGGAGAAAGAGACAGTCGATCCGCGAACGCGGAAGATCGCATCGTTGACAGAGCGCGAGCGACAGGTGATCGCGCTCATCGCGGAAGGACTGAAGAACAGGCAGATTGCCGAACGTCTCTTCATCAGTCACGTCACCGTCACGCACCATCTCAGCTCAATTTATGGAAAGCTCGGCGTCTCTGATCGCCTCGAGCTCGTGATCTACGCCTTCGCCAACAAGCTCGCAAAAATGCCTGAGTAATCTTTAACCACAAAGACACTAAGCCACAAATGGGTTTTCATGTTTGTGTCTTTGTGCCTTTGTGGTTAAGAGGACACGACCTACGTTATCGCTGCCAGCCACTTTCTGCCCCTAGAAATTTGCTTCGTCACCGCTGAAAAAAAATCAATAAACCTGCCCCGCAAAATTGGCATCCTTCCCCCTTGTAGCTCGACGACAAGCGGAATATTCTTCCACCCACCTCAGTGACACGCGTTCCAGTGCGGCTGGATCGCAGTTTTGACACAAGGAGTAATTCCTACCGTCCGTAAGCGAACGCTTTCCCAACCTGCTTAGCGGCGTAACCGGATAGCCCGAATTTCTCCCTCATGAAGTTGACAACCTCAATGAAATCCCGACTACCAGTGTCTTCAATTGTCGCTATCCCAACGAGCTTTGCCCAGAGGTGCTCTCGATAGTCGCTGTCTTCTCGAGACCTGGCAGTTTAACTAGGAGGACTCCCGTGAAGAAATACAGTTTTTGGAAATGTGTTATGGGCGTAATCGTGCTGAGCCTCTTGTTCATCGCAACCCTCGCCACTACGTCCCTTAATTTAACAAGCGCCAGGATCACGGATTTGAAAACGGCGCTTCCCTTTCGACCAGCAGCAGTTGCTGCCCCAACTCCAACCGGAACCGATCCCATCACCAGCGTGATCGAGCTCGACGGAAATATTACCGATGCGGCGCCAGGCCCAACGCCTGACGATTGGGACACGCTGAACTGCGACGGCGGCAACGCCCTCGTCAAAACCGGAGTGATACACGATGGTCTCGGCACATCGATCTTTACCGGAGGCGGATCGAAGGATCCGGAACAGATCGGTTCGTGGAGACACAAGAATGGCTCGGTTCCGGATAAGGACGAGATCATCAACGCGTACGCAGCCAAGTACCTCGGCACACCCTCCGGGGACACAATCCTTGCTTTCGGCGCCGATCGTTTCGACAACAGCGGCACGGCCTTCATCGGTTTCTGGTTTTTCAGAGATTCAGTTTTTGCAGCGGCTGATGGCCGGTTCAGAGAAGGTCCACTCGCCGCCGATGCGCTGTCGTCACATCAGCCTGGTGACATACTCATACTCATCGAATTCACAAACGGCGGCGCGATCGCTACAGCGAAAGTATTTGAATGGGTCGGCTCAGGTGGATCGGAATCGGGCGGCACGCTCAACGATATTACCGCTACGGCGCCGATCGGCAGCGTTTTTTCCATATCCAACGGTGTCCCCCAGAACATACCCGGTTCTTGTCCGGCATTTAACTACACTCCCAAGGGAGGCAGCCCCGGCGGCCCGATACCGGTCAACGCATTCTTTGAAGGCGCCATCAATCTCGACGCTTTCCCGGCGCTGGCGGGTGCCTGCTTTTCGAGCTTCATGGTTGAGACTCGCAGCTCGGCAAGTGTTACCGCGACTCTTAAGGACTTCGCATTGGGCCAGTTCAATACCTGCGCTGCGATCGAAGTCAGCAAGACCGCCGATAACAACGCCGTGTGTGACGGGCATTCAACCACCTACACCTATGTACCTCACAACAAGAGTGGCGTCGTGTTGGACGTCACGCTGGTTGACGACAACGAAACGGTGAGCACGGCGGATGACATTGATGTTCCGACTTGCATGCCGCTTTCTGCATTACCGTTGGGCCAGCCAACGCACTTTACGCTACAGCCGGACGACAATGCGCCTGGAGGCACCGACCAGCAAACGTTTACCTGTAACAGGCTGCTACCGGTGGGTAGCCATACAAACGTAGTAACAGCCACAGGAACGTTTGGCAGCTCCAGCGCTACTGCGACTGACAATGAAACAGTAGTTGTATCTCCGAATCCGACGGCGAATGCCGGACCCGATCAGAGCGTCTGTGACACGGCGCCGCACGTCTTCAATATGGCGGCGACAGTGACGGGCGCGCCTCCGGGAACGATCACGTGGTCTGTCGACAGTAACTCAACCGGAGCTGCCGTGCAGATCTCTGACACTCACGTCGAAGATCCGGCAGTCACGCTAAACGGCTTCGGCTCAGTAACACTGAAACTGTTCGTCAGCAATCCCGTCACTGGTCCAAGTTGCGTAACTGCAGAAGACACGGTGACACTGACACTGAGCCAGAATCCGGCGTCGAATGCCGGCGCAGACAAACAGGCTTGCGAGACAGATCCATCGCACATCTTCTCTTTGTCTGACGCGACATCGACAGTGCCGGCAGGCGGTACTCGCACGTGGTCAGTCACTAACAACACGACGGGGGCAGCAGTGCTGATCTCCAACGTGAACGCGGCCAATCCGAGCATTACACTTCAGGGCTTTGGTACGGCCACACTGACCCAAACCATCACGAACCCCGCAACAGGTGCAGGATGTACTGGCGCAGCAGATTCGGTAGTACTCACGTTGGATCAAAATCCTGTGGTCACTATCGCGGATGTTTCTTGTAATGCTGCTAACGGTGGGACCACTCTGCAGTTGACAGCGGTGGTGTCGGCAGGAGGTGGACCAGGCACCACATTCTCGTGGAGCGGTCCATCCGGCGGAATTGTTTCCGGCGCCGCTACTGACACGATAACCGTCAACAAACCGGGAACCTACACGGTAACCGTAATCAACGGGAACACAAGCTGCTCGAGCATCAAGTCGAAGAACGTCGGCTTATGCGCGGCGGATGCGGCTCCTTAACAGAAACTCTCGCCTACCTTCGTGGCGGCAGTTTCAACTGAGGGGGCCAGAGAGAAAGGGTCGTTCTCTTCGGAGAACGATCCTTTCGTTTCCGAAGTTAACACCGAAGGCGTTGCCTAATTCCAGCATTAACGCCGAAGGCGTTGGCTAATTCCAGCATTAACGCCGAAGGCGTTGGCTAATTTCAGCATTAACGCCGAAGGCGTTGGCTAATTCCAGCCCAGGGTTGGAGCGCAGCGACAACCCTGGGATTAATGCATAAATCTTTAATATAACCCTGAAAGGGTTCCTACCGAGGCGAACCCTTTCAGGGTTAGTTACGAAATACAATAGCAAACCCAAGGTTGTCGCAAGCGCAGCGACAACCCTGGGATCAATGCATAAATCTTTAGTACAACCCTGAAGGGGTTCCTACCGAGGCGAACCCTTTCAGGGTTAGTTACGAAATACAATAGCAAACCCAGGGTTGTCGCTGCGCTGCGCTTCCAACCCTGGGCTGAAATTAGCCAACGCCTTCGGCGTATATTCGAACAGCTACTGAATCATCAGCGGCGTGGACTGGCTGGCCAATAACGTACTGCCTGCGTAGACGTTCACAAACACCGAGCTGCCGCCTTTGCAAGTATCAGGTGCAACCACGTAGGGCACGGAGATCAACTTGCTCTCGCCGCCATTAAAGCTGATCAGGTTGGAAGCGATCACTGTTTCCTCACCACAACTCGACACTGCCGACACCACCACCGTATACCTCGCCTTACCCGACGAGCAATTGGTGACTCTACTAAACACACCCACGCTGCTACCTGTCAGTGCCGAAGAAGCGCTCACGGTCGGCACCGCAACCGTCGCACAACCAGTCGAACCTCCGCCACCCTTGCCCTTCTGAGCGAATAACGGCACCGCTACCAGTGCGAAAACTACCAACACAAACGCACACTTAATCAAGAAATTCCTCATCGTTAACCTCCGGAAAAATACTTATGAGCGGGCGAAATAGATCTTCGGTGAGACGAACAACTGATGGCGCCCAAATCAGACTAAGACTGTGACCAAGTCAATCAATCCTTAGTCGTTAGCGAGTTTTTTGTTGAGAGGGGTTGCGCTTCGTGCGAATGATCTTTAGCCGCTAAACATTCACTCCAGCGCTGGTGCCGTTCGACAAAACGCACCATACACACTTACTCCAAAACACGCAACCATCGCCTCCACTGGCCCAATCCTCCTGGGCCAATGAAGCTCTCGAACAAGGCGTGTGCCATCTGTGCATGTACTACAAATGATCCAGTCGCACTCAGATAAAACTAATTTTTGTAGCGCGCAGTTTACAAATTGGTCGGGTTTTAGAGTTGGACCATTCGTCGAGCACGACCGGCAATTCAATCATTCCTTAATGTTTTCGCAGTTCGCGCGAGCAATTGTCCCCTGCGGTTAACAAACTCCGATCTCATGTGAATTCGCGGCTACAGTTCGTGGCATCATTCTGCCATCGAAAAATACGCACAACTTCTGCAGAGCTTTGACCAAGTGATGCCAGCGTCCATTACTGGCAGCATGCTGCCAGTAATGCCTTGCCCATGTGGCCCAAACCTGCCATCAACGTCTGCTGAGAAATCTATAATCCTGCCCCAAGAATCGGCATTGACCTCCGTTGCAAGCATTTTGCAATGTCTTCATAATTCAAAAGCATAACTACTGTGAGGGATACGCCTTGACTCCCGACCGGATAGGCACGCCCAGAATCGTTGTTCTCGCCTCGTCAGCGGATCGTACGTGCTGCACTTCTTATATCTGATCCAGTTAAAGGCGTTGACTTCTCTGCAAGCAGACCATGGGCAAGCTGTGCCGTGGTAGCTGCTTTTTGCAATATTGCCAGGTTCTTTGACCACTGAAACCGGAAAGGAACTCCCACAAGAGCGCCCCGACGATAGGTCCCGGTTTTAGTCCCTCAACCCCCAAGCCCCTTCCGGGTTATTCCGGTGGATTTGGGTTTTCCAACCGGAATGAATACCCGGTGAAAGAAGGAGATCGATCATGAATAAACGGAAGGTAACTATAAAGGCGGCACTGTGTACGATGGTACTAGTGGCGCTTGCATTCGCCACTCAGAGAATTGTTACGCCGGTTGAAGCCGGTGCGAATCTTGGAACAGCACGTGTAACCAGCGTCGTGGGAACGGGTACAGAATGTCCCACCGGACCTGATGGAAACAGCGTGCAACATTATGAAGTATCAGCTGGCGGCACCTATGTCGTGACACTAAATGGCGTAACGGAGTGCAGCGGTGACACCATACAGGTGATCGTGATGAGCAGTAGCACGGGCAATCAAGTATTGGATGCCCATACAACGGGTACTGCTGGTGAATATACGTTCACTATCACAATGGCGGACAATGCATGCTTTACTTATCCGATTAAGTATTGCACGACAGACGGTAAACCTGGCACTGGCAAATTTGCTCGACGGAGCGATGGCGGAAATTTTGAAGCACACCTCAGAGCCGCCATCTTTGATGGCGTTTGCAATTTCGTTGCGGCTAAGGAAGATTGCGCGGGCCCTGCTCAAGGCGGACTTTCAGCATGTAAATACTATGACTTCAATACTAACGGTGTACAGGACGGCCCGGTTGAGATAAACCTGCCGAGCTGGCCAATGACGATCACTCCGCTGGACGGAGGTCTTCCTGCTGTCGGCACACAAATTACCGACGCTACGGGCTGCGTAACCTGGAGTCACTTGGATCCCAGCCTGAGTCCGTACTCAATAACAGAGGGAATTCCAATACAAGCGAATTGGTTCCAATCAAATGGCACATCTCAAGACGTCACTGTATTACCAAACCAAATCGCAAGCGTCAGCTTCGGAAACTATTGCAAGAGGCCAAGTGGCGGCTTGACCATTGGTTTTTGGAGCAACAAGAACGGACAAGCGCTGATCAGTGCGGGTGACCTGACGGCGTTACAGGCCTTGTGTTTGCGAAACGCAGATGGCAGCGACTTCAATCCAACGACAGCAGCACAAGTGAAGTCGTTCTTGCTTAGCGCCAACGCAGTAAACATGGCCAACATGCTCTCGGCACAGTTGACGGCCATGACTCTCAACATCCGACACGGTTTTGTTGACTCAACCTCCTTCGATTTCTGCTCCGGCGGGACCATCGGTCAACTAGTAACCGATGCCGGGGCGGCGCTATGCGCAGATGGGTCGACGCCTGCGGGTGACCCGAATCGCGCTACTCAGGAAAGCGCCAAGAGCTGCATTGATCAGTTGAACAACGGCGCACCAGTTGTTCCAGCTACTCCTTGCACCTACAGCTTCCCACAATAAGTTTGGGGAACTTAATAGAAGAGAGGTCCGTAAATCGGACCTCTCCTTCTCATTTTTCAGAGTTGGCGTCACTTATTTATACATAGTGTAAATCTGTGAACGGCCAACATTTCCCGCGCTGTCGTACGCCTTACACTGAACAGAGTGTGCGCCTGCCTTTGTTTTTCGCGTATTCCACTTCGTATCAAAAGGTGCTGACGTCGAACTGGATTGAAGAACGTTGTCGACGTACAGCTCCACCCGAACAACCTTCGTATCATCCGCGGCACTTACCGAGACTGTGACTGTGCCAGACACCTTTGCCCCGTCAGAAGGAGATGTCACAGAAATCGATGGAGCAGTGTTATCGAATGAGTTTCGCACGTTTACCGAGATGGTATTTGTAGCGCTGTTCCCTGCTGCGTCAGTGGAGGTTGCACTTAAAAGGTGTGTTCCATCGGATACGACGAGTGTTTCCCAACTGAATGCATACGGAGCCGCAACAAAGGATGTGACTACCGCGCCGTCTATAGTGATTGAGACAGAGGTTACCGCCGTGTTGTCCGACGCACTGACTCCAACGGAAACGGATCCTGAAACAGTAGCGCCATTGGCCGGCGAAAGGAACGACACAGTCGGCGGACTAATGTCAACTTGTTGAGAACCAGTGGCAAGAGACACAGCACGCGATGCATTGACGCGGCCCCAACCATAGCTGGAATCCCAACCTGCAGGACCCAGGTCATCGGCAGATCGTTTCAGTACATCCTGGACCTGCGCCGGGCTTAAAGTTGGATTGGCAGACATCACGAGGGCAGCGACTCCAGCCACTATCGGAGCAGAAAAGGACGTACCGGCGGCATTTGTGTAACTAGCACCCGGAATGGTGGTATAGACCTGTCCGGGAGCCGACAAATCGAGATTGTTACCAGTATTGGACCAGGCATAAAGCTGGTCGTACACGTTTGACGCAGTTACTGTGAGGATATAAGGATTATCTTGTGATGAAATGAAAGAGCCGTTGTTGCCGGCCGAGGCCGTAACAACACCCCCCTTGCTTTGGAAGTACTTAGCTCCAGTTGTGACGGTCGAACTACTCGAGACAATAAAACTAACATTCGCAACGCGCGCACCATGATCGGCAGCCCACGTCAGACCGCTGGCAATGCTCGAGTCTGTGGCGTACCCGTTAACATCTGAAACCCGAATGGGCATTATCTTGCAGGTCCAACAGGCAGAGGCTATCCCAATGCCATTGTTAGATGAGGCTGCTGCCGTTCCCGCGACGCCAGTTCCATGACTGCCAACGTCGCTTGTGTCTGAGTTGTTGTCATATATGTTCCGTCCGGGAACGATTTGGTTTTGCAGATCTGGGTGACTCGAGTCTACTCCCGTGTCCAGAATTGCTATGACAATACTCTGCGATCCCGTTGTTGAGTTCCATGCAGCAGGGGCAGCGATTTTTGTGAGGTGCCACTCGTTTGGATACCATGGATCGCTCGGAGTAATGTCTGCTGGTAGGTTTATCCTATCCAACTCCGCAAACTCTACTTCAGGTCGGTGCTGGAGTGCGTTGGCAAAGGCCGCCTCATCAGCTTGCTCTGGCAAATCCAAAACAAGAACATCGATCTGCGGCAGCAGGTCCGCTTCTCTGGCGCCGAGCGACGCAACGATCTGTCGCGCATGGTCCAACCCAACGTTCGAACGAAACTTCACCAATACGCGTCCGGGCACAAACGGTTCGTTATTGGCTGGCAGTGCGCGAAACCGTCTGTCTTTTTGCGCCGTGGCTCGAGTGAAAGGAAACGTGAGAGCCAAAACTATCAGGGCTGAGAAACCAACCGCAAAAACCGTCTTCTTCATCGCTCATCCTCTCTGAATGTGTCGGGTTAACCGTCGTATCGGCTTAGCTGAGGACTTGGGGCGATGCTCAAGAAACAAGACATCGAGCCGGACAGACTTCGGCTGAGTGAAAGGCACTGTGCTTAAGCTTTTGAGTTTCTAAAGGGCGGGATCGTCGAGAAGGAAAGCACCCAGGCAACTACAAAGGTATTGACCTACGGCGGGATGCTTCTCCTGCTTTCGGTAACCCAGCCAGGTCGCGACTTCCGACCTCCGTTGGCTTTGCGGCCCTCGTTCACACGAGGTGTGCCTTTATCGTTTCAGGTACTTGCTTCAAAAAACCCGCAGGCGCGTTCAAGCCCCTGCAATTGGGAACTTAACAATCAAAAGACAACCGTGTCAAGCATTGTTAAAAACCAGAAGCCAAAAATGGCAGAAATCTGCCATGGACCACCGGCAAAAAACCCGAAATTACTGCTATGCAAATGAGCAAAGACCTCCGTTGTCACTATTTTGCAACAACTTCATAATCCCTAACGTCCACTCCTGTTGATTTTGACGAGCCTCTCAATATGCGATTTGAACAACCTGAGACTTACATACTCAACCGCCATTTTTGCGGCACCGGCCACGCCGTGGTCGGGTACGTTCCCATAGGGGTGGGAAAGGTTCGAGGGAGAAGCGTCGGGAAAACCTTCTCCCTCGAATCCGTACTTATTGCGAAGATTGACAGTAATAAACCTACTTACGCGACTCGATGCTGAAACTCAAAACCGTATCCGGCCGCCTCCGACAGCTCTTAAGTGGCCGGGAAGAAACAACAGCAGTCACGAATCGCGTGGACCCCGGCTCGGGAAACTTGCTCGTGGTCGATGACGAAGAGTCGATCTGCTTCTCCATGAGTGACTATTTTTCGCAGCACGGTTTTAAGGTCGACACAGCGCGGGAGATGGAAGAAGCCGAGGGGCTGATCAAAGAAACCAACTACAAGGTGATAATTCAGGATTTGCGTTTGGGAGTGGCTAAGCATCCGGATGGCATCGACATCATCAAGCTGGTCCATAACCAAAATCCTGACACGCGCATTGTGGTACTCACGTCCTACGGATCGCCCGAAGCGGAAGCCGAAGCACGTCGCGCCGGAGCCGATGCTTTTTTGCGTAAACCAAAGCCTTTGTCGCAGGTAGCCCAGGTAGTTCAAGGTCTTATCGAATCGCCCCGCACCCACACGGCCGCTACTAAGCCGTTATCTGCATAAAGTCTGACGAAGAGAACATTTGCACACGCAGGCCTGGATGTAAGCCCAGACCAGGTTTCTGCGTTTTGGAAGGTACCGTAGGATTCACTGGGGACTGGTTATTGAGAGGGCGGTTCCCGGTAATCTTCCCGACCGGTCCTTCCACAGGGGGCTCGGCAGGAGTCTGAGCCCTCTTATTTTCAGCCACAAAAAGGCACATAAAGCTCAAAAGATATTAATCAGACTTTTGTGCCTTATGTGCCTTTTTGTGGCTCACTTTGCTCAACTGCTCGCCAGTGAGCACTCGTTTGCTTCGATCAACCGCGTTTCTCCTTCACATCTCTTATCTAAGTTCTTTACACCGTTGGAGTTCTTGATCCGCAAAGACACATCTGCATTCTGGCCCAATGATTGCAGCACGATGCACACGAAACTGTAAATCTCGCGGAGTTTGTCTTCATCTCTCGCGCGAAGGAATTGGGGCCACGTGCGGGAACATCCTCATTCCAGAAGTTTTGTCATAGCGTAAATTTTGCGGTGCCCAGCGCTCCGGCTGGCGTGTTGATCTGTTCACACGGAACATCACGCCGGTCAGGGTAAGTATTTCACCTTCCACCCAGGAGTTTTTGACGACATGATAGCCCCGAAACGCCCGACCTCTCTTCGTTTCCTTTCCACCCGAACAATTCGCCTCGCGCTGCTGGTTTTAATCGCCGGCTCAGCGATGGTTTTGTCTTCTACTTCGTTTGCCAGCTCGCTCGGTCAGAGACTGTTTGCGATCGTCAGCGATAGTCAGACGTCCGACACACATGCGCATGCCGCGTCTCCGACATTCGCAGCAGCGGCAGTTGATAGCGCGACGATGTCGGTAGAGCGTCGCGGCCACACAGCGACGCGTCTTGCAGACGGTCGTGTGTTGATTGCCGGTGGCGACAACAGCAGCGGCGCGCTGAATCAAACGGAGCTTTACGATCCCGCGCCGGCAACGTTTTCAGCAGCAGCAAACATGGGCACTGCGCGCGCGGATCACTCGGCGACGTTACTCGCCGACGGCCGCGTGCTGATCGCAGGTGGACGAGACGGAGCGACGCTCGCTTCTACGGAGATCTTCGATCCCGCTTCTGGTGCTTTCACGAGTGGTCCATCGATGAGCACCGCGCGTGCAGGACACAGCGCGACGCTGCTCGCAAACGGCCGTGTGCTGATCGCCGGCGGTGATTCTGGTGGAACAGCGGAAGTCTTCGATCCGTCAGCGGGAACGTTTTCGGCGGCGGGCAGTCTCGGCGTTGCACGCTCGATGCACTCGGCGGCGTTGTTACAGGATGGACGCGTCTTGGTTGTCGGCGGACGCGATGCGAATGGCAACGAGCTCACCTCGGGAGAAATCTTCGACACTCCGGCTTCGGCGTTTTGGACTATCGGCAACGAGTTGAAAGTGTCTCGCGTGCGGGCGCACCTGCGCGTTTTGTTTGACGGCAAAGTTCAGATCATCGGCGGCAACAACGACGGGTCGATGGAGATCTACGATCCGGTTTTTGAAGGCTTTGGTGCGTATGCGCACGTGCTTCCGGAAAGCGATCCCTGCGTTGGACTTTCCGGTCAGATTCTCAGTTCGCAAACGCGCGCCGCGCTTTTCCACAACGGCCAGGGCGATGCGTTGCTCGATCGCTCGGGCCACACGATTACTGAGTTGAACGGACAGGCGTTGGTGCTTGGCGGCGTGAACAGCAGTGGCGCGGTGCTCAGCTCGAGTGCGGTGCTGGGGAGCTCGCCGGCGTCGATTACGACCGACTTCATGGACTACTCGCCAGGAGACATTGCGAAAATTAGCGGCCGTGGCTTCCAGCCGGGAGAAGTTGTCCGGCTCAAGATCCACGAAGATCCGCACACGCCACAGGAAAGGGGCTTCGACATCGTTGCGGATGCTGACGGTAATTTCGCCGGCACCTACCTGGTGATGGACTATGACCTGGATATGAAGTTCATCGTCGGTGCGAGAGGATTGACTTCTGGTCGAACTGCGCAGACCACGTTTACCGATGCTAACCCACAGAACGTTACGTTGA
>Ga0070689_100002601_pt1 | contig 11823 bp, 9 predicted proteins | sample KBSS23HmetaG_FD_64669 | JGI IMG/M metagenome (GOLD analysis project Ga0070689, IMG submission 64669) | Switchgrass rhizosphere microbial communities from Kellogg Biological Station, Michigan, USA - KBS S2-3H metaG | ecosystem: Host-associated > Plants > Roots > Rhizosphere ... | reverse complement strand
GCGCTCGAGAAATCGACGGCGCAGCTGCAGATCAACGAACAGGTCCTTCCCCTCGTGGTGCCCGGCCACACGATCGGTGAGGCCGTCGGCGTGTCGAAGAATTCAAAGGGGAACTTGTTTGTTTTCACGCGCAGCGGGAACGTAGGCCCGGCACGCGGCGCGACAGCCTCGCAGCTGTTCGAGTTCGATCCCTCCCTCAAATTCGTGAAGCAGTGGGGGCAGGACAACTACGCGGCGTCGTTCGCACACACAGTGCGCGTCGACAAGTACGACAACGTGTGGATGACGGACGAAGGGTCGAACATGATCGTCAAGTTCACCCCGCAAGGCATGGTCTCGATGGTCCTCGGCCGCAAGCCGGAGGCGATCGATTTCCTCGAGCGCTACCTCGAGCGTGGTGAACGCAACGAAGTTCGCTACCCAGCCGGGAACCCTGGCACCTTCGGACGGCCGACCGACGTCGCGTTCGACAGCAAGGACAATATCTTCGTGAGCGACGGTTACACCAACTCGCGGGTTGCCAAGATCGCGAAGGACGGCACGTGGGTGAAAGCGGTCGGTTCGCGTGGCGCCGGCATGAATCAGTTCAATACAGTTCACGGCATCGCGACTGACGCAAAAGACAACGTCTACGTCGCCGACCGCGGTAACCGCCGGATTCAGGTCTACGACACGGATCTGAACTTCGTCAAGTCGATCGCCACCGTCGGCGCGCCGTGGAGCGTCTGCACCTCACCGCTTCCAAATCAATATCTGTTCAGCGGCGATGGAAACGGGAAAATCTACAAGCTCGATATGGCCGGCAATCTCGTCGGCTGGGCACAGACGAGCAAAGGTCATGGGCAGACCGGCTGCCTGATCCACGAACTGCACTGCGAATCCGACACGGTGGTCTACAAGGGCGACTGCTCGACGTGGACTGTCGAGAAGATCACGATTACGGGCGCCGGCCGGGCGGCCAGTACCAACTAAATCAACGAACGCAGTGGGCCGGCCAAAGCCGGCCCCTACGTCTCTCTATTTCCGAATCTCCACACCAGAAAACCGGCAAGCACGCCGAACGCGACGAGAAGCTGGCGCTCCGTTGCGGCGTTGAACGGGTCCGTCGCCACTTTGAGCTGCAATCGCCGGCGCGTCCAGCCGCCCTTTTCATAGAGCTCGTCATACATCCGTGTCTGCAGATCGTGGGCGTTCACCGCTTGCAAATCGTCGCCTTCTCCCGGTCCGTATGGAGCCGGAAGCGTCGGCAGGCGATCCGCCGGATCGACGGCCCAGTTGACGAATTTCAAGGCGAGACTGCGATCGTCAGCCGGCGGCCACGCCGCAACGATGAGCAGCGCGACGATGAGAAGCGTCCACCACTGCGAGTTCGCCGGCTGCCACACGCGGGCAGCATACCCGAGTCGGCCCGGGGATTGCTTCAGAGAGTGGGTATGACCCCTCCTCTTGCTCCGGTTGTAGACCCGCAGGTATCCGACACCTCGCGGTCGCGTGCCGATTCGATATGCGGCCTCGCTTCGCTACTGCTCGACTGGAGGGTGGAGTGCGAACGCCACCTTCGTGCCCTGACGTCAATTGAACGATGGCTCGAGCGTGTTCGGTGCGGTGCCGCCGCCGATGGTGAGCGCGAGCTCTTAATACAGGAAATGGGGCGTCTGCTCCACGAACCGCCGCCAAACCACGACGAGTGGACACAGCGTGCGGAGACGTTGCTCAACAAGCTCGGCGGCTGATCCTGTAATTCCACATTCAAATTTCAAAACGCAGACATGGTGTGACCCGCACCAACACAGTGAGGTTGTGACAACTTTCATCCCTGTTGCCGCTCGCCCACACCGTGTCTGAACGTCGAAAACGGTGGCCACTTCTTGTCGCGTTCCGACAGGACGGGCGAGGAAATCGGCCAGCTGATTGCCAGTGCCGGATCGTTCCACATGAGGCCGGATTCATGCGCCGGTGCGTACTCCGTCGTCATCTTGTAGACGACTTCCGCCGTCTCGCTGAGTACGCAGAAGCCGTGCGCGCACCATGGAGGGATGTAGACGATCCGCCGGTTTTCGGCTGAAAGAACGGTGCTGACCCACTTGCCACGGGTCGGTGAATCCTCCCGGATGTCGACCGCGACATCAAAGATCTCTCCCGAAATGACGCGCACCAACTTCCCCTGGGCGTAGCGTCCCAGCTGAAAGTGCAGACCGCGCAGCGTGCCGCGCTGCGACTTCGAGTGGTTCTCCTGGACAAATTCGCCGTCGACAAACGGGGCGAACGCCGATTGCTTGTACGTCTCCACGAGGAAGCCGCGCGTGTCGCCAAACACCTGCGGTTCGATCAACACGACCTCTGGAATGTCGAGTCGCTGAAACGTGAATGGCACGCGTCGTGTCTGCGAGCGGCTTAGGCGGCGACGACGCCCCAGACTTGATGGCTCACCTGAAGGATCCGCTCCAGCTTTCGCCATTGGTCTGCTTCGGTGATCCGATTGCCCTGGGCGGTGCTCGCGAAACCGCACTGCGGGCTGATGCACAAGCGTTCGACCGGCACATGTCGCGCGGCCTCCGCGATCCGTCGCGCGATATCAGCAACCGGCTCGAGAGCCGGTGACTTCGTCGTCGCGAGGCCGAGCACAATCACCTTGTCGTTGGGTACGAATCGCAGCGGCTCGAATGTCCCGGAGCGCTCATCATCGTATTCGAGAAAGTACGCATCGACGTGCAGCTCGTTGAACAGCGCGTCGGCGACCGGTTCGTATCCGCCTTCCGCCACCCACGCGCTCTGCATGTTGCCGCGACAGAGATGAATCGCGACCCTCAGATCCTCCGGCCGTCCATCGATCACGGAATTAATCAACGCGGCATACGCGTGCGGCAACGCGTCCGGATCGTCCCCGCGTGCGGCGGTCTGAGCGCGAATCTGCGGATCGCACAGGTAGGCGAGATTCGTATCGTCCAGCTGGAGGTACCGGCAGCCCGCGTTGTACAGCGACGTGATCTCGTCGCGATATGCCTGCGACAGGTCCTCGAAGAACTCATCCAAGTCCGGGTAGGCCGTGATGTCAATCCCCTTCCGACCGCCGCGGAAGTGCACCATCGTCGGCGAGGGGATCGTCACCTTCGGCGTCTGGCTCGTGACGGATCGGAGGAACTGGAAGTCCGCCGTCTGAATGTCCTGCACGTGGCGCAGTTTGCCGGTCACCGTCACACGTGGCGGCGCAAAATCGATCTCTCCCTCGCGCGTGTGGAACTTCGTGGACATCCCGCCCGAAACCGCGACACCCTCTAGGCGCTGCAGGAAATCGATATGAAAGAACGTGCGGCGGAACTCGCCGTCGGTGATGCTCTGCAGACCGATGGATTCCTGTTTGCGGACGACCTCGCGGATGGCGTCATCTTCGATCGCGCGCAGTTCTTCCTTCGTGATCTCGTTTCGATCGAAGCGTGCCCGCGCCTCTTTGAGACGTGGCGGCCTGAGCAAACTGCCGACCTGGTCGGCACGGAACGGCGGGTTGACCCGGGTCACAGTGGGACCTCCTGGAAGGATTGCATGTTACTGTTTTTTCGATCGAGGTGCGCCGCTAGGTATTTTTTCGAACGACGCGTTCGACCAATGCTCGCGCCGCTGCAACGTAGGGTTCGGGCGACAGATGGCGCTCGAGATCTTTGCGCGTCAGGTAGCGCGTGACCGTTGGATCGGAGGCGAGTGCGTCGATCAGCGTGCACCGGCTGTCACGCGCCCGGCGCGACGCCAGTTCGACGATTCGATGAGCTTCACTGCGTCCGACGTGAGCAGCAAGTGCCATCGTAACGGCCTCTGACAAGATCAGTCCATTCGTTGACTCGAGGTTCGCGCGCATCCGCGCCTCGTCGACTTTGAGACTTTCAAGAACTGTGGCGATTGATCGCGCTGACCCCGCGGTCAGCAGCACCAACTCCGGCAACGTGGCCCACTCAGCCTGCCACCCCCCAACGCCGCGCTCATGCTCCTGTGGCATCGCCGTGAGCATCGTCGCGACCAGTCCCGGCGCGCGTACCGCAGCGGCAACCGCGACCGATGAACCGACGGGATTCTGTTTGTGCGGCATTGCGGACGAGCCGCCGCTCTGTCCTTCGGACGTTTCCCCAACTTCGGTTTGAGCGAGCAATGACACGTCGCGGCCGATCTTCCCGAGCGTGCCGCATGTGACACCCAGCGCACACGCGAAGTGCGCCAGACGATCGCGGTATGCATGCCAGGGTACAGCCGGTGCGCGCAACCCGAGTCTCGATGCGAGTCGCTCCGTTACAGCGGTCGCATGTTCGCCAAGCGATGCGAGGGTACCGGACGCGCCGCCGAACTGGAGGACGCGCGACTGATCGAGCGCGTCAGCTAACGTCTGACGCTGGCGGGACAGTGCATCCAGCCATCCCGCGGCTTTGAGGCCAAAGGTAATCGGCGTGGACTGCTGCAGCCACGTGCGTCCCGGCATCGGTGTGTCCACGTGCCGGCGCGCATGGGCCGCCGCCGCTGCCGCGGCGCGATCGAGATGACGCATGACGGGCGGCATGGCGCGTTGAAGCTGCAGAACCAGACCCGTATCGATGATGTCCTGGCTCGTGGCGCCCCAGTGCACGTATCGGGCGGCCTCACGGTCGACAGCTTCAATTGCGTGCGTCAACTGACGAACGAGCGGGATGGCAAGGTTCCCGTCGCGTGCCGCCGCTGCCGCGATTGCGCCGAGATCGAACTTGTCGGCCTCCGCGGCTGCCTGGATGATCGCGCGCGCCTGACGGGGAATGACACCAAGCTCGGCTTCGACCTCCGCGAGCGCCGCTTCCACATCCAGCATCCCCTGAAGCCGGGCCCGATCAGACAGTTGAGCGCGGACCTCCGCGTCGCCGAACAAGGGGCCGAGGAGGTCCACACCTGCGTCGCTAGACATCGAAGAACACAGTCTCGTTCGGTCCCTGCATGACGATGTCGAAGGCGTAATGCCCGTCGGCTGTGCGGTGCGCAACTAAACTGTCGCGCCGCGCGGCTGGCACGAGCCCCATGATCGGATCGTTGGCATTCGCCAGTTCGTCATCGAAATAGATGCGGGTGATGAATCTCGTCAGGATGCCGCGTGCCATGATGCTGACGAGGATGTGCGGGGACTGGTTCCCACCATCGGGGGCGGGCACCGGCCCAGGCTTGATCGTCTCGAATCGGTACCCGCCATCCTGGCGCGTGTGCGCCCAGCCGAAACCATTGAAGGTCGGGTCGGGAAGCTGCGGACGACAATCCTCCGGATGCCGATACCGTCCGTTGGCGTCTGCCTGCCACGTCTCGATGAGCGCGTCGTTGATGCCGTTGCCGGCCCCGTCCAACACACGCCCTTCTATGACGATGCGCGTGCCGCGAGTCCCTTCCGTGACCTGACGGCACTCGGCGCGACCGCGAAGCAGGATCCCGAAATAAGGGCCGGCTGTTTGAGACGGGGTTATCCCGGCCATCAGGCCAATTCCGGCGTGGCTTCCCGGCCGCGGAGGACGATGTCCCATCGGAAGCCGAGCGCCCAGTCAGGAACAGTGAGGTCGATGTCAAACGACGACACCATGCGCTGACGCACCTCGGGATCGCGAACGGAGTTGAAAATCGGGTCGAGCGCCTGCAGCGGGTCGCCTGGAAAGTACATCTGAGTGACGAGACGGGTGAGAAAACCAGGGCCGAGGACCGAGAAGTGGATGTGTGCCGGACGCCATGCGTTGTAGTGGTTCCCCCACGGATAGTGCCCCGGCTGGATCGTCACGAAGCGATAACGCCCCTCTTCGTCGGTCAGGGTCCGGCCCGTTCCGGTGAAATTTGGATCGAGTGGCGCGTCATGCGTGTCGACTTCGTGTGCGTAACGGCCGCACGCGTTGGCCTGCCAGATCTCCACGAGGGCGCCCCGCAGAGGACCTCCGTTGCCGTCGAGGACGCGTCCTTCGACGATGATCCGCTCGCCGATGGGTGCCGCGGCGTGCTGACGCGTCAGATCGTTGTCAACGGGTCCGACCACGTCGTACGGATACGACGGCCCGGTGATCTCCGAAATCGTCTGCGGGATCTGGACGAGCGGCTCCAACGGGTGACGAAGCACCGTGCTGCGATAGGCCGGATCTTCCGGCGGGTGAGTACCCGGCGGGACGCGGCGATACAGCAACATCGTTACGTTGTGATCCGCAGCAGCTTGGTCAGGTTGCCGCCGAGGACCGCTTCCTTGTCCGCATTGCTCAGGGACTTGTTGTTGACGATCGGATCGACGCTGACCGGCCAATTGAATGGCGTGTCGGTGCCGAACACCACCTGGCCGGCGCCCATTTCGGCAACCAGGTGACGGACGCCTTCTTCCGAGAACACCATCGCGTCCGCAAGAATGTTTGACCGCATGTAGTCGCTCGGCTTCTTCTTGATGATGCAGTTCTGACCCTGTCGCTGGCAGGCCACCTCGGTGCGTCCCAGATAGGACGGCAGATAACCGCCTCCGTGCGCGCCGCACACCTTGAGGTTCGGGTACTTGTCAAAGGTGCCGTCGAAGATCAGCCGCGACAGGAACACGGTCGTTTCGAGCGGGTTGCCGACGATGTTGCCGAGGCCTCCACGGCCGGCAAGCGCATTCTGCTGAATCAGGTTCGCGGAGCCGTTCGGGTGCATGAACGCAAGCTGACCGAGTTCCTGCACCTTCGCCCAGAAGACGTCGAACTTCGGCAACGAGAGGCTCTCGTTGTTGACGTGCCCGCCAATGGCGACCGCGCGCGCGCCGAGCCGTTTGGTCGCGTCCTCGAGCATCTGTGCAGCGACGTCCGGAAACTGGAGTGGAATCGACGCCATCGCCACAAACCGATCCGGGTGCTGTTTGCACCACGCCGCAAGCGTCTCGTTGTGCTTGTTGCAGATCGCCCGGGCGAGTCCCTGGTCCTTGATTTCCCACCACCAGAAATCGTTGACGCTGACGGCTTCGATGTCGACGCCAATTTTGTCCATCGCAGCAATGCGATCGTCGAGCTCGGGACCGGTGGCGCGATCTTTTTCGTATGGCGTGCCTTTCACGACGTCGCCGAGCGGCATATCCCAATGCGCATGTACGTCAATGACCTTGACGCGTTTGCCGGCGACGCTGACCTGCCGCCGTGGAGGCGGCGCCTGCGCGCGTAGGATGCGTTCACCCGCGTAGAGGCTGACGGCAGCTCCCGCAACGGTTTTGACGAACTGGCGGCGATTGGGCACGGTGACTCTCCTTCAGGGGCTGGATTATCACCCAATTCCCCGGTTGGTGGTTGGTGGTTAGTAGTTCGTGGCTACGAACTACCCCCTACTAACCACTAACTAAGTTTTCAATGCCACTCCGGACGCACGTTGCGCGAGCATGCGCGCGATGGTGCGGGCGATTTCCATCGCCGCGACGCGTAGCGGTTTTCCTTTCTCATGAATTCCGCAGATGGCGGTGGTGGCCGAATGATCGAGCGCGCGGCTCCAGCGCCACGCTCCTGACTCGTCACGCCCATACGTGATGTACGCGGACAGCGTGTTGAGGCCAGTCCCGGGCCGCTCGCCGAGGAGATGAACGATAACCTCCGCGCCAACTAACCCACCGATTTCGTAGCCGACACGAACGCGTCCATTCTGTACGACGATGTCGATGGCACCGGCGGGAGATCCGTCCTCGGTCAACAGGCGCCGGAGCATCGGAAGCAGCATCCGGAGGTGTTCGTTGACGGCGTCGGCATTGAGGCCGTCGGAGATGACGAACTGCGTCCGCGGTTTGCGCTCCGGATACAGCGTCGCAACCGCCCGGGCGTCATCGTCGCGCAGCCGTTCGCCGAGCTGAGGATATGCCAGGTATTCATCACGCTCTCGCGCGGTGGTCCGGACCCGAACGCTGCGCGGGCATGCGTCTCTGATGACGCCATCTTCGAGAGTGGCATAGAGCGCGCGCCGTGCGTGCGCGTAGATCTGTTCGAGCCTCGTGTCGGCATCCGCGTCGTTGCCGATGCCGAGGTCGAACCCACGCTCGCGCAACGCCATCAGCCGACGCTGCCCTTCGTCCTCCAGCGTTGATGACGTTCTCTGATCGCCGGATGCGCGTGCAAAGGACGCGTATAACCGTGCCACCGCTGCACCAGCGTTGTTTGCGTCGCTGCTGACGCCCAGCGCTTCCAACCGCCGTTCCATCGCCGACGCCATGAACCGGAACGCGCGCCTTCGGAGACGAGGGTGTTCGCGAAAGGAAGTGGTCAGATAGCCGAGCATCGGATCCGCATTGCCGGCCACGGCCATCAGATACGCCGGTGCTCCGCGATCGACGATGCGCTCGGTCAGCTGGTGCAGCTGTCGTGGGGAGATTCCCATGTGGAATGTCGCGCAGACGTCCAGGCCCATCGTCAGTCCGTGGAGCTTCGCCATCACCACATCCTCGAGACACGCACGCTCGAGTTGCTCGGCGTCCTTGAATACCTCCGGGCCGACAAACCCGGCGACGTCGTTGACGATCATCCAGCGGCATGCCGTCCGCTGTCGGATGTGGCGAGCGACGCCGTAGGTCCGCGCTTCGAGCGTCACCATGTCGATGCCCTCAGCGGCGCCATTGGTCACCTCTGAACCCTGACCGGTCTCGAAATACAGACCGTCGAAGCCACGGGCCAGCTCCGTCACACCGTCCACATCGAGGCCGACCATGCCGGCGAGCCCCCTGGACGTCCCCGCCAGGCTCTGAAACCCGACGCCAATCCGCGTGTGCCTGCGCGCGTCGTGCTGCTTCACGATGTCGGAAAGCACGCAGTATCGGGTCGGAAGATCGAGCCGCCGGACGACCTGCTCCAGCAGCTGCTCGAGACGAACAATCGTGTCGAGATCGTCGGCAGCGGGATTGAGGCCGATGATCACGTCGCCGCAACCATAGGCGAGGCCTTCGAGAATAGAGAACAGAATCTCCTGCTCGTCGTCTCCAGGACTGTTCGGTTGGATCCTCGAACCGAAGTGATTCGAGCTTCCGATGGCGACGCCAGGGCCGTTCAGCGGATTGAAGAGCACTCGTGCGACAGATGAGAGCTCCTCATTGGTCATCACTTTGACGACGGCCGCGATCGTCTCGCTTGAAAACGCCTGAGAGCGCTTCGCTACCCATGGGGCTTCGCCGGCTTGCAGCAATGCACCCTTGAACTGCGCGACCGTGAGGGAATCGAGTTCGTGATCGAAGCGGCGGTCGCGGGACTGCTCAAGGGCGACGGTCACGCCGTCGTTCACAAGAGTGTGCCGCCTCACCTCGGCGACCGTCATTGCGAGCAGGACCCGTCGCGCTTCCGCACGAAGGTGGTCATCCGTAGTGCCGCCGACCGTGAGATCGCCTTCTTTAAAAGGGTTCGCGAGCGCGAACGCGTGCCGGAATTCCTGATCGTTCACGGTTTTTCAAGTTATCCGGAAAACGAGGTGTTGGATAATACAGCTGAGCTCGTGCGCCACTTACTCCTGTTCCAGTCCGCTGCTCGCGCCGGTCCGGCGAGGAGGATGCAAGCGGCGGCCGTCGCCCCAGGCTTGTCATCTGCCAGCCGCGGAAACGCATTCGATACCGCGGCGCGGAACTGTGTTGCACGTTGTTGCTCAGAGCCGCGCGATTCGGCGCGATTGACTTCATCAGCTATCGATCGTCAACGCCAGGAACCATTTCGTGCGGTCCTCGCCCCACGCTGGAGGCGGTCTACGTGACCTGGCGTGCCGATGAAGCGACGCTCCCAGCCGGAACATCGCAGGGAATCGCCGTCGCCGTCGAGTTGCTGCGGGATGGATTCGTTCCGTCCCGATAACAGTCCACGTCGCAAAATACGTTCCGCACCCCGACAGACTGGTGCCCGCTGAACGTTTTAAATCGCGCGCGAAACCCTGGCTCCCCCACCGTTTCTCGCGCCGATTTGCGATTTGTGATTTCGTTCGTGCGTGACGTAAATCACGAATCGCAAATCACAAATCACAACTACGCTGTTACTGCAGTCGCGCCAGCTGCGCGATCAGCTTGCCTCGCGCGCTGTCAGCAGGCACGAATCGCTGGACGCGCTGTCCCGCGAAAACCTCACCGGTGTAGATGTAGCCTTTCGAATCGGTGGCGATCATGTGCAGGCCGAAAAACTGGCCGCCACTTTCGCCCATGCTGCCCAACCTGCCGGCGATCTTGCCGTCGTCACGATTGAGGAACCAGATCGTGTTGTTCTTGATGTCGCAGATGTAGAGGTACTTCTGTGCCTTGTCCGGCGAGAACGCGACGCCTCCGGCGGCTCCGCGGTCGGAGTCGTTCCGTTTGGTGCCGGTGGCGGTCATGATGAATTCCTTGACGAACTTCCCATCCTTCGTCGTCACATGGATGCGCTCGGCAGCGCGGTCCGCGGCGTAAACGAAGCCGTCATTCGAGATGTTCAGCGTCAGATGGCCTCTGAATTCCTTCGGCGGCTTTCCGTCCGCGTACTCTCGATCCGCGTCGTTGGTAGAGATTTCCGAGAGCTTGTGTCCGTACGCGCCCCACCCTCTCTTGAAGGCGAACGTGTTCATGTCGAACACCATCACACGTCCGCCCAGATAGTTGTCCGCAACATAGACTTCGTTGGCCGGCTCGTCGAGCCGAATCTCTTCGATGCCGCCGACAATCATCGGAGTCGTGGGTGGATACTTCTGGCGGAACGCAGCGCGTGCGGCGGCTTGCGCCGCCGGATCGACCGCGTTGCCCCCTCGGCCACCCCGGCCTCGCGCCGCACCCGGAGGTGGCGGAAGGAAGCCCGCGACCGGCCCCGCGCCGCCTACGCCCGGCGTGCGCTGAGGCATTTCCGCCGGTCCAAATCTGCCGCCGTTTTCGAGTTCCGGCGTGTGCGGGACTTCACCTACCAGCTTGCCGGTCTTCGTCTCGTACTTGCGAACCGTGTTTTGCCCGAGATAGGCGAACCCCTTGCTGTCGATGTCCATCCCGTGCCCCTGCGGCGCGTCAAACGATCCGATCACGGTACCGTTCTTGTCGATATGGATCATTGACGGTGGTCGCGCACAGCAGTCCGATACGCCGGTCTCGGCCTCGAGCTCGAGGTTTGTGAGATCGTTGGGCCTGTCGTACACCCAGACGGTGTCGTCGTTGGGCGCAACCGCGAGACCGGTGATGCCGCCGATCTTCCATTTGTTGGGCAGCGGCTTCGGCCAACCGGGGTCGTACACATAGCTCGGTCCGGCCTGTCCCTGCGCCTGCACGACCGCGTACAGCGCGACTCCGCCAAGGACAAGCAATAGGGCGACATTCCTCTTCATGTGTTTTCTCCTGAGGGCAAATCGTCGTAGAGGCGGACCTTCAGGTCCGCCAAGCAGCGCTCAACGCGGCGGCGTGACTCCTTGAAACGGCTTCATTCCGAGGTCGAGTTGATCCTTTACGGACCGGTTCCCCTCATGGCACGCCTGCTCCCAGATCTCGAACCCCGGTTCCTTGTTCCGTGTGAGCGCAGACACCATCGTCCATGGATGCGTGTAGACCTTCGGGTCTTCAATGCGTCCTTCCCAGTGGATGGTGTCACGGTCGATCATCGTAAACCGTTCGACGACGTGCAGGGCGTCGCTGGCGAAGTTGCCGGCGTTGTCTATCCACGCGAGTCCATTCATGTTGGTCACATCGACGACGAGCGTGTTGCCTTCCCAGTGACCGCGTGAGTTGCCCTGCCAGAGTTTGACGTTCCCCGACACATGCTCCTCGTTGCCTGTCGGGATCACTCGATAGGAGTGGGAGTACTCGAGCAGATGCATCACGTAGCCGGGCGCCTGGACGATCTGGTGTGCCGCCGGTGCCACGATGTCACGCGGGATGCCGGG